>Ga0308159_1001032_pt1 | contig 46606 bp, 36 predicted proteins | sample PhyCR1_FD_201040 | JGI IMG/M metagenome (GOLD analysis project Ga0308159, IMG submission 201040) | Phyllosphere microbial communities from UC Gill Tract Community Farm, Albany, California, United States - DLSLC.R1 | ecosystem: Host-associated > Plants > Phyllosphere > Unclassified | place: USA...
CTCCCCATCTTTATCTTAAAATGTTAACACTTTAAAATAAAAAGAGCCTCCTATCGGAATCGAACCAATGACCTACTGATTACAAGTCAGTTGCTCTACCAGCTGAGCTAAGGAGGCTTTTAATTTTGTGCAATGATACGAAAAATCTTCATTTTTCATACTATTAGCGTGTTTTTTTTAAAAGTTTATCTTTTTAAAGAACTAACCTTTTCTTCCTGGCCTAACACCGTTTCCGAAAGGGAATGCAAATATACACACTTATATTTCACATCAAAATAAATTTGAAAAAAAATAGCGAACTTTTTTAGTTCGCTATCCTCATTTTTATGTTTTAAAAGAATATTTACTTAGTAATCAGCCGCTTCGCTTTCACTTAAAATCGCTTTATGTTCGCTTAATTTTGCACGTGTTTTATCCTTATGTTTCGTAATCTGCTTCCTGAGCGATTCAATTGCCAGATCCGTAGCCTCCTCAAATGATTTACATTGTTCTTTTGCGAAGAGTGTTCCACCGGGAACAATTAGTTTAATCTCACTAATTTTATTGGCTTCGTGCTCAACATTCTCTAGTTTAAGATATACTTCGCCACTAATGATCTGATCAAAAAACTGATCCAGCTTGTTCGCTTTCTTCTGAATAAACTCTAACAACTTACTGTCTGCACTGAAGTGGATTGCTTGAACTCCGATTTTCATTTTTCCTCCTTTTTTTATGCCTTTGGATGGGCTTGTTTATAAATTGTTTTTAATCTTTCAATAGAATTGTGTGTATAAACCTGGGTTGCTGCTAAACTGGCATGCCCCAGAAGTTCCTTAATTGCGTTTAAATCTGCACCCGCATTGAGCAGCGTCGTCGCATAGCTGTGCCGCAGCACATGTGGACTTCTCTTTTCATTGGTTGAGATGTTGTTTAGGTACGACGTAACAATGCGGTATATCAATTTTGGATAAGCCGCAGCACCTGTATTGGTAACGATTAAGTTAAGCAAATTGTTATTAAAGTTTTCCAACTTTTTTTGCCCTAAATATGTATTTATTTGATTAACAAGTGGTTTTGTAACAGGGATAATTCTTTCCTTGTTGCGTTTACCTAACACTTTAATTGTGCCGCTGTAAGCATCCACATCGCTTTCCTTTAACGAAATCAATTCTGCTAAACGGATTCCTGTACCAAATAGCAATTCAATCACCAGATGATCCCGCAGGGATGGAAAACTTTCATCAAAATAATGTTCAGAATCGAGCAGTTGATCCATTTTCTGGGCATCAACAAAGACCGGAAGCCTTTTGGGAATTTTTGGCGCCCTCAGCAGCAGAGCAGGATTTTGTTCCAACTTACTCTCCCTCACTAAAAATTTATAGAAGCTTCTCAGTACAGATGTTTTCCGGTTAATGGTAGTTTCTGATTTATTACCTTCCATCAAATCTACCAGGTAGCTGCGAAGGTGGGTATGCTTAACATTAGTAAGGCTTAAATCAAAGGTGCTATTGATATACGCTTCAAACTGTGCCAAATCAGTTTGATAGGACAAAACGGTATGTGGAGAATATCGTTTTTCGTGAGTTAAGTGGACTATAAAACTGTTTATTAACATTCAATATCATTTTGGGGCATTGATATGAAGTTACAAATTGTTTTGATATAAAGAAATGATTAAGTAATTGTTTAGTTGAAGTATCCAAAAAAGTTGTAAACGCAAAAAAGCCTTTCAATGTAACATCGAAAGGCTCTAATAACTATATCTTGAACAACTTAAGAAGCTGTGTCTTGATTCATATTCTGAATGTAAACAGCATGTTTAATTTCAGTACGGCGAGCAACGGATTTTTTCTCGTATGCTTGGCGACTACGTAGTTCTCTCAATACACCAGTTTTTTCAAACTTTTTCTTGAAACGTTTAAGGGCTTTATCTAATGATTCGCCGTCTTTAATGTTGATAATGATCATAACGCTGAAATACCTCCTCTCGTGGTTGTTTAATTTTCCCGTTCTATCGGGGCTGCAAATGTAAGTAAATTATTGAAAATGAGAAAGATTTTTAAAAAGATTTTTATTTCTGAGAACTAATTGTTTATGACTTTGTTTAAGTATTTTTATTGATACATACTATAAAATATGACAACAGGCAAAAAAGTTATTTCTATCGTGGCAGTGCTATTAATTATCGCTGTCGCTGCCATTTTCTATTACCGCTATTTCTTCGTTTTTGGTGAAGGTGTTAAAGCAGGCGAACTCAATTATGTAGTTAAAAAGGGGTATCTCTTTAAAACTTACGAAGGAAAGCTTATTCAAAGTGGAATCCGGTCGAAACAGGCAGGTACGCTTCAGAACAATGAATTTGAGTTTTCCATTTCAAATGATGAAATCGCCAATCAAATGATGGCCAACAGCGGTAAGTTTTACGAACTACATTATAAGGAATATAAAAGTACTTTGCCTTGGCGTGGTTTCAGCGTTTATGTGGTCGATCGCATTGTATCTGCAAAAGAAACGCCACAATAGCCAGCTAACGGTTCTTCAACCAGTGAAGCGAATGGATAGCAATATTGGTTCGCTTTACTTATTCAAAGCTTAATCTTTCTTTTTCTTCGGTACTTTTGCACCTTCTTTTTTCGCCTCCGATAAGCCAATGGCTATCGCTTGCTTTTTAGATGTTACCTGATCTCCAGAGCCGCTTTTGAGTTTACCTTCTTTCATCTCGTGCATCACCTCCGCAACTTTTTCTGCTGCTTTTTTCGAATACTTTGCCATATTGCTAATGCTTTAGTATTTAGTATTTAGTATTTAGTATTTAGTATTTAGTATTTAGTATTTAGTAAAAAAACACTAGGAGACAATAGTTGGTTTTACTGACATTAAAAAAAAATCCGGAGGTTGTTAAACCGTCCGGATTGCTCATAATATATTTGGTTTGTTGTTTTGATATTTGTAGAAACTTACTTCTTAATTTGCACTTTAGCCTTTAAGCTTTACTCTTTCCGCTCTAACCTTCAGTCTTTCTACCTTTAGCTCGCCAGGATTTCCCTCGCAATTACAATCTTCTGAATTTCTGAGGTGCCCTCTCCTATTGTACATAATTTGCTATCCCGATAGAATTTCTCAACAGGAAAATCTTTTGTGTAGCCGTAACCGCCAAAAATTTGCACCGCCTCCGTCGCTACTTTTACAGAAACTTCTGAAGCAAAATATTTCGCCATTGCAGATTCTTTCGTCATAGGAAGATGCCTGTTTTTCAAATCTGCCGCCTGCCGAATCAATAATTCTGCTGCTTCAATTTCTGTTGCCATATCAGCCAGTTTAAAACTGATGGCCTGGAAGCTTGAAATCGGCTGACCAAATTGCTGGCGTTGCTTAGAATAGGCCACCGCAGCATCAAAAGCTCCCCTTGCAATTCCCAGAGCAAGTGCAGCAATTGAGATTCTTCCGCCATCTAGAACTTTCATCGCCTGTTTAAAACCATCCCCAACGTTACCCAATAAATTGGCTTTCGGTACACGGCAATTATCGAAAATCATCTCTGTCGTTTCTGATGCCCGCATGCCTAACTTATTTTCTTTTTTTCCTGCAGAAAAACCCGGTGTTCCCCGTTCTACAACAATCGCAGAGATTCCTTTCGAACTTCCCTGCTCCCCTGTTCTCACCATCAGTACGGCAATATCACCGCTTTTGCCATGGGTAATCCAGTTTTTAGCACCGTTAATAATATAATCATCACCATCTTCCACGGCGGTTGTCATCATTCTCAAAGCATCCGAGCCAGTATTTGCTTCTGTTAATCCCCATGCACCAATCCATTCCGCTGTAGCTAGCTTCGGCAACCATTTTTGTTTCTGCTCTTCAGTTGCAAAAGCCAGAATATGGCCCGTGCAAAGCGAGTTATGAGCGGCCAGCGATAAGCCAATAGAACCACAAACCCGGGCTACCTCTACAATGACATCAACATATTCCTGGTAACCCAGGCCAGAGCCCCCATATTCTTCCGGAACCAAAACACCCATCAAACCTAAATCGCCAAGCTGTTTAAAGAGCTCGACAGGAAAATGTTGTGCTTCATCCCATTCCATAATATAAGGGCGAATATTTTTCTCTGCAAAATCGCGAACCATCGCTTTAACACTCTGCTGAGTTTCTGTCTCTGAAAAATTAAAGCTTACGCTCATTTATTTATATTTAGTTAGTTTAAAAGCAATGATAAACAAATATTTAGTGGTTAATCGCCATTAAATATTTGTACCAATGCAGAATGAAATGGTATTCAGTTCAATTCCCTTGAGGGTTAAATTTAAACCGACAAATTCTGCCAGGAATCTTTTTTTAATTTTTCTTACAACTCGTTAAGAAAATGAGTTGTAAATTTAAAGGGACGTCTTTTAAGGAATGTCGCCAGATAATTCCGGGTGATTAAAAAGAGAGGTAAGGAATCATTTTATCGATAACATCCTTGTTTAGAATCAACACTTTCTTCAAATCTGAAGGGCCGGCATAATTGCCATGTTGCTTTCTATATTGAATAATAGCATTGATCTGCTTATAAGAAAGGTACGGATTACTTTTAAGATCATTAAATGCAGCCGTATTGATATTTACAACCTTCAGCGGAATCGAACTCATTGAAATTTGATCCTTAATTTCATTGTATTTAATAGAATCCAAGCCATAAACTTCCATAAGTTGTGTTTGGTGATGAAAGCCACCCAGCCGTTCCCGATATTTGAGAATTCGCGTTGCAAAAGCACCACCAATACCTTTAATCAAATCCAGCTGAGCAGAATCTGCCGTATTGATATCAATGATGGGAAGAACTTTTTTTAGAAAAGGTTTCTTTTCGTAAACGGAATGGTCTGGAAAATTACCCGCAGCACTTGCTTTTATCTGTACGAAAGGCAATAGCTTCGCATATCGCTCTGGAGAAATGGTATACATTTTCTGCAAATCTTCTGGCTTATAAAACTTTCCTCCTTTTTGAGTATAGTTTACGATGGATTGTGCTTGCCTGGCTGAAAGCCCTAAACGTTGCCAGCCATCTTTGTTTAAACTATTGGGATCAAAAGCGAAAAGCCTTTCTACTTTTCTGGTTTCGGCATCTTCAATCCTATCTCTTGTTTCGTAAAAATTACGATCATCTGTCAGCTCAATTTTCTGAATTCTGGCCAACAGTGTTGGATCATCCTGAACTACAGGTTTAAAGTATACATATATATAAGGTGTAATTTTGAGCAGGAACAAAATGAAAAGCAAAACAATTAATCCATTGAATTCGCTTTTAGTGAAACCGAAGTGTTTATTGAGCCAAATTCTCATCGATAAATGTTATTACATTTTTATTTGAATATAAATCTTATTTTTGGGATTGCAAAACGAACTAGGTTCTGCAGATCAACAACCTAAGAATTTTATATGAAGATCATTACTACGTCTGAGTTTGCTAAGGCAACTAAGATAGATAAACTAGGTGTGCCAGGTTTAGCAGGTTTGATGATGGAAATCATGAAGCTGAACGACATCAACGATGTTTTTGCACAGAACCAACACTTTAAAGGCTTAGAGTTTGTAGATAAAATACTCGAAACGATTGGTGTTTCCATCGAATTTGATGAAGACGACTTAAACTGTATTCCCAAAACAGGACCATTTATCGCCATTGCCAATCACCCTTATGGTGGTGTGGAAGGTTTAGCCCTGGTTAAGCTTTTGTGCACCGTTCGTCCTGATGCAAAGGTGATGGTTAACTTTATTTTAAAGAAAATACCTAATCTTGATGAATTTTTTGTTGCTGTTAACCCGTTCGAAAATGTTCAGCATTCATCCAGCATCAGCGGCTTAAAAACAACTTTTGATTTGTTAAGAAGCGGAACTCCAATCGGGATTTTCCCAGCTGGCGAGGTTTCTACATTCAAACTAGATGCACAACAAGTAACCGATAGGTTATGGCACCCGGTAGTGGGTAAATTGATCGCCAAAGCAAAGGTTCCAGTGGTGCCAATTTATTTCCACGGTAATAATGGCGTATTATTTAACATCTTAAGTTTTATTCACCCTACTTTAAGAACGGCAAAATTACCATCAGAATTTTTAAATAAACAAGGTTTAACCATCCAGGTGAGAATTGGAAAAGCAATTGCACCTGCTGAGGTTTCTCACATGAACAGCAGCAATAAGCTGATGGACTTCTTGAGGGCCCGCACTTATGCCCTAGGTATCGGATTAGATAAAGAAAAGAAACTTTTCAATCCATTGAAACTCTTCAAAATAAAGAAAAAACCTGCTGAAGTAATTGAAGAAACTTCCAGGGTATTAATCAAAACTGAGGTAGAAACGCTGGAAGATTTCAAAGTATGGACAGAAAAAAATTATGAGGTTTACATTGTACCCACACTAAAAATTCCCAATATTTTAAGAGAGATTGGCCGTTTACGCGAAATTACCTTCCGTGAAGTTGGCGAAGGAACCAATAAAAAAATCGATCTTGATAACTACGACATTTACTACAATCATTTATTTATATGGGATAGGGATTTAGAAAATATAGTTGGTGCCTATCGCATTGGTAAAGGTGATGAGATTTTAGAAAGCATGGGCCGCCGTGGTTTTTACCTTTCAGAACTGTTCAAAATCAAAGACCAGTTTTACCCGATGTTGAAACAAGGTATTGAACTGGGCAGATCATGGATTAGAAAAGAATATCAGGGCAAACCACTTCCGTTATTTTTACTCTGGAAGGGTATTCTGAAATACTTATTGGATAATCCGCAGTACCGCTACATGTTTGGACCGGTGAGTATTAGCAATAATTTCTCGAAGTTTAGTAAAGCCTTAATTGTAAATTACATTACCAAAAACCATTTTGATTATGAAATGGCAAAATATGTTAAACCCAGAAATAAATTCAAGGCTGATTTACTCCCAATTTCTACTGATACTTTGGTTGATAGCAGTGAATCTTTCAAAGATTTGGATAGCATTATCGGTGACATTGAAAATTCGCATATTAAAATACCCGTGCTATTAAGGCAATACATGAATCTGAATGCAAAAATTATTTCGTTCAATATCGATCCGAAATTTTCAGATTGTCTGGATGGCTTCCTGGTTGTAGATACCCATAATATCCCACCAGAAATGATTGAGAAACTTGGAAAAAACTTATAGTAAAAACAAAAAACCCAGACATCCATCTGGGTTTTTTTTATCAACTAACCTAAACTTTATAAATACTAACCAAATATTTATGGCTCAAAGGTGGGTATTTGATGTTAAATCATTATTACCCGAATATTATTAAATCTGCCTTTCTGATAGGTTTAAAGCGGTTTTTATTTCTAAGAATCTTTTCTAAATCGAATGTTTATCTCGATTGTCAATTAGCCTACATCATTGGACTACTAATAGTTCCTAAAAGAAAATTATTGATTTATTAAGACGTTCATGGCATAATAAAGAATCAAAGTCATCTAAAATGATTGTTTTGAGATGAACGAAAAAAGTCCTTTGATCTCAATCAAATGCGAATGTATTTTAATAATCCTATCACTAATATTGTAACTATATCCAAATTCTAGCTTAATTTTCTAATGAATGACAAATCCTTGCAAAAATTAAATTATGAATATCACTGCCGTCCAACCGATAAAACTCACCATCCCTTTTCTGGATGTAACCCTTGAATACTTGATTAATCACAACTCGCAATAAACTAGTATCACCCTTCACCCCTTCAATAGTAATCAATTCAGAACCAATTTTGATTTGTTTTTTCTCTGCAGCTGCTTTAATATTCATATCGCAAATCTTACTAATATTATTAGTAATTTAAAATGAAGTTATCAACAGCTAAAACCTCATCTCATCTTAAAGTTAATTTCATGTTAACACAATCCACTCCCTTCATATAAAGAAATTGTTGCTTTTAGGTTAATTATATGTAAATTCAATATAACCAAATATCGCGGGGTTTGAGAAGAGCACTTAATACATATTTAGCTGCAGCTTTTTTGTTTGCCATGTTATTATTCACCTTTACGGATAGTAAAGCGCAGCGTCGTTCCTTCGAATTTTATGAGGGCTCATTTAGTTTTGATGCTGATGCTACACTAACCGTTCCCGTTTCATCACAAGCAACTGCAACTAATGTCTATCAGTTTTACGATAAAATCTCATCCTGTAACTACGCCCCACTAATTGCCGATCTAAAATCTTATCGGGATCACTACCATCTTAATGATTGGATCTATTATCAATTGATTAGAAAAGTGGCAGAACAGCTGAGCCCTAAAGCTGAAAATTATTTTAGTTACACACTATATAAGTGGTTTTTGTTGACTAAATGCGGTTATGATGCAAGGCTTGCAGTTGGGAACGATCAGGTTATTTTCTATGTACGGAATGATGAAGACATCAGCGATATACCTTTCTTTATGATCGATGGTAGCAAATACATGTGTTTGAATTACCATGATTATGGCAAGTTATTTCAAAAGGCAGATGCTTATAAGCCAATAAATATCCGGATTGCAGAAGCTACCAACCAGTTTTCTTACAAAGTAACCCGAATGCCAGATTTTAAACCTGAGCATTACGAGGAAAAAAACGTTGAGTTCAGTTACCAGCAAAAGAGCTATCACTTCAAATTAAAAGTTACGGAAGAAGTACAAAGCATTTTCAAAAACTATCCTGTAGTAGATTTCGAAAGCTATTTCAATATTCCCTTAAGTAGAGAAACTTACAGCTCACTGATTCCAACGTTAAAAGAAAACTTAAAGAATATGGACCAAAAAAAGGGAATCGATTACCTCATGAGATTTACCCGTTACGCATTTTTATATGAAGATGACGGCGAAAACATTGGAAAAGAAAAACGAAATGCACCTGAACAAACACTATTAAGTAAATACAGTGATTGCGACGACCGGGCAGCACTGTTCTTTTATTTAGTTAAAGAAATCTATAATTTACCAATGGTAGCCGTCCTTTACCCTGAACACTTAACCATTGCCGTAAATTTAGATCAGCCGATTGGCAATACCATAAACTACAACGGAAAAAAATACTCGTTTTGTGAACCAACCCCTCAGGCACAGGATTTAAAAATTGGGCAGGTTGCTACCAGGCTTAAGCATTTGAAGTACGAGATTGTTTATGCCTACGAACCAGTAAAACAATAAATTTAGGCACGTCACCATACCACTCGAAACAAGTTAAGTTAGTGTTAACATAATGTTATCTTATTACCAAGTCAGCAAACTGTTGTGCTTTTAAACTAATTTTAGCCAATAAACCAAACGTTGTTAATTACTATCCCACATCATGGCTGCTATCATATATACTATTGTTAAAGAGTTTTTTGTCAGTATTCATGGCCATCCGGTAAAGGCTAGAATTATGTCGCCGGTTAATGATGAACATTCTTTCACTTTTCAGGTAAGTCTCCATTTCAAAAATAAAAGTCACTCCGATCCTAATGAACCTGCTTCTACCTTTACCTCTTATGCAAATGCAGAGAGGCATTTATTGGGCTATCTGGAAGCTTTTCAAAACACACTGGATTTAGGCGGCGAGATAGCAGAAGGAACCAGGTTCTAAATATCTTCCTGCTCTTCTTTTTCTGGTGGAAGTTCGATATTATTATTTATTTTGAAAGTTCTGTTTGTGCATTAAATTCCTTCTGATAAGTAAGATAATGATCAAGAACAACTAAAAGCAGACATCCTAATCCTAATTGGATAATTCATTGCAGCTTTATTAAATCGCCAATCTTTTGTTTAGCAAATGTTTTGCATGTTAACACGCATCGCCGGAGTTAACATAATCATAATATTAATTTAACTTCCCGATCTTTTATCTTTGTGAAAATCCTAAATAAGTTAAATGAAGAAGCATAAATCGAAGTCGAAGAATAGTTCGGCGAGTAAAAAAACACGTAAAGAATTAGAATCCAAATTAACCACTGCATTTAACGAGGTTCTCACTCAATTTGGAAAAGCTAAAAAAACGGAAAAGGTAATAGAAAAGTTCACTAAACAACTTGCAAAAAAGGTTAGTTTCAAGCCTTTAAATGATGCTATCGAACCCTTCATAAAAGAAGATGAAGCTCCCGTAATTACGTTAAAAGAAAAAGTAACCAGGCCAGTTGCCGCCAAAAAAGTAAAGGCGCCGGTAACGGAAGCGCTCGAAACTAAATAAACAAAAAGGCCCTGCTAGTTAAACTAACAGGGCCTTTCTGCATTTATAATAACTTAAAAACTATATCTCAATCCCAATTGCATTTGGTAACGGGATGCAAAAAAGTCTTTTGAATAAGAAGTAACATCTCTTTGTGCAAACGTATAAACCGGATAAGCTGTTGGTGTACCTGGAGTAGCCACTTTAACGCCTACACTAGCCATTGAGTTAAATGTGTTTGGTGAGAAGTATTGAATTCCCCAATTCTTATTCACCAGATTGGTTAAGTTCACAATGTCATAAGTTAAGGTTAACACATGTGGATGTTTACCTTGTGCAACCTGAATATCCTGAGAGAATCTGAAATCGGCCTGAACATTCCATGGTGTACGTGCGCCATTACGCTCAGTGAACTGACCCCTGCGGGTACTCAGATATTTATCTCCATCGATGTATGCATCAAATGCTGCCGCTTGTGCCTGATTGGCAGAAGAAAAGAATCTCGAAGTTTCTCCAACCGCCGGAATATAAACTAAACCAACTGTTTGTCCCGTATTATTTACCGTAGCATTTACCAATCCTAAAGAATAAGGAGCACCGGATTGTGCACTAAAGAAAATCGAAAAGTTGCTTACATATTTATTGTTTTTAGCCCAGTCTAACCTGTAATTTAAGGTTGAAATAATCCGGTTACGCACATCAAAGTTTGAATATGCCAAACCTGGGTTATTTGGACTCAAAGCCTGATTTAACTGCCAATTAGATTCCATCGAGTTACGGATACCGTTCGCAATATCTTTAGACTGACCATAAGTGTAGGCCACCATTACATCTAAACCAAAAGGTAAAGACTTACTTACCTGACCAGTTAAGGAGTATTTATGTCCTTGATCGGTATTTGACAATAGATAAGCGTTTGTATATTTTGAATTAATTTTGGCGCCAGAATAAATCGGTTGCTGGTGCTGTGTATCATAAACCATATATGTTGGATTATCTACATAGTTAATCTGCTGGAAAGCAACATCCTGAATCACCTTGCTGTAAATACCCTCTACAGTAAATTTCCAGTTGTCTTGCGTTTTAAAATCAAAAGCCAGGTTGCTTCTCCATGCCTTAGGCATTTTGAAATTATTATCTACTAAATCAACCTGTGTTGCACCATTGGCATCGTTAATGTTTACACCTTGTTTAGCGGCGTATCCTGCTTCGCCATTTCCACTTAATGCATCTTTAATTGGATCACTACCTGGTACTTGAGTAACAACCTTATTTCCTGTTGCTGGTTTGAGATCATATGCACCGTAGTTTACACCATTGTTATAATAAGCATAACCCAACCAGGCAAATGGTACACGACTGGTAAATAATCCACTACCACCACGGATAATCAGGCTTTGATCTCCTAACGCATCAAAATTAAACCCTAACCTTGGTGAAACCTGAATTTTGTTTAAAAACTTATTATTAATTGCAGAGGGTTGCGTGTACGTATAAGTTGTACCATAGTTAGGATCAACTGGTGAGTTGGTTGTTTTACTACTCAGCGTTGGCATAGTTGGTAAATCAGCCATATCGAAACGCAAACCTAATGTCAGTTTAAATTTATCACTTAAACGCATTTCATCCTGACCATAAACGCTGTAAAGATTGACATTGAATTTAGCTGTCGGATTTGCAATAATATTATCGCGGGAATTATCAGCGTAATCAAAGCTGGTACGAACCCTTTTTGGCCTGTTATTTAAAAAGTCATCAACAGTGTCATAAGCTACCCTACCATTCCATGCATTTACAAAACCATAATTGATTTTATAAAATTCATTGTGCGTACCCAGCGTAAAATTATGTATGCCTTTGCTAAATGAATAGTTATCTGTTAGCTCAAAAGTATTTTGCTTCATATTAAAAATACTTGCTTCTCTATCAGTACCCAGGAAAATAGTACCACCATTCGAGCCAATTTCAATCTGTGGAATAGCAGGGTCAGAAAGAGGGGTACGGAAATCATGCACGGTAGAATAACCTAAAATTAAATTATTGGTAGCTGAATTATTAAACCTTGTTTTTAAATCAGCAACGGTTGAACTTTGATTATTATTCTGCTTAAAATCTATTCCACCAAACCTGAAGTTAGACTGGTCTCTTTCTAAATTGGTAGCCTTTGAAACGATGGTATTGTTTCTAATGGTTAACTGTGTACGTTCACTGATGTTCCAATCTACACGGTTAAAGAACTTATTAGATTGAGAATAAATGTTATAATCACCAAAAGCACCCGCATCTAAACCATAGGCATTTTTCATGCGTTCAGAGATCTGTTGCGCCTGAGCAAGTGTAATAATACCATCCGGAGAACCTGCGCCTAAAATAACCGGATCCTGCCGACGGGTAATTTCTTCATTGGTAAAGAAGAATAATTTATCTTTTATAATAGGAAAACCAACACGGAAACCGGTTTGATAATCATGAAATGCAGCAGGTTCTTTAGCATTATCGCCAATTTTATTTTTACCGATTAATGAGGCATTGCGCCCATAGCCATAAACAGATCCGGTTACATCATTGGTACCACTACGGGTTACCGCATTAATACTGCCACCTAAAAAATTACCCACTTTAACATCATAGGGTGCAAGTAATACTGTTACATCCTGGATGGCATCTAAAGATACTGGATTGGTACGGGTACTGCTCCCAGGCATCCCCGAACTACCACTTTGGCCACCTAAAGACGGACTAAAACCGATGGCATCGTTGTTTATAGCGCCATCTATAGTAACGTTGTTGTACCTGAAGTTGGTTCCACCAAAAGTATTGTCTTTACTGCCCTGAGGGGTTACTCGCGTAACATCCTGCAAACTGCGGTTCATGGTAGGTAAGGTTTTAATCTGGCCTTCGCCGATATTCGTACCCGCTCCAGATTTTGTAGGGCCTTTCTGGGCTTTAATGCTCACATCTGCAAGCTGATTGCCTTGTTCCTGAATATCAATATCCAGCTTTTGATCTGAACCTAAGGTTAAATAAATATTCTCTTTTACAACCGGACTGTAACCTACATAACTTACAGTGATCTTGTAGGGCCCACCCGGATTTAAATTTCCAATGCGGTAAAGACCGGTTTCATTAGATGAAGCTTTAGATACGGTACCTGTAGGCACATGAACCATCACGATGGTCGCCCCAGGAATGATGCCCTTTTCATCTTTAATCTTTCCATTAATACTGGATGTTGTAACCTGGGCTTGAGCACCCGTAACAAACATCAATACCATACCAAATAAGAATAGTAAACGTAATTTCATTTTCTGTTGTCTTTTATTTGGTGCAAAGCAACAACAGCAATGTTAATTAAATGTTAAGTGTAAATTAATTATAATCAATTACTTAACTTAAAATAAATAATTAAAAAATATAGAGAAAACAATATCCTAACACCCGATTGGATGGCCTGAAATGTGGCTATATGAAGCGTCAAAGCTATTTTCGAAAGATGAAGATTTCATGAAGAATTTATTGTTTAATTTATAAAGCCGATTCAAGGCGCAAATGACCAAAGCTAAACTTCGCTAAACGCAAAAAAGCCAGATATCGCTATCTGGCTTCTAGGTCTTAAAGTTAATTATCTATTAATACACATTCGTTTGAGGGGTGAAGTTAGCCCAACCTGCTGTCCAGTCTGAAGTGCCAAATGCACCACGGTGGCTTACCACATCAAAACCAGTTAATCCGGTAAAGTTTGCACCAGCTAATAGTACAGATCCGGTATTTAAGGTAAGTTTAGGAGTGGCACCTAAATCGAAGATGCTACCATCTATTCCTAAATCTTCCCATTTAGTATACGTTTCATTACCAAAAGCAGCTGTTTTAAACCAAACATCTATAGTTTGTGCGCCTACATTACCGGTTGATTTCGTTTCAACACCAATTGGATTTGGGAATGTAGTTGTTCCGCCAGTTCCATAACCATTTGCACCCCAACCATCTACTCCAGCAAGAACGTTATTTTTTAACACCAACTCGCCAGCTGCAGCATTTGCCAAAGTAGTTGAACCATCTATAAACAATCCGTTTGGATAGGCGGTGAACACAGAGTTATAAATTTTAATTTTATTGTTTCTTCTCAAATGCATCGCATTTTGGAATTGAGTTGAAATCGTTTTATTCCGATCTTTTTTTGGACCTATAATCGTCACGTTTGAAAATTGTGCAGAGGTAAATGGTGCAACACTTGATCCGGTTCCATCATTATCAACTTCAAAACCGTTTGAACCAGATTGATCGGCAGAATTTGCATCGCGAATACCTACTGCAAACTGAACCGTACCACGGAAACCAAAGTCAACATCGAAATCATCATCAAGACCACGGTAGGCGATTAAGTGTTTAGCATTAACTGTTCCGCCGAACCATTCAAATGCATCATCTAACCCATATGAACATTGAACATAATCAACTACGGTTCCTGATCCTACTGACCCCATTGTTAAAGAGTTAACCTCTTGGTTAGGATTAATTGGCGTTCCAGCATAATCAATCCTTACATACTTTAAAATACCAGAATTATCTGCATCATTTGTACCACCATGCCAGCCTTCATAAGCACCTTCTAATTCCGCCTCACCGCCAGATTGGTTATTAGTAGCTTTACCACATAATACAACACCACCCCAATCACCCGGTTCACGCAAACCTGCGCTGCGTTCGGAAGTAAAAATGATCGGTTGCGATGCGGTTCCTTCTGCAATCAGTTTATTACCCCGCTGTACCACTAAAGTTCCTTTTGATTCTCTATCACCGATAATTACCGTACCGGCCTCTATGGTTAAGGTAACACCTTCAATAGCGGCCTGTCCAGCCTTGTTTTTGGCATCTCTACCTACTCTTACAAAACCATTAAGCCTGTAGATATTGCCTTTGGTCCATGTTGTATTTGTGGTAATACTACCATTTGCTACTTCAACAATTGGTTTGGTGAAACCCGTGCTTGGGTTTGGTACGGTACCAGTACCACCACCATTAAACTCTGCCTCGTTATATTCGATAACAGTAGTTTTTTTACATGAACTAAAAATTAGTGTTCCTGCCAAAACAAATGCTATTGTTTTAAGGCTTTTAATGCCAAAATTTGGTTTGTAGCGCTTTTTCATATTCATTTTCTGATTTTTATATCTTTTTAAGTTTTCGTTATAATATTCTGTAAGAAAGTGTCAAGCCAACCTGGCGGCCACTTCTAAATTGTGCAGTAACCTGATCTACTGATTTATCGAAATTTCCATCCTGGTTTCCATCCTGCATCAAGGTGAAGTTTTGGTTAAGGAGATCATTGAAATTGGCTTTTAGTGAAAGTTTGTTGGTGAAGTTTTTCGTCACAACCAAATCCACCACATTTCTTGGCATTTCATAGATATCTCTGATCAAGTCTGTACCAACAAAGGCGATACGTTTTCCGGAAACATTGTAAAGGAGATTAACCTGGAATTTCGATTTGATATTGTTATAGAATATTCCTGCATTTAGGATATAAGGCGATTGGCCCTGCATTGGACGGTTATTCGATTGTCCAACAGCACTTGCACCATCAAACATCACTTTGCTATTGATGTAGGATGCATTTAATTGTAAAGTAATATCATTCAGAAATTTGCTGTCACTTAACTCTGCCAATGATTTTCGCATCTCCAGCTCCACCCCAACATTTCTAACATTTTGAGCATTGTTAAAATTGAAAGATTGCGCATTCGAACCTGGTATCGCAGTCATTTCAATAGCATCTTTGAATTTTTTATAAAAACCTGAAATACTGATTAACTCATTTGTTGAAGGGTAAAACTCATATTTCAAATCAAAGTTGTCGATTTTAGAAGTTTTCAAATTTGGATTACCCGCAACGTTAAAGTTCTGATCGAAATCATAAAATGAGAATGGAGCAATCTCTCTGAACTCTGGCCTGTTTAACGTTTTCCCGTAAGCCAACCTAAATATTGATTTTTCATTCAAATTGAATTGCACATTTGCCGACGGAAGTACACGGGTAATATCATTATTAACATTAACCGGACCGCCAGTATCGAAGCTGTTTAGTTTCTGAACATTATTTTCAACCCTGGCGCCAGCTACAATCGTGAGTTTGTCTTTGTAGGGCAACACGAAGTTTGCAAACCCGGCAAATAATCTGTTTGAGGCATCATAATTATCATAAGGGTTAGATTTCTCGTCCAGTCTGATACCTGTAGTGGTATTGATATTTTTCCAATCAAAAAGTTCATCTATAGTTCCTTTAAGTAACGATTGATCAAAGTTTAAAGAATTTGCTCTTACATAGCCAATGTTTCTGGAAGAGAATGTGCGTTTTTTATCTTCGTAATATCCTCCAATTTTTACCGATGGTTTGAAACCTTCAGATTTTGGCGCCAATGCCTGCTCAATATTAAATGCACCTGTTTTGATATCTTCATTCATTTTAGAATAAAACCTTCCTAAAAATTCTGGTTGTGCACCTCCGGTTGGCACAAAAATATTAAACGTTCCGTCTCCGTTAGCAAGCGTTCTGTAACGTGAATAATCAGGCTGATCTCTAAAAGATTTACTGTAACCGGCAACCCAATCGAACTTCGTATTTTCATTATTAAATTTATGAAGTCCCGATAATTGGCCCGAATAAATACCGCGATATAAAACATTCGATGCAAAATTGGCATACTCCTGTTGCTTTTCCGTACCAGAACGACTTACATATTGCGAGGTACTTAACTGGTTATAAAGATTTTTAAACTCGAACGTATTGTTATTATCTAACTTGAACGCCCAGTTATGCACCACACCTAAGCGTACATTATAGGTATATTGATCATCGTTGTACCTGTAATTTTCTTCAGCAATCTTTGAAACCGGATCATAAACCTCATAATTACCTCTGAAAACAGCATTATTAGTTTTGCTGTTGCTATAAGTAATAGCGGTGATGTTCCCTAATAATTTGTTATTAATATTGAACCTTTTACTGCCATAGATATTTAACTTCTGATCTAAATTAGCGGTGTTTATGTCTGGAACCCAATTATTTCTAAGCGCATGGCCAGCTGCATTCAACTTGCTGGCATTAACACCATTCAAATTGGAAGGAAAGTTTACGGGCAGATCATTATCACCAGTGTTAAAACCAGTAAAATATAAACTACCAGTATTGGTTCTTTTAAAATCCCTGAAGGTTGCATTTTGGCGATAACTAGTCCCATAATCAATGGTTAAACGATCATCATCCGGAACACTTTTCAGAAAAACTTTCACTACACCTCCGGCAAAATCAGCAGGGATATCAGCAGAGGGGCTTTTAAAAACCAATACGCGGTCAATTTGATTGCTGGGGATTAAGTCGAAAGAAAATGACCTCACATCAGTTTCCAAACTTGGAGCTGTTACATTATTAAGCTGAACATTGTTATACCGCTCTGCTAAACCGCGAATATTGATAAATCGATTATCTACGATTGTAATTCCAGGTACCCGTTTCACCACTTGCGCAGCATCAGTATCACCTGATCTTTGAATAGTTTGAGAGGAAACTCCATTTGCGATGGATTGAGATTTCTTCAGCTCTGCTAAAAGTGATGCCTCAGTTCCCGTTTTCCTTGCTCCGGTGATCACCACATCGTTAAGTGTTGATTGGTCATCCTCCATCACCACATCGATAACCGTCGTTTTTCCCGGAGTTACTTTTACATTGGGAATAATCTGTTTCTTAAAAGAAATAAAAGAGAAGCTGATCTTGTAGATGCCAGGCTTAACAGTATTTAAGAGGTAATTTCCATCAGCATCACTTGTTGTTCCGATGGATGTTCCTTCAATTAACACCGATAAACCAACCAAAGTCTGACCGGTAGTTTTATCAGTTATTTTACCAGAAATTTTTCCAGTCTGCGCATACGAAAGTATGCTGATTGTTAAAGCGAACACTGTAAGTGCCGCTCTTTTGAAAGAGTTTAGTAAGTCCAATTTGCCTTTATTTGATAAGGGCAAAAGTATTACCACAGTGTTAACTGCAGGTTAGGTGTTAATTAACATTCCTTTACCTTAAGGTTAATTAGAAGTTAACAACTTTTTTCGTTTAGTAACGGATGCCCGCTTTCTTGCAAATGAAGTGCAATAACCAGATCGGGCCGATTAACAAAAACTTAACATCATCCAAAAACGAAGGCTTTTTTCCTTCAATTTTATGTCCGATGAACTGACCAACCCAGGCGGCAATAAAGATGACGGCGTAAATGGCATATGCTGTTCCGCTCCCTAAGCCAACCGCCTGCTCAATTTTAACAATGATGTAGCTCATTAATCCCACTACCCAGATCATTAAAAAAAACAACACCGGAGATAAGGTAAAATAATAATATAAGCTAAAAGCGAGCAGAAACGATGCCCAGTTAAAGAAGCCGTTATAACTTCCCAGAAAACCAATATGCGGAAAAGGAATTTGCCAAACCAGACCCAGCAAGCTAAATACAATTAGCGGAACACAGATCCAATGCACCATTTTATTGGTTGGGTTTTGATGACTTTCTGCATACCGATCAAAAAGTACATCAACAGGGCGCTTGGGTTCTATATTTATGGTTGGCTTACTCATTGTGTAAAATTAAAAAAAATTGAATGGTAAACTAAGTTCTATCATAGATTATCGTAAGCAATCCCTCATTAATAAAAAGAGAATGTTGCAAATAATTTGCCACGGAGTCACTGAACGCACAGAAAACATTCTCATTCCCTGGATTCTGTGTGTCCGTGGCAAACATTGCAACTTTAGGTAGTTGATAGACGCTCGCACTTGGCTTAAACCAATTACCACGGAGTCACGGATGAAAGAAAACATTCTCATTCCCTGCATTCTGTGTTTCCGTGGCAAACATTGCAACTTAAATAGTTGATAGACACTTGCACTTGGTTTAAATTAATTGCCACGAAGTCGCAGAAGACACAAAAAAATATTCTAATCCCTTGCATTCTGTGTTTCCGTGGCAAACATTGCAACTTTAAATAGTTGATAGACACTCGCACTTGGTTTAAATTAATTGCCACAGAGTCACGGAAGACACAGAAAATATTGTCATTCTGTGTTTCCGTGGCAAACACTCCAAGTTTAGGTAGTCGATAAACGCCGGCCACTAGGTTATAAATCAATTTCCACGGAGTCAGGGAAGACACAGAAAACATTCTCATTCCCTGCATTCTGTGTTTCCGTGGCAAACATTGCAACTTAAATAGTTGATAGACACTTGCACTTGGTTTAAATTAATTGCCACGGAGTCACGGAAGACACAGAAAATATTGTCATTCTGTGTTTCCGTGGCAAACATTTCAACTTCAGGTAGTTGATAGACAATCTCATTTGGCTTAAATTAATTGCCACTGAGTCACGGAAGACACCGAAAACATTCTCATTCCATTGATTCTGTGTTTCTATGGCAAACATTGCAACCATTTTAATATGAAAAATACTCATGCGTGTTGTTGAGAGGTTAAGCACAAAAAAAGCGATGAACCTGTCATCGCTTTAAATCTATATCATTTAAGATCTGTGTAATCTTTATAATCTATCGCTTTAGCGTAATCACTTTGAATTACTTAGCAAACGCTACAGACCTCGTTTCTCTGATTACCGTAACTTTAATCTGACCCGGGTAAGTCATCTCTGTTTGGATTCGTGTAGAAATATCTGCTGCTAATAACTCTGCCTGCGCATCTGTAATTCGCTCACTTTCCACAATTACACGTAATTCTCTACCTGCTTGAATCGCAAATGTTTTTTCAACACCAGGGTAAGACAGCGCCAATTCTTCCAAATCTTTCAAACGCTTAATGTAGCTTTCTACAACCTCTCTACGGGCACCCGGGCGGGCACCAGAAATTGCATCACAAGCCTGAATAATTGGAGAGATCATTGAAGTCATCTCAATTTCATCGTGGTGGGCACCAATGGCATTACAAATTTCAGGATGTTCTTTATATTTTTCTGCCAGCTGCATTCCTAAAATTGCGTGAGGCAATTCAGGATTATCATCAGGCACCTTACCAATATCGTGTAATAGACCGGCGCGTTTCGCCATCTTCGCGTTTAAGCCTAACTCTGCTGCCATGGTAGCACAGAAATTAGCGACCTCACGAGAGTGATGTAACAAGTTCTGACCATACGATGAACGATAACGCATACGTCCAACCATTCTGATCAGTTCAGGATGTAAACCGTGGATCCCTAAATCAATTACTGTACGTTCACCAATTTCCACAATCTCATCTTCGATCTGTTTCTTGGTTTTTGCAACAATTTCTTCAATACGGGCCGGGTGAATACGACCATCGGTTACCAAGCGGTGCAATGCCAAACGGGCAATCTCTCTTCTTACCGGATCAAAACCAGATAAAATGATGGCTTCAGGAGTATCATCAACAATAATCTCAATTCCAGTAGCAGCCTCCAAAGCACGAATATTTCTACCTTCTCTACCAATTACGCGACCCTTAATTTCGTCACTTTCAATATGGAAAATAGAAACCGAGTTTTCAATCGCAGCTTCTGTAGCTGTACGTTGAATGGTTTGAATCACCACTTTCTTAGCTTCTTTACTGGCTGTTAGTTTGGCTTCATCCACAATATCTTTCACTTGCATCATCGCCTGCGTACGCGCTTCCTGTTTCAGGTTTTCAACCAACTGATTTTTAGCTTCTTCTGCAGAAAGACCCGCAATAGTTTCCAGTTGTTTAAGATGTTGGTTTTTCAATACCTCAACCTCTTCTTGTTTCTTAACAGCCAATTCGGTCTGTTTTTCCAGATTTACTTTTTGCTTATCAAGCTCCTGCTCCTTTTTATTGAAGTTTTCCATACGCTGATTAACAGATTGTTCTTTCTGTTTCATTGTATTTTCGCGTTGATTAATGCTATTGTTCTTCGCATTCACCTCTTGTTCATGCTCAGCTTTTAATTGCAAAAACTTCTCTTTTGCTTCTAAAAGTTTATTCTTTTTTAAGATTTCTGCATTGTTCTCTGCATCTTTTAAAATCTTTTTAACTTTGTTTTGCGCTGCAACTTCCTGCGCTTTGAGCAAGTTGCGAAGTAAGAATCTACCTACTACTATACCGATACCTAAGCCTGCTATTAAGGCAAATATGTATCCTAGAATTTCCGTTATCTCCATTTTGTTTTTTAAGTAAAAAAAAACCGCAACTAATTTTTTTAAGTCTCATCATTTTAAACCTCAACTAAGCATAATTGGGATTTAAGCCATTTTCAGGTGCATAAAGCAGATGAAATACGCCCTCTTAACCCCATAGATATTGAAGTGTTAAGTTTTATAAAATTGAAACTCAAAAAACTAGCCGCGGCTATGTTTTTATGCTAATATATTAAAGCGATCATCGTATTAACTTTATCCAGCGGCTTTCTTGTCAAAAGCGCTAAACATCGTCAAACTGGCGATTTCTTTAAAAGAACGAACCTTTATTTTTTGAAAAAACCATTAAGTAAAATATCCAATTCTTCAACCTTATCGGCTACTGCAGTATCCTGGTTTTGCACCTGGTTCTCCGTTCTCAATACAGCAGTTGCATAATGCAATACGGCCATAGAAAGAAGATCCTGCTTATCTCTAACCGCATAATTATCTTGATAATCTTTTATGCGCTCGTTGATCATTTTTGCCGCCCGTCTCACAATTTCTTCCTCTTCAGTATTCACCTTTAAAGGATAAATACGGTCGGAAATGGTTATTTTAATCGAGATTTCTCCCATTTGTTAGCTTAGTTTCTGATTTTTACGCATCATTTATTTTTTTAACAATGCGATACTTTTATCAATCTCCCGCACAAAATCGTTAATTTTTTGTTTAATATCAAGCGACTTTTCACTTGTACCTTCGATACTTTTAGCCAGTTTCGTCACTCTCAGTTTTTCTTCAAGATCAGTGTGCTTTGCTTTAGAAGTATCAACGGCAACTTTTAACGATTGATTTTCAAGCTTTAATAAATCATTTTCCTCTTGTAAAGCATTACATAACTCGATTAAACGAGCCGTTTTTTGTAATACCTTATCTAATTGATCTGCAACAGAAGTCATGAATTTATTTCTAAAAATACGAATTTATATTTTATTTCCTAATTTCTGCACCCGCTTGCTGGGTTAAATTTGCAATTAGCTTCTGCATAGTGCTTTCAATCTGTTTATCGGTTAAGGTTTGTTCCTCATCCTGTAAAATAAAATTCAAAGCATAAGATTTTTTGCCTTCCGGTAACTTATCTCCTACATATACATCAAAAACGCCAACTTCTTTAATCAGCTTTTTATCGGTTTTGAATGCAATTCCCTTCAGCGTATCGAAAGTCACCGCCTGATCAATCAACAAAGATAAATCCCTGCGTACCTGTGGGTATTTCGAAAGCTCTTTATTAACGATCTTATTTTTCTTAACGATATCTAAAATTGCGGCCCAGTCAAAGTCTGCATAAAAAACTTCTGCATTTACATCAGCCAGTTTACGATCAGCCTTTGTTGCAGCACCAAAACTCACGATGGCTTTGTCTCCACGGAAATATTTGATGCCATATGCAAACTGCTCATCATTCAGCGTATCGGTTTGATAGCTTGAAATACCGAGTCGTGAGATAATCGCATCAACAGCAGATTTCAAATTGTAAAACGTTGCCGATTTCGAATTTTGATTCCATTGCTCACTCTGTTTCGCTCCAGAGATCAACAATAACAACCTTGGGCGCTCTACATACTTCTCATTAATTAAATGATAAGTTTTGCCAAATTCATAAAACTTAACATCCGCATTTTTCCTGTTCTGGTTATAAGCTACACTCTCCAAAGCCGGCATCAACATTTGCTGACGCATCACGTTTAAATCACTGCTTAAAGGGTTTAGAATAAAAACCGCTTCATCCAGATTTTTCGAGTATGCAGATTTGGTAAGTGAATTACATAAAATCTCCGCATAGCCATTAGCCGTTAGCATATCGGCAATAACATTATGCGTATTTTCTTTCTCCGGCTTCACACTATAAGAAAGAGAAGCATTTACTTTCGATGGAATTGCGATATTATTATAGCCATAAATGCGAAGCACTTCTTCCGTGATATCACATTCGCGGGTTACATCCACCTTGAACGATGGAACCCGCAATGACAAAGTATCATCAGATGTACTTGTTGCAGATATGCCAAGCGCTGTGATAATGTGCTTAATTTCTGTGGCTGGTATGTTTGCACCAATCAGCTTATTGATATTGGTATAACTTACTTCAAACTCGAAAGGACGGATAGGGTTTGGATAGATATCAGAGACTGATGAAGAAATCGCTCCACCAGCCAGTTCCTGGATCAACAAAGCTGCATATTGAAGTGCAATTACCGTAATCTCAGGATCTGTTCCACGTTCGTAACGGAAAGATGCATCGGTTTTTAAACCATGTCTTTTCGCTGTTTTACGTATAGAAACCGCATTGAAATAAGCACTTTCTAAGAAAATATTTTTAGTTTCTGTACCTACTCCGGAAGTTTTTCCGCCAAACACCCCAGCAATAGCCATTGGAGCGTCCGCATTACAGATCACTAAATCATCAGCACTTAATTTTCGTGCTATGCCATCAAGTGTTACAAATGGTGTTCCCTCTGCCAGTTTCTTTACAATTACCTTTCCACCGCTAATTTTATCGGCATCAAAAGCATGTAGCGGCTGGCCTAAACCATGCAATACATAATTGGTAATGTCTACAACATTATTAATCGGACGAAGGCCAATCACTTTTAACTTATCTTTCAACCATTCTGGCGACTCGGTTACGGTAACGCCGGAGATGGTTACACTGCTATACCGCGGACAAGCAGCTAAATCTTCTACCTCTACCGGAATAACCAGACTTTCATTATCAGTTTTGAAATCCGAAAGATCTGGCAATTCATATTCACTTCTAAAATAAGCCGCTAAATCTCTGGCCACACCCAAATGAGATGCGGCATCGGCACGGTTCGGTGTCAATCCAATTTCAAAAACAAAATCGTCATCCATTTTGAAATGATCTTTAGCAAGAATTCCAATTTCGGTATCTGCTGCTAAAATCATGATACCATCATGAGATTTGCCCAAACCAATTTCATCCTCTGCGCAAATCATTCCCTGCGAAACCTCTCCCCTAATCTTCGATTCCTTAATTTTAAAAGGCTCACCCTCTAAAGGATATACAGTGGTACCAACGGTTGCCACAACAACTTTTTGTCCGGCGCCAACATTAGGTGCGCCACAAACAATCTGCAGGTTATCCTTTCCGCCAACATTAACAGTAGTGATCCGCAAGCGATCTGCATTAGGATGTTGTATACAAGTTAAAACTTCGCCAATCACCAAGCCTTCCAGACCACCTACAACAGGCTGAACTCGATCAACACTTTCCACTTCCAAACCAACGTCGGTTAAAATTAAGGAAAGCTCTTGTGGCGTTTTATCTATTTGAACGAATTGTTTTAACCAGTTATATGATATTTTCATTTGTTAGGATCAAGTAGCGAATATCAGGAATCAAGACTAATCTCGATCGACACTCTAATTCATAAAACGCAAAGATATTATTTAAAGGCCAAAGGAGAAACTTAATCAGGAAATCTTGATGTAATAAAATGGAAGATAGCTAAAAACCCTATCCGCCTGCTGGCAACTTTGCCAGGATGGGAAAGGGCGTGTAAAAAATATTTCTCGCGGCTGGCGCATTAAAGGGTCAAGTGATAAATGAAGACAATAGTTAAAAACGCTGGGATTCTTCGCTGCGCTCCGAATGACAAATAAAGGCAAAACCATGCTTATCCATTCGCTGTCACCACCCTGCTAGCCGGCCTCGGAAATGATGGAAGGAGAAAACGTTTAAAGCTTCCCTCACAATCTTTCAACCACCACTACCTAAGGCAGCGCGTCCTCTCCCGATTTTCATCGGGTGCTTGTGCTGCCGAAACAAAGCTTGAACGCTTTTATCCAACATCAGTTCCAAGCCTTGATTGTTTGCTTCTTTATTATCAAGAATAAAGAAGAAGCCCTTCGGCGGCCAGCCGAGGCAAGCCAGCGCAGCAAGAAAAAACCCAATTAAAACCAAAGCCTTGCGAAAACAGGCAAATGATCAGAAGGATATCTCTTCTCTTTACTATCACTCAGCACAGCAAACTTCTGTACTTTAAACCCTTTATTCACGAAGATATAGTCAATCCTGTCTTTCAAATCGCTATTGAAATCAAAAGCATTAAACGTTCCGCTCGGACCATAAGCCGGCTCAATAGATATCGCTTTCGCATCCGTTAGAAAAGATTTGATCGTCGAAATTGCTTCCGTTTCCGGCGTAACATTTAAATCACCGGTAAAAACTACTGGCAATGTTGGGGCGATCTGCTGAATTTTCTGTTTCAATAACTTGGCCGACTCAATTCGAGCCTGCACACCAATATGATCATAGTGCGTATTAAACACTAAGAACTCCTTCTTATTCAACTTATCAAGTAACCTTACCCAGCTGCAAACCCGGTTTAAAGCCGCATCCCAACCTTTGGAAGGCACATCAGGCGTTTGCGACAGCCAAAAAGTTCCACCGTCTTTTTTAGTAAAACGATCTTTGTCAAAATAAACAGCTGAGAATTCGCCTTTACGTTTTCCATCCTCGCGACCAACACCCACCACGTCAAAATTAGACCCTTCTAACAAAGCATCAAATTGCTCAGGCAACGCTTCCTGAACACATAAAATATCGGCATCATGAAATTTAACTAACGCCTTAACATTATCCTTTCGATTTGGCCAGGCATTTACACCATCAGAAGCCACATTCAATCGAATATTATAGGTAATAATATTAATAGGTGTTCCTTTTTGCTGAGAAAAGGCAATTGTAGAAATAAGAAGTAAGCTGGTTATGATTTTAAATGCTTTCATAAAATGATTATAATTTCAATTCGCAAATATTGCCAATTCTATGTTAAATCAGTTTTAAGTATTCAAGTTGTTATAAACAACTGTACTAACATTACAAATATGATTTTCTGATCCATAAGAGAGCTAAATTTATTTACAACTCAATTTGCAACCCTAAAAACCTTGATAATCATAACTTCTCTACACCCTGATCTTACAATCCTAATCATGTAATCATAGTACTCGACACTCTGATCCTATATAATCCTAAAATTATGTAATCATAGTACCCATAACCATAGTAGTCATTTAATCACAATAATCATAGTCCTACATCATCTCCTCATCCTTATAACTATAATATCTATTGTTAGCAAAAATAAGATGATCTACCACATACAATCCCAACATTTGTCCAGAGGCAATTAAATCTTTAGTGAGTTTATCATCACTTTCACTGGGATTTAAACTTCCAGATGGGTGATTGTGCGCCAATACAATATTTGCAGCGTTATACTCCAAGGCTATTTTAAAAATAATTTTTGGGTCGGCAACCGTACCTGCCTGACCGCCCTTGCTAATTAAATGCTTACCGATAATATGATTCGAGCGATTAAGCAGTAAAATCCAGAATTCTTCGTGATTAAGACCAGTAAAAGTTCGGTGCAAATATCGATGTACATCTGTAGAAGCCGTAACCTGAATAACCTGCTCTTCTTGCGTCTCTTTTCTGCGAAGGCCTAGTTCCAGCGCCGCTACAATAGAAATCGCTTTAGCCTCACCGATCCCCTTAAATTTAGAAAGATCCTGAATAGATGCCTTCCCGATCTTCGTGAGGTTATTATCATAAAACGCCAGAATGCGTTTACTTAAGTCTACTGCCGTTTCATGTCGGTTTCCTGATCCGATCAGAATGGCAATCAATTCAGCATCGGTAAGATACCGCCGGCCATGTTGTAAAAGTTTTTCTCTTGGACGATCCTCTTCAGCCCAAAGTTTAATTCCAAGTTTTTGATCGTAGTGCTCCATTTTTTCGACAAAAAAAAAGGCATCCCAACGTTTGGTTGGGATGCCTGATACTAATATCGTAAAAAAATTGGATTATGCTAAACCGTTAACGAATTTCGTTAATTTTGATTTATTATTAGCCGCTTTGTTTTTGTGAATGATGTTCTTTTTAGCTAAACGATCTAACATAGAGATTACTTTAGGCAATAAATCTGAAGCAGATTTTTTGTCTTCTGCAGCACGTAATCTTTTAATAAAGGTACGTGTAGTTTTTGCCTGATATCTGTTACGTAAACGTTTGGTTGCGTTTGCTCTAATTCTCTTTAATGAAGATTTATGATTTGCCATTTCTATTTAGCCTTTTATTTTTCTTTAATCGTTTCCTATAATTCGGGTTGCAAATATAGAGTTAATCTTTTTAAAACACAAAACATTTTAAATTTTTTATTCCCTGATATTTATCATCAATTCCGAACTGCGAAAATACGATAAATTTATTCATTAATAACACGTTAACTACAATAATAAAAATTAATTTGAATACCGGAATCAGGTGCAAAAATGCTATTTTTGGGCAAAACACATTCTGAGTGAAAAAACGAATAGCCATCTTTGCATCCGGTTCTGGCTCCAATGCCCAAAAACTAATGGAGCATTTTAAACGCAGTAACGATATCGAAATCGCGTTAGTGCTTACTAATAATGCTGATGCTTACGTACTTCAAAGGGCTGACAACTTCGAAATCCCTACCCACATTTTCGATAAACAAGAATTTTATAAAACAGAAGAGGTAATAGATTTACTCAAAAACCTTGATATCGATTTTATCGTATTGGCAGGTTTCCTCTGGTTAATTCCTCAAAATTTAATTGCAGCCTACCCCGGCAGAATCATAAATATACACCCGGCTATCTTACCAAAATTTGGCGGGAAAGGCATGTATGGAGATCATGTACATAATGCTGTAATTGCTGCAGGTGAAAGCGAAGGAGGTATTACCATTCATTATGTAGATGAACATTACGATGAAGGCGAATACATTTACCAGGCCCGTTACAAAATCAATAAAGGCGATAACCTCGAAATGATTAAGTTTAAAGGCCAGCAACTGGAACACCTTCACTATCCAAGAGTGGTAGAGGGATTAGTTAAGAAGATAAGGAAATAGATCTCTAGTGATGATAATGCACATACACCAATAGCAGTATGTCCGTATTTATTGATGAAAGGAATGGTGCTCACACCTTTTATATTGTTTCAAAATAATATAAAGACAGGCTTCCGGAAGGCAAGTCTACCCAATTGAATGTACCAGTGCACCGCTTTTCTCTAAACATAAAAATTATATCATCAGTTTTTAGGCTCCAATTACCGCAACATGCCTTATGCAATCTGCTCCATGGTATCCGGCCTTGTAGATGGCTTTACCATTGCAGACATTTTTTACAAGCAACCTAAAACAAACATCAGGCAAAATGATTAAATCAGCCCTTACTTGATCATCACCTTCTTCCCACTCCTTGCAGAAGCCTTAGCCGCTTCTAAAATCTTAACTACAATCAAATTATTCTCTAAAGAAGATAAGTCATTTTTAGGCTGGATTTCTTTCCTCAATACCGCAGCCAGGTAACCGAGGCTACTGGCATAAGCCGGTGCGAGTGCTTTTGCCTTATACACCTTATAATCGGACTTACCATTTTCTTTTAAACGCAGCTGCTGTTCATTAACCGCCTGTATATAACCGGTTTTTCCGAATACTTCGATATCCTTAATACTAAAAGGCCAGTTCCACGAAGCTTCAATTATTCCAGTCGCATCGGGGTACTCCAGCAAAATCGTAGCATCATCATCCACTTTCGGGTAAACGTCGGGTTTAATTTGATGGGTAATGGCCGACACCGCTATTGGCGCCTTGCCATCCATCAGCCAGGTCATTAAGTTAGCGCCATAACAGCCGAAATCGGTCAGTGCACCTGCCCCATTTTTAGCCGGGTCAGTCAGCCAGCTCAAAAATTCTTTGCTCACCTTTATTTCCTTTGGTCCCTGGTGCCCATCATGTACAATCATCTTCCGCACATCACCTATTAAATTTTGTTGTTTAATATTCAGGTAAGCTTCCTGGTTACTCGGATACCAGGTGGTTTCATAATTCGTAAGCAAATGGATGTTGTACTTTTTTGCCAGCCGAACCATTTTCTCTGCATCTTTAACCGTTGTGGCCAGAGGCTTTTCAACCATTACAGAAATCCCCAGGGGCGCAGCGGCCTCCACTACCGCCAGATGATCGCTGATGGCGTTATAAGCCAGCACAGCATCAGGTTTCCGTTTTTGCAATAAAGCAGTCAGGTCTGGATAAAATAAGCTATCTGCCAGTTGATACCGCTGCTTAAAACGCTGTATCAAATCTGGATTACTTTCTGCAATGCCGATGATGTTCACCTCTCCTTTCTGGTAGCTATTCATAATCAGGTAAATGTGATCATGATTCAGTCCCGCCACGGCAACATTCAATTTTGAGTGCTGTGCCGTGCATTCAAAACAAATCGTAAATGTGGCAAATAGTGCAAATGCAAATTTCCAAATAGGCTTATGGCTCATCATTAAACGTTTTAGAGAGTTTGATTAAGGCATGACAAGGTAAAAATTAATTCAAAAGAACCTCTAAGCACATAAAAATATTACAAATTTAGCTACGCACGCATAGCAAAGAGGCGGGGAAAACCGTATACATGTAGGCCATAAAATTAGCTGCATCCGCGAATTGCGTGGCATGAAACAGGAAGCACACGCGACCGAACTCAGGATTAGCCAGCAGGCCATTAGCAAACTAGAGCAATGAAATGAAATTCAAGATAGCACTAGAGAAAATTGCAAAGGTTTTGGAATTAACAGCATTAAATAAATAGCAAACTAATTTCTTGTAAATACAGCTCTCTATACATAGTAGACTTTCTGACTTTGCCTTTTAGCAGTTGATCAGACGCCTCAGCTGGTTCCTCAAAAACATCTTCACTTTTTAATCCATCTTTTTCGGCAACTACTGGTAAATTTGAAGGATAGATAAGATAAGCAGGGATCAACGAATTGTCATTAATGTTTAGCTCTTTGTATACTTTGTTTAACCTGGTATATCCAGACAATTGCCTAGCATCCTCCATACTTGGGTTGCCGTAAGCATATCTTGGCTTATATTTTGCATCTACTACGGCTTTAAAGCCGTTAGCATTAATAATAAAATCTAGTTCTTGTTGATGATACTTTTGATGATAAATTACAGCATTATCATCTTTAAATTTTGCTCTTAATTCCTTAAATACATAAAGTTCAAATAATTTGCTCATATCTATCCAAAATGGGGGATGCATGCAAGTAGTTTGCTCAGCATTTCTAGATATGTTATAATCATGTAAAGCAAGTATTTGATTACCCAACTGTATGGCTAAATTGTACTGTTTATAAAAAGGGTTATTCTCTTCGTATAGCAATTTAGTAAATGCTCGCTTGCCTACTTGCTGAAAACCAGCTTGACAAAAGCGCCATATTTCCTCTAGATTTAATCTGATATTTCCTTTTGCATCAAAATCATCGAAATGCTGCGGTAATAAACTTAACACATATTTTAAGAATTGATTAACTTCCGTATCAAATCCAAACTCTTGATATTGGCAAATGGTTTGGGCTAACCTATTTTTAAGGATATTTTCTTTAAGCTGTCTCCCCACCAAAATCTTACCTTTTATTTTACCGGAAAAATTTTCTGTTTTTTGGTAATAAGATTTTTTAATCCCTTTTTTAACTAACAACTTAACTGTTGCCAAAAACTGTGCAATTAAAAATGGTGTTAGTTCTGGCAAAAGCTCATTTGCTATTTCAATCCACGGATCATCAAACTTAACCAATACCAAACCTTCTAAATGATCAAAATTCTCTGTCTCCTTTAATGCTTCTAAAAGCATTTTAATATAGTCTAGTTGATAATCTTCATTATTAAGCTTGGGTTGAATATAAACGGGTAGTTTAAGTTTAGAGAATCTATCTAAGCCAATATAGTAGGATGATGTAATTGAACATTGAGGCTTCTCGTTTTCTCTACTCAGTTTTAAAGAAACGCAAACGCATTGCTTTTTCTTATCGAAAAAAATGGCATCTATTTTATCTTCCAGTTCATAATAGCTTTCCCAATTAGATACTTGGGAAAGCGTATTAATATGATCAGTATGATAATACTCGAAATGTTCAGAGATCTTAAGCATCCGTTTTCGATTAAGCTAGATTTTTAATGACTTCTCTCGCTGTTTCTTTTAAAATCCCATCTTTAATGTATTCTTCTAGAATAGGTTTTATTTCGTATTTAATTCTTAAACTAAAGTCTATTGGCTTAGTTAGATCTTCATTTCCCTTTTCGTCCTTTTCATATTGCTGAATAAAATATGAATGTCCTAACCATACATCTTTGGGCTCAAAATCAGCTGTTAAATAGGCTGATTTTTCGATAACTGCAACATCACTGTTGTAATCAACCTTAGGATCATAATTCTTCAAAAACAAGCTCGTTACCTGTTTAAATATTTCCTCTTTGAATATTACCCCCTCCTCCTTTGTCAAATCCTTTGGCAATACATCCACGAAAGCAAATCTTCTTCTTATTGCATAGTCTATATGACCAACACTTCTATCTGCCGTATTCATAGTGCCAATGATATAAAGATTAGGAGGTAATGTTAGCTTATTATCACCGTCTATTGCGTACATGCTTTCCACCGCTTCGCCACGATATTCGAGCGCATATATTAACTCGCCTAAAACCGAAGAGAGATTAGCTCTATTGATTTCGTCAATAATTAACACGTAATTTATTGCTGAATTATGTAATGCAAGTAGAGCAAATTCAGCAATTATTTTATTTTCAGTTTGATATAAAATACCTGCTCCTTTGGTATTCGGTTTGGCAACTATACTTCTTACAAATTCTTCATAACTATATGATGGATGGAATTGGATTAACTTGCTTTCACCCAAAGAAGTTACAACTGGAATTTCATTTTGAGAGGTTGAATCATTTTTTATCTCAAATTTTTCATAAAGATGACGCATAAACTGGTAGCTTGATATTTCACTTCCTGTAGTATCTCTAATAGTTTTAAAATGATCGTTTATTTGTTTATTAATTCCAATATCATTGAGGCCACCAGTATATATACCCAGAAGGTTGGCAACAATCTTTAAATGCTTTTGACTAAAAATTGGGAAAAACTCATCAGGAAAATAACTAGTAAGAATTTTAAGCACTAAACTTTGTCTAAATATTGCAATGGCAGCCTTGTAATCTTTCCCTCTACTAATAAGTAAATTATTTAGAACTGACTTTATATTTTCAAGCGTTTTTTCTGGATCACCGTTTTTGCATTTATAGCTATTGCTTTCGGTATTATAATAAACACCATAAACCTCACTTCCAGCCTGTCCTGGGGAAAATTGTCCTAAATTACTAAGTTTGTTTTCAATCCAATAGCAAAAACTTGTTGTTGAACCTTTTCCACGACAATAATCATCAAGTGATAAATTGACGATTCTCTCAATTGGAAAAGCCTTTTGAAATTCCTTAAGTAATAGAGTGTGTTGAGAACTGATTTCTCTAGAAAAAGAAGATTTTTTAAACTCTTTTATATACCATTCTATGTATTCTAAAGGTTTAAGACTTATAGCAGAACTAATCAATTCTTTCGTTATCAACTTTGCAACCCTAGTCTTACCAGTACCTGGCGGACCCTGCAAAATAATTTGCTTTTTATACAAAAGTATTTCTTTTATTTTTTCAATCATTTTCTGAGTGCTAATTTTTTTATAAATTGATATTATATTTTTTTTATATTCGTGATGAGCCTCATGAAATTGTTTCCCTTGTCCATCATATATTCCAAAGTCGATATTTTTATAGGTTGCCCGCTTAAATAGATCAACCAGAACAATACAAGAAACATCATCATAATCTGTTACATACTGTGTATCAAAATCAGAAAGCGAAGCAACTCTTAACACTTTACCAACTGCTATGATTTTTTGGCCATCCGTTATTGCTACTAAATCACCAAAACTTGCTTTCTTTAAATATCCTTCAACTTCCGAACCAGCAAATACAATATTATTTTTCTCGAAAATGGAAAAAATATCAACACCGCTCCAATTCGAACCTACACGCCAAACTTTCATACTGATAATTTCTTAATAAATATTATTTTATTGAAACATCATCAACCTTTTCCCTAAGTAAAGCTTTATCTAAACTATCAAAATCGCTATGTTCGTAGATTCCATTAGATATGTTCACATCAGTTTTACCTAAAATAGCTGATATTAGCTTGGGCTTAGATAGATGGAATACACCGCTTAAATAAGTGCAAAAACCAGCCTTGCTGCTTGTAACAATTGGGAATACGTAACTAAAATGGCGGTGGTCATCGGCGGTATTATAATCAAGTTTTGAAGATGGAAACTTAATCCCACGTATAGCATCATCCTCTTTGTTTGAAGCTCCAATGAACTGCATTAATAATTGGGGAATGATATACTCCGTTTTAAAACTTGAATTAGTTTCAATAACTTTTATTGTAGTTGTAAAATAAAGGGGAAATAGTATTAAGTATCTCAAGACGTTTTTAAACCTTTCTATAACCTCACCATCATTCGAAAACTTCAAGAAATTATGGATTGTCTGAATTTCAATGATTCTAATCATTTTTTTTGTTTCAAACCTAGAAATATAACTAATTGCAATATCTGGTCTACCGAGTTCTTCGTAAGACAAATAAGACGTTGCGCCTAAATAAATAGAGGGAATACCTGGTATACTATATCTCTGAGTTGCGCAAAAATGTCTCAGATTGAAAGGTATATGAAAATTATCTTTTCTATCCTTAAGACTTAAACTTTTGTCAATTCTAATTTTAAAAAAACCCTCGTGTGGCTCAATATAACTCACAGCTACGTTATTATGAAATTCTATTATTTTATTTAAAGAATTACTGAAACCATCGTATGCTCTACTGGTATATCCATCATAATAATTGCCAATAGCATTGTTGATTGCAAGAATAAAACCGCGAACTTTATTCAGAAGTGACAAATCCTCGTCGGAGTTTTTTTGTTCGATATTTCTAAATATCGTGTTAAGTCTTTTACCGATGTTGTAATTTGTTAGAAACTTGTAATATTCTTCCAGTCTTTTTTCTACCAATTCTGGAAAATACACAGAACTATATACTGTAGGAATAGTAAAAATAGATTTGTTATTGTCGATATCCTTTACGATATCTTCTAATTGTTGAGAGACGCTTGCCATTATTTGTGTTTAGTATATGTTGATTATTAGATCTTCTATTTCAATATTTTGTTGTATTCCTCTTTCCTTTCCGCTACCATTCCCAACTTCCCTTCTACACTTTCATAAGCATCTTTTACCGTAACCTGCCCATTCATTAACATAGGCAACAACCAATCCCGCAGAGCAACTAGCTCTTGGTTTTGTTTTTCATTAATCGATACTGCTTCAATTATGGGATTGTAAAACTCTTCAAATTTATTCTGAAAATTTGCTAGTGGTATTAACAAACTTATATCTGATAACTGGCTACGACTCAACTCAACTTGTCCCGTTGAGCCATTTGCAAAGCCTTCAATTTCATTTTGCTTAGTTAAAAGAGAATAACCAAAAAAAACTTTATTTATTTTTTCAGGTATAGCTCGTACGATTGTAACGTGAGAGTCGACTGTCACCTCATTTTCAATTAACCAACGAACTAATGCAACCCTTCCTAAAGTACCAACACCTGTAGAGTTTACTAAAACATCATATTTTTCAATTAATCTGTTTGAAGCACTTTTTGATACATTGTCATGCCTTCTTTGAAATTGATATTTTAAACCATGACCTCGTATACATTTTTGGTTAAGTACTGGTATTCCTTTATTTCCATCCGCATACCTCGGAGAAATCCCTCTTGATAAGAAAGATGTTAGTGTATTTAATTTTTTCACATCCCACCCCTTCGGTATTTCCCTTTTCAAAACGTCATCATAAACCATTTCTCCACCAGATGATTTATAAGGTTTGCCATCAGCATTAGGGAAATCGAACTGTACAAACCAATAATCATAAAGCGTTTTGGCCATGACCTCTAATTCGGCATTTATTTTACTGTTCAGCTCTATTTTATTATCAAAAGCGGAAAGAACAGAAGCGATTTTTTTTTGGGTAGCTCTTGAAGTATGAATTGACAATAATAATTTATCAAATTCTGTTTTATTAAGCATAGGTAAAGCAGTGCTTCCCATTGCAGAATTTCTTAAAAGCTTGTAGCTATTTTTCAGTTTATAATATATATAGTCTGGGTCAAAGGCTGATTTTGGAACAATTGAATTTATTTGTTGATTAGTTATTGCGACTGTTTTATTCATTGTCACCTTGCCCATTGCTGAGCCAATGCAGGAAACCAAAATACTTTTCGATGGTAGTTTCTTAGTAACAAGTTTGCTTACTCCATCTAAAGAAAGTTTTCTATAGGTATTTGAAATAAATTTATTGTCGAAATTATCACTTGGAGTTATAAACATGACGTCATCTCCGAAGTCCGAAGCACAAGATGAAGATGGTGTTTTTCCAGTAATGGTTTTACCTAAGTCTCCAATCGTTGTATTAATGAAATCATTCATATTTCAACTCCCTCAACTGTTTCTGAATTTCCAAATCCAAAACATTTCCTTCAGCAAAAAGTCCTTTCAACCTATTCTCAAAACCGTGCATCTTTTCTGTGAACTCCTCATTAGTAATATCTACATAATCAATCTTCACTTCAAAATATTGCCCGGCAGAAAAAGAATAGTTTTTAGCTTTAATCTCCTCGGCACAAACCACTACGCTAAAATCATCTTCCGCTACTTTTTTATTCATCGCGTGAATAACGCGTTGCTCTTCTGTTAGGGTTAAAACTGTACGTTGGCTTTTACCTTCTTTAATAGTATCACCCAATTTACTCGCATCTACCAAAACAATATGTTCAGCATCGGCTCGATTATCCAAAAACAAGACGCTTACGTTGGTGCCTGTACTTGCGAAAATATTACTCGGCATACTTACTACACCACGCAACAGTTTACGTTCTATCATGGCTTCGCGTATTTTACGCTCGATGCCGCTTTGGGCAGTAATAAACCCTGTGGGTACCACAATAGCGCCTTTACCTTTTGCACTTAAGCTGTACATGATATGCTGTATAAACAGCAGGTAAATGGCCATGCTTTCTTTTTTGGCCTTCGGTATATTAGGGATACCGGCAAAGAAGCGGGTTTTATTGATGTCTTTATCTAAGGCGACACTAAAATCAGAGAAATCTAACTTAAATGGTGGGTTAGAGACAATATAATCAAATTTTTCTTCTCTGTAATAAGGCTCTAAAATGGTGTTACTTTTGATAATGTGCGGTATACTGTGGCTTAAATTATTTAACACTAAGTTCAACCGCAGCATATTACTTGATTTTTGGGAGATATCTTCGCTATAAATACTGCAGTTGTTTTCGCCAATGGCGTGAGCTATGTTCATTAATAAAGTTCCCGAACCGGCACTTGGATCATAAACTTTAACACCCTTAGGCCTATCATTCACCATAATGGCAGCCATAATACGCGCAACCGCATGTGGTGTATAATATTCGGCATATTTGCCCCCACTATCGGTGTTGTAATCTTTAATGAGGTATTCGAAAATAGTAGCAAAGAAATCGTATTTCTCGCCAAACATCCCTTCAAAACTAAACTCAAATAATTTACTAATTAAAGCTTTGCAAAAAGCATCTCGCTGCGAAGCATCGCTAATAAAATTGCTAAGCTCATCAAACATCTTATCTTTAGCACCACTAGCCGATTTTACAGAATAAATCTCCGTATTACGTATACTAATATCTCTTAAAGTATCATCAAACAGTTTAGCAAAATCACCACTATTCTGTTTGTTATGCAAATACGTAATAGTTTGGTGCGGGTAAAGCTGTGGGGTATTAGCATCAATATAAATCAGTAAAAAACTATATTGCTCCTCGTCCAGCGCTTCTAAAGCCTCTTGAAAGTTAGGGGCCATTGCCAATTGATATTCTTCCAGTTTTTTAGCTTCATAAGCGAACTTATCGTTCATAAACTTATATAAGAAAACTTGGGTAATAATTTTAAACTCGTTGCCATCGTTACCCAAACCATAATTGGCACATACACTCTTTAAGCTATCAATCAGTTGCTTGGTTTTGGTAATAAATGTTAAATTAGTCATTTATATATAATAGTTATTGTATTCTTGTAAATATTCGCCTGCAATAAGGGTATTAATATTTTTGGTGGTATTAATATCTAATTTGATCTGCTGTTTTTTAATAAATTCATTAGCTACCAGGTTGAGCAAATAGCGATTAAAAAAAGCTTCGTTATCTAATATATTTCTATTATTAAGTAACTGTTCATCAGTCTGGTACTTGATATTCATCAAAGCTTCGTGTAACTGAACTTCTTTAGCAGAAATGCCTTTATTTTCCGTTAAGCGCTTATGTAAACGGGCGTATTTCTCATCATGCTCATACTTAGCTTTTAGCAGATTGTTTTTTCTATTCAATTCGGTCACTTTATCGTATATAGACTTTAGTAACAGAATATTTTCTCGCATATCTTCCTGCCCAACTTCGCCTAGATTTTTTTTCTTAAAAATGCGTTCTAATTCTTCGCGTAGCGTGATGAACTCAATGTCTTTCTGATCAAAATTATTTAACAGTGCCTCTCTAGTTCTTTTCAATTGGCCTCGCAACTGATCAGCTAAAATCAACTCTTCTTCACTAACTTTGGTAAATAAAAAAATTACATCTTCCAAAGCAGAATTTAGCAAGTTAGTGTTATCTGCTTCGTTATTGATATTGTCTATTAAATTTAATTTATCTAATTGCGCCTGCGCAAGCTTTAATAACTGGTTTAGCTTAAAAAAATCTAATCGAGACAGTTCTTCATCCAAGCCTTGCAGCCTTATAATGTTTTTAAGCTCTTTAGCATTCGTTAAAACCTTAATTAGCTCCAATAAGTCCTTTTTATCCTTAATTTCACTAACTTGTTGGTTGAAAATTTCTGCGTTTACAGCATCAAAGTGGAATAGTTTTTCTTTAATTTCTAATATCTCTGCGACAATCTCTTCTTTTGATTTAAAGAGGTTAGAGTAGTTCTGCATTTCGTCGCCGAGCTCACCTTGCAGTTCTCTAAAATAATTATCGTTGGTATCTTTAAATGCACTGGTAATATCTGCAAAGTCTACTACATAACCGTATTGGTATTTTTTATAAGGTCTGTTTACACGAGTTAATGTTTGCAGCAAATTATGATCTTTAACTACCCTAGCTAAATACAACTTTTTTAACCGCTTCGCATCAAAACCAGTTAGTAGCATATTGTAAACAAACATGATATCAATATCGCCAGCTTTAAATTGTTTCACCTGTTCCTTACGATCACCTTTTGAATTGATATCGTGTAATATTAAAGCGCCTTTTAAACCTGATTTTGATTTACCATATCTTTCCTCTGGTTCGGCAACCATAGGCATGTACTCCACTTCCTGTGTACCGTATAATTCCTCAAAGTAATCAAATAATGCTTTAGCCTGTTTACTGGTATCACATACAACCATTGCACCTAAGCTATCATCGGCTTCTGTTCTTCTAAATTGTTTAAGGTCTTTAACAATGTAATCCAGCATTGGCCGCACAAATTTAGGATGGGCAAATACTTCGCTCTTATCTATATCGCCGTGTGCCAGTTTAATCTCTTCTAACACTGCCTTCATCTGCATGTTATAGGTTGTGTCTATCCCCTCTCTTATTAAACGTAGGGTAAAACCATCTGCTATAGACATGTTATAGTAATACTTGTGGATGTACTCTCCAAACAAAGCCTTACTATCATATTCTTTAGCTACTTCACGTAACAACGGCGTGCCGGTTAGGGCTATTTTAATCGCTTGTTCGTCAGATCTTAACAAATTAACCAAGGCTGTTCCTTTCGGGTTGTAGCCTCGATGCGCTTCGTCAATGAAATAAACCCGTTGTATATTTATATCGTAGGCCAAATCTTTAACCGCAACGGTTTCTTCTGTAAACTTTTGGATGTTAACAACAGCAATTTCTCTATCGCCAGAATTGTTATGCACAACGCTTACTTTTTTAATATCGGTTAGAAACTCGGCACGTGAGTTTACCCGGTTAACCACCAAGCCTCTATTGCCAAATTCGCTATTTGCTTGGTCGGCTAAATCGATCCTATCTACAATGAAATAGAATTTAGGGATGATGTTTCTTTTTTGAAAGTAATCTGTTAGAAACTTTACGTTATAATACGCTAATGCTGTTTTACCGCTCCCCTGAGTGTGCCAGATAATGCCTTTGTTTACGCCCTCATTTAATTTACGTTCAATAGCTTTTGTTGCAAACAACTGTGGGTAACGCATAATGTGTTTTTGCCTTACAATTTTATCTTTTACTTCCTCTTCTACATAGGCAATGGCATATTTTAATATAAAAGCTAAACGATCTTTACTTAATAGTGATGTTAATAATAAATTTGTTGGGGTGTTAAATTGCTTGTTTGTTTTAAACTCTGGCGAGTGCTTGATGGCAATGAGATTATTATCCTTGAGCACTAAATTTTCGAGCTCATCACTTTCTGAAGCCAGTAATTGCGCTAAATTTAAAATCTCTTCTTCCCTGAAATAATTAAAACTCAAATCGGAATAAGCAGATGTAGCATAATAAGCTCCTTGCAGAGGTTCGATAACACCATCTTCGTAAGGCATATTGTTAGAAAACAACATTAATTGCGTGATATTGGCAAAACGCTTGAACTTCTTGTTTTTGTAGCGATCGTTAATACGCTTTCTTTCCGCAAGCACCCCATCCTTGTTATTTGGTTTTTTTACCTCTATAAAAACTAAAGGCATACCATTAATTAAGACTGTTATATCTGGCCTAAACTCATCATCTCCATTTTTACAAGTCAATTCTGTAGTAACATGAAAACTATTATTAGCAAATTGATCAAAATCTATTAACCTAATACCTGATGTAGCTGTGATACTTTTATAAAATTCCTTTCCTAAATCATCAAAGTCTAGTTTTAAAGTTAAGTCTTCTAGGTAACGCTTAATATCCTCTGCCTCAAAAGTTGGATTTATGCGTTTAACACTATCAATAAAAATATCAGGAAAGATATTGGTTTCCTCAAGCCTATTTTGTTCACGTCTAGATACATACGTGTAGCCTAATCGTGTAAGGTGCAATATTGCCGGTATCTTAACTCTTGAATCTTCGTTAAAAGCCATTAAAGGTTTGTTTTTGCAGCTAATATAGCTATTAATTTGGGCTGGCACCAAAACAATTAAAGCCCCTCTTTGCAAAGGGGCTGTCAATAATTTACTTAGGTTACTAGCTTGTATGGCAAGACCTTGAACAGTAGTAGCAACCATTAATTTGCTTGTCTAGATAGTCCTTTTTTGCTTTACTTACTGCTGACTTGCAAGAATCATGGCTGCCTAAGCTATCATAATTTTGTGTTGGATAATAGGTACATCCCTGTTCGTGTACCTCATGATCGCCATTAGATTGACGATTAAGATTTAATCTGTAATAAGCCATAAGATTTGGTTTTAAATTTAATTTTACCAAACCTATTTAATGCGATACACAATTTTATACGGTTAACCGTAAACAGAAAAGATAGCTTAAATGTATGATTCAAACCTCCAACTCACCCTTCCTCTACCACCCAGCTTAACTTATCCCCTTGCTCCAATACCTCCATTTCCACTTGAGGTTGCCCCAGAAAATCAACAATTACACCATCCTTTACATGCAAGGTGTGAATAATTTTACTGGCATAATAACGCCGATCGCCAGAGCGGGCCGCACCGGAAAAAAAGGAAATGCCCATGGCGAAGATTAAAACTTTATCACCCTTGTGGTATTTCCCAACCATTCCGCACCAGAATCCTTGTAGGCATCATATTTCTTCAGCTTAATTTCAATCATTCTTCTTTTTAAGCTGTTTAGTGCTTTGTTCTAAATGCTTTACGAAGTCTTGCTCTGCGTTAGAGAGTTCGTTTTTCAGGCTTTCTTTATAGCTGGTGTATTGTTCTTTGGCTTTGTTTAAAGCTTGTTGGTGGCTAAACGTACCGGCATGGGTTAAAATATCATTACCCGTCATTTGCAAAAAATCGTCAACACGTTGCAGCCAATCTTGCATGTGCATGGGTTTCCGGTTTAAGGCTTGTAGTTCGGCTACCTCCAAATAAGCCGTTACCATTCGGTTAAGCACATTGAGTTCTTGCTCGTTTAAGTAATTTTTGGCTACGGCAATTTCTTGTTGCGTAGGCTGTACGCCCTTAAAGTTCGTTAAGCCTAAAAAAGGTTTGGCTGCATCAATTCTACTATAAACCACTTCTGCGGCGGTTTGTCCATGTGCTGCCCAATGCATTTTGTTTTGTATGGTTTTAAAAAAGGTTTGCGAGGTTTCGGTATTAGGGTCGTAATCTATGCTGGTGGCATACACATCCAATATTTTGCGCCAAAATACTTTTTCAGATGAGCGAATGTCTCTAATTCGAGCCAATAACTCATCGAAGTAATCGCCACCACCTGCCTGTTTCAGCAGTTCATCGTTCATGGTAAAACCTTTAACAATATATTCTCTTAGTCTGGCGGTTGCCCATTGCCTGAACTTGGTACCCTGCAAGCTTTTTACACGATAGCCTACAGAGATAATTACATCGAGATTGTAGTAAGTTGTTTCAACTTCCTGAGTTTTATCTGCAATTGCACCATGTATAGTGGTATGTCGGAATTTCCGACTTACCAATTCTTTATCTAATTCCTCTTCCTTAAATATGTTACCGATGTGTTCTGTAATGGTTGTTCTGGCTTTGCCAAATAACGCTGCCATTTGCGCTTGTGTTAGCCAAACGGTTTCGTTTTCTAAACGGGTTTGTATTTTGGTTTGCCCGTCTTCAGATTGGTATAAAATTAATTCAGAATTCATATTAGGCCAGGTTTAAAATTTCACGGATTAAACCATCACGCTCATTTTCTAGTGCTAAAATATCGCCTGTTACTTCTTCAATTGCATCAGCATCTTCTTCTTCGTCACGGTAACTTTTAAGTTTTATACCGAAACGGGAATCGATTACATTTTTACCTTCTTTGATGTATTGCTGCTCACTTGCCAAACTTTTACCATAAGGCGGATTCGACAACATAAAATCGAACGTTGTTCCTGCAAATTCATCTGTAGATATGGAAACTAATTTATTATGTACAGCAGTGTTCATATATGATTTTAAGGCTACAAAGTAGCATTTTTTGAACGATTAAACTAAATATTACGGATAAAGCATGCATCAAATTTGATATTTTTTTTAGATACGCAATACGGTCTCCCGAACGCTGTACAAAAATAAATTAATCTATTTTTAATTAAACCCGAGACTAAATAACAACAAGCTCAATCCTCCTCTACCGCCCAGCTTAACCTGTCCCCCAGTTCCACAACCTCGCTTTCCACTTTAGGTTGCGCCACAAATTCGACGATTACACCATCCTTTAAATGCAGGGCGTGAATAATTTTGCAGGCATAATAACGCCGGTCGCCAAAGCGGGCGGTACCGGTAAAAAATGAAATGCCCATGGCGAAGATTAAAGCTTTATCGCCCTTGTGATCCAGTTTTAAGGCTAGGGCCGTTTTCGGGAAATGGCAGTTGCTTAAAGGTATAACCAGGTCATTTACTTCCATAATTTCGTAGCCGCCGGTATCATCCAGATCGAAATGAAAACCCATAACCTGCAATCGGGCTTCAGTCGCCTTAGGATGCGGTTTCAGAAAGGATTTTATTTCGCCCTTAGGCAGAATAAGTTTTACTAATCCATCGGTTTCTATGTGCAAAACCGTTTCGCTCAGCCATAATTTTTCCAGGGGCTTGCTGGTATTAAATTCGAAACCCTTAAGCAAAGCCAGGTTACCGTCTATCAGCTTTTTATCACCTGCCTGTTCGGCCGGGATGGTTTTAAAGATTTCAATAAAACGCTTGTTCAGGCGGTTCAGGAGATCGTCATAAGCATAAAGCTTCACCAGCGGCGCAAAGGCTTTACGAATGTAGGATGCATTTCTACTAGCCGCTCCAAAATCTTGAGCACTTTTTCGGCTATTTTCAGTAAGTATGTAATTCGCAGCCTTATGCCGCACCACATCTTTCTTTCCTCTTTTATAAAAAACAAGATCTCCAAGTTGCCCCGAAAATCGAACAATCCCATTTACTCTGGCCATAATTAATTATATTTGCGTAACCAAGGGATTGATCACTTCAATATAGCAATTTTTCTGCTGTTTTCAATATTAAGCTTCCTGCTTAAGTCTACCATTAGTGCGCCTTTAGTCCACCTTTTCTCCACTTTCCACCTATACCTGCTTCGTATCTACAACCAGTATGCGTCAAGTCTGCTTAGTATGCGCATTATTTCGGGCCGAAGACAACGCAAGAATTCTTCACTGCGCTCTGCATAGGAGGAAGATTGGAACAAAACAGATCCTGAATCAAGTTCAGGAAAACGACCCTTTTAAACCACCATTCATATTAACGAGAAGCTGCCTAACCCCAAAAGAAAGCTTATAAATTTTACTTCGCACTTCGCTATTACCACCCTGCTATCTGGCCTAGGAAATGATGGAAGGAGAAAACGTTAAAGCTTGAACCACAATCTTTAAATCGGCTACAACCCAAGGCAGCGCGTCCTCTCCCGATCCTTCATCGGGTGCTTGTGCTGCCGAAAAAAAGCTTTAACGAATTAATCCGACATCAGTTCCAAGCCTTGGGTTTTGCTTCTTTTTGCCAAGAAAAAGAAGAGAGCCCTTCGGCAGCCAGCCGAGGCAAGCCCACATAGAATAAGCCAAAAAAGGTTCGGTGTTGATTGAAGGCAGTAGACAAAACGCAGGGATTTTTCGCTACGCTCTGAATGACACCCCGCTATGGCCACCACGCTATCCGGCCTCGGAAATGATGGAAGGAGAAGCCGTTGAAATTTCTGCTTTCACGTTCAATTACCCACAACCCAAGGTAGCGCAAATGGCTCTTTAAAAGAAAATCTTTATTACAAACCAAATCGAGCCCTTGTGCTACCGCCATTTAAATTTCGACGAGCTAATCCAACATCAGTTCCAAGCCTTGGGTTTTGCTTCTTTTTGCCAAGAAAAAGAAGAGAGCCCTTCGGCGGCAAGCCGAGGCAAGCCCACATAGAATAAGCCAAAAAAGGTTCGGTGTTGATTGATGGCAGTAGACAAAACGCAGAGATTTTTCGCTACGCTCTGAATGGCACCCCGCTATGGCCACCATGCTATCCGGCCTCGGAAATGATGGAAGGAGAAGCCGTTGAAATTTCTGCACTCACGTTCAATTACCCACAACCCAAGGTAGCGCAAATGGCTCTTTAAAAGAAAGTCTTTATTACAAACTAAATCGAGCCCTTGTGCTACCGCCATTTAAATTTCGACGAGCTAATCCAACATCAGTTCCAAGCCTTGAGTTATTCATAAATTGTACATGTTTTTATGGGTATTCATGAGCTCGCAGAAAAGCTCGGTTTTGTTACTTTTTTGATCAAGCAAAAAAGTAAAAGCCCTTCGGTGGCCAGCCGAGGCAAGCCCACATAGAATAAGCCAAAAAAGGTTCGGTGTTGATTGAAGGCAGTAGACAAAACGCAGGGATTTTTCGCTACGCTCTGAATGACACCCAGCTATGGCCACCACGCTATCCGGCCTCGGAAATGATGGAAGGAGAAAACGTTAAAGCTTCAACCACAATCTTTAAATCGGCTACAACCCAAGGCAGCGCGTCCTCTCCCGATCCTTCATCGGGTGCTTGTGCTGCCGAAAGTAAGCTTTAACGATTTTATCTGGCATCAGTTCCAAGCCTTGAGTTATTCATAAATTGTATATGTTTTTATAGGTATTCATGAGCTCGCAGAAAAGCTCGGTTTTGTTACTTTTTTGATCAAGCAAAAAAGTAAAAGCCCTTCGGCGGCAAGCCGAGGCAAGCCACATAGAATAAGCCAAAAAAAGTTCGGTGTTGATTGAACGCAGTTGACAAAACGCAGGTGATTCTTCGCTACGCTCTGAATGCCACCCCGCTATGGCCACCCCGCTATCCGGCCTCGGAAATGATGGAAGGAGAAGCTGTTGAAATTTTTGCACTCACGTTCAATTACCCACAACCCAAGGTAGCGCAAATGGCTCTTTAAAAGAAAGTCTTTATTACAAACTAAATCGAACCCTTGTGCTACCGCCATTTAAATTTCGACGAGCTAATCCAACATCAGTTCCAAGCCTTGACTTTTGCTTCTTTTTGCCAAGAAAAAGAAGAGAGCCCTTCGGCGGCCAGCCGATGCAAGCCACATAGAATAAGCCAAAAAAGGTTCGGTGTTGATTGAAGGCAGTTGACAAAACGCAGGTGATTCTTCGCTACGCTCTGAATGCCACCCCGCTATGGCCACCCCGCTATCCGGCCTCGGAAATGATGGAAGGAGAAGCTGTTGAAATTTTTGCACTCACGTTCAATTACCCACAACCCAAGGTAACGCAAATGGCTCTTTAAAAGAAAGTCTTTATTACAAACTAAATCGAACCCTTGTGCTACCGCCATTTAAATTTCGACGAGCTAATCCAACATCAGTTCCAAGCCTTGATTTATTCATAAATTGTACATGTTTTTATAGGTATTCATGAGCTCGCAGAAAAGCTCGGTTTTGTTTCTTTTTTGATCAAGCAAAAAAGTAAAAGCCCTTCGGCGGCCAGCCGAGGCAAGCCCACATAGAATAAGCCAAAAAAAGTTCGGTGTTGATTGAACGCAGTTGACAAAACGCAGGTGATTCTTCGCTACGCTCTGAATGACACCCCGCTATGGCCACCCCGCTATCCGGCCTCGGAAATGATGGAAGGAGAAGCCGTTGAAATTTTTGCACTCACGTTCAATTACCCACAACCCAAGGTAGCGCAAATGGCTCTTTAAAAGAAAGTCTTTATTACAAACTAAATCGAGCCCTTGTGCTACCGCCATTTAAATCTCGACGAGCTAATCCAACATCAGGTCCAAGCCTTGGGTTTTGCTTCTTTTTGCCAAGAAAAAGAAGAGAGCCCTTCGGCGGCCAGCCGAGGCAAGCCCACATAGAATAAGCCAAAAAAGGTTCGGTGTTGATTGAAGGCAGTAGACAAAAGGCAGGGATTTTTCGCTACGCTCTGAATGACAACCAGCTATGGCCACCTCGCTATCCGGCCTCGGAAATGATGGAAGGAGAAGCCGTTGAAATTTTTGCACTCACGTTCAATTACCCACAACCCAAGGTAGCGCAAATGGCTCTTTAAAAGAAAGTCTTTATTACAAACTAAATCG
>Ga0308159_1001035_pt1 | contig 46545 bp, 46 predicted proteins | sample PhyCR1_FD_201040 | JGI IMG/M metagenome (GOLD analysis project Ga0308159, IMG submission 201040) | Phyllosphere microbial communities from UC Gill Tract Community Farm, Albany, California, United States - DLSLC.R1 | ecosystem: Host-associated > Plants > Phyllosphere > Unclassified | place: USA...
AATCCTGCAATCCTGCAATCCTGCAATCCTGCAATCCTGCAATCCTGCAATCCTGCAATCCTGCAATCCTGCAATCCTGCAATCCTGCAATCCTGCAATCCTGCAATCCTGCAATCCTGCAATCCTGCAATCCTGCAATCCTGCAATCCTGTAATCTTCTCAATACGGACCTTCGTCATCAGTGTCGATAAGCAGTAGCTCAATAGCGGGGGCTGGAATCAATCAGCCAGCACTGCTGGCTGTAAGAGAGCGGAAGTGAGTAATACTGGCTGGCTCCATTTGCTAACGTCGGGCGATGTCGCGCCGTGGTCTGACAACAATATCGGTAATTTGCGAATCCTCGGCGGTGGGTACGATCAGCATTACGGAAGCAGCAACGGATTCCGGCGAGCTGTAACTGAGCGGGTCGATTGCCGCAAAATCTCCTGCACGCTCCCGGCTTTTACGATTCATCGGCGTGTCGGTAGGGCCCGGTGATACTGTCGAAACGCGCACGCCATACCCGCTTTCCTCCGTTCGCAGGGCATGAGCAAGGGCGTTAAGCGCGAACTTGCTGGCTGAATACACCGCATGTCCGGCCAGCGCAAGAGTGCCGGAACCTGAATTAATAAAGATAATCTGCCCCTTAGACTTCCTCAGTGCGGGCAGTGCCAGGCGTGTCATTTCGGCAGGAGCAAACAGATTAATGGCAAACTGTTGTTGCCACAGTTCCGCAGTAGCCTCTTCTACGCTCAGGCACTGTGAGATCGCGGCGGAGTGTACCAGCACATCCAGCGCCGGCAGTCGGGATATAAAATGCTCAATCGCAAGGTTATCGAGCAGGTCAATTTTGACAGCCTCAACGTGTGCGAGCTGCAGCAATTCTGCCTGAGTATCAGCAGTCCGGCCAAGGGCGTAGACCAGATGACTGGCCGCAAGTTGTTTAACGATAGCCAGCCCGATTCCGCTGGTACCGCCAGTGACAACGGCTATCGAACGGGGAGTAGAAATATGAGTCACGGTTATCTCCTGTTGCTGGGATAACCGACGGTATCATTGCTCCAGGCGTCCGTATAACGATGATATTGTGCTTTCCATTTTTGCAGGCTGAGTATCAGTTTTATAAAGGTGTGGTAGAAAATGCCGCTTTAAGCGCATCAATAGCACAACGTATCCGCTGTGGCATGGCCGACGTTTTAAGCCACACGGCATAAATGGGCAAACTGCTGCCGCGTGTCGCCGGTAAAACTTCAACCAGCCTTCCTCGTTCAATGTCCTGGTTCACCAGCCAGCGTGGCAGTTGTGCGATGCCATAACCCTCCAGCGCTGACGCGTAGACGGCACTCATCGTGCTGAAGCGCAGCCGTCCATCCGGCTGCCAGTAAATCATTTCGTCCTGCGCATTTCTAATCAGCCAGGGCTGCGAGCGCCCCTGTTCCAGAAGCGTGAGGTGAGGAAAGTCGGTGAGATCATCAGCACGATGAAGAACCTTGCCTTCAGACAGCAAGGCAGGGGACGCACAAAGCAGCAGTGCCTGCTGACCCAGCAGATGGGCGGTGAGATCGACATGGTGCCCCGGAGCGCCGATACGAATGGCCAGATCGATGCCATCGGCGGCCAGGTCAACTCGCTGTGTGGACAGCCTCACGTCCAGACCAAGCCCCTGCCAGCGTCGCGTCAGCGGCAGTAAAATCGGCAATACCCATTTCTCACCTAGCAGGGGAGGGGCTGCAATTCGTAGCTGACCTGTGGGTCCGCTGGCATGTGCCATCAGGCGGTTTTCTGCATCATCGAGGCTGGCCAGCTTTCTTGGCTGCCTGGATTTCACCATCGTAAATACGGCGCTGCCCGCACTACAGCGCGACTTCAGTCGCGACGTTGTTGCCATGCAGTGGTCGATGACGCTATTTGTGATGGCGCTGTGCTGCTGCATGGTAATGTCAGCCCGTCTGGCTGAGCGCTTTGGCGCGAAGCATATACTGTTCGGCGGTATGTTGCTGTTTGGCCTGGCTTCGTTGGGAGCGGGGCTGGCGGCCAATCTGACAGTGCTGAACGTCTGTCGTTTGTTACAGGGAGCAGGGTGTGCAGTGCTGTATACCGTCAGCGCGAGCATACTGGTCGGGGTAATGCCGTCTTCAGGGCGGGGCAGGGCGCTGGGCATACTATTTGCTGCTAACGGTTTCGGGTTGGCTTTGGGGCCGATAGCCGGAGGTATTCTGGTGAGCTGGCTAGGCTGGCGATCGGTATTTTTGATCAATGTACCGCTAATGCTGGTCAGTTTTATCTGCTGCCTGGGGGCAATCCCGACGTCCTCAAGGAATATGCAGGTTCGACTCGATATTTCAGGCTGGTTAATGATGAATGCCGGGCTGATGCCGCTGCTGATCTGGGCCAGTCAGGTGGCGCGTTGGGGGCTGCTGAGTGTGAAATCACTCCCGTTGCTGACGTTGTCGCTGCTGTTTCTGCGGATTTTCCTCTCCGTAGAAAAGCGCGCGAGCCAGCCGCTAATTGATTTGCGTATCCTGCGCATTAAGGATTTTGCTGCGGCCTGCTTGTTATCGATGCTGCTGGCCATATTTTACTGCAGCACGTTTATGCTGATCCCGCTCAGGCTGGTTGCGGCTTTTCAGCTCAGTGATGTACGGCTCGGGCTGGTGCTACTGCCTGTGACGTTGGTGATGGCGGTGGTTTCACCGATTGCAGGCCGTGTTGCCGACCGCTTCACTCCCTGGCCCGTGATGGCGGCAGGATTTATCGCGCTGTCACTGTCTGCGTTGCTACAGAGCTTTGGCAATATCCCGATAACCACGGTTTTTGCAGCATTTATACTGATGGGGGCAGGATGGGGTGCGATCCTCGGGCCCTCGGTTAGTGCGGCGCTTGGGGCTTTGCCTGCGTCAAGGCATGCGCAGGGGATCGGGATTTCCTGGACGCTGCACAATCTCGGCGGCGCGCTTGGGCTGGCCATTGCTGCACAAATCTATCAGGCAGGCGGTGCCGAAGGCGGTTTTCAGCGGGTGATGACAGGGCTGGTCGCGGGATCGCTGTTTGCCATAGTGGTGGCAGTGAGGGCGGGAAAGCGCGCCAGCGCACAGCGGCTGGCGCAGAGCGATGACTAGCCGCTGATGGTTTTCGCCGCAAACTTTTTGCGCAGTTTCTGCAGCTTCGGTGGGATCACCGCGAGGCAGTAACGGTTTTCCTGACCTTCACCCGCCCAGTAATCCTGGTGGTAATCTTCTGCCGGCCACCATTTCGCATCGGTTTCGATGGTGGTCACAACCGGATCGGCGTGTTCAGTCTGCGCGCGCGCAATCGCCGCTTTCGCTTCAGCAATCTGTGCGGCATCTGCCGGGAACAGCGCTGAGCGGTACTGCGTCCCGATATCATTACCCTGGCGGTTCAGCTGGGTAGGATCGTGAGTGGCAAAGCTGATATCCAGCAGGTCGCCATAGCTGACTTTATCAGGGTTGAAGCCAATACGGATAGCTTCAGCGTGGCCGGTATCCCCGTTGCAAACCTGCTTATAGGTTGGGTTTTCGGTGTGGCCGCCAATGTAGCCGCTCTCGACCGATTCGACGCCGTCAATCTGTTTGAAGACTGCTTCAGTACACCAGAAGCAGCCTCCGCCAATGGTTGCGTATTCTGTGGCCATGTTTAACTCCTTCAGGGGGTTCCTGCATATTGGCTATTGATATGGGATTAACCTTAGCTTTTTGCAACGGCAGGTCAATGCGTTTTTAGCTTTTGCCCGCCAGCCGCTGATATTTTGCCAGCGATAGTGTTGACCCGAGCTGGCGCGCACCGACATCGCCATCTGGATCTTCTGTGGCTGAATATCCCCCTGGCCAAAAAGGGGGAGGTCGACATCACGTCGTGCAGCGGCGCGCACTCTCATCGTGATTTATCGCAGTTATGAGATATTGCATGACTAAAGCGAGAGTGCGATAAAATGATTTTTCTGCAAAAAGATACCGCTAATTATCATTCCGCTTAGTACATTTCGGAATGGCCTATAACCGTTGGATATTGGCCCCTCAACTTCGAACAAAAGAAAATAACCGTAATTTATAACGTATTGATTTATGTCAATACCTTATTAAAAAAGGTGTCTTTTGAACATTTCGCTTACTGCACGGCTGGCTGAAGCGCTCTCCAGCATCAATCCTGGCGCGACTGAGCGGCATAATGCCCGCGCTGGCGCCATGGATTACTTCGCCTGTCTGTTTCCTGTACTGCACGGAAGCGTACTGGACAGCGGCCTGGACGCAATATTTCGCGTATTCCCGGCTGAACATTCGCTGGAAAACCTGGCGCTGCAGCTCGGCTATCTCGGCCACTCGCTGGATTTCGATGATTACCACGCTAACTTCCGCGGCCACCCGACCACCGTGGTGCTCTCCTCACTGCTGGCGCTGGGTACCACGCGTAAAGCGCAAAGCGTGGAGGATTTCCTCGATGCTTATGTTGTTGGAGTCGAACTGGCGGGCCGTTTAGGTAAAGCCATCGGCACGCGCCACTACTCGGCCGGATTCCACAGCACCGCCACGCTCGGAACCATTGCTGCCACTGGCGCAGCCTGCCGTTTATTGCAGCTCAGTAATACTGAAACGCAGGTGGCCATCGGGCTGGCGGCGACTCAAGCCTCCGGTTTACGCAGCCAGTTTGGTTCGGCGGCTAAACCACTGCATGCCGGGCTGGCCGCCCGCTGCGCGGTCAACAGCGTACAGCTGGCGCAGGCCGGTTTCGCCGGGCAGAGCAGCGGTGTCCTGGAGAGCTTCCTGCAGGCGCTGGGCTTTGGTGCCGGACAGCCGGATGACTTGCTGGATAAATGGGGATCCCCGTGGCGCATTGTCTCACCGGGCCTGGAGTTTAAACGCTACCCAACCTGTGGTGGCACCCACAGCGCGGCCGAAGCCGCATTCATCCTGCGTGAGCAGTTGCTGGCGCATGCGACGCTGTCTGACGTTGAACGGATTGAAGTCAGCTTTCCGCCAGGCGCCGATACCGCGCCGAATATCACTGTGCCGCGTAACGGCGTTGAGGCGCGTTTTAGCCTCGAATACGTCATTGCCGATGCGCTGCTGAACGGCAGCGTGGCGCTGGAAAATTACAGTGAAGCGCCGGCTGACCCCGTGATTGCTGAACTCGCCGCGCGCGTCAGCCGCCATCCCGACCCGAGCGCGCCTGCGGATGAGCTCGATCCCGATCGCCGTTTTCATCGCGTCACGCTTTTTCTGCGCAACGGCAGCACGCTCAGCCAGTGTGTTACGCGCCGTGAAACCGCCGCGGCGCCCACTGACGTCGAGGCTAAGCTGCGCAACAGCCTGGCAGCACTGCCTGCCGCTCAGGCACAAACCATTTTCAACGATGCATGCCTGGCGGATAGCGCCGCGCTGCAGCGTCTTATTTTCCTGATTAGCCAATAACGAAAGGATCTCCCATGTCTGTGCAGAAAACCTCACCGCGCCAGCTGCGTCTCGGCCTGTTTGTTCAGGCGCTGGGCCACCACGTAGGCGGCTGGCGTGCTGAGGGGGCGAAAGGCTCTCCGACCGATGTCGACTGGTTTACCTGGATCGCCAAAAAAGGCGAAGAGGGCCTGTTTGATATGTTCTTCGTCGGCGATGCGCTGGCAACCAGCGTTCACCGCCTGCCTTCCACCATGTCACGGCTGGAGCCTCTGACGCTGCTCTCTGCGTTAGCGGTGCAGACAAAATATATTGGTCTGGCGGCGACGGCCTCTACCACCTTCGATCAGCCGTTCCACCTGGCACGCGCGCTGTCATCGGTCGACCACATCAGCCGCGGCCGCGGTGCGTGGAACGTGGTGACCTCATTCTCTGCCGATGCGGCGCGCAACTTCAGCCGTGAAGATCTGCCCTCCCACGCTGAACGCTACGACGTGGCGCGCGAGTTCCTCGATGTGACCTTTAAACTGTGGAACGGTTGGGAAGAGGGCGCGATCGTGCGCGAAAAAGAGAGCGGTCGTTACTCTGACGAAGAGAAGATCCATGCCGCCAACCACAAAGGTAAATATTTCCAGGTGCAGGGCCCGCTGAATATCGCCCGTTCCCCGCAGGGGCGCCCGGTAATTATTGAAGCGGGGTCTTCCCCGGCCGGTCAGAAGCTGGCGGCGGAAACCGCTGAAGTGGTGTTTACCGCAGCGGCCTCGCTGGAAGAGGGCCAGGCGTTCTACCGCAGCCAGAAGCAGTTTGTGCGCGATGCTGGCCGCCAGCCGGACCATTTGCTGATCCTGCCGGGCGTGATGCCGATTGTTGGGCGCACGCGTGCGGAAGCGCAGGAAACCTGGAACCAGCTCAATGAACTGGTGGATATCGATAACGGTATTGAACAGCTGTCGGCACGCTTTGGCGTGGATATGACCGCTTATCCGCTGGATGGCCCGGTGCCGGAGATTGGCGGAACGGAAGGCGGGCAGAGCCGTGTCAAGCTGCTGACCGACCTCGCCGCGCGTGAAAACCTCACTCTGCGCCAGCTGGCAGCAGTGGCGGCCGGTTCCCGCGGTCACCGGGTGATTGTTGGCACCGCCGAAGATATCGCCGATGACTTCCAGCAGTGGCTGGAGCAGGACGGGGCGGACGGTTTCAACATCATGCCAGCGGTGCTGCCAAATCAGCTGGAGCTGTTTGTCGAACTGGTGGTGCCAGAGCTGCAGCGCCGTGGCCTGTTCCGCACCGAATATCACCACAGCACCCTGCGTGAAAACCTGGGGCTGCCGTCCGTTGATGAAAATTTTGCTGCCGTGCCTGCACTGGCAACTGAGGGTTAACTGATGAAACACATTGCACTGACTGCCGCCTTACTGGCGCTGGTTCCAATCACCTCCGCCCTGGCCGCCGATCAGGATGTTGCCTTTACCAGCAGCGTAAAACCGAAGGCCGATACGGCGCTGCACGCCACGCTGCCGGAAGATATTCTGAAGAAGGGCTATATTGTGGCGGGAACCAACCCCAACACGCCGCCTACTACTTTCTACCAGGCGGATAATAAAACCCTGGCCGGGCGCGAGATTGATATTGTCAGCGCGGTTGCTGACCGCCTCGGCGTGGCCGTGCACTGGCGCGATACCGGGGGCTTTGACAACATTATCCCTGGCCTGAAATCTGGTCGTTACGATCTGGCCGCGTCAAACATCGATGCCAATAAGAAGCGTCTGCAGCAGGTCGATTTTGTTGGCTACTACAACGCCTCTAAACTGGCGCTGGTCGCCCGTAAAGATGCCGAGCTGGGGCCATTCAACACCTTCACCGAGCTGTGTGGTAAGACCGTGGGTGCGGGAGCTGGTACGTCGCAGATCACCCGCCTGCAAACCGCCAGCGAAGCCTGCGTTGCCGATAAAAAACCAGCGATCACTATCCCGGTGTTCCCGGATCGTCCGGCGGGCGTGCAGGCAGTGATCAGCGGACGCGTGCCGATGTTCTTTGGTCCGTATGAAGGCCTGCGCTACCAGGCCAGCCACGTTAAGCCGCTGGCGTTAGCGGGTGAGATCACCATTGAAGACACCATCGTCTCTATCGCGCTGCCAAAGCAGTCGCCGCTGGAAAAGCCGATTCAGGCCGCGCTTAATTCGCTGATTAAAGACGGCACCTATCAGCAGATCCTTGATAAATGGGAAATTGGCTTCGGCGCGGTGAAAACAGCAGGCCTGAATGAAGAGATTGCCAAATGAGTGTGCGGCCTGACGACTCAGGCGCCGGGCTGCGCATTGTCGGTCACCGCCATTACGGACGCTGGTTTAGCGCGCTGATCGTGCTGCTGTTGGTGGCGCTGATGGGGTCATCGGTGATCAGCAATCCGCGCTTCGAGTGGGACGTGGTGGCGCAGAACCTGACGGAAGCTTCGATCCTCAACGGCGTGATAATGACCATCAAGCTGACGGCGATCTCCGTGCTGTTCGGCTTTGCCGGGGGAACGCTGCTGGCGCTGATGCGCCTGTCGGCCAATCCGGTGCTGGTTGGGGTGAGCTGGGCCTATACCTGGTTCTTCCGTGCGGTGCCGATGCTGGTCCAGCTGTTCCTCTGGTACAACATCGCGGCGCTCTATCCGAAGTTAACCCTGTCGCTGCCGTTTATCGGTGAGGTCTGGAGTGCCACCACCAACGAGATTATCAGCCCGTTCAGCGCGGCGGTGATTGCGCTGGTGATGCACCAGTCGGCCTATGCGGCGGAGATTATCCGTGCGGGGATCCAGAGCGTTAACCCGGGCCAGCTGGAGGCGGCGAAAGCGCTGGGCTACCGTCCCGGCCAGATTTTCCGCCAGACCGTGCTGCCGCAGGCGATGCGCACCATTCTGCCACCGGCAGGTAATGAAGTGATCGGTCAGCTGAAAACCACCGCCGTGGTATCGGTGATTGCGCTGCAGGACGTGCTCTATTCAGCACAGATTATCTATCAGCGTACCTACGAGGTGATCCCGCTGCTGCTGGTTGCCACCGCCTGGTATCTGCTGATGACCTCGGTACTGTCCATTGGCCAGCATTATGTTGAAGTGTGGTTCAGTCGCGGTAACAGCCCGGCGAAACGCAGCTGGTTTCGCCGCCTGCCGCCGCAACAGGAGCAGGAATCATGAGTGAACCGATCAGCCTGCGCGGCATTCATAAACAGTTTTCCGGCAAAGCGGTGCTGCGTGATATCAGCATGGATATTGCCGCCGGTTCGGTGACGGTGATCCTCGGGCCGTCCGGCTCCGGGAAATCAACGCTGCTGCGCTGCATTAACCACCTGGAAAAACTTGATGCCGGCGCCATCTACGTGGGGGAGTCGATGATTGGCTACCGCCGCAAGGGGCAGCATCTGGTGGAGCTGCCGGAGAAACGCGTCGCCGCGCAGCGTCAGCGCATCGGCATGGTGTTCCAGCAGTTCAATCTGTTTCCGCACCGTACCGTGCTGCAGAATATCAGCGATGCGCCGCTGCGCATTCGTGGTGAGAAGCGTGCGGTGGTTGAAGCCCGCGCGCTGAAATTACTGGAGCAGGTTGGGCTGGCGCACCGGGCGCAGGCGTGGCCGCGTGAACTGTCTGGCGGCCAGCAGCAGCGCGTGGCGATTGCCCGGGCGCTGGCAATGAAGCCGGAAGTGATGCTGTTTGATGAGCCGACCTCGGCGCTGGACCCCGAACTGGTGGGGGAGGTACTGCAGGTGATGAAGCAGCTGGCACATTCCGGCATCACTATGGTGGTGGTCACCCACGAAATCGGGTTTGCCCGCGAAGTGGCGGATAACATCGTGTTTATGGATAACGGAACGGTAGTGGAAAGCGGCGATGCGCGCACATTACTGGATAACCCGCAGCATCCGCGCCTGCGCGAATTTCTCGCCAGCGTGTTGTAACTTGTTAAAATCTGCCTCCCCGCTGAGGCAGATAATTTCCACCTCTAGCTCAGCAACCCCGCCCCGACGTTCACCGACAGCCCCAGAATTGCCAGATTAAATACAAAGGAAATCACCGACTGCAGCAGCGTGATCTGCCGCATATCGGTGGTGCCGGTTGCCACATCGGCGGTTTGTGCCGCCACGGCGATGGTGAAGGAGAAGTAGATAAAATCCCAGTATCCCGGCTCGGCGGGCTTTTCAGGAAAGATCATTGGCGTGACGTTGGCCGTACGGTGTAAGTAGTGATGATGGGCGTAATGCATGGCAAAAGAGGTGGGCAGCAGCGCCCATGACACGATCAGCGTAGCAGCGGTCAGCAGCAGATGCAGCAGGCGCGGGGTGCCATGCAGTGCTTTCAGCGTGGTCAGCTCCAGCAAAATAGCCACAATGCTGACGAGGCAGGTGAGCGTCACCATGCTCAACACCAGCGTGGCGCTCTCATCCTCAATTTTGGCGATATGCGGAATATCTCTGGTCGCCGTACGTAGCATGCGCAACCACAACGAAAACAGGTACAGCCACGCCAGCACGTTCCAGCCGATTAGCAGCCGCTGCAGCAAACCCAGCTGCGCGGGAAGAAGGAAGAAACATAGCAGTCCGGCGGTAATGGATACGACCAGCCGCAGGCGGGCGTGCAGATAATGGTGCAGCGAAATACGCATGGTGTCAGAGGCTTAGTTAAGGTTAAGAGATAGGTTAACTGTAGTCGCTGCTGGCATAAAACCCCGCCCGTTAAGCATTAGATTGTTCTCCGGATATTTCTTTTGGTTATAAGCCATGTTTTTTCGGTCGTTTCCAATAAATCCTGGCCTGATTAATATCACTTGGCAATTAGTGCTACCAATAATGCATCAAAAATAATCAGTTTAATTAATCAGCATATTTTTCTGATAAAACGGCAGAAGACAGGGATCTGATGATAGTTTTGCGTAACGTTTCTAAAATATTTCACGCCCGTTCCGGCCCGGTGACCGCCGTTGATGATGTCAGCCTGCAGGTTGAGCAGGGGCAAATCTACGGGATTATCGGTTACAGCGGGGCAGGGAAAAGCACCCTGATCCGCCTGCTGAACGGTCTTGAGAAGCCGACTTCCGGCAGTGTGACCGTCGCCGGGCAGGATATTGCTCAGGCCAGCGGTGAAACGCTGCGTCAGGCTCGCTTAAAAATCAGCATGATCTTCCAGCATTTCAATCTGCTGTGGTCGCGAACCGTCAGTGAAAACATCGCTTTCTCACTGCAGATTGCCGGTGCGCCTAAAGCAGCGATCCAGCGCCGCGTGCAGGAGCTGATAGCCCTGGTCGGGCTGAGCGGTAAAGAGCACGCGTATCCGTCACAGCTGAGCGGCGGGCAGAAACAGCGCGTCGGGATTGCCCGCGCGCTGGCTAACAGCCCGGATGTTTTACTGTGTGATGAGGCGACATCCGCCCTCGACCCGCAGACTACCGACGCCATTCTTGAGCTGCTGCTGGATATCAACCGTCAGCTGAAGCTCACCATCGTGCTGATCACTCACGAAATGCACGTCGTCCGCAAAATCTGCCATCGCGTGGCGGTGATGGAAGCCGGGCGCATCGTGGAAGAGGGCGAGGTGCTGTCGGTATTTACCCGTCCGCAGCAGCCGATTACCCGCCAGTTCGTTAAACAGACCACCGAATACAGCAGTGCGGACACGCCGTTTAACCTGGCGCTGGTGAATCCCGCCGAAGGTGAAGTGCTGAAGCTGACCTTTGTCGGGCTGAGCACGCAGCAGCCGATCGTCGGTGAACTGACGCTGAAATATGCATTACCGTTCAATATTCTGCATGGAAAAATGACGCAAACCACCAACGGAACCTTTGGCGAACTGTGGTTGCAGGTTCCGGCCAGCAGCACCCAGCTGGAAAATATCCTGGCGGACCTGCACGCCCACGCAATCACGACCGAGGTGGTAAAAAATGTTTGAGACCCTGTTTCCTCATCTGAAGCTGGACGCACTGTGGTCCGCCACCGGTGAAACGCTGTATATGACCGCGCTGTCCGGCGTGGCAACTTTTGTGCTGGGTATTTTGCTCGGGCTGGCGCTGTTCCTTACCGCGCGCGGTGGGCTTTTCCAGAACCGTGCGGTCTACTCGACGATCTCCCTGCTGGTTAACGTCTTCCGCTCTATCCCGTTCATCATCCTGATTGTGCTGCTAATCCCGTTCACCAAAACGCTGATTGGCACCATTCTGGGTGCCGATGCGGCACTGCCGGCGCTGATTGTCGGTGCTGCCCCATTTTATGCCCGCCTGGTCGAGATTGGGCTGCGTGAGGTAGACAAGGGCGTGATCGAGGCTTCCCGTTCCATGGGCGCGCGCCTCAGCACTCTGATTTTCCGCGTTCTGCTGGCGGAATCCTCCCCTGCGCTGGTGTCCGGCATTACGGTGACGCTGATTGCGCTGGTGAGTTACAGCGCCATGGCGGGCGTGATTGGCGCGGGCGGCCTCGGCAATCTCGCGTATCTGGAAGGTTTTCAGCGTAACCACAGTGATGTCACGCTCGTGGCGACGCTCATGATTCTGACGATCGTTTTTATCATCCAGTTCTTAGGTGATGTCATTACAACACGGCTCGATAAACGCTAACTTTTTAGGAAAACAAAATGAAAAAAACACTGACGCTGCTGGCTGCAGCAACTCTGGGTGCGCTGAGTCTGAGTGCATGGGCGGATACGCTGACCGTAGGCGCCTCTAACGTGCCGCATGCGGAAATTCTGGAGCAGGCCAAGCCGATTCTGGCGAAGCAGGGCATCGATCTGGAAATCAAACCGTTCCAGGATTACATCCTGCCAAATACCGCGTTGGCGAGTCGTGATATCGACGCCAACTACTTCCAGCACATCCCCTATCTGAACAGCGTGCTGAAAGACCATGCGGATGATAAGAGCTATGATTTTGTCAGCGCCGGGGCCATCCATATCGAGCCGATTGGTATCTACTCGAAGAAATACAAATCGCTGAAGGATCTGCCGGACAATGGCAAAGTGATCATGCGTGATGCGGTAGCGGAAGAGGGGCGTATTCTCTCCATCTTCGAGAAAGCGGGCGTGATCAAACTTAAGCCGGGCGTCAGCAAGGTCGATGCGCGCATCAGCGATATCGTTGAGAACCCGAAACACCTGAAGTTCCTCGCCAACGTTGAAGGCGCGCTGCTGCCGCAGATGTACAACAACGACGAAGGCGATGCGGTGGTGATTAACGCGAACTACGCAATTGATGCCGGCCTCGATCCGGTGAAAGGCCCGATTGCGGTGGAGAGCGGTGAAAACAACCCTTACGCCAATATCATTACCGTGCATCGCGGCGACGAGAAGAAGCCGGATATCGTGGCGCTGGTTAACGTGCTGCACTCAAAAGCGATTCAGGACTGGATCCGCACCAAGTACAAAGGCGCGGTCATTCCGGTTAATAACTGATTTAAATAATATTACAATTCGGATCTGAGGGCTTCTTTTGTGGAGCCCTTTTTAGTATTGATCAGTGACCAGATAATTTTATATTCGTAAGTTGGCCATTTATATTGATTTTGTAATCCTTCCCATTGAACGTTTTCCCCAAAAAGTTGCCAATAGTAGTCAGTGCTTCACCCACGCGTGACCGATGGGTGCTGGGATTGAAATCGTAAGTATCTTGAAAACTCCGAAAATTACCAACAAATAACCACTCACCAGATTCCTTGCGAGTAAATTTTCCTTCCATTCTCAAAGTTATGTAGCCAAGGTAAAGACACTGCTGAAGTGTTATCGAGACCAGTGTAAAAAGAGAATTGATAATTAAAGTTGTACACTCCAGGAACACTCATTGACATTATTTCATTGTCGAAATCCTTTATTCTATCCGGTGTTAATTTGAGGCCCAGGCTTCCAATTTCGGTATCCATCGTTCGACCATTTCCCCACAGAAAATTGGCTAAAGCGGATACCACGCTGTAAGGTCCACCGCTTAACCTGTCATTCATGTCACTGATCTGAAAATTTTTCCAGTCTGCAGTCTGCCCCATATAGGCCATTGCAGAGTTTGGACCTGGAAAGCCTTGGTCAAAAAATATCATTTCCCGACACCAGGCCAGAAGCCCTTTCAAATCTCCCTTTTTAGCCAGTTCCTTACCGCGCAATGGATCAAAAGCCCCACCGTTTGAAATCTGCATAATAGCCATGGCCTGAGCTTGTCCCGGTGGAACGGAGGTCGTACCGCCAGGGTTAAAACCGCCATAGCCTCCAGTACCGCCCGCAGAAACCACAGGAGCGGTAACTACCATTGTTCCTTCACTCATTATGTACCTCCATTGTTACAGGGTAATATCCTGTGTAATATTTTTCATTTACCTTATAGAGAAAATCGTATAACTTTAGGACAAATTGTGGGGGCGCCTGGATCTTTATGATGAATAATATTTTTATTTTTAATAAAATTTTTTGTCAGTTGCATTCATATGTAAAACTTTATTCCAATGAGTGATTTTAAAAATATCAAGGTGGCTTATGGTTAAGTTTTTTTACCGTTTGCTCATAGTAATACTTATCATTTTGACGATGATGGTGTCGGTCGTTCTTTTATTTATTTATATACGCACAGGGGCCTATGCATACAGTGATGAAAACCTTGCTGAATGTGTTGCCTATACACCCGAGCAGGCGAAAATGCGCGTGCTTCAGGCTGTGCTGCATAAAGAGAATAACTGGAGTGACTGGCCGTCAGCGCAACGGGCGGCTAATGAAGCCGGTATTGGCTTTGTTGATTGGGATTTGCATAAGGGAGATGACTCCTGGTTCGTCCCGTTCTACGATAATCGCTATCCAGACAAGGAGCAGTTCGGAATGCTTGATTGCGGCACGCTGATTGTTGAATTCGCGTCAGAAAAGTAACCGCCCGACACCTCCCCTTATATCTTCTAACCTTATCTTTTTTAAGCATTCATCACCTCTTTGCTACAACGATACACTCTCCGGTAGTGCAAATTTACCCGGAGTAATGATGATATCGGTTAGCGGGGTAGGGGCTCTCCAGAAGGGCGGGTTTTTACGGCGCACCTGATAAAAAAAAGCGGAAGGTATTCACCTTCCGCTCTCATCAGCAGCCCAGCTTAATCAGCGCTGGCCACTGTGTCATCAGCGTATCAATCAGCTCGTCCAGCTCCGCCCTGGTCGCGCCTTCGCGGGCGCGTACCGACATGCCCTGCAGCAGACAGCCAAAAAAAGCCGCCAGCGCACGAATGTTGGTGCGTTCATCCAGTTCACCCGCCTTCTGGCGTAGTTGCAGAAACTCCAGCAGATTACTTTCCTGATTGTTATGACGGTGGCGTAGCATCTCGGCCACTTCGCTGGAGTCCGCCGACAGCCCGCTGGAGGTGCAGATAAAGAAACAGCCGCCCGGTTTCTTGCCATCGGTAAAGCAGGAAGCTGTTGAGCGGAAGTAGTTCTCAATGCCGCTGGCGACGCAGCTTTCCGGGCAGGCGAGCGCTGCTTCATTCTGTCGGGCGAATTTTTCGGTATAACGGTCCACCGCCGCGCGGAACATACCCTCTTTGTTGGTAAATTCTGCATACAGCGTGGGCGCCTTGGCTCCCGTGGCCTCGACTAAATCCGCGAGAGAAGTGCCTTCATAACCGTGACGCCAGAACAGCTCAAGCGCTTTGTCCAGCGCGGCTTCGCGATTGAAAGTCTTTGGCCGTCCCCGGCTTTTACGTGTCCCTGCGTCCTGCTCAGTAGTCATCATTCCTCACTTACGCAATACCGCATTAACGAATAAATTATCAATCAGTATAAAAATAATGATCGCGCTTGTCGAGCAAGATTGTTGTCTGGTTGCTAAGGATGTTCCTAAGAAAAAATCCTAACTTTAAAACAAAGAAATTCAACATGTTAACTATTAAGTTATCGATCATTAATAAATTGTCTTTGACGTGGGTCAATCACAGGTTTAGTATTTACCTATCGATCGTTAATTAATTGGCGACGGCAACATCAGACAACCTAAATTACTTAAGAGAAATCATCATGAAAAACATCAAAATGGCACTGGCCGCTATCGCTCTGACTTCCGTATCTTTCGCTGGTTTCGCTGCTGACCTGGTCAACAACGAGCCGGTTCAACAGCAGCAGGTTGGCGTCATTTCTGCCAGCGGCGCAACCAATCTTTCTTCTCTGGAAGCTCAGCTTTCCGCTAAAGCGGATCAGGCCGGTGCCAAATCATTCCGTATCACCTCAGCATCAGGTGATAATAAATTGAACGGTACTGCGGTGATCTACCAGTAACAATGAAAACGTTGAATGAGCATCAAGGGGGGATTATGAAAAGCCGTAAATTAGCCCTTGTTGCCGTCATCCTGAGCACGATATCGGGTGCCAGCCTGGCAGCACTTCCTGAGGGTAGAGTCATTACCGTTCAGCCGCTGACAACCAGCAGCTATGTGACCGGCAGTACCACGCTGGTGTCGCTGGGTGTTCAGCTGTCGGGAAAGCAGGCCGCACCCGTAACCAGAGCCTTGCGTACCGCTTCGGCCTCTGGCGCGAACAGCCTGTATGGCACCACGATTAGCTATCATTAAGTTGTGCAATTCAAAAACGCCGCTGCTCAGTCAGCGGCGTTTTTTTTTACCCTTCAAAATGTCGTTCGATCTTCCTGATTTGAACGCTACCTCTCTTGCCCGAGCGGAAAGCCCGCAGGTGAAACGCCGGGTCCGCTGCTTAGCCTGTTTCCGTTACTGCCTCAGCTGATGGCGGGGATAACTGATTAAACTCCTCCAGCAGACGCTGTAACTGCGCCAGTTTCTCGCTGTTGAACTGTTGCTCAATCTGGCTATATCCGGCGTCGATCTCGCGGCGCGCCTGATGATACAGGCTCAGGCCTGCCGGGGTTAATGCTGCCACCAGTTTGCGCTGGTCGTTCACTGGCTTCAAGCGCGATACCATTCCGTCGCGTTCAAGGCGGGTGAGGATACCGGTCAGACTGGGTCGCAGAATGCAGGCCTGCTGCGCCAGCTGATGAAAATCCAGCATATGGACCTCTGCAAGGATACGCACAACCCGCCATTGTGGCTCGGTAAGGCCATAACGATGAAGTATCGGGCGGAAGTATCCCATCGCCTTTTCCCGTGCCTGAAGCAGGGCAATAGTCAATGATTCATGCATATTATTCACAAGTTTTTTGGATATTTCATTAATACTAACACTGTTTTCATGCAGAGGGATATTACGGCAATTAGGTACTTTTATTTTAACTCGATGTACTAATCAACGTAATGATAAATAAGTTATTTATACATAAAATGGTTTTTTGTTAGTCATGTCACAACTCAAATAAACAGGGTTGATTCCCGTAAAATTAGAGCGTAATTATAATTTCATTAACATGTTAATGAACCGTTCTGTTTGAGGGAGTGAAGATGAAAAGAACTGTTTTTGCGGTGGCACTGAATCATCAGTCGCAGACCACAGACTGGGAAGAACGCTTTCGTCTGCCGCCTTATCAAACCCCACCTCAAACCCCTGTCTGGTTTATTAAGCCGCGTAACACATGGCGGGTGAATGGCGATGCGATCGGGCTGGCCCAGGAAACGGTATACAGCGGGGCTACCGTGGCGGCGATCGTCGGTAAAACCGCGCGTAAAGTCAGTGCAGAGCAGGCGCCAGACTACATTGCAGGCTACGCGCTCGCCAACGAGCTCAGCCTGGCGGAGGAGAGTTTTTACCGCCCGGCGATCCGCGCCAAATGCCGGGATGGTTTTTGCCCGATTGGTGAGATAGCGCAGGTGCGCAATATCGGTGCATTGGAAATCCTGACGGAAATTAACGGCGAGGTGAAGGATTGCTGGAATACCGCCGACCTGCTGCGTAGTGCTGAAGAGTTGATCGCTGCGCTCAGTGAGTTCGCCACCCTGCAACCGGGTGATGTCATCCTGCTGGGTACGCCACAACAGCGGGTGGCTATTCAGCCGGGCGATGTGGTAACGGTGAAAGCGGCGGGTTTCCCCACGCTGAGTAACGCGTATGTCGAGGATGCAGAACCCATCCTGCAGCCCGAAGCCTCGCCCACCCTTTTCGCTCTCGGGCTGAATTATGCCGAACATGCCAGTGAACTGGATTTTAACGCGCCGCAGGAGCCGCTGGTTTTTATCAAGGCAGCGAATACGCTGACCGGCGACCACAGCGTGTCGGTGCGGCCAGATAACGTTGGCTACATGCATTATGAAGCTGAACTGGTGGTGGTGATTGGCAAAATGGCCCGGCAGGTCAGCCGTGAAAGTGCAATGGACTATGTCGCTGGCTATACGTTGTGTAACGACTATGCGATACGCGACTTTCTGGAAAACTACTATCGCCCGAACCTGCGGGTTAAAAGCCGCGACGCGCTGACCCCGCTGCGGGCAGTAATTACCCCCTCGTCTTCCCTGCACAATCCCCATGATTTACGGCTGCAAACCTTCGTTAACGGCGAGCTGCGCCAGAGCGGTAATACCCGCAATATGGTGTTTGATATCCCGTTTCTGATCTGCTGGCTCAGCGAGTTTATGACGTTACAGGCGGGCGACATGATCGCCACGGGTACGCCCAAAGGTCTGTCAGACGTGAAACCCGGCGATGAAGTGGTAGTAGAAATCGAAGGCGTCGGGCGTTTAACCAACCGGATTATCAGTGAAAAACAGTTTGAGGACAGCCTGCATGAAAAAAGTTAACCACTGGATTAACGGCAAAAATGTCGCCAGCGACGATTACTTTACCACCTGCAACCCGGCGACCGGTGAGGTGATGGCCGAGGTTGCCTCCGGCGGCGAACAGGAGATTGAACAGGCCGTTGCAGCAGCAAAAATCGCTTTTCCGAAATGGGCAGGTACGCCTATGAAAGAGCGGGCGCGGCTGATGCGCCGTCTGGGAGAACTGATTGACCGCAACGTGCCGCAGATTGCTGAACTGGAAACTGCCGATACCGGTTTACCGATCCACCAGACGCGCAACGTACTGATCCCGCGGGCCTCACACAATTTTGAATGTTTTGCGGAAATCTGCCAGCAGATGAACGGACGCAGCTATCCGGTGGACGACAAAATGCTGAACTATACCCTGGTGCAGCCAGTGGGAGTCTGCGCGCTGGTGTCGCCGTGGAACGTGCCGTTTATGACGGCTACCTGGAAAGTGGCACCCTGCCTGGCGCTGGGCAATACCGCCATCCTGAAAATGTCCGAGCTGTCACCGCTCAGTGCCGATCGGCTTGGCGAGCTGGCGCTGGAGGCCGGTATTCCGGCCGGAGTACTAAACGTCGTACAGGGCTATGGTGCTACGGCCGGGGATGCGCTGGTGCGCCATCATGATGTGCGCGCCGTCTCATTCACCGGTGGCACCGCCACCGGGCGCAACATAATGAAAAATGCCGGATTGAAGAAATATTCGATGGAGCTGGGAGGGAAATCGCCGGTATTAATCTTCGAAGATGCTGACATCGAGCGTGCAATGGATGCGGCGCTGTTCACCATCTTCTCGCTTAACGGCGAACGCTGTACCGCAGGTTCGCGCATTTTTATCCAGCACAGCATTTATCCCGAATTTGTTCGGCGTTTCGCTGAGCGCGCTAACCGCCTGCGCGTTGGCGATCCTGGTGACCCTCAAACCCAGGTCGGTTCTTTGATCAGCCCGCAGCACTGGGAGAAGGTTTCCGGCTATATCCGTTTAGGAATTGAAGAGGGGGCGCAGCTGCTGGCAGGCGGGCCGGATAGACCCGCAGGCCTGGAACGCGGAAATTTCCTGCGGCCAACGGTACTGGCCGACGTAGACAATCGTATGCGCGTGGCGCAGGAAGAGATTTTTGGTCCGGTCGCTTGTCTTTTGCCATTCAAAGATGAGGCGGAAGGTCTGCGTCTGGCGAATGACGTGGAATATGGCCTGGCTTCCTATATCTGGACTCAGGACATCAGCAAAGTGATGCGGCTGGCACGGGGCATTGAAGCCGGAATGGTGTTTGTGAATACCCAGAACGTGCGCGATCTACGCCAGCCGTTTGGCGGCATTAAGGCTTCAGGCACCGGAAGGGAAGGGGGTGAGTACAGCTTTGAAGTGTTCGCCGAAATGAAAAATGTGTGTATCTCATTTGGCGATCATCCGATCCCGAAATGGGGCGTGTAAGGAGTTCATTATGGGAAAACTTGCGCTGGCGGCCAAAATCACTCACGTGCCGTCAATGTATCTCTCCGAGATGCCGGGTAAACACCACGGCTGCCGCCAGGCGGCGATTAATGGCCATCACGAAATCAGCCGCCGCTGCCGCGAGCTGGGGGTCGACACGATGGTGGTGTTTGACACTCACTGGCTGGTTAACAGTGCCTACCACATCAATTGCAACGCTCACTTTGAAGGGGTCTATACCAGCCACGAACTCCCGCACTTTATCCGGGATATGGCCTACGAATATCAAGGCAATCCCGAGCTGGGCTACATGATCGCTGATGAAGCGAAGCAGCAGGGAGTGCGCGCTCAGGCGCATGCCATTGAGAGCCTGACGCTGGAGTACGGCACGCTGGTACCGATGCGTTATATGAACAGCGACCGCAAATTCAGGGTGGTGTCGATCTCTGCTTTCTGCACGGTACATGACTTTGCCGACAGTCGCCGTCTGGGTGAGGCAGTACGGCGGGCGGTGGCAAAATATGATGGCACGGTTGCAGTGCTTGCCAGCGGTTCGCTGTCGCACCGTTTTATCGACGATCGGCGTGCGGAAGAGGGCATGAACGCCTGGACGCGTGAGTTTGATGAACAGATGGATAAGCGGGTGATGAAACTGTGGCGCGAAGGGCGCTTTGCCGAGTTCTGCCGCATGCTGCCGGAGTACGCTGACTACTGCTACGGCGAGGGCAATATGCATGACACGGTCATGTTGATGGGGCTGCTGGGCTGGGACCACTACCAGAAAAAGGCAGAAATTATCACCGATCTGTTTCCCAGTTCCGGCACCGGGCAGGTTAACGCCATTTTTCCGCTAACGGCCTGATTCAGGGAGAGTGAGATGCCACATTTTATCGTGGAGTGTAGTGACAACATTCGCCAGCAGGCCGAACTGCCGCAGCTATTCATCCAGGTACACCGCTATCTGGCCGCCAGCGGACTGTTCCCGCTGGCGGGTATTCGCAGCCGTGCGCACTGGGTGGACTGCTGGCAAATGGCCGATGGCAAACATGATTACGCCTTTGTGCACATGACGCTGAAAATTGGCCACGGTCGCACGGCTGAACAACTGCTGCCGGTGATGAGTGCGCTGTTTGAGCTGATCAAACAGCATTTTTCATCGCTGATGGCGCAGCGCTACCTTGCGCTGTCGCTGGCGGTGGAAGAGCTGCCCGCCACACTCAATTTTAAGCAGAATAACGTCCATACGTTGTTCGACCCGCAGTGAGAAGGAGTCTCGTATGTTAGACCAAAGCGCCGTTAACCGGCTGGCGGCTGAACTGGACAGGGCAGAAAAAGATCGCCAGCAGATCCGCCAGCCCTCGCTGGCCTACCCGGAAATCACGCTGGATGATGCCTATGCCATTCAGCAGCGCTGGATCGGCCAGAAAATCGCCGCCGGACGGAGATTAAAAGGCCATAAAATTGGTCTGACTTCGAAGGCGATGCAGGCCAGCTCGCAAATCGATGAGCCGGATTATGGCGCACTGCTTGACGATATGTTTTTCGCCGAGGGCAGTGATATTCCCTTCGACCGTTTTATTGTGCCGCGGGTTGAGGTGGAGCTGGCCTTTGTGCTGGGGCAACCGCTGCACGGGCCACACTGCACGCTGTTTGATGTGTTGAATGCTACTGATTATGTCATCCCGGCCCTGGAAATTATCGATGCCCGCTGCCACAACATCGACCCGGACACGCAGCGGCCACGCAAAGTGTTCGACACCATCTCCGATAACGCCGCCAGTGCGGGGGTGGTGATAGGCGGCCGCCCGGTAAAAATAGATGCGCTCGATCTGCGCTGGGTGAGCGCCCTGATGTACCGCAATGGCGTGATTGAAGAGTCCGGTGTGGCAGCCGCAGTGCTTAACCATCCCGCTAACGGCGTCGCCTGGCTGGCGAACAAACTTTCTCACCACAATGTGCAGCTGGAGGTGGGGCAGGTGATCCTCAGTGGCTCCTTTACCCGTCCGGTAGCCGCCCGCAGAGGGGATACCTTTCATGTTGATTACGCGGCTCTCGGCGCCATCGGTTGCCGCTTTATCTGAGGAGTCATGATGAACAACCTCTTTAAACAGGCACTCATCCAGCAGACGCCGCAGGCAGGGCTGTGGCTGGGGCTGGCCAACAGCTACAGCGCCGAACTGTTGGCTGGCGCGGGTTTCGACTGGCTGCTGATTGACGGCGAACATGCGCCAAACGATCTGCGCTCGGTGCTCGGGCAGTTACAGGCTATTGCCCCCTATCGCAGCCATCCCGTCGTGCGGCCAGCGTGGAATGACGCGGTGCTGATCAAGCAGCTGCTGGATATTGGCGCGCAGACCTTGCTGATTCCGATGATCCAGAGCGCGCAGGAAGCCCAGAGCGCCGTGCGTGCGTGCCACTATCCACCGCAGGGGATTCGCGGCGTGGGCAGTGCGCTGGCACGCGCCTCGCGCTGGAACCGTATTGGGGATTATCTCCAGCGTGCCGGGGAGCAGATCTGCCTGCTGGTTCAGATTGAAACCCGCCAGGGCGTGGAAAATCTGGCACAGATCCTCGCCGTGGACGGCGTTGATGGTGTGTTTATCGGCCCGGCCGATCTCAGTGCCGATATGGGTTTTGCCGGTAATCCGCGCCACCCGGAAGTGCAGGCAGTGATTGAAAAAGCCATTGTGCATATCCGCGCGGCAGGTAAAGCTCCGGGAATCCTGACGGCTGATGAGAAATTGGCTAAGCGCTACCTTGAGCTTGGCGCACTGTTCGTGGCTGTCGGCGTCGATACCACGCTGTTGGCACGTGCGGCCGAGGCGCTCGCCGCACGCTTTACCTCGCCGGCTGCGCCGGTTATCAGCGTGCCTGACGGCGGTTATTAATCTCCAGGGAGGGACGATGGCAGCGATTATCCAGCCACAAAGCGGCGCGGCACAGTCCGTACCTGAACAGCGGGCTATCCGTAAACTGTTCCGTCGTCTGATTGTCTTTCTGTTTCTGCTGTTTGTGTTCTCGTTCCTCGACCGGATCAATATTGGCTTTGCCGGATTGACCATGGGTAAAGACCTCGGTCTGAGCGCTACCATGTTCGGGCTGGCGGCCACGCTCTTTTATGTTACCTATGCGATCTGCGGGGTTCCTGCCAACCTGATGCTGGGTCTTATTGGTGCGCGACGCTGGATCGCCAGCATGATGGTGCTATGGGGTATTGCCTCAACCTGCACGCTGTTTGCCAGCGGGGCCTATTCGCTTTATCTGCTGCGTATGGTGGTCGGCATTACCGAGGCTGGCTTCCTGCCCGGCATTCTGGTGTATCTGACCCACTGGTTTCCGCTTCACTACCGGGCGCGTGCCAATGCGCTGTTTATGATTGCTATGCCCGTAACCATGATGCTGGGTTCGCTGCTTTCCGGTTATCTCCTGGCGCTGGATGGCAGGCTGAACCTGCACGGCTGGCAGTGGCTGTTTCTGCTGGAGGGGCTGCCGGCTGTTTTTCTCGGGATAATAACCTGGTTTTTCCTCGATGATACCCCGGCACAGGCGCGCTGGCTGAATGTGCAAGAGAAGCTGGCGCTGGAAGAGATGCTGCGGCGGGATCGTCAACAGAGTGCGGGGGTAATCACCCAGCCTCTGTGGCGCCAGGTCCTGACGCCGGTGGTGCTGATGTATACCCTGGCATACTTTTGCCTCACCAATACCCTCAGCGCTATCAATATCTGGACGCCGCAAATCCTGCAAAGCGTTAACCAGCACAGCAGCAATAGGGTTATCGGCGTGCTGGCCGCTATTCCCCAGCTATGCACTATTTTTGCCATGATCTTCTGGAGCCGCCGCTCCGACCGTTTGCAGGAGCGCCGCTGGCATACGCTGCTGCCATATCTGTTTGCCGCAGCGGGATGGTTGTTAGCATCGGCGACCAGCCATCCTCTGTTTCAACTGAGCGGTATTGTCATGGCCTCAATGGGCTCGTTTAGTGCGATGGCGATCTTCTGGACTACCCCCGACAGCGCCATCAGCCTGCAGGCAAGGGCGCTGGCAATCGCGGTGATTAATGCCTTTGGCAACATAGGTTCAGCCGTCAGCCCGCTTTGTATCGGTTTCTTGCGTGACAAAACAGGTAGCTTTAGCAGCGGGTTGTGGTTGGTTGCGGGTTTGCTGGTTATTGGAGCTGTAGTGGTCTGGCGCATTCCATTACTGCATGAATCCCGCGCGACGGAAGGCTCAGCTCTACAGCGCTGAGGTTTGAAACGACTTACGGACAGCATGTTATGGAAAACATCACTATCAGCCAGCAGTACGACGACCGGCAGTATAACGAAGATGTTCACTATGCGGCTTTTTCCCGGCTGGCGGCGTTTTTTGGTCGTAATGTGCCCTCGCACTGGCACGACTGTTGTTTCCAGCTGCATCATCTGACCAGCGGTGAAATTGAGCTGCAGCTGGACGATCGCCACTACGCACTGCAGGCCCCGCTGTTTATCCTCACGCCCCCCACCGTCCCCCACGCATTTATCAGCGAAAAGGAGAGTGACGGACATGTGCTTACCGTTCATCAAGAACTTATCTGGCCGCTGATGCAGACTTTGTGGCCCGGCAGCCGTGAAACGCTGGAGATCCCGGGTTTTTGCCTGCCGCTGGAGGCAGGCTCAGAAACTCAGCGCGCGCCAGAGGGGCTTTGGCCGCTGCTGGCAAGCGAGTTTCGCCATCAGCAAAACGTCTCTTGCTGTTCAGCGACAGCAGCGTCCATCAGATCTCCTCGGCGCTGGGCTATAAAGACCCGACCTATTTCGCCCGTCTTTTTCATCGTCTGGCTGGTTTTTCACCCAGCGAATTCCGCCGCCGCTGGAACCTGTTGCGGCACTAAGCGTAGGTGCAGTTATCCACTCTTAACCCGAGAGGCTATGTATGAAACCCGAAGATCATCGTTCCGCCAGCAATCGTCCGTTCACCGGCAGCGAGTATTTGAAAAGCCTGCAGGATGGTCGCGAAATTTTTATCTATGGTCAGAAAGTGAAAGACGTTACCCACCATCCGGCTTTTCGTAATGCTGCCGGGTCGATTGCCATGCTTTACGATGCACTCCACGCACCGGAGAGCCATGACAAGCTGTGCTGGAGCACCGACAGCGGTAACGGAGGCTATACCCATCGTTTCTTCCGGTATGCGCGATCGCCGCAGGAGATCCGTCAGCAGCGTGATGCGATTGCCGACTGGTCACGGCTTAGCTATGGCTGGATGGGGCGTACCCCGGATTATAAAGCGGCTTTTGCCAGCGCGCTCGGTGCCAATCCCGACTTTTACGGCCCTTATGCCGACAACGCGCGCCGCTGGTACAAGCGCATTCAGGAGGCGGGCCTTTAATTTAATCATGCCATCGTCAACCCGCCGATTGACCGCAATAAGCCGGTTGATGAAGTGAAAGATGTTTATGTCAAAGTCGAAAAAGAAACCGATGCGGGGATTATCGTCAGCGGCGCCAAAGTGGTAGCGACCAACTCGGCGCTAACCAACTTTAACTTTATCGGCTTTGGTTCTGCGCAGGTGATGGGTGATAACCCAGATTTTGCCATGATGTTTATTGCCCCGATGGATGCAGACGGCGTGAAGCTGATTTCACGTGCCTCCTACGAGCTCACTTCCGGCGTTACCGGCTCACCGTTTGATTATCCGCTCTCCAGCCGTTTTGACGAAAACGACGCGATTCTGGTGATGGATAAGGTGCTGATCCCCTGGGAGAACGTGCTGGTCTATCGCGATTTCGATCGCTGTCGCCGCTGGTATGCCGAGGGCGGATTTGTGCGGCTGTATCCAATGCAGGCCTGTGTACGGCTGGCGGTGAAGCTTGATTTTATTACCGCACTACTGCAAAAAAGCCTCGAATGTACCGGTACTATCGAGTTTCGCGGCGTGCAGGCGGCGCTGGGGGAAGTGGTCGCCTGGCGCAACCTGTTCTGGTCGCTGAGTGATGCGATGGCGGCGGAAGCCAAACCCTGGATTAACGGCGCCTGGCTGCCAGATTCTCAGGCGATGAACACTTACCGTGTGATGGCGCCAATGGCCTGGGCGAAGATCAAAAACATCATCGAATGTAACGTGGCCAGCGGGTTAATCTATCTGCCCTCCAGCGTGCGCGACCTGCAAAATCCAGAGATTGAACAGTATCTTGCGCGCTTTGTCCGTGGCTCCAACGGCATGGATCACGAGCAGCGCATCAAAATACTGAAGCTGATGTGGGACGCTACCGGCAGTGAGTTCGCGGGCCGCCATGAGCTGTACGAGATCAACTACGCCGGTAGTCAGGATGAAGTGCGCATGCAGTGCCTGCGCGATGCGCGCAACTCGGGAGCGATGGATGGCATGATGGAGATGGTCGATCGCTGTCTGGCTGACTATGACCGCGATGGCTGGAGAAAGTCGCACCTGCACAGCAACAGCGATATTAACCAGCTTGATCGTCTGCTCAGGGATGGGGGGCACTATGCAGAATGAAAATCAACACCGCTTACATTTTCGTGATGCGATGGCAAATCTGCCCGCGGCGGTTAATATCGTCACCACGCAGGGGGCTGCAGGGCGCTGTGGTATCACTGCGACGGCGGTGTGTCCGCTGACTGATACGCCACCGACGCTGCTGGTGTGCATTAATCTCAACAGCGCAATGAACCCGGTGTTCCTGAAAAATCAGCGTATGTGCATCAATGTACTTAATCCTCAGCAGGAGGAGATGGCACGCCATTTTGCCGGTATGACTGCACTGACGATGGAAGATCGCTTCCTGCTCGACGGCTGGCAGGAGGGGACATTAGGCCAGCCGGTGCTTATTGAGGCGCTGGCCAGCCTTGAAGGTTTTATCAGCCAGGTCAGGGCGCTTGGCACACACCAGCTGTACCTGGTAGAAATCCGTCACATCCGCCTGACGGAAAGCAGTGAGGCAGGATTAATTTATTTTAAACGCCGCTTTCATGCGCTGCCGGGCAGCGCCAGCACGCAGGTTTAGCGTTAACTTTCCAGCAGGCGAGTCATCGCCTGCAAATTATTGGAACGCGTATCTTTGCGCCATACCAGCCAGATGGCAATCTGCCCCATCCCCTCACTTAATGGCCACGCATGCACGTTATCGCGCCCTGGCATATTCTCCAGCATGCTGCGCGGGATCAGCGCCAGACCGGCTCCGGCGCTGACGCAGGCCAGAATGCCGTGATACGACTCCATTTCGAAAATTTTTCCCGGCGCGGCGTTCTCGCGTGAGAACCAGTTTTCAAACAGGCGGCGGTAAGAGCAGTTGGCGCGAAAGGCGTAGATGGTTGACCCGGAGATACTGGTGGCATCCGGTACAGGGGGATGGTTGAGCGCCGAGATCAGCACCATCTCTTCTTTTACCACCGCGACACCCTCCAGCAGCGGGTGCTTCGGCGGGCCGTCGATAAAGGCGGCGGAATACTTCCCGGCCAGCACGCCGTCGGTCATATCGCCGGACGGTCCCGTGGAGAGATCCAGCTCAACCTGCGGCCAGCGCTGGTGATAGCGGGCGATCAGCGGCGGCAGGCGTACGGCAGCAAAGCTCTCGATGGCGCCGAGGGTAAAAATCCCGCCGGGCAGCTGGCCGGAAACGCTGTGCTTTGCTTCGGTCGCCAGCGCCAGAATGCGCCGCGCATAGTCGAGAAAGGTTTTGCCTCTGTCGGTGATGTACAGGCGCAGTTTTTCCCGGCGGAACAGTTCGCACTCCAGCTCCTCTTCCAGCTGCTTTAAGCGCGTTGAGATATTGGAAGGCACGCGATGCAGCTTCTCTGCCGCCGCCGTAACGCTGCCCTCTTCAGCGATAGTGCGAAAGATTTCCAGCTGGGTCAGATCCATATCATTCTCTTTTTGAGTAAGTAATTTTCTTTATTATTCATTTTTAAAGAATCTACGGCAAGTCTATGATTGATGCCATTGTGAACAACTTAAGGCGGCAATCATGACTCAGGTTTCCTCAAACGCAGCGATTTCTCGTAACCCAACCAGCGGTGAAATCTTTGCCCGCTATCCATTTGCCACGGCGCAGGACGTCGACAGCGCGCTGGCACAGACTAATAATGCCTTTCAGGCCTGGCGCAGCAGCGCGATGACCCGCCGCGTGCAGTTGCTCAACGCAATTGCCGGCGGCCTGCGTCAGCAGGCGCGCGCGCTGGCGGACATGATGACCAGTGAAATGGGCAAACCGGTTGACCAGGGGCTGGCCGAAGTCGAAAAGAGCGCAAAGCTGTGTGAATGGTATGGCGAACACGGCCCTGCCTACCTTGAGCGTGAACCGACGCTGGTCGAAGGTGATAAGGCCTTTGTTGACTATTTGCCGCTCGGGCCGGTGCTGTCGGTGATGCCGTGGAACTTTCCCGTGTGGCAGGTGCTGCGCGGAGCGGTGCCAATTATGCTGGCGGGCAACAGTTACCTGCTGAAACCGGCTCCGAACGTCATGGGCTGCGCGCTACTGCTGCAACAGATCCTGCAGGATGCTGGCGTGCCGGAAGGGCTGTTTGCCGTGGTCAACGCTGACAACGACGGCGTGGCGCAGGCGATTAACGATCGTCGTATTGCCGCCGTGACCGTGACCGGGAGCGTGCGTGCCGGTGCGGCAATTGCCGCGCTGTCCGGTGCGGCAATCAAAAAATGCGTGCTGGAGCTGGGCGGTTCCGATGCCTTCATCGTGCTGGCCGATGCCGACATTGATGCCGCAGTTAAAGGTGCGATTGCCGGGCGCTTTATGAACAACGGGCAGCTGTGTATTTCGGCAAAGCGCATCATTGTGGAAGCGGCGGTCTTCGACCAGTTCTGCGAGAAGTTTGTCACTGCGGTTAAAGCAATGAAAATCGGCGACCCGCGTGAAGCCGGGGTCTGGATTGGCCCGATGGCACGCTACGATCTGCGTGACGAGCTGGACTCTCAGGTGCAGGCGACGCTGAAAGAGGGCGCAACGCTGCTGCTGGGCGGCCATGTACTGCCGGGGGAAGGTAACTACTATGCCCCCACGGTGCTGAGCAACGTGAAGCCGGGTATGACCAGCTTCGATCAGGAGCTGTTTGGCCCCGTTGCCTCGCTGATTGTGGCGGATGATGCCGATCATGCGGTAGCGATGGCGAATGACTCTGAGTTCGGTCTTGGCGGCAGCCTGTGGAGCAAGGACCTGACCCGCGCTCAGCAGCTGGCATCACGCATCGAAACCGGCGGCGTGTTTATCAACTCGCCGAGCTTCTCTGACCCGCGCGTTCCGATTGGCGGCGTGAAGAAAAGTGGTTTTGGTCGCGAACTGTCGCACTTCGGCCTGCGCGAGTTCACCAACACGCAGACCGTGTGGATCGAGTCCTGATCTTAGCTGGCCTGCGGGTAGTAGCGGCTAAGCCAGCTCTCCAGGCCTTCCGGTATTAGCGGGCGTGAGTAATAAAAACCCTGGATTTCATCGCAGCCTAATCGCTGCAGTGATGCCAGGGTTTGCAGATCCTCCACCCCTTCGGCCAGCACCACATACTCCAGCTCTTTCAGCATGGTGATCACGTGGCGGGCTATCACCTCGCTGGCCGGATCGTGCGACAGCTGCTGGATCAGCGAACGGTCGAGCTTGATAACGTCAACCGGGATGCGGCGCAGCGTGTTGATGTTGCTGTAACCGGACCCGAAATCATCCAGCGCGATGCGAAAGCCGCGTAGCTTCAGCATATCCAGCCCGCGCCGCGCCTCGGCGCTCTCCAGCACCTGCTCGGTTTCCAGACATTCAAGATTGAGATCTTCAGCCTGCAATCCTGCACGCAGTAGCTTCTCTTCCAGCTTATTGGCGAAGTCCGGGCGCGAAAAATCGCTGACGCACAGATTCACCGACGCCGGTAGGTTCAGCCCTTTACTCCGCCACAGCTTAAGCTGCGCCAGCGTATGGTCTAACACCCAGTCGGTCAGCTCTTCCATCAGGTTGGTTTGTGCAGCCAGAGGGATAAATTCGTCAGGCGGAATATTGCCGTAAAGCGGATGATCCCAGCGCAGCAGCGTTTCCAGTCCGACCGGTTTGCCGTTGCGCAGCGAGATTTGTGGCTGATAGACCAGATAAAGCCCCGGCGTGCCGCGTAGCGCTGCGGCCAGGTCGTTTAGCAGGCGGAAGCTCTGATTTCTGCGCCCATCGCTGTCGGCGTTATACGCCATATAGTTCTGCTTCAGGCTGATGCCTTCATGCAGTGCACTGACTGCGCGGCGCAACACTTCCGAAACTTGCGAATCGACCGGAACAAAGCTGACTTCCCCGAGATACGGTTTGGCATCAACCGTAATATTATCGAAAATCTGTGCGCGAATGCCGCCGAGGCGCTGGCTGAGCTCACGTCCGCTGGGTGCATCGGGTTTGTCGCTCAGCAGGGCAAAGCGGCCCAGTGCAACGGTGTACAGCACATCATCACTGTCCAAACGCAGGCGGGTGCGCAGCGTGGCTGCCATCTCTTTGAGCAGCGTTTCCACCGCATTCATTCCTACCGAACGGGCGATCTCATAGGCGCGCGGCATATCAATGCAGTCAATCAGCGTCAGATTATGCGGTTCGCTATTGCCCGCCTGCTGCAGCAGTTCAATATCCTTCAGCAGCCGCTGGCGGTTAGGCAGCAGCGTGACGACATCCTGATAGCCGGTGATATACCAGGCATCGAGGTAGCCCACCACCAGGCCTGCAAGCAGTGCCAGCAGCGCGGCTTTGTCTGCGCTGAAGGCATGCGGCTGGGTATCTGTGACGCACAGCGTGCCGATGATGATGCCTTCACGGTTGCGCAGCGGGGCGCCGGCATAGAAACGGATAAAGGGCGCGCCAAGCGTCAAAGGATGCGCGCTGAAGCGTGGATCGAGATGCGTATCAGCACAAACCAGCACGTCATCCAGCTCCAGCGTGTGGCGGCAGAACGCATCCTGCAGCGAGGTCTGTTTCAGATCGAAGTTACAGGCCGCTTTAATGTACTGGTTTTCATCGTCCAGCACCGATACGAAACCACCGGGGATTTCCAGCAGTTCGCTGGCCAGCTGGCTGAATTTTTTTAAAATATCATCGCGCGCCGCATCCTCGGATTTCAACATCTCCAGGGCAGCCAGACGTTTGGCATCGTCGCTACTAAAAGTCCCGCTCATGATTACGCTTCACATTAAGAGTTGTTGGCCCAAAGCGCAGCCAGATGAGATCGAGTATCGGCCAGCGAGGGAAAGTCTTTATTGATAACTTGATGAAATTATTTAATCAACGAATTTTTCACGCCTTTTACGCCGGAAGTATCACAAAATTAACGCCGGACGATCGCTAAACAGGTAACCAACAAAAGCTGGTACTGAAATAGGATTTTTTACCTGTCGCAAAACAGGGATAAGCAGTAAATTTCCTGCGCCGGGGAGAGGGCACGACCCCGTACTCTGGCACCAGAAAAATCATAATTAACACTTTTACCTTCCATTAATTCTAATGGTGATGAGGTCTTGAATGCTTTTAAAACGCAGCTGTACTGTTGCCGTTGTTCTGCTGGTCACGTTTTCACTGACGGCGTGCGGCATGTCCCATCGTGGCAGGAATACCGCTATCGGCGCCGGTGTCGGTGCGGTGGGTGGCGCAGTGCTGACCGGCGGCAGCACCTGGGGAACCCTGGGCGGTGCGGCGATCGGTGGCGTTATCGGCCACGAAGTCAGTCGCTAATCAATAACGCTATCCGTCTCTGCCGGATAGCGTTAGTTTTGCCAGATTCTGTCCAGCTGTTGCAGCATATGGGTGAAGCGCAGAGCCGCCAGGGTTGAGCCAAATATCCAGATAGCCGGAACCGTTCGCAGCGTCCTCTGGCGCACAAAAGGAAGAGCCTGCCACAGCGGCGAAGCGCTGACGCGGCTGCGCAAGCCTTCATCTCCGTGATCGAGACACACCGCCCGCAGTGCTGACAGCTTTGCCAAATGCTCAATTCCCACCGTTGCCGTTCCCCAGAAACTGTCCTGCTGCTGCCAGGCATTCTCTATTCCCAGCTGCTGCATCACGTTGCCGAACAGGCTGCGTTTACCGAGGATCACCACGTGGCGTTCATCGAGCAGTGTAAAAACCAGCAGCGGCTGTTGGCGCCAGGCTACCAGCTGGTCGCGGGCCTGCGCCAACTGTTGGTCAAACCACGCCAGATGTGCTCTGGCTTCTGCCATTTTCCCTAAGCGCTCAGCCAGCTCCAGCAATCCGCTGCGCACTTTTGCCAGGGGCTGGCCTTCCTCATCAATAAAAGCTAACTCCATCGTCGGGGCGATCTTCTGCAATTGCTGTGCGTGCGGCCCGTAACCCTGCGAATAAACAATCAGGTCCGGTTTAAGCTGCGCCATAAATTCGAGGTTAGGCTCTGAACGCAGCCCGATGTCGAGCACGCTGGCGGGCAGGGCGGGTTCCTTCACCCACAGGCGATACTCGTGGGTATCCGCTGCGGCAATTGGCAGCACGCCAAGGGCAAACAGCATCTCCAACGGCAGCCATTCGAGGGCGATAATGCGCGGCTCTGGCAGCGCAGCGCGGACCGGTAATCCCGTCAGCCAGGGGGCCAGCGCCAGCGCGATCAATAGCTGCCGCCGCCGATGGTCAATCTCCCCGGCAGTGAACCGGGGGAAGCGCTTATCAGAAAGCATAGGTGAGGCTGACAGAGTAGTTACGCGGTTCGCCGTACAACGTATAGTCGCTGGCCCAGGCATAGTAACTGCGGTCAAACAGGTTGTTGATGTTGGCCTGCACTGCCACCTGCTTCGTTGCCTGATAGCGGGCAAACAGGTTAGCCAGCGGATAGCTGCTCTGATAGACACGCTGGGTTTCCCCGTCCGGCCCGGTAGCATCCTGGTAGGTGCGGTTCTGCCAGTTGATGCCGCCACCGACTGTCAGCTCGCGCAGCATCGGCAACTGGTAGCGGCTGAATAGCTTGAACGAAGTCTGCGGCATATTGCTGTTGTAGCGGCCGCTCTCTGTTTTGGCCACATAGCGCGTGGCGCCAAAGGTCATCTGCAGGTTATCGGTTAACGCGCCGTTGAGTTCAAACTCTGCGCCTTTGCTTACGGCCCCTCGAGTGCTGATATACGCCTGTTCGCTGCTGCCGTTAACGAAGTTGCTGCCGTCGGTTTGCGCAGCATTTTCCTGCTCAATGCGGAATACCGCCACCGTTGCCGTCAGGCGGCCATCCATCCACGCGGATTTCAGTCCGGTTTCATAACTTTTTCCGGTAACCGGGTCGAGGTAGCGACCGTCTCTGTTGCGATAGGTTTGCGGCTGGAAGATGGAGGTGTAGCTGGCGTAGGCGGACCAGCTTTCGTTGATGTCATACACCAGCCCACCGTAAGGCGTGATGTTGTTTTTAGTCACGTCACCACTGCTGCCGTTAGTGCTCCACTGGGTATAGCGCGCGCCGAGGATCAGCGACAGGGGATCGGCCAGTGAGAAACGGGCGGCGCTATAAGCCGATTTCTGGCGCACCACGTCGTCAGCATTCTGATACCAGTCTCCCCACTCAGGTTCGGCCACGTTGCCGCTCCATGCATCGTTGAAGCTGCCCATCTGGCTGCTGTCGAGGGCGCCGTCGGCACTGTAGGTGGCATTGTGCTGGCGGCTGTAGCTGACCCCGGCCATCATCTGATGCTGGCGGCCGAACAGTTCGAATGGCCCGCTGGCGTAAGTATCGATTGAATCCAGCTTTCGCTTACCGCGATCGAGGCTGCCAAAGCCCGAGGTGCCTTGCCCGGTGACCACGTCCGGGAAATCCATCACGTAGAGCAGCTTGTCGTTGAAAGTTTGTTCGGCGTGCGTGGCGTTGACGCGGAAATTCCAGCCGTTATCGAAATCGTGCGTTACGTTTGCAAACACCTTACGTGAATCGAGGCTGTAACGTGCCCAGTCGGCCGCCGGATTGGTACTGCGGTCATAGCCAGTGCGTGAGCCGTTGCTGTACCAGGTTGGCAGCCCGCCCCAGGTCGGATTGCCTGTATTGCTCTGCTGATAATCGTAGCCCAGCGACACGGTGGTGTTATCGGTTACGTCAGCATCCACTACGCCATAAAGGAATTTTTTGCTTTTGTGGTAGCGGTCCAGCGAACTGTCCTGATCCTGATAACCCGCTATCACGCGTCCACGCACGCTGCCAGCCTCGTTAAGTGGACCGGAAACGTCCGCAACGTAACGCTGCTTATTCCAGCTGCCGTAGCTGGAGCTGAGGTTGCCGGTAAATTCTTTACTGTCGGCGTGCTTGCGCACCATATTGACCGACGCCGCCGGGCTACCCGCGCCAGTCATCAGCCCGGTGGAACCGCGCACTATTTCGATGCGGTCATAAATCGCTGTATCTTCCCCGGCATCGCCATAGTTCCAGTTATCGCTGGCGGAAGTCGGGATATCGTCGAAGGTGTAGTTGGTTATCTGGAATCCACGGGCGAAGTAGGCCGAGCGTTCACTGTCGATAATTTCGGCGGAGACGCCGGTAGTATTATTCAGCACGTCACCCACTGATTGCAGATCTTGATCCTGCATGCGCTGCCCGGTCACAACGCTGACCGACTGCGGCACATCGCGCGGCGTCAGCAGCATTTTGGTGCCTGCGCGCGTAGTTTTAACGCTGTAGTCCTGCTGCTCATCGGCGGCATTATCAACTGTGGCATCGACCACCAGATCGGGCTGGGCGACAGCGGTTTCCTCACTGGCGGCCTGCGCCGGATGAAGCAATGAGTTGATCGCCAGTGCCCGCAGCGAGACGGCAAAAGTTGTCGCCATGTACGGCATGCGCCGTGCATTGTTTTCCCTGAAATTAAAAGACATCATCGTTCCCCACGCGGAAGCATTATTTTTTTGGTATGGCGTTTATTGGCGGCGTGCCCATTTTGGCGACATTAAATCTCGCTGGCATGGTAATCGCAATGCAGATGATAATCATTTTCTTTAAGATTATCATTGTAAAATTTTTGTCAGCATGAGTAGCAGAATATTAGTTTTCATTATTTACAGTGGCTTATGAGGAGTTACAGCGAAAAAGAAGCGGATTGAAGGGAAGGCAATCCCGGCGCCGCGTTGGACGGGCCGGGGCAGGAAATGATTAGTTTTGACGCATAATGCTGACAATCTCTTCAAGCGTATCGGCCAGACGCTCGCCGCGCCTGTAGGCGAGCAGGGCCTCTTCACCGCCGCTTTGTAGCGACTTTGGCCGCTCGACAAACGCACCCAGTGGGGAAAGCTGTGCATCCAGCACTGCGGCAAACGGGATGCGTACTTTATCCAGACTGAACTGCTGTTTGAACAGTGACTCTGACTGATCGCGGGTGATCACGGCCAGCTGAGCATCAGGATAGCGCTGGCACAGCGCGTTAATTGCCGGCATATTGCGCTGGCAGTCCGGGCACCACATCTCTGCGGCCGCCAGGATCACGAATTTTCCTGAGAGCGCCGCGATATCCGCGGTGGTTTCCTGACTGAGAAAGTCCGGTCGAGTGGTTTTCTCCTGCTCAATGCGCAGCTGCGCGATCTCCTGCGCTGTCCCCTGGCTGACGAACTCTTCATAGCCAACGCTGTTCTCAATGAGGGTGTTGAAATCTGCCACGCTGTTTCTCCTGTCCGGTATTGCGAAATGATTCACCGATAATAGCAGGAGTGAGGGCAGAAATTAGCTCGCATCAAAAATGACGTAGAGTTTGCGCATCTGCGTGTCGACCACCCAGGTACCTGCGGTATTTGCCTCGAAGAAAAAGGAATCGCCAGCTTTGAAGGTCAACGTCTCTTCGCCGTCCGGCGTGAAGGAACCGCTGCCGCCGAGAAAGTGCATTATCTCGGCCTGCTTCACCGAGCGGCGATAGCTGCCGGCGCTGCACTCGAAAATACCGGTATCGATATCTTCTTTCCCCGGGATCACTTTCTGAATACCCGACAGCTGAATTGGCGACGTTTCCGGCAGACCGTCAACGCTGCCCCAGGGTTCTAACACTTCTATAGCCGCTGGCTGTTCAATCTTTTGTACTTTCATTGGTCTTCCCCTTAGTGAATGTGAAACAGCGAGCGTAACCTGATAAAAACTCTCAGGGTTTTACTTGCTACTGTTACTCAGCATAAGAGAAGCACCAAACAGATTGGTGGGATTATTTCCCGCCGTCTGACACATTTGCGTATTAATCAGCGGGCGCCTGGCAGAAACTTTTGCAGCATGACTTTGCCATCTATTCGCCCCAGCGTTCTCTGAGGTAGTTAACCGCCTCCTGCGTCTGCGGCTGGTTAAGGTAGTTCTCCCGGAACAGGATGGTGCCATTGATTTGCGGCACGGCTTCGTTCAGATCGAGCTGCTTTTTCAGCTCGGGCACGCCGCCGCGAATCATCCAGTCAGGTTCATTTTTTGACGGCTCACCCACTTTATACAGCGCGATGCCAATGTAGAGGCGGGTATGAGTCGGCTTGACCACATCCGCCCACCATTTTGCCAGCACGTCGTAGCGTGCCGCCTGGCGGGAAAAGGGCCAGTAGAGCTGCGGGGCGATATAGTCCAGCAGCCCCTGCTGCACCCAGCGGCGGGTATCGGCATAGGCTTCATCGTAGGCCGCCGCGCCGCGGGTGTCGGAGCCGGCCGCATCGTGTGAAAGGTTACGCCATACGCCCGCCGGGCTGACGCCAAACTCCACGTCAGGCTTCAGCTGTTTGATGGTGCGTGATACCTGTTCAATCAGCTGCTGGGTGTTGTGCCGCCGCCAGTCCGCCTTGCTGGCAAAGCCCTGACCATAGGTCCGGAAGGTCTGAGAATCGTTAAGCATCGAACCCGCAGATTCCGCATAGAAATAGTCATCGAACTGCACGCCGTCAACGGGATAGCGCGCCACCACTTCGGCCACGATGCTGGTGATCCAGTCGCGCGCCTCCGGGATGCCAGGGTCCAGCACAAAGCGGTCACCGGCGGTGCGGACCCACTCTTTATGCAGCACGTAAACGCTGGCCGGATGCAGCGACAGCGTGCGGTTTAACTCAGCAACGGTAGACGCTTTGGTATTCACCGATACGCGATAAGGGTTGAGCCAGGCGTGGACTTTCATGCCGCGCTTGTGAGCTTCATCCAGCATAAACTGCAGCGGGTCGTAGCCAGGATCTTTGCCAATCTCGCCCGTCAGCATATCGGACCACGGCAGTATTTTGGATGCCCACAGCGCAGTGCCATCCGGTTTTACCTGGAAAAACACGGCGTTGATGCCGAGGCTTTTCAGCTTATCCAGCTTATCAGTCAGCGCTTTCTGCTGCTGGCTGATGCGCGCGGCGGCACTGCTGGCATTGACTGAGGCCGCCGGCGGCCAGTCAAGGCGGGAAACGGTTGCCAACCAGACGCCTTTTAACGGCGCCTGACCCTGCTGCGGTTTCACCGGCAATGGCTTTGTGACCGCCGGGAACGGGGTGACCAGCGACTTTGGCGGTTGCGAAGAGCAGCTGACCAGCAGCAGGAGAGCGGCGCAGGCTGTGGTAACTGTCTTCACGCTGGATAACGATGGCAAGCGGCGAGGGCGGGCGATGGTGTGCTCCGGTTCATTACGGTGGTGATGAGATAGCGAACATTCTCTTATTATCCAAAATTAAGTCAATGCTTTAGCTGTACGCATATTCCGCTGCGAGGGGTGAGATTCCCCGCTATGCTTGTATATTCACAGTTTTGCCAGCGACTGTTCCTGAGGAATATCGATGGGTAATAAGGGCATTTCTGCAGGTACCGTTTACGGTATTCCAACCACCTTTATCCGCTATGGTTTAACCGGGGTGCTTAATACTCTGGTGCACTGGCTGGTGTTTTTCATCGGCTACAGCCTGTTTCATCTTAATCAGGCCAGCGCCAACGCTGTCGCCTTTACCTGCGCGGTAACGGTAAGCTTTTTCATTAACGCCCGCTGGACGTTCAGTAGCCCGGTGTCGCTTAAGCGCTATCTGTTGTGGGCTAGCTTTATGGCGCTTTTCGCTCTCTTTACTGGCTGGTGTGGGGATGTTCTGGCGCTAAACCCCTTCCTGACGCTGATAATTTTTTCTGCGCTAAGTCTGGTGATCGGTTTCTTTTTTGCTAACCGTTTCGTTTTCAGGTGAGGATCGGAATGCTGATATCTCTGGTGGTGCCAGTGTGGAATGAGGAGGAGGCCGTGCCGGTTTTTTACCGGGCGCTGGATATCCTCGGCGATCTTCAGCTGGAAGTCATATTTGTGAATGACGGCAGCAGTGACCGCACCGCCGAGGTGATTGAGCTGCTGATAGCAACCGACGAGAGGCTGGTGCTGGTTAATCTGCGTCGTAATTTCGGCAAAGAAGCGGCTCTGCTGGCGGGATTTAATTATTCTACTGGTGATGCCGTCATTCCGCTGGACGTTGATATGCAGGACCCCATAGAGCTTATTCCCGAGCTGGTCACCACCTGGCAGCAGAAGGGGGTGGATATGGTACTGGCGCGACGCAGCGATCGGAGCGCTGATTCCTTCCTGAAACGTATCTCATCGCGCTGGTATTACAAAATGCATAACGTGTTAGCGCGCGAGAAAATTGAAGAGAACGTCGGCGATTTTCGCCTGTTATCGCGCAAAACGGTTGATGCGATCTGTTCACTTCCAGAGCACACCGTGTTTATGAAAGGAATGATGCCGTGGGTGGGTGGTAAGACCGCCATTCTGGACTATGTCAGGACGCCGCGCGTGGTGGGGAAATCGAAATTCAACGGCTGGAGCCTGTGGAATTTCGCCCTTGACGGCATTACCTCATTTTCCACGCTGCCGCTCCGCGTGTGGAGCTATATAGGCGGCCTCGTCGCCGTTATCTCTCTGCTTTATGGTATATGGATCGTGCTATCAAAATTTATCTGGGGCAATGCGGTTGCCGGCTATTCATCGCTGATGACGGTCATGCTGTTCCTCGGCGGTGTGCAGCTGATAGGCATTGGCATTCTCGGTGAATATATCGGTCGCATGTATACCGAGAGTAAGAACAGGCCGCGTTATATTATTGAGAGCGTGCTGAGGAAGAAAAATGACGGCCAGTGAGATTCAGCCCGTTTCCCGTTTACGGCAGATAGTCTTTAGCTTTGCGATAGCGCTGCTGGCGACCCTGCCGGTCTGGACCAGCAAACTCTATTACCGTGACGATCTGTACCGGATATTTAATGGCAGCACCTCGGCGTGGCTGTCAAATGGCCGGCCAATGACCTGGCTGCTGCAGTCGATGCTATCGTTCAGCAGCAACCTTAGCGATATCTCACCGCTTAATTTGTTAATCGGTCTGCTGGCGCTGAGCATTGCCTCGGTGATCTATATCGAGAAGCTGCGCATCCCACTCACCGGCTATTGGGCGCTGATACCACCCCTGTTCATCATCCTTAACCCTTTTCTGGTGCAGTGCCTGCTTTATGCCTATGACAGTCTGACCATCCTGCTTGCCTTCGCCATTGCGATGATGGCCAGCCTGAAGCTGAGGCCGGGCGGGTTGCAGCAGCTCATTCTTGACGTGCTGCTTTTGCTGATGGTTCTGACGCTGTATCAGTCCGGCTTAAACCTGTTTATTGGCTGCGTGGCGTTACTGGTTGTATGCCGCATTATTCAACATTTACCCGTCTGGCAATGGCTTGGCGTCAAGATATTCGCGCTGCTGATTGCTGTGCTGATCTATAAATACGGCATCAGCGGCCCCCTGATAGATAAAGCGGATGTATACAGCATGCAGCATAATCAGCTGCTGATTCCCGGGCCGGGCGCGCTGCATATTCTGACTGAAAGCATCAGACGTTATTACTCCCTGTTTTTCAGCGCTTACCCTGGGTGGCGAGCCGGATTTGTTTGGCTGCCTGTTCTGTTTGCTGCCGTCGGCCTTGGCATAACTGGAGTCCGGTTAAAGCATCAGAAAAGGCTTAATGTCACAACCCTGCTACTGCTGTTAACAACACTACCAGTGGCTGTTGCAGCCATTGCCGGACTCTCGCTTATGCTGGCCAGCCCGGTTTTTGTTCCGCGCATGCTGGCTGCCTGGGGAGTGACTTTACTGTTCTGCTTTTATGTCAGCGTTCAGGCATGGCCTGCGTGGAGGCAGTGGTTAGCCGGCCTGAGCGGGGCTCTGCTGCTGTACCATCTGGTGGTGATGCTGGCCTGCTTTAACACGGTGGTCAACAGCCAGCGCTATGAGTTCAGCGTAATGGATCAGATTAAAAGCGACTTCTACCGACTGCCCGTACGCAGCGTTGATAGTATGGCGTTTATCGGCCAATTAGATGATGCGCCTGAGGTGCGAACGAATATCAAAAACCTCCCTCTGATTAACAGCATACGCATGAAAATGCTGGGCGAATCCGAACCCTGGATCTGGCAGGCGCTTATCGCCCATGCCAACATACCGTTAAAATCAATCAGAGCGACCGAGCTGATACGGGCGGAAAAGCCGCGTAACTATCTTTCTCAGGGAGCCGAATATTACGCCTATGTTGTAAACCGTACCCTGGTGATTGATTTGCGAAAGTCAGGTGGGGTGGTGGAGGTTGATGCTCAGTAGGCTGGATAGCATGTCAGTGCAAAGAAAAGGATGAATATGCCAGATAAGTTATACGAGATAACCTATTAACGATATCTTCCCGGGTAAGCTGGGGTAGTGGACAAGAGGTACATTAGTTACAACACACACGATACTGTTCCGGTTTTCTGTGTAAACCTCAGCTCCATAGAAACGTTAAGCTTCCAGCTCCCCACTGCAAAGCCCCGCCGCCCCGGGCCAGAGGCCCGGAACCGAGTGGCTTTGATACCGGGTGTTGTAACTATCTGATTTGTCGCTTTGGGAGATATCGCTGAAGCTATCTTTTGTCTCCGACCAGTGAACTTCTTCGTCGCTGTCAGCACGCTGCTTAAGGGCGTCCGGCAGGGAAGGGTTGGGTTTGTGGCACCGTGAGGCCCGTAACCGGCTTCGCCGGGCTGACGGCGCCCGGTGGCATCCGTGCCGTCCTTAATCGCATATGGCGCCTCCATGCCGCTGACGCGGCATCTGGTGAGGGGCTGCGCACTGCCCGCCCCTCTTCGGGCAGTCGGGTTTTCAGGTTCCCGGTTCACGTTTACACTTACCTGAAAGTGTTACGATTAGCTGAAAGGATAAACAGATGGATAACGGAAACCCCAGCGCCAGTCACCTCGCCTGGTGCGGACTGGTTGCCCTGCAGAACGCCCGCACTGACGGGCAGGTAAGCTCGCCGGCGCAGGAAAACCTGTTTCTGGTCAGGTGGCTGGCGCTGGCGGAAAAACAGCGCAGGTTCAGCAGGGAGCTGGCCAGCGACATCAGCTGGCTGCTGAAGGAGGGAAGGGGAAAGGGCGTGCACGCCGACCTGCCCGGAAAGCTGAACTACCTCTGGCGCGCCGGCAGCGGCAGCCTGAAGGCGCAGAACGACCTTTACCGCCTGCAGCATGCCCTGAACGCGGTGAAGATGACGGGATGGGTGTATATGGTCCTGTCGGAGAAGGAGTGGACCGGGCGCAACAGAATACGCCTGAATCCCGCCGTGTCGGGTGTCTATATTAACCGCGCTGCCCTGGAAAACGGCTTTGATGACGGGGGAAAACAGCGTTACCCGCTTCCCGCGCGCATCAGCGGGAACCTCGCCGGGCTGGACGTGCTGCTGAAGCGTTCGGGCTGGTGCCGTGAGCCGGTGAACGGTGATGACCCGATGCTGCACCACCTGCTGGCCTGTTAAACCGCATATTCAATATCAACATGCCCCTGCGCTCACAGGGCCTGTTGAAGGGTGAACCCGCTCAGGGATGGAAGCGTTATGAACAGAAATTCTATTCATCTCATCAAAGGGCGCGAATTGGTGCGATCCGGTACAGGCAATGTTTTTCTCACTCCTCCACCAGACAACGCTGATGAATCCTCACGTCACTGACTGAAGAGATAGAGTAACCGAATCACTTACTGTTTTTAGAGGCAGTTGCAGTGAGAGTGATTGAGACTCTGTTTTTAAATGACAAAGAGGAAGCTTATATGAGTGGTGGAGATGGTATTGGTCACAACAGTGGCGCTTATTCTACAGGAGGCGTCAAAGGCTCGGCTGGGCCTGGTGGTCCTTCTTCAGGTGGTGCATCTGACCATTCCGGATGGAGTTCCGAGAATAACCCGTGGGGTGGTGGGAATTCCGGAAGTGGTGTTCACTGGGGGGGAGGTTCAGGAAATGGCAACAACGGTGGAAGTTCCTCAGCCGGAGGCTCAGGCAGAGTAAATTTTTCGCTTTTTCCTGAGGCGCAGGCAAGCGTGGCCTTCGGTGCGCCGGTGAACATTTCACTGATTGATGGCATGTGGGGACTGTCCGTATTCCGTGCCGCCCCTGTACAGGAAGCGGTAGCCGCCGCGCTGGCAAAGTTTGAACAGGGAGTGGTAACCGCACTGCCCTATGCCGGGCGGCTGGCTGGCCTGGCGTTCGGGCTTCTTACGCCGTCATCGATTGCACCGGACGATAAGTCCATGATGCCCGGTATTGTCACGACGCTGTCTGCCGATAAGGTCACATCGGCCCCGCCAGCCTCTCTGCCAACGCAGGCGGCCACGGTAGAAGTTCATACGCGGATTACAGATATCGTTCAGGATGAAAAACAGCATCTTGCCGTTGTTGGTGGTGTGCCTGCGAGCGTTCCCGTCGTGGATGCAAAACCAACAACGCGTCCCGGCGTGTTTACTGCCGAGGTTGTGCCGGGCAGGCCAGCCCTGCATGTCAAGATTGACGCGGGTAAGCCGGCGGCGGTCAGTACTCCCAAAGGTGTTACGCCGGAGAAAGGTAATATTCGTCCAGCCGGATTTACCGCCGGCGGCAACTCCAGTGATGCAGTCATCCGGTTTCCTCAGGGGAGCGGCCAGGCACCTGTGTACGTGTCCGTCACCGAAGTGCTGACTGCTGCACAGGTTAAGCAGCGTCAGGCCGGTGAAAATGCGCGGCAGCAGGCATGGAATGCGGCGCATCCCCTTGAAGTGGCGCAGCAGGAACGCGATACGGCGAACCAGGAGCGTGCAGCCGCGGAAGCCGCACATACACAGGCGACGAGCCGGAATAAAGCGGCCATTACGGCTTTTAAACCCTACTCTGCCGTTAATTATGGAAAAGAAAAGGCGGACCTTGCCGGTATTCAGGCTCAGATTGATACGTGGTCACAACGTATGGGCAGTGCCATCAGCGATGGTGACGGTCTCAGCCCGCAGGGTTCAGGCCACCGGGTATTTGTACGCGCATCTCTGGAAATTGCGAAGCTTAAGCCCCAGCTCGATGCAAAAAAAGCGACTGTTTACGGCTATGAAAAGACAAAAAAAGAGCTGGATGACAGTACGGCTGCTCTGAACACAGCGATGGAGAGCCGTAAGCAGAAAGAGAAAAAAGCGAAGGATGCTGAAAATAAATTAAATGAGGAAAAAAACAAGCCCCGTAAGGGCGTTAAGGATTATGGTCATGATTATCATCCTGCTCCAAAGACTGAAGAAATTCAGGGGTTGGGGGAGTTAAAAAAGGGACCTAAAAAAACACCTAAACAAGGTGGTGGTGGGAAACGTGATCGCTGGATTGGTGATAAAGGTCGTAAAATTTATGAGTGGGATTCCCAGCACGGCGAGCTTGAAGGTTATCGTGCCAGTGATGGTGAACACCTTGGCGCATTTGATCCGAAAACGGGCAAGCAGATAAAAGGTCCTGATCCGAAAGGACGCAACATTAAACAATATCTTTGAGAGGTAAGTATGGGTCTTAAATTAAATTTAACTTGGTTTGATAAGAAAACTGAGGAGTTTATTGGTGAAGAGTATTCTAAAGACTTTGGTGACGATGCTTCTGTCATTGAAAGTCTTGGCATGCCTTTAAAAGATAACATTAACAATGGAGGATTTGATGTTGACAAATCATGGATTCCATTGTTGCAGCCATATTTTAAAAATAAAATAGACGTAGACAGATGCTGGTACCAAATTTCATTCGATTACCGGGACGGAAACTGGTAGTTGAGGAAGAAATGAGAACCACGGGTTCTAGGCCAGAACCCCTGGACTGACCCCACGACAGTAGACAAATTCTGTCCTCACGACGAGGCCTGTTCAAAGGCCTCCGGACTGACGCCGCCGAGATGACTGTGGCGCCGGACCCGGTTGTAGAACACTTCAGTGTAATCGAAGATATCCCGCGCGGAGACCGGGTTATGCAGCCACGCATAAAACCCGGCCCGGGCAACGCACAATACCCGACACATCGTCATTAGACCCCATACAATGCGGTGCTCATTGATAAAGCGGTACTTCAGTCGGGCTCCCTTGCAAAGTACCGCGCGGCCTTTTTCAGAATGTCCCGTTCTTCCTGGGGTCAGTTTGGATATCGAAAATTATTGTACGTTAAGGTCAAAATTTGATCATTTAGATTGAAGGGGATTTTATTGTTTACTCTTTGGGCCATAAAACCATACAATTTATATTAATATTTAATAAAAACATGAGGAAAAAGGAAAAATGCCAATCCCTGCGAATATGTGGCTTAAAGACGACGGTGGTGCGGACATCAAGGGCTCTGTTGATGTCCATGATCGTGAAGGTAGCATTGAAATTATCGGGTTATCCCACGGTTTAACACTGCCCGTGGACGGGGCGAACGGTAAAATCACTGGCACACGTCAGCATTCATCTATGATGCTTGAAAAGGAAATTGATAGTTCTTCGCCATATCTAAACCGCGCAGCAGTTACGGGGCAGACTCTGCAATGCGCTGAAATCCGTTTTTATAAAATCAACGATGCGGGACAAGAGGCCTGCTATTACATCATCCTTCTTGAAAACGTGAAGGTTACGAGTGTAAACACTTCTATCCCTAACACGAAACTATCTAGTTCACAGCTCAACCACGTGGAACACGTCAGCCTCAATTATGAAAAAATCACCTGGCACTACGTAGACGGTAACGTGAAATTTACCGATGCGTGGAATGAGCGTAAAACAGTGTAAAAAAATTACTGTTAACTGCATGCCTTTACGGACATATTAATTTAATGTATTGAATTTACTTACTATTTATATGGTTGGTGGTTATGTTTAGCAAAGATCATCGTATTAATATGCATATTAATAATGGTTTATTTAACAATAAAATTGTTTACATTCATTACACTTCTCGGGAAGGACTCGATGCGATAAAAATGCAAAGGAAAATATCAGCAAATCCAAATCGTGAACGGAGGGGAGCAAATGCCAAAAGAGGGGTGTATCTCACCTTTGCTAAAGATGCTATGAATGGCATAAATGCACATAACCTTCTGTTCCTTGGTGAGGAAAGATATGTGTTAAGTGCTATGTATTGCATCATATTTATCTTCAACAGTCCTCGATACCTGCATTCCGCTCCCGTCTCCTCCGGGAGTGATGTAAAAGAGGTTATTTCATTGGATGATATATATTTTCATCAAATAGACATCATCTATGATGGTAAAAATCCCTTTACTTAAAATAATTAACATATCATTTAGAAATATTGCTGTATTAAAAGGAATATCAGGCTTAACGAAATATTCTTCCCTAAATATGAACCCTATCCTAAGCCCCCTCCCGTTTCCGGTACAACGCTTGGATTCGGCATATCTGGGAGAGGCTGTACCCTGTCGCGTCTGCAGTTTCCCGGATGCTCAGCTTCTTGACTTGCCGGTAGTACAGGACTTTCTGATGTCGCTCCTGGTCGGCCTGTTTACCCCGGTATTTCCCCAGTGTATGCGCCCGTTCAATTCCCTGTTTTTGCCTCTGTCGGCGGCTCAGCCAGTCTTTGTGCGACATCGCGGCCATTAGGTCGATAAGCATGTTATTGATGGCGGTTATCACAGCGCGGGTGATCGGATCAGCCTGTGAGGGATCTTTTTCTGACAGCGCCTGCCATGAAGTGGGGACATCCAGGCTGACAATTCGCAGTTCGTGTTGTTCGATCTGCTTTTTCAGCGTCATCCAGTCGGTGTTGCTCAGGCGGGTCAGACGGTCTATCTGCTCGACCAGCAAAATATCATTGTGATGACTGTCCATCAGCAAGCGTCCCAGCTCCGGGCGGTCAAGTTTTGTCCCGCTGATATTCTCCCGGTAATAGCTGGCGATTTTATGCCCTCGCTCTTGAACGAACTGCTCCAGCATTTCTTTTGCCCGATCGGCGAACTGATCTTCCGTCGATGCTCTTAAGTAAGCTCTGATGAACATTTTTTCACCATGTTATCGCATTTAAGTTATTGCATTTATTCTATCGCATATAGGTTATGTCATTCATAGCGTGCCGTCACATTTTGATTATGGCGTCAGGGTGTACCTTTATACGATAACCATTTTTGTTAAAAATACCGCATCAAATAATTTACGAGGGAAACTATATGGCAAGGAGGCAAATTCTTTCTCTGTCGGAAAGAGAATCATTACTGGCATTACCGGATGATGAGTTAACGCTGACCCGAATGGCCTATTTCAGTGAGCATGAGCTGGCGCTTATCAGTGTTCACCGTAAACCCGCCAGCCGTTTTGGTTTTGCCGTCCTTCTTTGCTATCTGAAAAATATCGGCTTTGCCCCGGATAAAAAAATCCTACCCTCTGATGCGCTGCTGAAGCATATCGCCAGCAGGCTAAAGCTTACCGGGGATCTCTGGCCTGCTTACCTTTCCGGCAGAGATACGACCCGGCGTGAGCATTTAACCGAACTGTACCGCTATCTTGGAGTAAAGGCGTTCACCGGCAAAATACAGCAGGACTGTATTACACACCTGCTGCCGATGGCGACGCGTACCGATAAAGGTATTCTCCTGGCCGAAGAGTTACTGGTCTATCTCCGGCAGAACAACGTGATAATCCCCGCGATTGATGTCGTGGAGCGTACCTGTGCTGAGGCCATGGCAGGCGGCGATAAAATCATATTTCAGACCCTGAATACCCCGCTAACTCCAGCTCACAGGGATGCCCTGGATCGTTTACTTGAGTCATCAGATAATCAGTCTTCCAGGCTGACATGGCTTCTGCAACCGCCGGGTAAAATCAATGGTAAGAACGTGCTGCAACATCTTGATCGGCTC
>Ga0308159_1001036_pt1 | contig 46543 bp, 51 predicted proteins | sample PhyCR1_FD_201040 | JGI IMG/M metagenome (GOLD analysis project Ga0308159, IMG submission 201040) | Phyllosphere microbial communities from UC Gill Tract Community Farm, Albany, California, United States - DLSLC.R1 | ecosystem: Host-associated > Plants > Phyllosphere > Unclassified | place: USA...
TCCGTCGCGTTCGGCAAGGGATATGATGCGGACGCTATCCGTGCCGACCTTGCCAAAAGGAATATCGAGCCCGTCATCCCTGGACGCTCAAATCGGTGCGTGAAGATCGAGCATGACCAGACGCTCGTAAGCGTCCGGTGAACCGCGTGTTGTTTTGGTTGGCTTAGCCGTCGATGTCCTGACCTGTGGTGGTCTCCTTCTGGAGTCCAGAAGGAGGTCAGGCGATGGGGCGGATTGAGGTCATAACCCGGACGGAGCGCCGACGCACCTACAGCGAGGCAGAGAAGGTGGCGGTGGTCGCCGAGGCGTCGGCGCCGGGCGCGACGGTGCGCGAGGTATCGCGGCGGCTCGGCATCGCGGAGAGCCTCATCTACAACTGGCGGTCGGCGCAGCGAAAGGCGGCAAGCGTCGCCAGCGAGCCGCTGCAGTTCATCCCGTATGGCGTGGTGACGGACGTCGTTCCGACTGAACCGAGTATGGCGCTGATGCCGGCCACACCTGCACCGGCACCCACCAAGCCGTCGCCATCTGCGGCACCGGCGGAAGACTTGGTTCGCCCGCATCCAGGGACGCGACCGGGCAGCATCGACATCGACTTGGCCAGCGGTGTCCGACTGTCGGTCGACAGCTACGTCAACGAGAAAGCGCTCGCCCGAGTGCTGCGGGCACTGGGGCATGCGTCGTGATAGCGCTGGCGCCGGGCACCAAGGTGTATCTCGCCTGCAAGCCGGTGAGCATGCAGAAGGGCTTCGACGGACTGACCGCGCTCGCCAGCCAGGTGCTCGGCGCCGACCCGTATTCGGGTCACCTGTTCGTGTTCAGGGGCAAGCGTGGCGACTATTTCAAGGCGCTGTACTGGGACGGCTCGGGCATGTGCCTGTTCGCCAAGCGGCTGGAGAAGGGCCGGTTCGTGTGGCCGCCCCTGGTCGATGGTGGCATCGTGCTCAGCCCCGCGCAGCTGGCGCTGCTCATTGAGGGCATCGACTGGCGGCGCACCGTGGCGCCGGCTCCGGTGACCGCGCCAACGCTGGTCTAAACGACGCTTTTCCGGCCCTTTTCACTTGGCCTGAGTCGCGCTGGTGGTAGGATGGGCCATGTCGCTGGCGACGGTCGATCTCCCCTCCGACCCGGACGAACTGCGCGCCTTCGCACAGGCGTTGCAGGCTCAGCACGCAGCTACCATTGCCGAGCTTCGCGCGGCCAAGGCGACCATCCAGTTGACCGCGCTTGAGATCGAGAAGCTCAAGGTCCAACTGGCACGGCTACGCCGCATGCAGTTCGGCCAGTCGTCTGAGCGGCTCTCCCGCGAGATCGAACAGCTGGAGCTACGGCTGGAGGAGCTGGAAACCGTCGAGGCCGAGGCGACCAGCGCGTCCACCAACGCCGGCGTGCCGCCACCCGCTCGCGAAAAGCGCAAGCCGAAGCGTCTGCCGTTCCCCGACCACCTGCCGCGCCACGAGGTGGTGCATGCCGCTCCGTATGCGGACGGCTGCGGCGCATGTGGCGGGATCATGTCGGCGCTGGGCGAGGATGTGACCGAGGTGCTGGAGTATGTTCCCGGCCGCTTCCAGGTCGTGCGCCATGTCCGCCCCAAGCTCGCCTGCCAGCGTTGCGACGCTATCACCCAAGCGCCGGCCCCGGCACTGCCCATCCCGCGCGGCAAGGCCGGTCCCGGCCTGCTCGCGCACGTAATGGTGTCCAAGTATGCCGACCACCTGCCGCTTTACCGACAGGCGGAAATCTACGCCCGTGAGGGCGTCGACCTCGACCGCTCGACCATGGCTGACTGGGTCGGCCAGGTCAGCTGGCTGTTACAACCGCTGGTCGACCACATCCGCGCCCACGTATTCGCCGCCGTCAAGATCCACACCGACGACACGCCCGTCCCGGTGCTGGCGCCGGGCACCGGCAAGACGAAGACCGGAAGGCTCTGGGTCTATGCTCGCGACGACCGGGGATGGCAGGGCATAGGCCCGCCGGCTGCGGCCTACTTCTACACACCCGACCGCAAGGGTGAGCGACCGCGCGCGCACCTCGCGGGCTTCAGTGGCTTCCTGCAGGCGGACGGCTATGCGGGCTACGACCAGCTGTACGATGGACACCGACAACCCGGTCCCATCGTCGAGGTGGCGTGCTGGGCGCATGTACGGCGCAAGATCTACGATGTGTGGAAGGCGACCGGCTCGACCACTGCGCGAACCGGCGTCAGCATGATCGATCTCATGTACGAGGCGGAAGAACTCGGGCGCGGGCTGCCGCTGGAGGACCGGCTCGACCGCCGGCAGGTCGTCAGAGTCGGCGTGGACGGCTTCTTCAACTGGGCCGAAGACACCGTGCGCTGCATCTCGGGCAAGGGCGCGCTGGCCGACGCCATCCGCTATGCGGTAAAGCGCCGCGCAGCGCTGACCCGCTTCTGCGACGATGCCCGGCTCGAGGCGGACAACAACCGCGCCGAGAACTGCCTTCGCCCCGTGGCGCTCGGCCGCAAGAACTACCTCTTTGCCGGCTCGGACAAGGGCGGCGAGCGGGCCGCAGCGATCTACACGCTCATTCAGACCGCCCGGCTCAATTTCGTCGACCCCCAAGTCTGGCTGCGCGATGTGCTCACCCGCATTGCCGACGGGCACCCGGTCAATCGCATCGGCGAGCTCGCGCCATGGCTCGTTCATCGGGGTGGTTGTAGTCAGTAGCGTTACTTTTTGACCAAGGGGAACTGTACCGTGCTTGCTATCGCCGCTGCGCTGTTGAGCGCTACTGCGCCAAGCTGTGCCTCCGTTCCGGGTGCAGATCGCCTGTGGCAACCAGAGACTCGGTGGGTCATTGTGGGCGAAATGCACGGGACGAACGAGTCACCTGATGCCTTCGCCAATCTGGTTTGCCTAGCGAGTGCAACAGGCCGCCCGGTGACTGTTGCTGTAGAATATACTTCCGATGACCAGGCCGCAATCAATGCCTTTCTGGCATCCGACGGGTCACCGTCCGCCCAAGCTGCGCTGTTGAAGCTGTCGTTGTTCAAATCCGACTTCCAAGACGGACGCGGCAGCGTCGCCTTTATGCGCCTGTTCGACCGACTGCGTGTGTTAAAGCAAGCAGGACGCATTGACGGTGTAATCGCTTCGGACGTTGGCCATGCGACTCCCGAGGGTCAGGATCGCAATGCGGCAATGGCACAAACGTGGACAAAGATTTCAGCTCCCGACGATGCAATCATCTTGGCCTACGTCGGCAACTTGCATGCCATGCGAAAACCGATCGCCTTCGGCGACCGCACCATTGTTCCCGCGGGCGCGATGATGCCGGTCAAGCGAACCGTGACCATCAATGTTGATGGCAATGGCGGCAAGGCTTGGAACTGCCAAGATGATGAGTGCCGCCCCCACGATAATGGCTATACGCGTCAGGTCGCACCCGGCATCAAATATTCCGTTGCTGCCGACAGGCAGTGGGACGCAATCTATGAACTCGGGGCGCCGACGACCGCAGCACTGCCGGCGAATAGCGCGAGCGCCCCAACCGCGCTTAGCGATTAGGTGACGACGGTTTTATGTCGGGAGGGCTGCTCTTTAACACAACGGTTCAGCCCGGACGCATACGGGACAGCGATATATAAAATTGTTTTCTACTGACAGAATCATACCTTTGCGGGAAACATTAAACCTCTGAGCAGGATTCCCCAAATGTTCACGTCTCTAGAGCTCCACCACTTTATCAACGTTATGAAGGAGATAACGTCAGAGCAGAAATTAGGCGAGGTCCTTTTAGAATTCACCCAATGGCTTGGGTTCGACTGGTTCGCGATGGGTCATCATGTCGATCTCGCGCGGCCACCGCGTCAAGCGATCCGCGTGACAAACTATGACCCACGTTGGATCGACCAAGTAGTCGAGCAGCGCTATTTCGCCGATGATCCAATCCACGCGGCAAGTATGCGCACTGTCGCTGGGTTTCGCTGGGATGCGTTGCCACTGACCCAGATCACGCCGCGCCAGCAATACATCCTTGCGCAAGCACGACAATATGGCCTCGTAGCAGGGTACTCGGTTCCTATTTTCCTTCCTGGCGAGTATGGCGGCACCTGTTCTTTCGCGGGTCGATCGTTTGAAAAACTTCGGCCTTATGCCCTGGAACTGAGTGACGTCGTCGCGGCGGCTGCGTTCGAATGTGCACGGCGGATCATGAATGTACGAGAAGGATGCCTGACAGCCCCGGTGCCGGTCCTGAAGCCGCGTGAACGAGAAGCGCTGATCCTTGTCGGCCGTGGCAAGACGGACGAGGGAATTGCCGACGTGATGGGAATTTCAAAGAAAACCGCCCACGGGTACATCGAAAATGTCCGCTTGGCGTACGGACACTTATCGCGCCCATCATTGGTTCTGCGCGCGGTGTTCGATAATCAATTCTCCTTCGCTGACGCATTCTGGCGGTGATGCAACCCGCTTTAAAGCGGTATGCGAGGACAAAAATAATTGGGGACAGTCTCCTCGTTCGATGACGGGAGGACTGGATGATCCGCATATTGGACGGTTTCGACGGCGCGGGCCGCGAGCCGCTGGTCGACGCGATGTTACGCGATCGCAAACGCATTTTTGTCGATCTTTTGAAGTGGGATGTGCCCGTGGTCCGCGGCGAGTTCGAGATCGACCAGTTCGATGGAGAGCGCGCAATATACTGTATCGCCACCGACGGTGGCGGCAACCATTTGGGCTCGATCCGATTGCTGCCGAGCGATCGGCCACACATCCTCGGCACGATCTTCCCGGAGTTGTGTCTCGGCGACGTTCCTCGCGACGCCTCGATCTGGGAACTCAGCCGGGGTTGCCTCAGCCCCAACCTGGCCGCCACCGAGCGCCTTTGGGTGCGCAATCTCCTCACGACGGCGGTGGTCGAATATGCGATCTGGCGCGGCTTCACGGCCTACACCTGCATCGCGGACTTCACATGGTACGGGCAGATCCTGATGCTCGGCTGGGATTGTTGGCCACTGGGACCCCGAAGGAAAATCGGGCGCTCGATGACCGGTGCCCTTCAGATCGACATCAATCCCTCCACACCCGACCAGTTGCGGAACGCCGGAACCTTCGTGCCGTGCCGCATGGTCAATCTCGACGCTGTCCCGGCAGGGAGGGCATGATGCACACCGACACCACGACGGCCGGCGTAATGGGCACCGACGTCGACCACTGGCTCGCGCGCCTGATGGAGGACGGCTATTGCGTCATCCCTAACGCGGTTGCACCGACAGAGGTCGAGGCCCTCGCTGCCGATCTCGGCCCGCAATTCGACGAGACCGCCCTCTCGGTCGGTCCCTTTTACGGCGATAGTACCAAGCGTTTCCACAGCCTTTTGCGCCGATCTCCGTTCGTCGCCGGGTTCGTTGCGCATCCTCTGGTGTTGGAAATTGCGCAGGCTATTCTGGGTCCGTTCTGCGACCGCATCCAACTCAATCTCACACAGGCGATCGAGATCCTGCCTGGGGGCGAAGCGCAACCGCCGCATCGCGACCAGGAGATGTGGCCGATCCGATCGCCGGGCGTCGAATACCTCGTTAACGTGATGTGGCCGTTTACGGCGTATACGGCCGAGAATGGCGGCACGATCCTCTGGCCCGGCAGTCATCGACAGCAGGCTCAGATCGTAATGGCAGATGCGGATGCCATCGTGGCGGAGATGATGCCGGGCTCGGTCTTGATGTTTCTTGGCTCAACCCTGCACGCGGGAGGTGCCAATCGAACGACATCGCCACGGCGCGGCATGGTCATCAGCTACAGCTTGGGCTGGCTGAAGCCATACGAACTGGGGTGGCTAGCTTACCCACCCGAGATCGCGCGGCACTTTCCGCCCAAGATTGCGGAATTGGCCGGTTATCGGGCGCATCGACCGAATTTGGGCACCTTCGAAGGACGGTGCCCGTCGCAGCTATTCGAAGCGGACAGCACCGCTGTGACCGGCGCCGTCGACATACTTCGGCCTGAGCAGGAACATTTGATCGCTCTCTATCGCGATGGCGCGATACAGCCCGGCACGACGATCGATAAGCTTCTCGCGCAGGCCTCGGCCAGCGATGGCTGGGTCTGATGCCATGGCGGATAGCGAAAGCTGGCGCGCCGATCTTTGCAAAGCGTTAATGCACGAACGGCGGATTATGGGCGAAGCGCTGGGGTTCGAGTTGGTCGAGAACGCCAATTTTGACATCCTTATTGAGCTGTACCTGGCCCGGATGGAACGCCGTCAGGTCTTCGTCTGGTCGCTGTGCGCCGCAGCGAATGCGCCCTACTCCACCGCCTATCGGAAGATCACACAGCTTGTCGCCGCGGGACTTATCCTGCGGCACGACGACACGAACGATCGGCGGCGCGTCGAGGTGGAGTTGACCAGCCGCGGCGTGATAGTGCTCGATAATCTAATCAGGAAGCTCGCCGGCACTCGCGGGTCACCGATGAGGCTGCCTGGGGGCACAAACTAGCATTGCCACTGCCAACTGCGCTGGCGCAGCGCCAAGGGCAACGCAGAGGAAGGGTTCGGACATGGGTCTGTCGACATTCCGTTGTCCAAATTGTTTCAGCCAAATGGCGGTCGACCAATTCGTCCCAAGTCAAAGGCGCCTATAGGCGATGCGGCCACGCGTACCGTTCATGCATCGCGCATAAAGCGGGCTATAACCAATAAAGCGTCGGCGACATGGCTCTCGACCTCAGGGGCAGTGATTGCAAAGCGATGGGCAAGAGCGTGGTAGTCCAGCTCATCGTTGCGATGGGCCAGGTACAACTCGCGTGTAAAAAGCGGCAGGCTCGCCAACGCGTCTTCATAACGGCGGAGCCGATGAGCGTCGATCGCACTGACCTTGACCCAACTGCGGACCCAGGTCCCATCTGGCGCCAGTTCAATACACCGTTCATCTGGGTCAATGCGCAGGAAGTTGGTCATCTTCCACCGTTCCCGCGCGATCCCAATGGCGGGATGGGGTGGATCAGGCTCGGTGAGCAGCGGCGTTTGACTCACCGAAGGACTTCTTTGCCTTCGTCCCTTGCTGCAGCGCTTCACGAAGCGGCATCGGTTTTTGATGAATGCGATTGCCTCAGCTACAATGTCCCATACCGGTGCCATTTTGGCTCTCCGCTGCCACGACCGTGTGTCGTCGCTCGCCCATTCCCCCTCCTCCACTGCAACCACCGGAGACTAGCCTTACCTGACAGCAAAATTCTGGAGTTTGCGGTACGGCTTATCGGGCCATGACATCGCTCACCGGGGACGGCCGAGTTGCGCCAGATAAGTATCGCTGCGTCGACGGGCCGATGATCCTCTCGAACGAAGCAGTGTCGATCGCGTGCACCTTTCGAATGGCCGCGCCGCCCCCCTCTCACCTGCATTCAGGCGGCAGGAGGATGAAGACGTGTGTCGAGCGCAAAGGGCTCCTGGGCCACAAGACGATAAGCATCACGACCGCGGATGGGGTCGAATAGCAGGTTCCAGCTATGGCTGGATACGGCGCTAGGGAGGACGACAAAGGCGTGGCGGGATAGGAGGTCATCACCGAAGCCCTGTTGCCCGGCCCCGGGAACGCCGGGACGTAACCAATGAGGATTTGGCACATCGCTTGGCTGCACCACATGGATTGCCGTTGGGTCAGTCACTTCGAAGGCGGTAAGGACGTGGGGCACCGTGTCGAGGACGCGGAACGTCTTGTGAACGGCCACCTCCAGGATGGCCGTCGACGGGTCGAGTGCGCAGTAGACAGCGCGCACGCCCTTGCTGTTCCAGCGACCACCAACGCGGAACGCCCCCTCGCCGCTGTCCCACGTACGAGCGAAGCCCGCGAGATCCAGGCGCCAGCCATGAACCGCTCCATCACCGAGCGGCGGCGGCAACGGCGTCATGCGTAGACGCCGTACCGCATCCGCTCGAGATGATCCTCGACCAACTCGACACCCGCCGGCGTCGACAACAGGTCGATCGGCCGCCGCTGGTCGAGCGCGATCGCGGGCCGTTCGAGGAAGCGTTCAGCCTCCTCCTGGGAGCCCAGCACCTCCGTCGCCTTGCCGACGATTTCGGCAAATTTCCACGCGCGCCCGCTCTGCTCCTGGCTCAGCCGCTTCGGCACGGCTTCCTTCTTGCGGCGTTGAAACGTCCGAAGGCTAATACCCGTCGCCTTCTCGAATGATTCCGGCCGCCGGATCATCGCAACGTTAGTGGCGAGGTGCACCAGTGCGTTGCCGGGAAAGCCTGACAGAATCACCTCATGCGCGTCGAGCGCCGAAGTGAGCGGACGTTTGAAGGTCGTCAGTCCGCCAAGCAGGTCCGCCACGCGCGCGATCGTCGCTTCGCCATCATGCATCATATGCCACCTGTCGCTCCATGCACGACAGATGTCGCCATTCCGTTGGGTAAGTCAAGGCTGGATGCAACGCTTTGGCGGCTTGGCGGTGTCAAACTTGGCTGTCGCTAGCTGCCATGCTATCCGGACCCTGCGTCGTGATCCGCGCGGCGCCGGGGCTGGTAACCCCGCAGAAGCACAGGACTCGGTGGAGCTTTCCGCCGGGGTGCCTGCGCATATGTCCAGGTCGCTTGCGGCTAAAAGCGCAGGCGCATGTGCTTCTGCATGTTACCAGCCCCGGCTCCCGCGTGTCAGACGCGGGAGTATGGGCGCCTTCGTCCCCGGCGCGTCCTCCCGGTTCCCTGTGGGACATTCGAGGTGTCGCACTGATGACGACATATCCCGTACCCGACGGTGATGCCCCTTCGGACATCGGACCAGACTTATGCACTCATAAAAATCATATTCTGGTTCAGCTTGATCCTTCCACCCATTTCCTGTGGACCAAGGCGCTTCTCCTTCTCGATGCAGCGCTTCAAGCCGCCGATCAGATCGGCGCCAGCGGCTGCGACGTCGCAACCCATATCGAGAGTGCGCGTGTCGACGCAAAACGGGCATTGCGCCTGATCCGTAGCTACAACGCGCCGACTCGCAGCACTCAAAGCCATGCAGAAAATGCAGTATCACGCCCTCTGGGCATAAATCTGCAACGATGACATGCCGACGCCACCAACCGCCGGTTACTGCCAGGCCGAGCACGGGCAGCCATGATCCGATTGTCGATGAAGTCTTTCGGACCGAAGGCCCCCGGCTCACGCGGTATTTCCGCAGCCGGGTACGCGGGGCCGATGAACCGGTTGATCTGGTTCAGGAATCGTTTCTTCGGCTGGTCGGGAGACTTCGATCCGGTGCAGTCGGAAATCCGGCCAGCTACCTTCACAGCATCGCCAGAAACCTGCTTTTCGAACGCAGCAGGCGGCAAGCATCCAAGGGCGCTCCGCCGCAATACGATCAGGAGGCCGAGATCGAAATCGCTGTGGAGCCTACTCAGCACCGCGACATGGAGACAAACCAGATGATCGCGGCGTATCGGCAGGCCCTGAGCAAGCTACCACCGAGGACCGCCGAAGTGTTTCGCCTTCATCGTGAGCAGGACCTCAGCTATAAGGAAATCGCCGATCGGCTGGGTATCAGCGCTCGAACGGTGGAATGGCATGTAAGCGAAGCCCTGCTTCGGATTCGGCGAATGATGGACGCGCAATGACCGAGGATTTCAGCGCCGAAACACAGGATCGCCGTGAGCGCGAGGCATCGGCATGGTGCGCGCGCATGCACGGCCCCGATGCAGACGCGAGCCGCGACGAATTCGATCGGTGGCGCCGTGCCGACCCCCGTAACCTCGAAGCTTATAATCAGATGGAGGAAATCTATTTGATCGCCGGATCATCCGCGCGGCCCGCCGCACGGGTTTGCTCGGAAATGCCCGACGATAGCGATATGCCACGCCCATACAAAACCTCCCGACGTCGACTGGCAGTGCACAGTCTCATTGCGGCCGGAACGATCGGCATTGTCGGTGTCGCTGCGATGATGCTAGGCCCGCGGCCAGCGCCGAGCGGGCGACAGAATTCGCCCGCATTCCATGCTGCCGATCAGACGGTAAGGCGCACCCTCACTACAGGCACCCAATCGCAACGATTTGTCTTGGAGGACGGGTCCGTCGTATTTCTCGCATCCGACAGCCGGCTCGAACTGGGCTTCGACCGGGTTCGTCGAACATTGGCGCTCGAGCAAGGAGGCGCACGGTTTGAGGTCGCCCATGAACCTCGCCCCTTTATAGTGCTCGCCGGCGGCGGCAGCGTGACCGCCCGCGGCACCATTTTCGACGTCTGGCTGAGAGATCGCCGGGTCGAAGTGAAGCTAATCCGGGGATCGGTTGATGTCGTGCCAGCGGCAGCCGGCGCCGACGTTACCGGACGGCATGATGATCGCTCGGCGGTGCGACGCCTCGAACCAGGCGAGACCATTGTCTTCTCGGCGCACGGTTGTGGAGGTGCTTCGCCCGCCCCCATCATCGCGCCCTCGGAATCGGCAGCGAGCTCAGCGGTCCCGAAAACGGTTGGCGAGTTAGTGGACACGGTCAACGCGGCTCATCCCCACGACCCGCAACTTCTCGTGGAAGATCCCGCGTTACGCACTGCGTCGCTGGGCGGCAGCTTCCGCCCCCGCGAACCTGAGGCCACGGCCGAATGGCTAGGCAGCATGTTCGATCTCGCTATCGATCGGTCCACGGCCGGGCGGATCGTTCTTCTCGGGGTATCCCACCGTCGATAATTTTTCGGCTTCCTACCCCGTGAACCGGGGCTGACCCGCATCAACGCTCCCGAAGGTGCCACACCGGCATCAATGGGGGCGTTGCATGACATTTTTGCCGATCCGAACCATGGCTTGCCTGACAAGCGCCATTGCTCTCGTTGCCGGCTCCAGCGGGGCGCATGCCCAAAGCCGATCCGTCTACAACTTCAATCTCCCAGCCCAGGATCTTGCAGACGCACTGCTGGCGATCAGCCGTGTCTCCGGGAGAGAGGTTATTTACCCATTGGACCTGGTCCGCGGACATCGTGCGCGCGCACTGACGCGGGTGGCAACAGCGGACGAAGCGATCGAAGCTCTCCTGGTTGGCTCGGATCTGGAGCCGCAATTCCGTCCCGACGTCGTCGTGATTCGCCGCAGGAAGATTAGCGACGGGGTGAGTTCGCGCAATCAGGATGGAGGCGATATCGTGGTAACCGGCTCTCGGATCGCTCGTGCGGCGGTGGCCGCACCGGTACTCACTATTTCTCAGGAGCAGATGCGGCAGGCCGGCCAAAACAATCTTGGCGAGGTTATACGCAGCCTACCCCAAAATTTCGGCGGCGGCCAGAATCCAGGCGTCGCATTTGGCGCGAACAGCACGAACCTCGCCAATGCAAACGTTACAGGTGGTTCCGCGATCAACCTGCGAGGTCTGGGACCGGACGCAACGCTTACACTGCTAAATGGCCGGCGTCTTTCCTATGGAGGAAGCAGCCAGGCTGTCGACGTTTCTTCGATACCGGTAAGCGCAGTTGACCGGATCGAGGTCGTGTCGGACGGGGCATCGGCAATTTATGGTTCCGATGCAGTCGCTGGCGTCGCCAACATCATCCTGAAGCCAGACTATGATGGTCTATCTATCAGCGCCCGCCGTGGCGTGGCCACCGATGGCGGCGGCTTGCAGCAGCAATATAACCTGGTAACCGGAACGAAATGGGGTTCGGGCGGCTTCATTGCCACATATGACTTTGAGCGTGACCGCGCAATCTATGCCGATCAGCGCGCCTACACCGCCTATGTCACTGCACCACAGACGATCCTTCCATCTCTCCAACAGCACAGCTTCTTGGCCAGCGCTCATCAATCCTTAGGGAGTGCTGTCAGCTTTTCGATTGACGGACTCTACAATCGCCGAAGAGTCGACGCGGTATCAACGCTCACAACCGTCAACTACAGCAAGCGGTTTGGCGAAACTTGGAGCATTTCACCAACGATTCGACTCCGCCTACCACACCAGTGGTCCATGACTTTCGGCGGAACTTATGGCCAAAACGATGTTATTTATGACCAACCTTCGTATACACAACAAGGCGTTTTACAAAGCAAAAGTCGAGATTGTTATTGCAATTCCATCACGGCTGTGGAGATGGATATTGATGGCACGCTGTTCGACTTACCGGCTGGCGCCATACGTGTAGCGGCGGGCGGCGGTTATCGCCGTAACACCTTCGGAGTGCGCTCGTTAATTTCGACGTCTTTTACGGGCGGACAGCAGCACAGCCACTTCGTTTTCGGCGAGATCCTCGTGCCAGTCGTCGCAGCCGGTCAGCAGGTTCCGCTTGTCAATCGATTGAGTTTCAGCGGAGCTTTCCGTCATGAAAACTATTCGACCTTCGGTGGGATCACCACGCCAAAGATCGGGATAATCTACTCGCCAGTCGGCGGCATCGAGCTGAAAGGGTCATGGAGTCGTTCGTTTAAGGCACCGACACTTCTTCAACAAAACCAGCCCGCTTATGCCCTGTTGTTCCGTGCAACGAACTTCGGCCTAACGGCGGGATCGAACAACCCATCGGTACTGATCGCTTTCGGCGGAAATCCGTCGCTTATGCCCGAGAGCGCGTCGAACTGGTCAACCACTCTGTCGATAGCGCCGACGCATGTTCCGGGCCTTCATGCAGATTTTAGCTACTACAGTATTCACTATCGGGACCGGGTTCTTCAGCCCATCGGAAATCTGTTTTCAGCTTTCAGCAACCCGGCTTACGCCGCATTCGTGACCCCTAATCCCCCGGCGTCGCAGTTACAGGCGATTATCGACCGCGCTGGTTCAACCCGATTCATCAACTATACCGGCCGCCCGTATGATCCAACAACGGTCGTCGGCGCGGTCAACGATTATCTGGCCAACATCGCTGCACAAACGATCACTGGGATCGACTTGAATGTTAGCTACCGGACGCAAGTCGGCAGCAGTTCCGTGACGCTGATCGGTCAGGCGAGCCGGATTGAGAGTCAGCAACGAAACACCCGCGGCTCGCCGGTCGCCGATCTGGCCGGAACAGTCTTCAATCCGCCGAGCTTCCGCGCGCGTGCAGGCTTTACCCTCAAGAACGCCGGGCTCGCCGTATCCCCCTTCCTCAACTATCTTGCGGGCGTCCGCGATACACGATCGACCAATCCGGTAGATGGTGCATCGATGGCGACGATTGATCTGACGGTTATCTACGATTTGCCTGACCGTGGCAGTATTCTCGACGGCCTCACGCTATCAATATCCGCGCAGAATATTTTCAACGAACAGCCGCCCTATCTACGAAACATCTCCCAGTCAGTCGTCAATTATGATTCGACGAACTATTCGCCGATAGGTCGCTTCATAAACTTTACCATCGCCAAGCGGTGGTGACTGCAGTGCGCGAACATCTTCTCTGTGCTGTCGCAGGAGCCTTCCTTTGCACGAGCACCGGAACCCCCGTGTCAGTTGCAATGGCGGCCCCGGCGTCGCCGCCTTCGGATACAGGATGCGCGGACCTGCTGCCATCCGGGCCAGCGATCAAGCGATCGATCGACCCAATGATGCTTGCACGGGTAAGGGACATTGGGTCGGTTGGCGACCAGGCAGCCGGCCCAGGCCCGTTGGCGATTTCGCCGGATGGTTCGATGCTCGCATTCGCGCTGCGCCGTGCCGACCCAGTGACGAACCGGTACTGCACTGGTCTGATCCTGCTGCCGTTGCGGCGCGGAGCAAGGCCAGTCATCATCGACGCCGGAGGCGACGTCATCCCCGCTGAAGCTGACTATTTGGGCATGGCGGACTATCCGATGGGCCGGCAAGTTTCAGTGGAACCGAAATGGGCGCCTGATGGCCGTTCGATCGCCTTCCTTAAGCGGCGGGACGGAACCACACAGATTTGGTTGGCATTTGCGGATGGACGCGCAGCGCGCGCCCTCACGCGGTCGGCAAATGACGTCGGCCAGCCGTTTTGGTCAGCCGATGGTCGCTCAGTCATCTATCGCGTCCGCCCGGGGTTGGTTGCCGCAGGTCAGATGGTCGAGGAGGAAGGGCGTGGAGGCTACCGCTATGACAGCCGTATTTTCGCGGCTGGATCAGCGAAACCGTTCCCCCGAGCCGACATACCGTTTGTATGGATGGCATCGTCGATATCGGAATCGCGCGCAAGGCCTATCGATGGGACGGAACGCGATCTGGCCGTTGGCCCGCCCGTCGGCGTGCCTGCCCAGGCCGCCCTATGGGCAGTGCAGGGAAATCGCCTCGCTTGGTCGGAAGCTGTGCAGCCGCATGCACTGCAACCCCAACTTAGAATTCGTATCCGGCTTGGCGATCGTGAGGCCAGGTGCGCTAGCCCTGCATGTTCAGGCGACCTGGAGGGCATGTGGTGGCGGTCCGACGGTAGCTTGGTTTTCCTGCGGAGCGAAGGGGTCGGCGATGGCGAGTCGACCTTCTATCTTTGGAAGCCTGGGTCAGGCGAGCCGCATGTGATCCGAAAGGACGATACGCTGTTCGTCGGATGTCAGATGCTCGCTCAGAATCTGCTCTGCCTTCGCGAAACCCCAACACGTCCGCGACAGATCGTGAGGCTGGATACCCAGACGGGGAGGATCGTCACTGTATTTGATCCCAATCCGGAATTCGCAAATGCAGTCCACGGGCGGGTAGAACGCTTGACATGGAGCGATCCTCGTGGAGGATCGACATTCGGCTATTTAGTACTGCCGCCACATCATCGGCCAGGAGATCGCCTTCCGCTCGTTGTCGTCCAATATTCTGCCCGCGGATTCCAGCGAGGCGGCGTCGGCGACGAGGTCCCAATCTTCCCGCTGGCTCAAGCCGGATTCGCAGTGCTCAACTTTCAGCGCCCCCGCGACCGTTCTGCACTGATCCGCAACAACAGCGTGGATGAGTATATGCGAGAGGAGATGGGCAACTGGAAGGACAGGCGCGATGTCCTGGCCTCGCTCGAAGCTGGCGTGAACCTGTTAATCGATCGCGGAATCGTTGACAGGGCAAGAGTTGGTCTTTCCGGGCTGAGCGACGGCGCCGAGACGACCCAGTTTGCCCTCATACACTCGAAATTGTTTGCCGCAGCCTCGATCAGTACCTGTTGCAAGGACCCGGTCGCTTTCACCGCGCTTGCCGGCCTGGCGCAATGGGCCGCCCAGGAGCGGTGGGGCTTGCGGCCTTACAGCGATTCAAATCGACAGCAATGGCTGGACGCGTCGCTTGCGCTCAACGCAGACCGGATCAAGACCCCGATACTATTGCAACTGGCAGACTGGGAGTTTCGATTAGCGTTGCAAACAATTTCCGAGTTTCAACGGCGTGACCGTCCCATAGAGGTCAGGCTCTTTCCTTCCGAACACCATATTAAAGATCAGCCTGCTCATAGGCTAGCATTGTACGACCGAAACATTGCGTGGTTCTCAAAATGGCTTCATCCGAATCCGTAAAAAACAAGCAACTTGCCTCGACATCGGACTCTTCATGAAAAACGCTTGTGCGTGCGCAACTCACCCAAACAGCGCTGGACACCGCCGCCGCCGAGACCCTAGCGAAATGAGCCTATGCGGAAACCGCACGCGCCCACGCCTCAATGTCGACTAGCTCGAGGAGCCTATAGAAACGATAATCTTTAATACGCGATGTTCGCGCTAATTCCGAATTGATCGCCACTTCATCGATCAGTTGGTTGGATGCGAGCAATCCACCCAAAAGCATATGACGAATAGTCTCCCGATTGCGCCGATAGAGCTGATAGCTGAAGTGATCGAGCCCTCCTTTGGACCGCCGAAAGATCACGTCAGCCGGCAGTACGTCAGCGAATGCCTGGCGCACCAGTGAGCGATCATAGCCGTCGACTACCCACAGCCAGCCGGGCATGCTGAGACATTCCTCGAGCACGGGCCGTGCCATGAAAGGGAATAAGAGAGGGAGGTGCTGAGCCCGGCGGAGTCCAGTGATAGGACCGAAAATCTGAACAATGCTTTCAACATGCACTTGGAGATCCGGCGAAGTGGCTTCGGCCGCGTCTAGCCAAGGGTGCTTGTGCTCGCGTACCATCGCTATCGCTTTGGAACTTAGAAAGTCGAGCGATGGGCGAAACGTCCGGCTCCTACCCGCAAGGGCACGCTTAGCAGCCCACCATGCCGTTCGATCTGCCACATCGGCGACATCCAACATCGTCCGGAAGGTTTGACGACCAAACAACCCGGCCCTCAATCGATCTTGTAAGGGCGTTGCCGCCGGCGAGGAAAAAAAGACGTTATCGCCCCCCCCGCCACTGATCAGGCAATCACCCCCTACTAGCTTGGCCACCTCCAGAGATATCCGGTCGGACTCTTGTGCGAAGGCACGGGCGCTTGGACGTGCTTGGTCGGCTGCCGCCGACCGTTCGAGTTCGACACGCGCGGGATCACGAACGCGCTCGATCAATTCGACACCAAACTGTCGTGCAACCCGTCGGGCCGGCTCGCGCTCGTCGCCGTCTGCCGAGGCGGTCACGAAATTCACGCAGACAAAGTCGCTGCGCACGGCTGCCAGCGATGCAGCTAGAACCGAGGAATCCACACCGCCGGACAGTTCCAGTATCGGACGCTGATAATTTCCCGCCTGAGCCCCAGTGGTCTGAACTATAGTACGACGCAACGCCGATGCGGCCGCCGCCGGCGTTGTGGATCGCCTCCGCTGGCGCTCGGGCATAAGTTCTGCGGGCGACCAAAGCAGAGTTGTTGCACAGGATTCAGGTGTTAGCTCCACCAGCTCGCCCGGCAATATCTCGCAAACTCCGCGTAGACCGGTTTGGCGGCTGAGAAATTGCGGAAGGGCCAAAGCGTTAATCACACTTTCCCATGAAATGTCTGGGGTAAGACCGACGAGCGCACGCGCGAACTTCCAGTCGGAGCACAGGATTATCTGATTGGCCTGTTCAACCCTGAAGCATCCGAGCCGGCCGGAGGGATCGCGGTAGACCGATACACCGTCGCTGCGGACTGAAATGGTAACGATCTCTCCCCACCAATGTGCGAGGTCGCGGTCATCGCCATGAGTTCTCGGCTTGGCTTCGCCGTCAAGACGTCCGACAACAAATCTTCCACTTCCGACATCGCGAAAGTGTGTTTCCGGCGTTCGGACAATTTGGATCGCACCGAAGAACGTGGAGGCGACCCTGTCCGCGATCAGCCCTTCACTAGCCATCTCAAGGTCCGCTGGCGCCGCTCCCGGCCGCGGGATCGCGATAAGGTAACGCTGCATCAATTACACCTGATCGGCACAAACGACCGCGTATGGTGTAGGGCGTCATTTAGGATGAGACTGCCCGACTGAACCCAGCAGTGCGCTAGAAACGGCTCATTCTGGACGCCGAAGATCAAGTCAGCGTCGAGTCGGCGACGTGCCAGAAACATGCGTAGCGCAAGGGAGTCCACAAGGCACCTTGGCTGAACTGGAACCAATCGCCGGCAGGCGTGAAAGCTGCGGGACGCGTCGATACATTGCGCCTGCGACTTACGAGCGAGTCGAGAGATATCGCGCAACTCGCGAAGCGCCTGCTCCAAACGTCCTGCCCGAATTCGGCGCCTAGCCCATGCGAAGGCTATGATTGCATCGATAAGCCCCAGCGGATTGACGGGACGACGAGAATATCCGCGTTCAAGAAGACTGTCGTTCGCCGCAACCGGTCTTATGTCGCACAAAATCCGATCATCGGTCTGACCGGCGCGCAACAATCCCCGCTCTTTCAGCATTCGCATCAGGTCCGGCGCACTAGATAGCGGCTCATTTCCTAGGAACACCAAGTTCCATGAAGGTCTTTCTTTTGTATCTATAGCAAAATATGCATCACGACGCACATCAAGGAAGATGGCGCAGTTGGGCATCAAGCAGTATGTGACGTTCTCCTCAAGCACGTCATGGCCTTCTTGCCTGTAACTGTGCACCTGGCCGGCAAAGCCCGCCAGGTACACCTAGCGACGGAAATCAATCCTCCGAGATGCCCATCGCGTTCCGGCCGCCGACGTCTTCGGGGATCAGAGTCCCTGCCCCCTGGGTTTCGGTCGTGGCGGCGCCGAGTTCGGTCACAAGCTCGTTATTGAGATTCTCATCGTTCTTCATGATAGCCTCCTCTTGCTGCCTACTTACAGCACTGGCCAATTTGATCCTCGTCGACAAAGGAGTCGAGATCGAAACGCCTCCATTATGAAACATCTGCTTGGCCTTGTCTTCGAGAGGCACGCCCACTGTCGGCATGCTGCTGTCAATCGCTCGCCTCGTGGGCTGCCAGATCTCGGCCCAGCGTTTGGCGAAGTTGACCGAGTATCTGATCGGAAACGGCGTTGATGCACCTGTCCTCCAATGTCTCGGTTTCGGTGAGAATCAGTTCGCGAGGAAATCGTAGGCTGCGCTCGAGGAAGAGGAGAGGAATGGCGACGCAGCCGACCGGAAGATCCAGTGCGGCGGCACATTTTAGATGGTCGTCGAGCGTCGTCCTCGGGTTACCGCTTTCGATTTCGCGAATCCAACGGCTGGTGATCCGCGTGTCGTCAGCGAGACGCTCCTGTGCAACGTGCAATTGCTGGCGTCTACGCTCGATGCACCATCCCGATAGCAGCTTCAGTTCAGCAAGCCGATCGGCAAAGCCGATGCGGCGGTGCGCACGCATTGGCATGTCCAGGACCTTCCTGACACATGAGCAGATTCTGTCTGCAAGAGTTTGTCGGAGCCTCGTTGTTTTATACAACACACCGCAAGCCAATTCGCCTTCATTTTGAAATTAGATCAATTGCCGCGGTAAAGGTCTGGCTGCGACAGCCGATAGGTAATTTCACTTCTTCGGCCGCGCGGTATCCATCATCGTTAGATAGGCAGCCTGCAGCGTGTCGCTTTCCGCCTCATGGCAGGCCCGCAGTGCCGCAACGTAAATAACGGAAACTTTGGCCTTTAAAGTCCGTATATCACCGCTCTCCAAACTGCCGATGATATCTTCGACTAGGTCGCGCAATGTCGATGCGGCACCCACGAAATGAACGTCCTGGCCCCATAGTCGGCGGCACTCCAAATCTTGATAGGCAGCCATCTGATCGGCCGGATCAAGGCGAGACAGGATAGTCAGAGCGGTGAACAGCGTCATTCCGTACGGGATGAGTGCCCCGGCAAGTGTCGCCACGCGTGCATGGCATTGGATGAAGCACGCCAGCCCTGCTCCTGACAGTTGCAGCTTGTAGGTTCGTGAAGTTTGGCGTGCCACGACATTTCTCCAGCGTGTCTGACCTGCATTGGTCCAAGTGACCTACCTTCCGCCCCTCCCTTATCCGTCACCAAACCGGAACTGATGTTCCGGTATCGGATCGTTGATTCCTGACTCGGAACGTCAATGCCCTGTCCATTGCGATACGATCGGGCATGGGCCATCGAAGCATGGTTCCGATGACGGGAACGCGGCGGTGTCGAGCGATCGCATCGTCATCCGATGATCGACAATCCATCACCTCCGGAGGCGGCGTAGGCCGCCTGTTTCCGGACAGGAGGAGTATCGCCCGATGCTGCTTGCCCCCATGCCGCCCGACGCGGCTCCATTTCCCCGATCGGACAGCCCGGCCGCCATCGCGCGAACGGCCGCCTCTCCGTTGCGCCCGACGATCATCCGGCTGAACGGCGGGACTCTTATCACTGCGCGACTTGCGGCACCGCTGGGTCGCTCACTAGGAATGGGCAGAACAGTCCAGGTGGCCAGCCAATATTTCGACGCCCGTCTCGGCGCCAACCCGAGCATCGGGCGGTGAGCCGGGCTGTGATAATGGCCGGCGCCGCCGTGGTTGTTCTTGGAATGTGGACGATACATCCGTCAGCGGGAAAAGCCCAGAGCAGTCCAGCAGCGCCGTCGTCTGAACTTGTCCGAGAAGCGGAAGCTGCCGAGCGGCAACTCCACCAGACCTTCACCAACCTCCAGTTCGAGGACTTCGGACCCGCGCCGGTTGAAGGGCCGATCTACCAGGCCAATGCGGGCGGTCGCATCGTCTATTACGCCCCGAAGAGCGAACATCTGTTGTTCGCCACGATCTACGACCGGAACGGTGTCAACGTAACCGCGCTGGCACAGGAAGCCGCCGCCACAAAGCGCCTGAGACGGATCGATCCGTCGCAGGCGCTGGCGATCGGACCGGCGGGTGCGCCGACCGTGATCGAGTTCACCGATCCCGACTGTCCCTATTGCCGCGCGCTGGATCGCTTCTGGGCGGCCAAGGCCGCCGAGGGAAAGCCGGTGCGAAGGCTCGTTTTCTTCGTCAGCGGCATCCACCCCGATGCCGCCGCCAAGGCCGAACATATCCTGTGTTCACCCGACCCGGCGGCGGCGTTCGCGGCGATCTACGCCGGCGCAGCGCCGAAAACGCTCCTGTCGTGCCCCAAAGGCAAGACGACCGTCGCGGCGCATGCAGCGCAGGTCGCCGGTGTCGGGATCGGCGGCACGCCGACGCTCATCGTCGACGGCAAGATCGTCTCGGGCTTTCGCCAGGATGAGCTCGAAGCCTTCCTTGGCAAGCCAGCGACGACGAGCCGCTAATTCCCTCTTTCGTGGCGGCCCCCCGGCAGGTGCCGGGCGGCACGGAATGCCGGGGGGCTCGGTCCTGCGGGGCCGCCCGACGCGCCCCCCGGCCGCCATCGGGTTCCCCTCGCTGTCGGCAGGCAATTCCTGGGCGGCCCCATTCTCAAGGAGTACAGGATCATGGTTCGAAAGATCGGCAAACGTGTCGTCTCTTACGCGAATGTCGGCGTCCCGCTCGCGCTGTGCCTCGCCCTCACCGCCGGCGCGGCACATGCCTTCACGGCGCCCGCAGCAGGCGACCTCGGATACGACATCTACGATATCGTCGTGAACAAGGGCGTGAAGGGGCCGCTCGGCTTCGTCGCCGGCGTCGCGGCCTTCCTGTTCGGGGTCAGTCGCCTGTTCTCGAACATCATGGTGGGCATCCCGACGATCGTCGCGGCGGTCTGCCTGATCAAGTCCGACACCATCCTCCAGACCTTCGGCATGGTGGTCTGACGTCGATCGGCAGGGTGCCGGTCGGCACCCTGCCCCAACCGCTCGGGGTCGATGGTGGCCCCGGGAAAACCGCCCCGCTCGCGGGGTGATGAAGCAGGGGAGAAGGGCGATGGACGAACGCCTGCCGCAATACCTCCACCGACCCGTCCAGATCCTCTGGTTCGGGGCCGACGAATTCCTCGTGGTGATGGCGACGATCTTCGTGGCGGTCATCGTCGGAGGTCTGATCGGCTGGGCGCTGCTCGGCGCCCTTCTCCTTTTCATTCCCTGGAAGCGAAGCAAGCCGCGTGGCTTCCTGCCCCATCTCGCCTGGCGCTGGGGTCTCGTCTCCTTCCCTCATTATCCGGGTCCGACGCAGACCCGCTTTTACGAGTGAGCGGCACCATGCGCTTCCTTCGCAACGCTGTATCCGACACCGATCCGCTCAGCGGCAAGCCGGCAAGCTTCGGCATTCACCGCTACCTGCAGGGTTCCTCGAACCTGTTCGAAGAGAACCGGCTGCTCAAATTCGCAATCGCCGGCTTGTTCGGGATCACCGCGGTTCTCGGAGCGGTAGTCTACAGCGCCGACCAGAACCGTCGCACCGTGATCGTCCCGTTCGCGGCCGGCGGCGATCTCTACGTCACCGGGTCCAAGCCATCCGCCGACTATCTGAAGGCGATGACGCGCAACATCGTCGCGCTCGCCGGCACCTATTCGGCCTATTCCGCCGACACGCAATTTCAGGCGCTGCTGGCCATCGCGCATCCGACCGCCTTCAATTCGCTGCGCGACAGTTTCAACGCGATCCTCGACGAGCTCGCCGACAATCCGACGCTGTCGATCGCGACTTATATCCGCACCGATCAACCGGTGACCTTCACCGATCACGACATCGTCGTGCCGGTCGAAAAGGTCCGCGTGATCGGCGGGGTGATCCGCAAGTTCCGCGGAAACCTCAGGATTCGCTTCACCATCGACAATGGCCGCTTCTGGCTGACCGGCCTCACCGAGGAGAATTTCGATGCCGATGCCCGGTAATCGGCTGCGCGCATCCGCCGCAGCCCTGTCTCTGCTCGCGACAACGCCGGCAATGGGCCAAGCGGTTACTGCTCTGCCCGATCAGCGTAGCGCGATCCGCCTCTCCAATCGCGACATCAATCACATCGTCTGCACGGGCGGCGACGTCGAGGACGTCAAATTCTCCGCCGAGAAGGGCCTTGCGGTCGAGAAAGCGGGCTCGGACGCCTGGATCAAGTTCATGGTCAAGGAAACCGACGACGCCGGACACGTCACGCGGACCTATGTGACGACGCCCAGCGAGTTCTTCGTCTCCTGCAATGGCGCGATCTACTCGCTCTATGCCGAGCCCGCCGACATCCCCGCCCAGACGGTGACGCTGGTGCCCGGTTCGGCACAACGCGCACGGGCCAATCAGGATCTGCTCGGGCCACTGGTCGAGGAAGAGCGGGCGGTGTCGGTGACGCTGGCGATGCTGCAGGACCGGGTTCCCGCGAGCTTTACCGTCGTGGCACCGGAGGCCGGCGATATCACCCTCGCCGGCTTGCCAAGCGCCCTCTTGCGCGAGCGACGGCGCGTCGAGATCGATGGCGCCGGGCTGTCCGCATCCGAATACATCGTGACCGCAAACGGCGTGCTCGATCTCGACGAGCGCCTGCTGCTCGACCGCCGGCTCGGTGCGCGCATCTTCGCGGTCAGCGCTGATCGGCTCGCCCTGAAGCCAGGTGAGATCGCGCGGATCATCGTCGTGCGGCGCGGAGACGTACGGTGAGCGGCCCCGACGACACCACACCCGCGCCGGAACCGATCGAGCGCGGCGTCGCGCTGCTCGACGTCAAGAGCCGCTGGGCGGCGATGGATGCCAGGGCCAGGTTGCGCGCCAAGCAGTGCGCGGTGGCCGCATCGGTCGCGGTGCTCGGCTATGGGCTCTACACCGCCTCGGCCGGGTCGAAGCACGCGGCCGAAACCGCACCACCCGCATCGAAGATGGATATGGGGGCGGGCCTTCGCGGTGACAGCCTCGAGCTGAAGCTACGCGGTGACCTCAAGAAGGTCCTCGACGGCCAATCGATGCTCGGCGAGCGGATCACCGCGATCGAGGAAGGCCGTGTCGTTCCCGGCGCCAAGCCAGGACCGAACGCACCGCCAACGGGGGTTGGCGGCGACCCGAACAACGGCGATTTGCCCCCGGCCCTTCCGGGCGCGGCACCCGCCTTCCCGCCGCCGCCCGACACGTCGGCGGTCGAGCCGAAGGGTGACACGCTGCCGCCCCCGCCCGGTGGCACCGCGCCGGCCGCGCCGCCGCCGCCCCCGGTCGAGAAGACGCTGGGCGGGATCGGCAGCGCGACGGGGCCGATCACCGCCACGGGCGGCGCTGCGACATCCGACGCCAAAAAAAAGACCCGCACGATCTATTTGCCGCCTGGTTTCATGAAGGCGCGGCTGCTGACCGGGATCGACGCGCTGGCGAGCCGCGACGCGACGTCCAACCCCGAGCCGCTGATCGCGCGCGTCCAGGCACCGGCCGTCCTTCCCAATGACGTGAAGGCGAACCTCGCCGGCTGCTTCGTGGTCGGCAACGCGACCGGCAGCCTCGCCAAGGAGCGGGTCGAGGTCCAGCTCGTCTCGCTGTCGTGCGTCGATTTCGATGAGCGTTCGGTGGTCGACCAGCCCATCAAGGGGTTTTTCGTCGATACCGACGGCAAGAAGGGCCTGTCGGGCAAGGTTGTGACCCGCGCCGGCGCAAGCCTCGCGCGCACCTTCATCGCCGGCACCATCGCCGGGATCAGTCAGAGCGTCGAGGGCACCTTCGGCAGCACCGCCACCTCCGCACTCGGCAATGTCCGCACGCTCGATCCGGGTGACGCGGCAAAGAGCGGCATCGCCGGCGGGCTGGGCAAAGCATCGGACAAGCTGGCCGACTTCTATCTCGACCTCGCGCGTCAAGCCGGTCCCATCGTCGAGGTCGGTGCCGCCAAGGATGTCGTCGTCGTCATCCAGGAGGGCGTGACCCTCGAAATCAAGGCCAGCGCCGGAGTGAAGTTCTGATGCGCCGGCCCCATTCCATAGGAGACACCGTGATGTTCTCATCGTCCTGCGGACGGAGCGCGCTACTGTTGCCGCTCACACTCCTGCCGCTGCTCGGCGGCTGCGCCTCACTCGGCCATACGCTGTCGCCCTATGCCGAAAATTTTTCGTGCAAGAACAGCGACCACGGCCAGTGCATCGCGCCGGACAAGGCTTATGCCGATGCCGTCGCCGGTCGCGCTCCACGCTCCGATCCGGCGGTCACGCGCGACAAGGCGCTGCTCGGCGAGGCGTCGTCCGAACGGGCTCGTCAGGGTCGGAACAAAGCTGGGGCGACAGCGACGACGGCTTACCAAGGCTATCGTGACAGCGTCTATCGCGAGTTGCAGGGCCTGGTCGACCGGCCGGTTACGCCGATGCTGCGGCCCGGTCGCACGATCCGCACGCTCATCCTGCCCTATGCCGACCGCGAGCGGCCCGACCGCCTCTACATGCCGCGCTACGTCTATTCGGTGCTCGATGCGCCGCAATGGGTGGTGGGCGATTATCTCGTCAATCCGGTCAGTGCCGCAGCGCGCGCTCCGGTGCTCGGCCAGGTCCGGGACAAGGCGAGCGACGATGCGGCCGCTCAGCCGGTCGCGCCGGACGCGGGAGAGCACCAGTGAAGGCGCCCGGCACCCGCACCGGCGGCGGCCTGACCTTTGCCGGGCTGAGGCGAGCGATCGCTCGTGACCGTTACTCGGACTTCCTGCCGCTGGTCGCCTGGGAGCCGGAAGCGCAAGCGTTTCTTTGCGTCGACGACGGCTGGGGGCATGCCTGGGAGCTGACCCCGACGCCCTATATGTTCGCGCATGTCCACCAGGCGCTGGTCGGGCTGTTCAACATCGCATTTGCGCCGAACACCGTGGTGCAGCTTCATGCCTTCGCCGATCCGCTGATCGACGATGCGCTCGACGCCTATCTCGACCTCAAGACCCGCCCCGATCCGCTGATCCAGGCATCGGCCCGACGTACGGCCGATTACCTGCGCGCCGGTACGGCTGGCCTCGACGCGCTGAACGCCATCCCGATCCGCAACTTCCGGCTGTTCCTGTCGGTGAAGACGCGCGCGCCGCTCGGAGCCGACCTAAGGCGGCAGATCGAGGAGCAACTCGCCCGCCTCGGCATTCGTCGCCTTGCGCCCGAGGCACTCATCAGCTTCTACCGCCGTATCTTCAACGGCGTCTTCGCCGCCGCGCCCGGCGTGTTCGCCGATGAGAGCGGCCAGGGCCGTCCGATCCGCAAGCAGATCATCGATGCGGGACCGGACCTCTACTTCGACGGGCCGGAAATATTCCTCGGCAATCAGGTTGCACGCTGCCTGACACCGCGCGCACCAGCGCGGCGGATCACCGCGGAGCGGGCCAATCGGCTGATGGGCGGCATGCGCGGCAGCAGCGAGGACAGCGACCAGATCGCCGGTCCGTTCCTGCTGACGCTCAACCTCCTGTTCGACCATTCACAGTTCGAAATTCACAAGCGTGCCCAGGTGCTGTCGGCGCAGAAGGCGGCGGGGAGCTTCGCGGTCGAGGTCGCCAAACAGGTCGAGGAGATCGGCTGGGTTCTCGACGAGGCGGGCAACAGCCGCTTCGTGTCGGTCATTCCGACGATGCTGGTTTTCGGCCGAACCAGTGCGGAGACGCGGGAGATGGCGGCCCGTGCCAAACGGCTCTGGGAGTCCGAGCCCCTGCCCTGGATGATGCAGGAGGAAAGCTACCTCAATCCCGTTCTGCTGCCAATGAGCCTGCCTTTTGGGCTCTATCCGGAGAAGCGCACGCTGCGTCTTCTGGAGCGGGACCTGAAGATGCCGGTGAAGGCGGCGGTGCTGATGGCGCCGGTCCAGGCCGATTTCCGCGGTGGCGGGCGCCCGGCCCTCCTCTACGCCGGCCGCAAGGGGCAGTTGGTGACGCTCGACCTCTTTGATCCGCGCATCAACAACTACAATTTCGTCGTGTCGGCAGAAAGCGGTGCCGGCAAGAGCTTCCTCCTCAACAATCTCTGCCAACAATATTTCGCGCAGGGCGCGCTTGTCCGGATCATCGATATCGGCGGGTCGTACCGCAAGCTCTGCACGCTCTGCTCCGGCCGCTACATCGACATCGGCGAGGAGAGGCTCGTTCTCAACCCATTCGACATGGGGTTCGCGCTCGACGGCGACGATCGTCAATCGGCGATCGCCATGGCGGTCGCGATCGTGGCGGAGATGGCCAATGCCGCGACTCGAAAGGGTGTCTCCACGTCGGAATGGAACCTGCTCAAATCCGCGGTGCAGTGGACGATCGACAACGACCATGCCGAGGAAGGTATCGACTCCGTTCGCGCATGGCTCGGCGCTTACCCCGATTTCGCCGGCTCCGATCTCGACCGCGTCGATCATCTCGTGCCTGTCGCCCGCGAACTGGCCTTCAATCTGCGCGATTTCGGCTCGGACGGCGCCTATGGCCACTTCTTCAACGGCCCCTCGACCTTCGACATCTCCGCCGACGAGTTCGTCGTGCTCGAGCTCGAGCGGCTGAAGGCGATGCCCGACCTGTTCAACGTCATCGTCATGGTGGTGGTGAACGCGGTCACGCAGGAATTGTACCTGTCCGCGCGCGACCGGCCACGCTTCGTGCTGTGCGACGAGGCCGCGCAGTTCATGACCCGAAGCGATGGCCAGGATCTTTCGCGGCTCGCCGAGGCGTTCGCCCAAGGCTACCGCCGCGCCCGCAAATACCAGGGAAGCTTCGGGGTCGTCCTCCAGTCGCTGAACGATCTGCTGCTGTTCGGTGGTACGGGTCAGGTCATTCTCGAGAATGCAACGACCCGGTTCCTCTTGCAGGGTTCGACCTATGACAAGGCGGTCGAGAACAAGATCGTCGACTATTCGGGTTTTGTCCTCGACCTGTTGAAGTCTGTCCGTAACCACAAGCCGCATTACAGCGAGGTCTTCATCGATTCTCCGCTCGGGCTCGGCGTGGCGCGCCTGGTGGTCGACCCGTTCAGCTACTGGATCAACACCTCTGCGCCCAACGAGGTCGCCGCCTTCGAGGCGCTGACCCGTGCCGGCCGCTCGCCGCTCGAAGCGATTTGTGAACTCGCCGGCGTGGATCCGGCCGCGATCCTCGGGGAGACCCGCTGATGTTCCGGAAATCCCATCCCGACCAGATCGCGTTCGAATGGAGCAAGGATGCGCAGATGGAGCGCATCATCGCTGGCCGGGTCGCGATCCGCGCCGAACGGGAGGCGATCCGCTGGCGGTTTCGCATGATCTGCATCGAGACGGTCATGATGGGCATGCTGGTGGCTGTGTCGGGCATGACGCTCAACCAGCCAGCCGCCCGCATCGTCCATGCCGTGATCGGGGTCATGCTGGCCTGCTCCTTGAGCGGAATATTGCTTGTCGCCCTGTCGGCAGTCGGGGGCGCGCTCGTCGCCCACTATCGCCGGTGGAGAGCCAAATGAGCGATCGTCCCGCTCATTCGCTGCGCGCATCGCTCCGCGAACTGGAGAGCGAGGCGCTCGGGCTTGCCGCCATCGGTGAGGCCATCGCCGCGCTCATCGTCGCCCAGCAGCGCGAATATCGCTGGCTGTTACTGTGCATGGCGGCGACCTGCATGGTTCTGAGCGCGATCGCCGCGATCACGACAGCTTTAATCCTCGGCACCACGACTACGGACGCGATCGCGATCGGCGTTGCATCCAGCCTCCCGTGCGCTGGCGTGTACTTCGTGTTTCAGCGTGAGGCGGGATCAGGCCGCACGGCAGATGACGCCCGTAAGGAGGACGTTCGGTGACGGGCGGCATCCTCACCTCGCACCCCAGCCAGGGTGCCATTCGGCTGGTCGTCGGAGCCGATGGTCTGCTGCTGGTCCAGTCCCTTCTTGCCCTTGAAGGCGGCCTCGTCGGACCGGCTGCAAGGCCCCTGATGGGAACCCTGACGTTCCTCGCATTCGTCGCCACGGTCGCCGCGATCATCGGCGATCGCACCGATCATGATCGTCCCTGGAGGCACCGCGATGACGCCTGACATCAGGATCACGCTGCTGGCGTTCGGCCTGGTCGGACTGACTGCGTCGCCCGCCCTGATCGCGACCGCCGCTTCGGCGAGGACCGCGACCATCGGGCGCACCTGGCCGATCGCGGAGACTGATGCGCTGGCGGAGATCGATGCCGCCGCGCAGCGTCAGCCCGTTGACATCACCAGGCGCTTTGGTCCTCACCAACGGTGGACGGCCCTGGCGGCAGCCAGCCTTGCCCCGGCGACCCGGAGCCGTGTGCGCAACGTCGTGCCATTCCACACGCTCGACTTCGATATCCGCGGGAATGACGGTCGCATCCTCTATCCCAAGGGGTTCACCTTCAACCCGTTGAGCTATGTTTCCTTGCCGCAACGGCTGGTGATCGTCGCGCCGCGCGATCTCGACTGGGCGCTCTCCCAGGCCATGCCGAGCGACTTCATCCTGCTGACGGCCGGCAAGGGAACCGACGCGATTGCCGCGAGCGAAAAGGCCGAGCGTCCCATCTTTTTGCTCGAGGAAAGGATCAAGGAACGGCTTGGTCTCAGCGTCGCTCCCGCCATCGTCCGCCAGGTCGGGCAGCGGCTCGAGATTACCGAGGTGAGCATCAATCACGGAGGGTCTCATCCATGACCCAACTCTCCGCCGCCCTACGCGCGGGCATCGCCGCAGCGGGGCTTGCCTTGCTTGTGCCGTCACCCGCCCGGGCATCACGTTGCGAGAACAGCACCGTCTTCAATCCGATCACCAAGGTCCGCTGGACGTGCATCTTTCCGATCACCATCGGCGGGGTGAAGGTCGGGCCATCGGACCCGCTCGGAAAGGCTCTCGACGCGCAGACCGCGGCGAAGCCACTATGCGCCTGCCGCAAGGGGGCGACCTTCACCTTCGGCGTCAAGGTCAGCTTCTGGTCGCCGAACCGGATGATCGACGTGGTCACCGAGCCCGGCTGCATGATGGCGCTCGGCACCGACATCATGGCGACGCATGGCCGCCTCCAGGGCAGCCAGACCAGCCTGTCGGACGGGACGAACACCCGCAAGCTGTTCGCCCAGATGCACTATTATGTCGCGCCGGTCTGGAAGATGCTCGACATGTTCACCGACCTGCCGTGCATCGAAGATAACGGCTTCGACGTCGCGATGATGACCGAGCTGCTACCGACCTGGCAGTCGGCGACACTGGGCGCGATCGTCCAGCCCGAGGCGATCCTGTTCGGCAATCCCGCCGCCGGCCTTGCCTGCATGGCTGACAGCGCCGCCGCGGCAGCCGGCAAGGTCATCGATCCGTTGTTCTGGTGCATGGGGTCATGGGGTGCGACCTACCCGCTCGCGGGGGACATCCATTTTGGCGACTCCGTCGAGGCCTGGGCCGGACTCGCCGCCCGCGGCACCTTCCTCATGGGACGGCTCGGCTCGCTGACCATCTCGTCGGAGGACGGCTGTTCGTTCCGCCCCCAACCGATCTGGACCAAGTCGCGCTACAAGCTCCAGCTCATGGAGCCCGTCAAGGGCGGCCAGTGCGTCAATATCGGCCGTCCAGGCGCCTTGTGGACGAGCGCCAAGCACGCGCCGGCACATGACAACGCGCAATTCATGCTCTTCGAAAAGGTGATCTGCTGTGCCGGCATTTCCACGCCCTGAGCGGCGATCACCCTCCTTCTTCGTGCGCGTGCCGGATGTGCCCGGGCCTGCCCGCCACAGCCATGGTGGCTGTCGGCGCCTGCGCGGAGACGGGGCGGCGCCGGGGTTCCCCCGCCCCGGCGTCGCTCCACCAGCACGGCCGGTGGCCATGGGATCCCCCTCCCTCACCCGTCTGCCGGTCGTGCTGGCCTGCTGCGCCGGATTCGTGCTTTCGAGTATGAATGCCGCTGCGCAGACCCTCGAGGATCGTGCCCGCGCGGCCGCGGCGGCGTCCCGCCAGCGCTCGGGCGACAGCGACGCGCTACGCCGCAACTATGTGACGCCCGGCCTTGCGGGACAGTCGGTTGCGACGGTTGACGAGCGCACCCGGTTCAAGCCCGACATCGCCTGCAAGCGGTCGGCGACGATGCTCGAGATGATGATCCAGCCGGCCGCGACCGGGGATATCGGCCGCCTGATCGTGTCGCGCGACGCCGATCTCGATGGTCGCTTCGACAGCAGTTTCACCGCGCCCCTGCCCATCTCGGGTGTCTGCGCCAACGGCGTGATCGCTTGTCAGCCCGGCACCTGGAACGGCTGCCGGAACTACCGCTGGGATGCGCATGCCGGTGGCATGATCGGTTTGACCGAAGTGCCCCTCAGCGCGCTGTCCGGCTGCTATTGCGTCAATGCCAGCTGCGGCACCAATCTCGTCATGGGCAATCTGCCTTCGGTGCTGAAGGACCTGGGCGGCGGGGTGGTCGGCGCGCTGACCAGCGCCGATCCGCGGATCGGCGTCGCCGAGGCCAGTATCGATGGCCCTTCAATCCGCTACACCGGCGCGGTCACGACCGCCTGCGCCCCATCGCCCGACCTTGCCGCCACCACCTACCGCGCCAATCCGAGCGCGATCCAGGGTGATGCCTTCGTGCTTTCGCGGACCAACAGCGTGTTCCAGGCGCTGGCCGGCTCGGCGGCAGGACGCGGCAAGGTCGAGCAGACCCGCGCCTGCACTGTGGAGCGTGAGGTGCGTCTCGCGGAAGTGAACGGTGACGATATCATCGCGCGCGTCGCCGGCGGTTATGCGACGGTAGCGCCCTCGCCAGAGACCCGGCTGTTCCAATTGGGGTCGCCGCGCGACGACAGTCTCAGCGGCGGGCGCTGCAGTCTGTTCGACTTTCGCATGACGTTACGGGTCGGCGACGTCGATCGGCTCCGCGCGGTGCGCCTCTCCCGCTATTTCATGGATGACTGGATGCAACTGCGCGTCGACGGCCGCCTGGTGCTGACCGATCCGTGGAGCTGGACCGGAACCGGAACGCCGGCAAAGAAATGCGAACGTGGGCGGACCTGGTACGGCGCGCCCGATCTCGACCTGAAACCCTTTCTGAGCAAGGGCGACCACGAGATCTGGTTGCGCGTCGCCGTCGGCGGTGGGGGGGAAGCCTTCGCAGAGGTCGCGGCAACGCTCGATCTCAGCTGCCGATCTTCCGAGCGCGTCGTCGACCTATGTGCCGGTTATGCCGGCGATAAGGCGTGCCGGCTCACCGACGAGCGCGTCGACGATGTCGTGACGGTCAGGAACGGTGTCGTCACCGGGCTGAAGCCGCTGCCGCAAAGGCGGGAATTCGGGTCGGGCGCCTGCTCGATCAGTCTCACCCGCGACTTCTTCGCCAAGGATCGTCGCTACACCTGCACGAGCGACACCGGTCTCACGCCGGAACCCGATCTCGGGCGGGCAGCCTATATCATCGACCGTTCGACCGAGACGATGCTCGCAGACCGAACGCGGAGCCCCGACGGCAGCAGCACCGCGACGACGCGTGCGTTCGGGCTCCCTTCCCGCCCGGCGGTGCCAGCGTGCGAGACCCTGTGCAAGACCCGTGCACCCAGCGCAAACACGGCGGCCGCCTCGGACGGCGTCGTCGGCAGTCGCCAGGTCGATCCCACGGGCTGGCAGACCTTCTACCACGCCTGCACAGCGGAGAATGTCTGCCCGGTCGGTCCCGGCGAGGAGATCGTCTCGCCCTGCGGTTGCCTCGACGATTTTCCGGAAGCCGCAGTGATGATGCAGACCGTCCGCCTGGGCGGGGCCGACCTCGTGTGCACGAGCTCGCCGCGATGACCCGCTGGCTCCTCCCCCACCGGCTCGCGCTGCTCATGCTGTCGGGCTTCACCGCGGTCATTGCCTGTACCCCCGCCCAAGCGCAGATCTGCGCTGCCGATCGTAACGGCAACGGCGATGCCTCCGACGAAGGCGAAACCGCTCGCTGCGATGCCGTTGCGGATGGTGGCAGCCAGTGCCCGATCGACCGGGTCGCCTGCGTTGCTGATCCTTCCGGCGGCTATTCTTGCCCGCTCGGTCAGCAATTCCCCTGCGGCGTTACCGAGACAGGCAGCGGACCGAGCTGTTCGCCGCATGCCTGCACCGCGCCCGACGCGCCCAACGGTGGTATCGAGCAGGAGCCGGTGGTCGATGACCCCGGCACGCCTGCGGACGGCCCCGTCGATGCGGCGGGCAATTGCACCGGCACGATCGAGATCTTCTCGGGCCGCGCGGTGCGGTGCCGGCCGGGCTCGCCACCACCTTCAGCAACTGCTGCAAGGACAAGGGCAAGGTCGTCCGCGACGGGAACGGCTCGGCACTATCGTCGGCGGGTGCCACGGTCGCGATCGCCAAGGGCGTCTTTACGGGCATGAAAGCGGCGTACACCGCGTTCCAGGCAGGAGCGACGGCGACGCAGGCCGCTTCGACGGGAGCCAAGGCGTTGATCGTCGGCATCGACCCGACCAGCCTCGCGATCAGTATCGCGATCAACCTGATGGTCGAGGTGCTGCTGCAGGGCTGCGACCAACAGGACATGGAAACGGCCATGCTGAAGGGCTCGGGCATGTGTCATGAAGTCGGCAGCTATTGCGCCTCGAAGATCCTCGGCATCTGCATTCAGAAGGCGCGTGGGCAGTGTTGTTTCAACACCAAGCTCGGCCGGATCATCCAGGAGCAGGGCCGGCCCCAACTCAAGGCTTTTGCTGGCATCGGCTGGGGAACGCCGAACAAGCCCTACTGCCGCGGTTTTACCGCCGAGGAGTTCCAGGCACTCGACTTCAGCCGGATGGACCTCTCCGAATATTACTCCGAGATCGAAGCCCGCGCGCAAGGGCAGATCCAGGCCGATATGAAGGATCGCATCGATGCCTATGCTCGCACGATGGGCAAGTAGCATGCTGCTGCTTGCCGGCAGCGCCGCCGCGCAGACCGCACCGCCACCGCCGACCGACGCGCGGACCCGCGTTTCCGAAGCGGGCGATGCAGCCATGGAGCGGCTGCGGGCGGCGACCGCGCGCCGCAAGGCGGAAGCGGGCCGGGCGCCCGCCATCCCTGCCCCGCCCGATGGTGCCGCTCAGCGTCGTGCTGCGGATGCCTTGCGCCGCCGCGCAGTATCGACACCAATGGAAGCGCGCGCACGGGCCGGCGTCACGACCGGCCGCGAAAGCCTGGCCGCGCAGCGTGATGCCATGGCGAAGCGGCTCGGGCAGGCGCTCGGGCTCGAAGCACCAGAGATGGCTGCGGTTGCCGGTACCGTCGCACCGGCCCCGAGCGGCTGGGTGCCGGTCCTGTTCGTCTCCTCGTCGATGCCGGTCGCGACCCTGCGCACCTATGCCGGCCAGCTCGAACGGGTCGGAGGCGTCCTCGCCTTCCGCGGCATGCCCGGCGGGATGACCCGCGTCGCGCCGATGGCGAAGCTGTCGGCGGAGATCCTGCGCCGTGATCCCGATTGCACTGGTCCATCGTGCGAGATGCGCAGCGTTCAGGTCATCGTCGATCCGCTCGTCTTTCGGCAGCATGGTGTCACCCGCGTGCCGGCGCTCGGCATGGTCCCCGGTGATCCGACCCGACCCTATTGCGAGCGCGACGAGGGCAGCCCCGGCAGCCCCCATCTGGTCTACGGGGATGCCGCGCTCTCCGGCCTGCTCGAAGAATTTGCCCGCCTCGGCGGAAACCTGGAGGTACGCGATGTTCGTCGCCATCTGGAAAACCGGTAAGTCGCTTTGGTCCGAAGCGAAGTTGCTCGCCCTGCGCGCCGCCGTCGCACTGGGTAGTTCGGGTCTCGGCGAACCACCGCGACCGGACCGCTTATGGAAGGGGATGGCGATCGTCCTGCCCATAGGGTTGGCCGCCTGGTGGGCGATCCCGCAGGTGACATGGGTGATGAGCGCGTCGATCGACGCGCTCGCGGTGCGTGTCGCGCCCGGCCCGATCCACCGCGGCGACCTCGTGTCCTTCCGCCTCTCGCACCCGGTCGCCGGCCCCAGGCCGGTGGACGTCACCAAATATGCACTGTGTTTTCCGGGCGACCGGATCGCCATGATCGAGAAGCCGTCGATGACGATCGGTGCCATGGACGGCTGGTATTATTGCAACGGTCGACTGCTCGGCGTCAGCAAGGCCCGGGCACATGACGGCCGCCGGCTCGATCATTGGCATCCCGAAAATGGCCGCATCCTGCCCGGCACCATCTATGTCGGTTCCGCCCATGAGAACGGCTTTGACAGTCGCTATTATGGGCCAGTCGCGGTCACGCGGCTGACCCGCATGGAGCGAGTCCTGTGACGCCGCGCGGGCACCGCATCGCGGCCATGATGCTCTGCATTATCGCGCCCGGAGCCGCCAGCGCCCAGTCCGGCACGCAGGCCGGTCGGCGCGGTTATTGGTGGTATCAGGTGCCTCCGAAGTCCACGCCCGACACGGACACGCCGGAAAAGCTCGTCAAACCAGTCATCCCGCCGATGGCAGAACTCGCCACCTGGGCACCGCCGAAAATCCGCAAGCTCATCGAGGCGCAGCGCGACTATGCCGCGACGGTGCTGACGGTCGATGCCGTCGCCGACTTCTGGCGACTGGAGGACTTTGCGCGGCGCAAGGCCCGCGCCTTTGCCGGGCTCACGCAGGTGGCGATGCTCCAGCATCCGGAATTGAACGCGCGGAGCGCCAATCCGCTCGTCGGGGAAGCTCGCGATCGGATGGGGGCGATGAAGGATGCGACCCGGCTCGCCTATCTGCGCGCGCATGCCGGCAGCTTCGCGCTCGTCATGTTCTCGCGCAGTTCGTGCGCCTATTGCCAGGTCCAGTGGCCGATCCTCGAGCGGTTCCGTGATGAGACCGGTTGGCAGGTCACGGCGATGGACATCGATCGTCGCCCCGATCTTGCCGCCCGCTTCGGTGTGTCGGTGACACCCACGACGATGGTGATCCGACGCGGTTCGGCCCAGCGGATGGTGATCGCCACCGGCGTCGAAGCCTATCCCGGTCTCGCGCAGACCGCCTATCAGGCGGTCAAGCTGCTGACCGGCGATATCCGCCCGGAGCAGTTTCTGACCGGGGCAGGCGAAGAAGGCAGCTTCTTCGACGCACTCGCCAACGGTCCGGTGAGCGCCGGTGGCGGCGATGCGGCGACCGGCGGAGACGTGCCATGATGTGTCGGGCCGTCCTACTCGCGTTCACGTTCGGCGTTGCGGTGCCTGCAACCGCCCAACCGTCCGCAGGCGATGCGGCACGGCGAGCCGCCATTCACCCGGTCGGGACCGTGGGCGACATGCGCGCCTGGCTGGCCCGCGTGCCCGTGACCCGAGCGTTCCCGGCGGACTTCGCCGGATCGTTGCGCGCACAGGCTCCACTGTTCACGATCGAGATGACCACCGCGCCTGGTTGCGTGCCTTGTGACGATGCCTGGGCCAGGCTCGCCGCCTTCCGCGCCCGCTATGGCTGGCAGGCTCGCGTGATCGGCCGCGACGAGGCCCTGTTGCGATCTGGCAGACTCGGTCTGCCCTGGGTCGGTCATCCGGTGATCTGGGTACGTCCCATCGCCGATCCGACCCGGATTGTCCCCATCGCCATCGGCACCGACCATGACGCCAATCTCGCTCGCAATGCGTGGTTGGCCGCGCGGATGCTGTCGGGCCTGAGCCCACAGACGGGCCTGCGCGCCATGGCGAAGTTCACCGGCATCGTCGGTGCCGCCTCTTCTTCTCCGTCCATTCCCGCCCGCCGCTGACATGCCGCCCGCTGACATGCCGCACCTCCCCGCCCCGACAAGGATCGATCCGATGCCGCCTCGTCTTGCCCGCCTCGTCATCACCACCTTACTCGCCCTCGCCTCCTGCGGTGTCGCCGCCCCGGCCTGTGCGCAGAGCTGGGCGGAGAGCTGGTTCGACAATGTCACCTATACGCAACCGGGGAGTTTCGAGGATCAGGCGCGCGGCTATGTGACGGCGGGCGGCATGTCCGGCCGGGTCGACGTCCATGACGACTATCTGATGAGCCTGACGCTGCCCAAGGTGAAGGCTGGCTGCGGCGGGATCGACATGTTCCTCGGCGGCATGTCGTTCCTCGATCCCGATTACCTCGTCCAGAAGCTCGAGACGATCCTGCAGGCGGCACCTGCGGCCGCGTTCCAGTATCTGCTCGAAACCCTCGACGAGAAGATGGGCAACATCATCTCGAAGATGGAGGCGGCGACCAACTATCTGAACTCGATCCAGGTCAACGACTGTCGCTTGGCCAACCGCATGGTCCAGATCGCCAAGGGCGACGACAATATGTCGGGCGTGATCGAGGAGATGACCGGCTACCGGTCGGTGCGTCAGGGCTTCGCCAAGAGCTGGCAGCAGAGCCGCGAGAAGATTCAGGCCAACAAGGGCAACCCGACCGAGGACCTGAAGGACGCGCTGGCCAACTGCCCGCGTGAGGTCACCGACATCTTCCGCACCGGGTCACTGCTCGCCCATGCCGCGGCGCGGGTCGGTGCCGGCGACTGGGCGGCGGTCATGCGTGCACGGGTGGGCGACGTCTACATGCGCTGGAGCGATACGGACAAGGTGCCGGTCTTCGCTGCCATCCCCGCCTGCCCGCGTCAGGACGGGGAATCGGCCGACGACTTCCTGACCGGGCGGGTCCAGCGCCGTGCCCTCAACATCCCTGCGACCGCCAACGACTGCGCGCCCGACGGATCCGGTCGCGGCGCGCTCGTCCTCGCGCGCGAACGCATGCAGGGGATCGCGACCAAGATCCGGTCCCGAACGGCGTTGACCAGCGAGGAGCGCCAGTTCGTCGCCAACGTCCGCACTTTGCCGGTCTACCGCATGCTCGAATGGGGCGTGCGGGAAGGCGTTTCGGACTCGGTGATCGGCGATACCGACGAGCTCGTCGCACTGACGCTGGCTTATCAGATGCTGGGTGACCTCACCCGCACGATCGACTTCGCTCTGTCCAACGCCGAGCGTGGCGCCGATGCCGCGGGCGCCGTCGATGCCGCGAGCCCTAACCTCTGCCAGACGCGCATTCTGACCAAGGGAATGGAGCAGTTGCGGAATTTGCGCGAGGAAGTGCTGCGCCAGCGTGCGCAGATGCGCCAGAGCTATGTCGCCGCGCTCGGCGCCGCCAACCTCTCGGCCAATTATGCCGGCCTCGTCCGCCAGCGCGACCGCGATGCGCGCGACGCGGCCGGTGCCGACGCACGGCGCTGACGGCGATGAACGCCAGCTTCCACACCTGGGACGGCTTCGCCGAGACGGTCGATGCGTTCCGGCTCGTCGCGATGATCTTCGCCGATCCGCGCTACATGACACTCGTCCTCATCGTCGGCGTCGTCGGGATCTCACTCGGTGCGGTGATCGCCAGCGTGCGCGGTCAGGGCATGGGCCTTGTCGCCTATGGCTTTCAGATGCTGGTCGGGATCGGGCTGTTCGTCGGCCTGATCGCCACCACCGGCACGGTCCATGTCTATGACCGGGTCCGCAATGCCTATCAGCCGGTCGGCGACGTGCCCAACCTGATCGTCCTCGTCGCAGGTGCGACCAACCTGATGGAGCGCGCGCTCGCCGAGGTGATCGACGACAATACGCTCGATCCGAATGCGAAACTCGAAATGGGAGCCGGTGGGCACAGCTTCGATCTGTTCCTCAATGCCGTCTCGCCCGTCACGCCGATGACCGACAGCTTCCTCGACGCGACGATCCGCGATTATGCACGGCGCTGCTACCCAGTCGCGCGGGTCTCGCCTGCCTATGGCGTCGATGACGATACGCTCTTTCGGACCACAACCGACCTGCCAGCCGCCTTCGCGGCGATGGCTGGCCCCTCCACCTTCTCGACTGTCTACACCGCCGCCGACAAGGGTGGGCAAACGGTCAGTTGCGCGGAGGCATGGGATCATATCTCCAGCCGGTTGAGCGATGCCGGCCTGTTTGACGACTATGTCCGCCAGATCTGTCAACGAACCGGCTATGACGTCGCTAACGCCGGGCAGCTTGCCCGATGCCGCCAGCGGCTGGGGCAGATGGGCGGCATGATGATGGGGACGTCGCTTTCCCTGCAAGGCTTCCTGACCGACGTACTGCTCGGCCGTACCGTCGGCGACGTCCTCTTCGAGGACAGCCCTGCGGCGGCTGCGCGAACCATGGCCAATCGGGCGATGATCAACAGCGGTCTTGCGACCATGTCGGTCGCCAACGAATGGATGCCGACCATCCGCGCCACCGTCTTCGCGATCATGTTGCTCATGGTGCCGATCGCTATGCTGTTCATCCTGACGCCGATCAACATGCGCGTCGCCAGCTTCGCGCTCGGCCTTTTCGTCTTCGTGGCGCTCTGGGGCGTAATCGATGCCGGCCTGTACCAGCTGACGCTTGGCCGTGCCATGGCGACGCTGGCCGAGATGCGTTCGAACCATCTTGGCGCCAATGCCTGGATCCTCGCCCCCTCTGCCGCGATGAAGGCTCTGGCGGTGTTCGGCAGCTTCCGTACCGCGGCCGCTGGCCTCGCCGGTGCCTTCGTCTTCACCGTATTCCGCTTCTCCGGCAATGTCTTCACTGCGCTGACCAGCGGCTCGCTTCAGGCGCAGGCGCAGGGTTCCAGCGCGGCGGCGGGCGTAGGGACGAGCGAAGGCTATGCGTCGGCGCTCGAGGCGCAGGCATCGGCGGGCGGTACGTTCGCGCGGCGGTCAGCCGTGTCGAGCTTCGGTGACTTCGGCGAGCGGTCGACCTTCGGCGCAAGCCGGGCGTTCGGTGCGGCCGACACGGTGCTTGGGGAGCATGGTGGCGGCGTTCCCGGTGTGCCAGCCTTCGGCATGGGCGGCCTCGATGCCTCTCGCGAACTGGGTGGTCTGTCCCCTGCCCTGCGTGGACGGGACCCAAGCGACCCGGCGGTGGCGCAGGCGGTGCGCGCCAACGCCGCGACCACGGCCATCCACAATTTCGCCGACAAGGACGCGCTGCGGCGTCTCGGCACGACCTATTTCGGTCCGGGCCAGGCGGGCGAGCGGGCATTCGCCGCCTTCTCGCACGGCATGACGCAGTGGAAGGCGTTCGGCGATACCCGCGCCTATGACATGATGCGACAAGGTGCCGAGCGGCACTTCGAACGCGCCGGCTATTCGCCGGAAGATGCCGCGCTCAAGGCATCGACCGTGATCGCCCAGGCGTCCGCCGATCCGACCTTCGCGAAGCTGACTGCCAACGCCTTCGATCAGGAGGCCATGCTGCGCAATGACCTGACCGGAGCGGAAGTGAACCTCGGGGCGATGGAAGGGCGGCGTGATCAGGCCGGCGATCATGTTGTCGCGACCGAGCGCGGCAATGTCGCGACCGAACAGGCGTGGCGGACTGGCGGCAATGCCGGCCAGCGCCGTGCCGCTGCCATGCTCGGGCTGCCACTCGAGGAGACCTCCCGGCGGATCGGGTTCATCACCGCACTGTCGGGAGAGGCCCGCGCGACTGCGATCGGGCAACTCGGCCGGGCGACCGGGCGCAATGAGGCTCAGGTGCTCAAGGCACTGGAGACCTACACCGCCGCCACACAAGTCGGCACCGCCGATGGCGCGACCGCCGAAGCCGCGCGCGAGGGCAGCAGCGTCTATGCACGCACCCGTGACACGGCCGGCTATGATGTCGCCGAGCGCGCCGGCAAGCTCGACGCCCAGCGCGAGGTTGGTCGGGACGGCACGCGCGCCGCGGCCCGGATTGGCGAGCAGCGTCGCCAGGCAGACAATGCCGGCTTCGCCGAGGGTGCCGCAGCAGCGGGCGTCACGGTGCGTGAAGCGGCGCGGCTCGACAGCTTCATTCAGGCGCTCACCCGCACGGCTGGTAATCAGGTCGACATGGCTGAGGGTGGCCCCGGCGGCATTGCCGATCGTGCGCGTAACGAACGGACCACACGGATCGTCGACAACGAACGGCTCACCCGCATGCAGGGTCTCCTCCATGAGCACGGGGTCGAGCTGTCAAAGCGACAGATCGCGATGGACCAGAACGGCGATCTGAACCTGAATTTGACCCCGCAGGCGGCTGCGGCGATGTGGAAAGCGGGGCTGATCAACGAGAGCCAGCTCGGTGCGGTGGCGAACGGCGGCCATGCCCGCTTCAGCTTTGCGCATAACGATCTGCTGGTATCGAGCAGCACCGGCTTTTCGCGCTCCGCGCGCAATGACACTAGCACGCGCTTCGAGGCAGGCAAGCAGGCCGGGCAGGATACGATCGAGCATTTCCTCGGGGGCGGCGCCGAGGGTCACGCCGCCATGGTCAACTGGCTGCGCGGCGGGTTTGAGATGGACCGGAAGGGCAATTGGCGGCTCAAGCCGCAGGTCGCGGATACCATCCAGCGTGACGTATCTGCGATCATGTCGCAGACTGGATGGCAGCGATCCCTCTCCCGTTCGGCCGATCATACTGCATCATTTGGCACTACCATCGGCGGCAGCCTCTCCGCATCCACATCCCGGGGAGGTGGAACGGGTAAGTCGTCGGGGAACGGTACAAATAGGAGCAGCACAGCAGTAGCAGGCGGGGTCGGCGGAAACGTTGGTGCCGAAAGCATGGACCGTGGCCTCACTTCGGACACCGCCACAGCGTCGCTCGATATTGTAAACTTTGAAGTTAGAAGCGCGATAGCCGCGGCTGAACGAAAAGCGTCTCGCTCAGCGAATCCGGCAAGCGCGTTTGCCTCGTCTCTGGCTTCGCAAGTTGTCGGAGACGAAGGCCTTCGTAACAAATACCTCGAGCAGGCAGATGCAGCCCGGGGCACTTTTGATATTACCGCACCCGTTACATCCAATGAGCAATCTTCGATCTTGCGGACGGGGCGGATGTTTCTCGATCCCGATGGCGGCTCGGGGGATGGTGACTCCACTTTCAAGGTTCGAAAGGATCAATGATTGTGATCCTTCAATATGCCGCGATAACGCAGATATCGAACGCCCGACCTTGGATCGGTAAAGTCGGTGTACGGATCAAGCAGTTCGCCGGGACGACGCTCGATATGTACCGGTCCTTCGCCGATCATGGGACCGGGAGTGATGATCCAATCGCCACGATCGAGCTTTGCGCGCACGAAACCAAAGCCAAGAATCAACAACAGGATGAAGGGGTTGCAGAAAAGCGCCAGATAGTTTGCCAGAAGCGTGTCATAGAAAGCTCCGAGCACAGGAACTTTCAGCCACGCCCAGCGACCAGACCAATAGATCGGAATCGCTGCCCACCACACTTTTGCATACCAGGGGCGCCAAAACCAATCAGAAGCCCGCAAAGGCTTGAGAGGGCTTATTTCGCCCAGGTCCGCGACCAAGTCCTCTTCGTCAATCATGGCCACACCTTTCGAGTTTGGGTGATAGCATATTCGCAGGCCGGTATGAACTTGTTTGTCAGCTTCATCAGCGATCGCGATTCTTATTGGGGCCTCCGGGGCCAATCCTATTCCGGACATTGGTGGTCGCACCCGCTTGATGAGCAGCGCCCCAAGCTGATTTCAGGCATTCAACCGCGCCGCCCCTGTTCAAGGGAGGGGGGCCTTGGTTGAAGATCAGGTCTGGATCACGGTAGCCGAATTTTCTCGAAAGGCGCGCCTTTCGGCTCGACAACTGCGAAGGTTGCGCCAGCGTAAGGCACCTGGATTTCCAAGGGAATTTGACTTCGGCACTGGCAACAAGCGCTGCCCACGGTTCAAGTTGAGCGAAGTTGACGATTGGCTAAACTCTCGGCTTCTATGGTAGCTTTCTCCGGAGATAGCTCGCCATTATCGTCGACGCGAAGCGGCCGAGTTGATTCGGCTAAATCACATCGACCATATCGACGACGCCTTCCACAATCTCGTACACGATCTCTACCTTGACGAACTGCGAGCGATTGCTGCCAAGGGTTGAGGTCACCCGGGTGGGAGCGCCCATGGCGCCTTCGCCAGCGTGCGCGCGAGATGGTCGATGACTGCCTGTACACGCAATGGCCGTAGCGTGGAGGGCGGCATCACCAGATGCAGCGCCAGCACCGGTGCCGCCCAATCCGGCATCGCTGCCTCCAGCGTCCCGTCGCGCAGTTCGCGCCACACGAGAAATTCCGGCTGCAGCGCCACGCCCTGCCCCGCCACCAGTGCCGGGGTCAACATGTCGGCATTGTCAGCCCAAAACGCCACCGAGGGCATGATCGCCTCGTCACCGAAGTGTGGATGGGTAAAGCGCCAGAGCCCCGGATTGGTCGCCCCGCTATAGGCGAGCGCCCGGTGGTGGCCGAGTTCGGCGGGATGTGTCGGACGCCCCGCCCTGTTCCAATATTCGGGTGACGCGACCAGCAGCAGCCGCACCGTGCACAGCCGCCGCGCGATCAGCGAGCTGTCCCCCAGCCGAGCGATACGCAACGCCAGGTCGAAGCCCCCGGCGACCAGATCGACGTGCCGGTCGCTCAGCGCGACATCGAGCGTCACCTCGGGGTAGGCTTCCAGAAAGGCCGGCAGCGTCGCGGCCATATAGCCGATCCCGAACGACACCGGCGCACTGATCCGCACCCGCCCGCGCGGGATCGCGGATTGCTCCTTGGCCTCGTCCTCAGCGGCCTCGCCTTCGCGCAGGATACGCGTTGCACGTCCCAGCACCGCGCGGCCGCCCTCGGTCAGTGCCAGCCGCCGCGAGGTCCGGTTGAGCAGCGACACGCCCATTCGCGCCTCCAGCCGCGTGATCGCCTTGGAAACGGTCGGGTTGGCGAGACCCAGCTCCTGCGCGGCGCGGGCGAAGGAGCCGGTTTCGGCAACCTTGGCGAAGATCGCCCAGGCTTCGAGATCGGGGAGCTGACGTGTCATTTTCGGCAATGATGGAATGCCATCCTTGCCATTTCGTCAAGCGGCTTTGTGCACCATCTTGCCTTCAACAACGCAGATCCCATCGCCTTCCAAGGAGTTTCGAGATGATCGACCGCCGCCCCTTCGCCAGCCTCGGTGGTGCCGACCATGGCTGGCTGGACGCCAAGCACCATTTCTCCTTCGCCAGCTACTATGATCCGAACAATATGGGCTGGGGTCCGATCCGGGTGTGGAACGACGACACGATCGCCGCCGGCACCGGCTTTCCGCCGCATCCGCATGCCGACATGGAGATCATCACCTATGTCCATGACGGTGCGATCACGCATCAGGACAGCCTGGGCAATATCGGCCGCACCGAGGCGGGCGATGTGCAGGTGATGAGTGCGGGGTCGGGCGTCCGCCATTCGGAGTATAACCGCGAGACGCAGACGACCCGCATCTTCCAGATTTGGATCGAGCCCAAGGTGCGCGGCGGCGAGCCGCACTGGGGCGCCAAACCCTTTCCCAAGGGGGATCGCGCCGGTCAGTTCGTCGTGCTCGCCTCGGGACTGGCGGGTGATGACGACGCGCTGCCGATCCGCACCGACGCCCGCGTGCTGGGTGCGACGATCAAGGCGGGCGAAACTGCGGAATATCGGCTCGGCGCCGGACATCACGCCTATCTCGTCCCCGCCACCGGCGCGATCGACATCAACGGCCTGCGGATCGCGGCACGCGATGGCGCCGCGATCGCGGACGAGACGGTGCTGACCATCACTGCGATCGAGGATGCCGAGATCGTCCTCGTCGACGCCGCCTGACCCTCGCCCATCCGTACCCGCGTACCCACCCGAACCACGGAGACCGACCATGCCCTTCATCACCACCACCGACGGAACCGAGATCTTCTACAAGGACTGGGGTCCGCGCGATGCGCAGGTTATCCATTTCCATCATGGCTGGCCGCTTAGCGCCGACGACTGGGATGCGCAGATGATGTACTTCCTGGAAAAGGGCTACCGCGTGGTGGCGCACGACCGGCGCGGACACGGCCGGTCGTCGCAGACGGCGACCGGGCATGACATGGACACCTATGTCGCCGACGTGATCGCGCTGACCGACGCGCTCGACCATCGGGGTGCCATCCATGTCGGCCATTCGACCGGCGGCGGCGAGGTCGCGCGCTATGTCGCCCGCGCCGCGCAGGGACGCGTCGCCAAGGCGGTGCTGGTCAGCGCGGTCGCGCCGATCATGATACGCACGCCCAGCAATCCGGACGGCGTGCCGATCGAGGTGTTCGACGACGTCCGCCACCAGACCGCGACCAACCGTGCGCAATTCTTCTACGACTTCACCCTCCCCTTCTTCGGCTACAACCGCGACGGCGCCGAGGTGAAGGAAGGCGTGCGCCGCAACTGGTGGCGGCAGGGAATGCAGGGCAGCGTGCTGGCGCATACGCTCGGCATCAAGGCGTTCTCGGAGACCGATTTTACCAAGGATCTGCAGGCGATCGCGGTACCGACCCTGGTCATGCACGGCGAGGACGATCAGGTCGTGCCCTTCACCACCACCGGCAAGCTGTCCGCGGGCATCGTCAAGAATGCGATCCTGAAGCCCTATCCCGGCTATCCGCACGGGATGCCGACCACCCATGCCGACCGGATCAACGCCGATCTGCTTGCGTTCATCCAAGGTTGAAAGATGGTTCCGGGCGGGCCGATGGTCCGCCCGCTTCTTGAAGGGAGTGGCGCGATGGCCGACCGCATTCTGATCTTCTACGGCTCCTATCGTTCGGATCGACAGGGCATCCGACTGGCCGATTATCTGGTGCGCGCCTTTGCCGAGCGTGGCGCTGCGCCCGAACTGATCGACGCCAAGGCGATCGGCCTGCCCATGCTCGATCGCATGTACAAGGAATACCCGAAGGGCGAGGCACCGCCGGCGCTGGAGGCGCTTGCGGGCAAGATCCTCGCGGCCGACGCGTTCGTCTTCGTCACCGGCGAATATAATTGGGGCCAGCAGCCCGGTCTTAAGAACCTGACCGACCATTTCCTCGAGGAATGGTTCTGGCGCCCCGCGGCGATCGCCAGCTATTCGGCCGGGCGGCTCGCCGGTGCGCACGCGAGCGTCGCATGGCATGGCACGCTGACCGAGATGGGGATGGTCGTGGTGTCGAGCACGCTCACCGTCGGCAGCATCGGCCATACGCTCGACGCGGACGGCAATCCGACCGGCGATGGCGGTGCGTCGCTGGCCCGCGCCTTCCCGCGCTTTGCCGACGATCTCGCATGGTGGACGGCCGCCGCTCGCGAGCAGAAGGCAAGGGTCAACCCCCCATATTAAGAAGAACGTGTTTCAAGGGCATTGAAGGGATGGCTGGAATCGACCCAGCCTATGTATCTGCCTCGATAAGCGTCCGAACCGTGGCGATTGGCAGGAACAACCGCATGCCATTAGAGGGCAGCGGCTCAAAGCCATAGCTTGTATAGAGCGCGATGCGCTTCGCCACCTTCTCTGGATCGCCGCAGTCGAGCACGTCCAGCATGACCACAGCGATGCCCAGCGTTTCGGCCGCAACAGCCAGGCGCTTGAGGCAACGCGTTGGCGCCGGATGGCTTTACGTCGGCCTAGCGGTAGGTTTCCGCAAAAGCTGGCGTTAAGAGCGCTACTATAAAAGGAATTGGTCTGGCCGGCTGCCACCGATTGCGACTGCCGCTCAGTGGGACTTTTCTGCCGTCCTCCTGCGGCGTGTCGATCGGCGGCCCTTGCCAGAAGCCGACGTTCAATGTTCGCCCGCGTGGTATATGGGAACGTCAGAAGCTGGGCTGAAAGCGAAGTGGCAGGTTTCGGCCGACAATTCAAAGGAAGCTGCCATGGTTTCGCTACCGCTAATTCGAGGGAGAACCAAAAGACTATACTCAGATATCAGCGAAGAGGCGGTCGTTCGCCAAGCGAGGCCAGGAGCTCGAGTACCTCCTCTTGAAGAGCGATCGACAGGCCGAGGCTATCGATCGGGCGAAACTGTAGCCAGGTCCGGACCGCATCGACATCAAGGTCGCGGGAAGGTGCCTGAGGCGATAATTTCATGGCGACGATTCGCGAAACTCCGAGCGCCATGAGGCTGATCATCGTGCGATCGGAGGCGCCGACTTCCAGGAAGAGCGATACCGACGGGACGGGCTCGCGGATAGCGCCGAAGTTGAGATCGTCGAGCACTTGCATGAGGATGGCCGTATAGCAATTGAACAACCGAACGCACTGATAACGGACGTCTCGCTCGACAAGCTCGAGCGTGTCGCGCACGACCTGCCGGCGATCCTTACCCCGATGTCTGTTGATCTGGTTCTGAACAATCCTCGGCAAAGGGCGCCCCTCCATCCACCAAAGAGCAATCAACGCGATAAAGCGATGAAATTTGCTTTCCGGGCGAAGACCCAAGATCTCGCGATGACACAGCTGCAGGATCGATGCATAGGTCTCATACGCGCCCTCATCCCTTGGATGCTTCGGAAGCAATGAGCGAGCAGCTTCTGGCGATTGCCGCGCGTGCGCCATCAGCGCGTCGTATAGGCGCTGTTGCTTATGTGCCGAAACATTTGGGCTTTTTTTCAGGACTTCAGCCGGGATCATGATCTGGTCAGCGATGGAAATCACGGCGTGCCGGATCCTGCCGATCCTCTCGTCGAAAGCCGGAGCTCCGGTTCGCATTCTGTCGAGCAACGGGTCGAGCGTTCCACGTTTCTGGCCATGTAGCAGCCTTACGAAGGCTGCTTCGAGGTCGTCGTCCGGCTTGCCTCCGGCCTCGCTGATGATCC
>Ga0308159_1001037_pt1 | contig 46539 bp, 53 predicted proteins | sample PhyCR1_FD_201040 | JGI IMG/M metagenome (GOLD analysis project Ga0308159, IMG submission 201040) | Phyllosphere microbial communities from UC Gill Tract Community Farm, Albany, California, United States - DLSLC.R1 | ecosystem: Host-associated > Plants > Phyllosphere > Unclassified | place: USA...
AGCTGGCACCGCGCCTCCAGTCCGCCGGTCAGTCCGTCCAGGTCTGCTGGACGAGCGCTTTCAGGAGGCCGTCGGTCGGGACGTTCGACTGCGTGATCGAGATCCAGGTGTCGCCGCGCACGAAGAACGTGTGCGTCGTCTCCACCTGATCCGAGTAGTACATCGACGTCTCGGTGTGCTGGCACGAACGTCCACCGAGCGTGTCGGTGCAGGTCCAGTCCTTGTCGGCGACGACGCGGAGGCGGGCCTGGAGGACGTCACGATCTGCCGTGCCCATCTCGAGGAACAGCCCCTCGTCGCCCTCGGAGGTACCGCCCGGTGTCCAGGAACAGACCAGCTCCGCGTCCTCCTTGAACGGGATCTCGGGGTCGATGTAGTAGTCGGTCCTGCCGCCCGGTACCTGGGGGCGGAACTGGGTGATCTCCAGCGAACCGAACAAGCGTGGAGCATCGGCGGACGGCACAGCATCGGTGCACGCCCCGGGGATCGTCGCCGTGGTGTCGGCCGGCGCCGGGGTCGGCGTGATGCGGGCCGCGGACGGTGACGGTGACCCGGTCGGTGCCGGTGTCGGCGGTGCAGAGGACGGCACGGGTGCCGGTGCTGCGGCGAAGGGCGTCGGAACGAGTCCGAGCGCCACCGAACCGCTCGCGGTGCCGATGCCGAGCACGCCGATCAACGCCACGATGAGGCCGACGCGACGGCGTGCTGAGGCCGGTCGTGGCTTGTCGTGCATGCCCCTGACGACCTGCTGCCGCATGCCGGCGAGCATCCGCTGCATCTCGTCGCCTCCGGGCGGCTCGTTGCTCATCGGGGACCCGGGGTCGGTTCGTCGTTCATCGTTCATCGTTCGTCACCGCCTTCTTGATCCGTGCACGGGACCGCCACACGCGCTGGGTGACGGCGCCGACGCTCATCCCGAGCAGGTCGGCGGCCTCGGCGTAGGAGCGGCCCTCGATGAGGCAGAGCTCGCACACCTGGCGATCGAGTGGTGCGAGCGCGTCGATCTCGGCGCGGACCCACCGCAGCCGTTCGCGGGCGTCGTCGTCCGGCTCGGGCGCGGCGAGCTCGTCGGGCAGGTCGACACCCTCGTGTCGCCGCTGCTGTCGCCGCAGGTTCGCGGCGTGGTTCCGGCACACGACGAGCAGCCACGGCAGGAGTGACTCCCCGGGGACCTCCACGGTGTCGGCTTTCTGCCAGAGGGTCAGGAACGCGTCCTGCACGATCTCCTCGACGTCCATGCGCCGCGTGACCAGTGCCCACGTGTAGCGGGTCATGGTCTCGGCGTGACGGTCGAACAACGCGGTGACCGCACTGCGGTCGCCGCGCGCTGCTGCCGCCACGAGCGCGCTGTCCGGCTCGGCTGATCGGTTCATGTCCACCCCCTTCACTCCGCAGTGTGCACGGAGGGGACATCCTCACAGATCCTTCGCCGCCGGGCGTGTCGTGTGGCCGAGGGGCACCCCGGAGTCGGCGGTCACAGGGGTGCCATCGCGTCGCCCGGTCGCGTCAGGTGTCGGTCTCCCTCTCGGCCTCCGGCATCAGGTGGGTCCGACGCGAGAAGACGTCGTCCGCCTCCATGTCCCGGTAGCGGCGCGCGTCGGCCAGTGCCCGCACGAGTTCGGTGGCGGTCAGCGGGACGACGTACGCCGGGGTTCCGCGTTGGAACCGCCAGCCCTCGCGGAGCGGACCGGCGTCCACGACGTCGAAGCCGATGCTCTGGATGAGCTCGCTGACGGTGTCCTTGGCTGCGGCGTCGTCGCCCGCGACGGGCAGCGCTCGCCGGGGTCCTCCGCCCGGCCGTGCGTCCGTGGCGATCTCCTCGGCGTAGATGCTGTTGAACGCCTTCACCACACGAGCGGCCGGGAACGAAGCCTGCAGGAGTTCCGACGTGGTGGTCGACTCGTCGTCGAGCGCTTCGATGTGTCCGGACCAGTCGGTGTAGTAGTTGCCCGCGTCCATGACGATCCGGCCGTCCAGCGCGGCCGCCGGGAGCTGGTCGTACCGGTGCAGCGGGACGGCGAGCAGCAGCATGTCCGCCCGCTCCGCTGCCCCGACCACGGTGTCCGCGGATGCCCGCTCGCCGAGTGCGGCCACGATCTCGGACAGGCTCTCCGGGCCGCGCGAGTTGGCGAGGACGACATCGTGGCCGGCGGCGACGGCTGCCCGCGCGAACCCCGCTCCCACCTTGCCGGTGCCGATCACTGCGATGACTTTCATGGCGACGCTCCTGCCGTGTCGTGGGCGGCGTGCGGCACAGGTCGCACCACGGTCCTGCCGCCCTCGGTCCATCGTGGGGCGGCTCGGACCCGGTGTCTTCCGTCACGTGACGTAGGGGGGAGGGTCAGGGGGTCAGTGACCGGCGCCGAGGTTCCCGGCGAGGCGGCTGTGGAACGCCTGGCTGGCGTCGTTCATACCGCGGATGTCGACGCGCTTGCCGTGCTGGTGGTACTTCGTCTCGATGGCGTCGAGCGCGGCGACGGTGGAGGCGTCCCAGATGTGTGACCCGGTCATGTCGATGACGACGAGTTCGGGGTCGTCGACGTAGTCGAACTGGGTGGTGAGGTCGTTGCTCGACGCGAAGAAGAGTTCGCCCTCGACCGTGTAGAGCGCGTGCTGCTCACCGGTGCTGAGCGTCTCGATGCTCCGCGACACGGTGGTGAAGTGGGAAACGCGGCGTGCGAAGACGATCATCGCGGCGATGACACCGATGATCACGCCGATGGCCAGGTTGTCCGTGGCGACGACGATCACGACGGTGAGGACCATGACGATGGTCTCGCCGACCGGCATACGCCGCAGTGTGGACGGCTTGATGCTGTGCCAGTCGAAGGTGCCGACGGAGACCATGACCATCACGGCGACGAGTGCGGCCATCGGGATGATCGCGACGACGTCGCCGAGTCCGACGACGAGGACCAGCAGGAAGACCCCGGACAGGAACGTCGAGATCCGGGTACGGGCGCCGGAGGCCTTGACGTTGATCATCGTCTGGCCGATCATCGCGCAACCGCCCATGCCGCCGAACAGGCCGGAGGCGATGTTCGCCACCCCCTGCCCGAGGGCTTCGCGGGTCTTGCGGGAACCGGTGTCGGTGACCTCGTCGACGAGCTTCGCCGTCATCAGCGACTCGAGCAGGCCCACCAGCGCCATCGCGAGGGCGTAGGGGGCGATGATCGTCAGCGTCTCGAGCGTCAGCGGGACGTTCGGGATGAACAGGGTCGGCAGGCTGTCCGGGAGCTTGCCCTCGTCGCCCACGGTGGGGATGGCGATGGACGCCAGCACGGTGACGAGCGTCAGGACGACGATCGCCACGAGCGGTGCCGGGATGGCCTTGGTGACACGGGGCAGGAGCACGATGATCGCGATGCCGACGGCGCCGATCGGCCAGACGAGCCAGTCGACGCCGATGATGTTCGGCAGCTGCGCGGTGAAGATCAGGATCGCGAGGGCGTTGACGAACCCCACCATCACCGACCTCGGCACGAAGCGCATCAGCTTGGCCGCGCCGAGCCCACCGAGGACGAGCTGGAACACGCCGCCGAGCAGGACGGTGGCGATCAGGTAGTCCAAGCCGTGCTCCTTGACCACGGGGGCGACGACGAGCGCGATGGCTCCGGTGGCGCCGGTGATCATCGCGGCACGTCCGCCGACGAACGAGATGACCACGGCCATCACGAACGCCGAGAACAGCCCGACGCGGGGATCGACGCCCGCGATGATCGAGAACGAGATCGCTTCCGGGATCAGCGCGAGGGCCACGACGAGGCCGGCGAGGACCTCGCGGAGCAGGATCTTCGGGTTCCGCAGGGCGGACAGGACGGTGGGACTTGCGTGCACCGGAGCCGGTGCGGGCGTGACGGTCGTCACGGTTCTCCTTCGCTGAGGGATGCGGACGCTCGGCGTCCGCGGGGGGAATGTCGTGGGGCGCTTCGTCGCGCGCACTGACCGAGTGCGGCCAGGGACCCGAACCTTCCGCGACGGAAGAGTTGGTCGTGTCCGACTCTAACGCAACGGAAGGGTTGCTGCGCAAGCATCGGTACGATCGGTCGGGACCGGGCAACCGGGCGGAAGGGGTCAGCAGTGACGGACGCGGCAGGAGCATCGACGATGCGGATCGGTGAACTCGCCGACCGGACCGGGCTCTCCATCCGGACCGTGCGGCACTACGACGACGTCGGGCTGCTCCACCCCACCGGCCGGACCGAGGGCGGCTTCCGGCTGTACTCCGACGACGACCTGCAACGCCTGCTCGTCATCCGCCGGATGAAGCCCCTCGGCTACTCCCTCGAGCAGATGGCCGAGCTCCTCGGCATCCTCGACGGGCTCCAGGTGGCGGACGGCACCGAGCGGGACCGGCTGCAGGCGCAGCTCGACGCGTACGTCGTCGACACCGAGGAACGCCGGGCGAAGCTCGCCCGCAACCTCGAGTGGGCCGACGAGTTCCTCGGCATCCTGCGCGCGCACTGACACGCCGTGACGGACTGGAGGCGCGGTGCCAGCTGGCGCCGTGCCTCCCGTCCGTCCGCTGGTCGCGTCGCGCGACCGACGCCGGCTTGTTCACCCAACCGACGCGTACGCGTGGCAGGGTGGTCCGGGGCATCGTCGCCCGCAGCCCAGCCAGCCGCCAGCGGAGCACGATGCCAACACCCGACCTGATGATCGTCACGGACCTCGACGGGACGTTCCTCGACCACCACGACTACTCGTTCGACGCGGCCCTGCCGATGCTGGAACAGCTGCGGGCGGACGAAGTCCCCGTGGTGTTCTGCAGCAGCAAGACGCGTGCCGAGATCACGGCGCTGCAGGCGCGCACCGGGCTCGACGGACACGCGTTCGTGGCGGAGAACGGCGCGGTCGTCGTCGGACCGGCGGGCGACGTGCTGGTCGGACCGATCGCCGGAGAGCTCGAGCGGCTGCACGGAGAACTCGACCGCGTCCGTCGGGCACTGGAGCTGCACTTCGAGACCTTCGGCGGCGTGACCGACGCGGTCGTCGCCGCGTGGACCGGCCTCGACCTCGATGCGGCCGGACGAGCACAGCAGCGCGAGGCGTCCGAGGTGCTGCTCTGGCACGCCGAGGACGACGACCGGGCGGACGCGTTCCGCGCGGCGCTCGCCGCGGTCGGCCTCGACCTGGTGCGCGGCGGCCGGTTCTGGCACGTGCTGCCGGCGGGCCGCGACAAGGGCGCGGCGGTCCGGACGCTGATCGCCGACCACGAGCGTCGGACGGGCACGGTCCCGCGCACGATCGGACTCGGTGACGGCCCGAACGACACCGCGCTGCTCGACGCCGTCGACTTCGCCGTCGTGGTCCGCGGGCACGGCCCGGCACCCGGACCGCTCGCCGACGACCGCCCCGAGCGCGTCCACCGCACGACCGCCCCCGGCCCGCAGGGCTGGACCGAGGGCCTCACCCGGTTCACCACCCCGTCCGTCAGGAGCCACCGATGAGCGACTTCCACCAGAACGGCGTCATCACGACGTTCCACGACCTCGGTCGCCGCAGCACCGCGAGCCTCGAGGAGGACCTGCGGGGCTTCGCCGAGAAGCGTCCGATGAGCCTGATCCTGCCGGCGCTGTACTCCGAGCTCGAGCGTCCGGCCCTGTCGCGGATCGTCGACGAGCTGGCCGAGGCCGACTGGCTCAGCGAGATCGTGATCGGGCTCGACCGCGCCGACCGCTCGCAGTTCGAGCACGCCCGCGAGTTCTTCTCGCGGCTGCCGCAGCGGCACCGGATCCTGTGGAACGACGGGCCGCGACTGCGCGAGCTCGACGCCGAACTGGAGCGTGCGGGCCTGGCACCGGGGGAGCCCGGCAAGGGCCGGAACGTCTGGTACTGCACCGGGTACGCCCTGGCGTCGGAGCGGGCGGACTGCATCGCCCTGCACGACTGCGACATCACCACCTACGAGCGGGGCATGCTCGCGCGGCTGTTCTACCCGGTCGCGAACCCCGCCTTCGACTACGAGTTCTCGAAGGGGTACTACGCCCGCGTCGCCGACGGCCGGATCAACGGCCGCGCCGCACGGCTGCTCGTCGGGCCGCTGCTCCGCTCGCTCCGGCAGGTCTACGGGGAGTCCGAGTACCTGGAGTACCTCAGCAGCTTCCGGTACCCGCTGTCCGGCGAGTTCGCGATGCGTGCCCACGTGCTGAACGGCCTGAAGATCCCCGGCGACTGGGGACTCGAGATCGGCATGCTCTCCGAGGTCTACCGCGACTACGCGACCCGGCAGGTGTGCCAGGTGGAGATCGCCGACGCGTACGACCACAAGCACCAGCCCCTCGCCGAGGCCGACGGCACCGGCGGCCTCGCCCGGATGGGCAACGACATCGTGCAGTCGCTGCTCCGGAAGCTCGCGACCATGGGCGTCCCGCTCACGTCCGACTCGTTCCGGGTGCTCAAGGCGACGTACTACCGGAACGCGCTCGACATCGTCGAGGTCTACCGGCACGAAGCCGAGATGAGCGGGCTCGCGTTCGACCAGCACGCCGAGGAAGCCGCCGTGGAGCTCTTCACCAAGGCGATCCTCGACGCCGGCGGCGCCTTCACGGCGCGGCCGAACGACAAGCCGTTCATCCCGAGCTGGAGCCGGGTGCGCTCAGCGGTTCCGGACGTGCTCGACCGGCTGCGGGACGCGGTGGAGGCGGACCAGCAGGACTGACCGGTTCGCTCGACCGGGTGACGGCGTCGACGAAGCCTTCAGCGACCAGACCGGCGCAAGCCGTCGAGGGGGACCCACCCTGGCTGCGAGCGTTGCCACGATCGGAAACGGTCGATGCGCCCCTGCGCGGCTGCCACGGCAGGCCGAGCCCGCCGGATCACGCGGCTCCGCAAGACGAGGAAGCCCGAGCCCACGAGGACGAAGAAGCCCGCCAGAGCCAGCCCCGTAAATCGGATCGGACCGACTACCGACCAGCCGATCGAGGCGCCGCCGAGCGCACACAGCACACACCCCCAGAACAACAGTCGGCTCGCGGTGTGCCGGAAGGTCCGGACGAGCCGTTCATCGTGTTCGATCGTCGGCGTGCTGCCGGGCTCTGACTCTGCGAACCCCACCCGGAGCCGCATCACGAGCCCCAGATGACGTACGCGACGACCCCGAGGACGACGACACCGCCGATGGGAACGAAGAAGATCCAGTCGTTCCGGATCGGCGCGCTACCCGGTTGATGGTCTCGCTGGAACGGGGCGACCGGGTTGCCGCTGACCCCGGGGAGGAAGTCGGTCGAGTGCTGTCGGACCGGTTCTTCGGGACGCTGGTCGTGCATGTGACCCCCCAGAGTCGTCGGGTGCTGATGACCCTCCCGTCGATCTTGCCCGACATCGGGTGCCTTGACCACCACCGGTGCAATCGGCCGACTCGTCATCCGTGCTGCGGGTCCCACCCGTCGGATCCCGGCGCCCAACCGAGTTCCGGACCGAGACGCTCAGCGATGTCGGTGATGATCTGCGCGTAGTCGTCGGGCTCGAACGAGAACGGGAGCGCGAAGGCGACCTCGGTGACCGCCTGGTAGCCGACGTCGGCACGGAGCCGGTCCGCGATCTCGGCCGACGTGCCGACCAGGTCGGCGGCGAAGAGCATCCCGGCGGGGCCCTGCGGGACGCCGACGCGACCCGAGCGGCTGTCGACGTAGGCGCGGTAGCGGGCCGCTTGCTCGGCGGTCGCGGTGTCGGTGGGGATGACGACCAGGCCCTGCGAGATGCGGGCGGCAGCGGGGTCGGGGTGGACGTCGAGGTAGGCGTCGATCTGGGCGCGCTGGTTCGTGGCGAAGTCCGTGCCGACCTCGCTGCGGGTGACGCTCGAGGTGAGCAGGTGGAAGCCGTTCTCGCCCGCCCACACGGCCGACTTCGTGCTGCCCGTGCCGTACCAGATCCGTTCGGCCAGGCCGGCGCTCTGCGGCTGGACGGTGCTCGCGAACTCCTCGATGCCGCGGCGTTCCACGGTCTCGGTGGTCGTCACCGGGTCGCCGCGCACGAGGTCACGGAAGCGCAGGAGCCGGTCGTTGCCGAGGTCCTCGTGCTCCAGGGTGTCGGGGTAGATCGCGTCGCGGTACAGGTCGAAGTTCATCGGCGTGCCGACCGAGAACCCGGGGTTCAGACGGCCGCCGAGCAGGACGTCGACCGTGCTGAGGTCCTCCGCCAGGCGGAACGGGTTCTCAGCACCGATCGGGGTGACCGCGGTGCCGAGGTCGATGCGTGAGGTGCGCTGCGAGGCGGCAGCCAGCACCGCGACGGGGGAGGAGATGCCGTGCTGCAGGTGTCGGTGGCGCAGCCAGGCGCTGTCGAAACCCAGGGCCTCGGCGCGCTCGATCACGCGCAGGGTGTCCTCGTGGCCCTCGGACGGTCGGGCGGGGTCGAACGACCCGATCGTCAGGAAGCCGAGCCGGTGCAGGGGAGTTCCGTCGAGGGGCATGGGTCGATCGTGCCAGATGCGTTGTGCCGGATGCGTCGTGTCCGGTGCGTCGTCCGGGACCCGATCCTGTGGGTCAGGGTCGGGTCTCCTTGATCAGGGCCTCGACGTTGTTCCCGTCCGGGTCGGACACGAACGCGGTGTACGCGCGGTACTCCGGCCAGTAGCGCGGTTCGTGCCGTGACACCCCGCCGGCGGCCACGGCTTCGCGGTGGAAGGCGTCGACCTCGGTCCGTGACCCGGCCTCGAACGCCAGGTGGAGTCCGCGCGTCGTCGCCTCGGGGGTCCGGGCGCTCTCGAGCGAGACGCTCGGGGTGTCGTCGCCGTGCTGCCAGAACTCGGCGACGGCGTCGGTGCGGTAGCCCGCTCCGATGCCGAGGGGCGCGAGGGCGGCGGTGTAGAACGCGTCGCTCGCGGCGAAGTCGCTGGCGAAGACGCCCAGGTGGTGGATGAGGTGACGACCCGGCATGGGACGACCCTAGGCCGCCGTCACGGCATCCGTCCGGGCAGCTTCCCGGTCCCGCTGGCAGGCTGGATCCGTGCACATCACCCTGGACTCAGCGACCGACATCGTCATCTCCGGCATCCGCTTCCCGGAGGGGAACCGCTGGCACGACGGACGGCTCTGGTACTCGGACATGCACACGGGCCAGGTCTTCTCGGTCGACCCGTCCTCGACCGACGGCCCCCGGCTCGAGGCCACCGTCGACGGGCAGTCGTCGGGGCTCGGGTGGCTCGCCGACGGACGGCTCATCGTCAGCTCGATGGAATCCCGCACGGTCGTCGCCGTCGAGCCGGACGGCAGCACCTCGGTGTTCGCAGACCTGTCCACGATCGAGTCGTCGCTCGTGAACGACCTGGTCGTCGACGCCCGGACCGGCCGGACCTACATCGGTGCCTTCGGCTACGACCTGTACGCGGGCGAGGAACTGCGCCCCGGCCCGCTCTACGTGATCGACCCCGACGGCTCCGTCCGCCTGGCCGCCGAGGGCCTGGTGTTCCCGAACAGCGCCAACATCCTGCCCGGCACCCGGACCCTGGTGGTCAGCGAGACGTGGGGTGGCCGGCTCACCGCGTTCGACATCGAGGACGACGGTTCGCTGACCGGGCGGCGCGAGTGGGCAGCCCTGCCCGGTGGCGTGACCCCGGACGGCAGCACCGTCGACCGTGACGGTGCGATCTGGGTCTGCTCGGTCGACACGGGCGAGTTCCTGCGGGTCGTCGAGGGCGGCGAGGTGACGGACCGCATCGACGCACCCGGGGACTGCGCGATCGACTGTGCGCTCGGTGGCGAGGACGGCCGCACCCTCTACCTGGCGACCGCCGACAGCTACGACCCGGCCGTGACGGCGACGACGCGCGCCGGTCGGATCAGTTCGGTGCGCGTCGAGGTCCCCGGGTGGTGAACCCGAGCGACCTCGCCGAGGCGACGCGTCGTGCCGAGTACCTGGTCGAGCACGGGCCGACGGTGGTCGTCATGTCGCAGCAGGCGGGGTTCGCCGGCCTGTCGATCCTGTGGGCGTTCATCAGCGTTCCCTCCGTGCTCCGCACCGACTCGGTGATCTGGTTCCTGTTCGCCCTGGCCGGAGCGGTCGTGAACGTGACCGCATGGGTCCGTGCTCGACGCCACCGCAGGCTGCTGCCCTACCTCGTCGAGACGCCGCAACAGCCGCTCGGCGTGCTCGCCCCGGCGGACCGCAAGTCCGTCACCCGACAGGTCAGCGGACGAGTACCGGTGCCGCCCGAGACCGTGCCGCTCGTGCGGGCGATGCTCGCGTGGCAGCGGCGGTCCACCCGAACCTCGGCCCCGACCCTGATCGGCACCGGGCTGAGCCTGTTGGGACTCGGCGGCGCCACAGCCCCGACGTTCGGTTCGGGTTGGGCGTTCCTGGTGTTCATCGCCGTCGTCGTGGCGTTCGTCACGGTCGCGACGGTGATCGGCGTGCGTCGAAGCCGCCGAGTCCTGGCCGAGCTCGATCGGGCGGGCGCGCCCGTCTCCTGAGCCGGGTCAGTCGCTCGGCTGCGCTCCCGGCCCGAGCGCGATCACCGTGCCGAGGAACCGTTCCGGTTCCTTGTCGACCTCGTCGAAGCGGACCGGGTCGGCAGGGGAGATCGGGATCACGCCGGACACTCCGAGGTCGGTCCTGAACCAGACCATCGGTGCGGGCGTCCGACCCGCGCGCGCATCGCGGAGCGCCGCATCAGCCAGCTGCGGCCACAGAGCTTCTTGCTGTGCGGAGACACACATCGTCGTCGCACTGATCGTCAGGATTCGCACACGTCATCATGCGCTCCCGACGACCGGTTCGGGCATACGCGTCGTCGACCAGATGGCGCTGGTTGTTGTCCTCGCGCCCGTCAGCGTGGTGCGGGGAGGCCGAGATGGACAGTCGCCACTCATGCAGAGCGACGCGGCCTGGCGCGCTGGGCACCTCGCCGCCCACCGGGTCATGCGGCCGTTGCTCGTCGGTGCCGCGGTCGTGGCGATCGTGTCCGTTCCGGCCCAGCTCATCCCGGCGCTCTACGTCGTGCTGCTCGGGCTGTCCTTGGCGACCACGCTGGCGGCGCTCGTCGTCGGTGCGGTTTCGGCATCCCGCGCTGCGAACAGCGTTCCGCGCGACGGTTGATCGGAGCGGCCATGCTGGTCCCGTGCAGCGAATCGGTCTGAAGGACCCCGAAGGCGTTCGGTTCGTCCCGCCTGTCGGATCTGGGACCGGCGTCCTGGTGCTCGCGGGGTCGAGCGGTCGGGTCGATGAGGACCGCGCGCGGGTCTTCGCGGAACTCGGGCACGTCGCTGAATCGATCCGGTGGTTCGGGGGAGCCGGCCAGCAACCGGGACCGTGGTCGGTCCCGCTCGAGCTATTCCTCGCTCGCATCGACGAGCTCGAGCGGAGCTGCGACCGTGTCTGGCTCGTCGGGACCTCCCTCGGTGCCGAGGCCGCGCTGGTCCTCGGCGCCCACCGCCCCTCGGTCGCGGGCGTCATCGCGTTCGCACCCACCGACGTGGTGTGGCCCTGGCCGGACGGCGCCGGGGCCGGGGCCGAACGATCGCACTGGACCCTCGACGGATCGCCACTGCCGCACGTGCCGCTGGCGTGGGACACCTTGCGGCGGGAGGAACCACCCCGCTTCCGATCGCTCTACGAACACTCGTACGAAGCTGCCCCGGACCGGGTTCGGGCAGCGGAGATACCCGTCGAGCGGATACCGCAGGTCGTCCTGATCGCCGGTGAGGACGACCAGGTCTGGCCGAGCGCCCAGAGCGCTCGACGCATCGCAGCTCGGCGGACCGCGGCTGGGTGCGCGACGACCCTGGTCATCGATCGGGACGCAGGGCACCGGGCGGTCCTGCCCACCGAGTCGGTCGTGGCCGGAGGGACCGCGATGGTGCGCGGCGGTACCGCGGTCGCCGACGCTGCGCTCGGAGTGGTGGCACTTGAGGCGATCCGTGGTGCCCTCGACCAGGACCGCATCCGTCCACCGAGCTGACCGAAGGGGCTGTTCGCCGCCGCTCGGTGCGAGGTTGCACACGTGGTGCGAGGGATCCGGGGTCGCACCACGTGTGCAACCTCGCACCAGACGGAACCGACGCCAAGCGACCGGGGCGACACGGACGGCGCGCACCGCCCGCCACCACACGCACCCGCGTCACCCGCACCCCTCCGGGTACGGCAGACTGCACGGACAAGCATCCAGGAGTGATCGTCATGTTCGTCGCCGCCATCGTCTTCCTCGTCATCGCGCTCGTCGCGCTCTTCTTCCGAACACGCACCTACTCCACCCCCGCACGACCGGCTACGCCCGGTCGCGAGGCACGTCCAGCCGTCCCGACCCGCCGCCCGAACCTCATCGCGACGTGGACAGCAGCAGCCGCGGGCGTCCTGTTCGTCGGGCTCACGCTCGGCAGCACCCTGTACGCGCAGGACACGGGCGAGTCGAAGGTCCAGGTGGACATCTCCGGCAACATCGTCGGACAGACCACGGACTCCGGGTTCCACTTCAAGGCACCGTGGGCGACGCTCCACACGTTCAACATCCGGAACCAGACCGTCACCTACATCAACGCGGTGAACGGCTCCGACTCGGACAACAACGGCAACGTCCGCTCCGGCCCGTACGTCACGGTGCAGGACCAGGACGGCGTCTCGTCGAACGTCAGCCTGAACCTGCAGTACAGCATCGACGCGAAGTCGGTCACCGACATCTACCGGTCGTACAAGACCGAGGAGAACTTCAAGACGCAGTTCATCGGCAACTCGGTGCGCAGCGTCGTCCGCCAGGTGCCGAACGACTTCACCACCATCGAGCTCATCACCAAACGCGGCACCGTCGAGAAGGCGATGATCCAGGCGCTCGAGACGCGCTGGAAGGGCTCTGGCGTGCACGTCGACAACTTCGCCCTGCAGGAGATCACGCCGCCGAAGTCGGTCATCGACGCCTACGCCACGGCGCAGCAGGCGCAGATCCAGGTCACGAAGGAGCGCGCGCTCCTGGACGCCAAGAAGGTGCAGGCGCAGCAGCAGGTCGCCGAGGCGCAGGGTCAGGCCGACGCCAACGAGGTCCTCAACGAGCACCCGCTGTCCGACGCCGCGCTCAAGCAGCGCGAGATCGAGGCGCTCAAGAGCGCCGGCGACAACGGCTCCCTGATCGTCGTGCCGCAGGGCACCGACAACATCCTCAGCCTGCCGGGGACCTCGGGTTCGAAGAGCAAGTAACGCTCGCCGAGACGGACGGGAGGCACGGTGCCAGCTGGCACCGTGCCTCCCGTCCGTCCGCGTTGCGGGGTCCAGGGCCCCGCTCAGGCCGCGCCGTGACTGGCGCGGCTGCGCCGCGAGAGCGAATCGATGATGACGGCCAGCAGCAGGACCGCGCCGGTGATCATGTAGCGGATCGACGAGTCGAGGCTCAGCAGGGTGAGCCCGTTCGAGATCGACTGGATCACGATGATGCCGAGCAGTGCCGACCAGGCGCTGCCGCGGCCACCGAACAGGCTGGTCCCGCCGATGACGGCTGCGGCGATCGCGTTGAGGTTCGTGTCACCGGCGCCGGACGACAGGCTCGCCGAGTTCAGGCGGGCGGCGGCGAGGATGCCGCCGACGGTGGCGAAGAGCGAGGTCAGCATGAACACCGAGATGTAGATGCGGTTCACCCGGATGCCGGAGCGCCGTGCGGCCTCGACGTTGCCACCGACCGCGAAGACCGAGCGGCCCCAGCGGGTGCGCTTCAGTACGAAGTTCATCAGCACGACCAGCACGATGAAGAACACGAACGAGGTGCCGGTGCCGAAGTCGCGCGACAGGTACCAGACCATCAGCGCGAGGCCGAGGAACAGGGCGACGGCCTTCACGACGGTCAGGGACATCGCCCCGGTCGACAGCCCGGCACGGCGACGACGGGCAGCGCGGCGGACCTCGGTGAAGAAGAGTCCTCCGGCGGCCAGGACGGCGAGCAGGTAGGCGAGCCACGGCGGCAGGTACGAGGCCGAGGCGAACTGCACGATCGGGGAGTCGTACGGCAGGTTGATCGAGCCGTTCGGGCCGAGGATGAGCAGCTGCAGCCCGAGGAACCCGAGCAGACCGGCGAGCGTGATGACGAAGCTCGGCACCCCGAAGCGGGTGAACAGCAGGCCGTAGAGCAGACCGGCGGCGGCACCGACGGCCAGGGCGACCGTGAGCACGAGCCACAGCGGCCAGCCGAGCGTCGTGAGCCCCTGGCCGAGGATCGCGGCGGAGAGCCCGCTGACGCTGCCGACGGACAGGTCGATCTCACCGAGCAGCAGCACGAGGACGATGCCGATCGCGATCGTGCCGACCGCGGCGCACTGCAGGGCGAGGTTGACCAGGTTGCCCGGGGACAGGAAGTCGGGGGAGAGCGCCTGGAACACCGCCCAGATGACGATGAGCCCGACGACCACCGGCAGCGAACCGATGTCACCGCCGCGCACCCGGCGGACGAACGCCTTCGCCGCGCCGCCGATCCCCTGGTCGCGCAGGAGCCGCTCGTCCTGCAGGTCCGCGGCCGAGGGGGTCGGGGTCGCTGCGGTGAGGGTCTCGTCGGTCTTGCTCATGCGCTGGTCTCCTGCTCGGTGCGGGCGGCGGCACGACGGGTGACGGCGTTGTCGGTGGCGCCGGTGATGGCCGCGATGATCTCCTCGTAGGAGACGTCGTCGATGCGGAACGTGCCGTTGTTCCGCCCCAGGCGAAGGACCGCGACCCGGTCGGCGACGGCCTGCACGTCCGCGAGGTTGTGGCTGATGAGGACGACGCCGAGCCCGCGCTCGCGCAGGCGTTCGACGAGGTTCAGGACCTCGGCGGTCTGTGCGACACCGAGTGCGGCGGTGGGCTCGTCGAGGACGACCACCTGCGGGTCACCGATCAGCGAGCGCGCGATCGCCACGGTCTGCCGCTGCCCACCGGACAGCGACGCGATCGGGATCCGCACCGACGGGATCCGCGCGGCGAGCTGCTGGAGGAGCTCCCACGATCGGCGCTCCATCTCCTCTTCGTCGAGGAACGGGTGGGCGATCTCGCGCCCGAGGAACAGGTTCGAGACCACGTCGAGGTTGTCGGCGAGGGCGAGGTCCTGGAACACCGTGGCGATGCCGAGGGTCTGGGCCGCGGCGGGGTTCGGGACGGTGACCTCGTCGCCGCCGAAGGTGATCGTGCCGCCGTCCGGCGTGTAGACCCCGGCGAGGATCTTGACGAACGTCGACTTGCCGGCGCCGTTGTCGCCGACGATGGCGACCACCTCGCCCGGGTAGACGTCGAAGTCGATGTCGCTGAGGGCCTGGACGGCGCCGAACCGCTTGGTGATCCCGCGCAGGGACATCACCGGGTCGGCGGAGGGGTGTGCTGCTGGTGACGCGTTGCTCACGGGTGTCGTGCTCACGGGTGTCGTCCTCGATCGGTGAGGCCCGCCCGGTCCGCAGTCGGACCGGGCGGGCAGAGGGGGTCGGACCTACTTGATGCCGGCGCTGTCGCAGGCCGACTTGTACTGCGCGGTGCAGATCTTCGACACCTCGTACAGGCCGTCCTTGACCACCGTCGACTGGACGTTGTCCGTGGTGACGGCGACCGGGTCGAGCAGCGTCGACTGGACGCTGGCGCCGCCGGCGGTGTCGACGGTGGTGTCGCCCTTCGGGGTCTCACCCTTGGCGAACTGGATCGCCAGGTCGGCGGCCTTCGACGCCTCGGGCTTGAAGGCCTTGTAGACGGTCATGTACTGCTCACCGGCGAGGATCCGCTGGATGCCCGCGAGCGAGGCGTCCTGCCCGGTGACGGGCGGGAGCTCGGTGACGCCGGCCGACTTCAGGGCCGCGATGACGCCGCCGCCGGTGTCGTCGTTCGCCGCGTAGACGCCGGTGATCTTGTCCTTGCCGAGCTTGCTGATCTGGCCGGCTGCCCAGTCCTGCGCCTTGGCGGGGTCCCATCCGGGGGTGTCGTACTCGGCGAGCACCTTGTAGCCGCTGTCGTCGATGACCGAGTGGGCGCCCTTCTTGAACTGCGAGGCGTTGTTGTCGGTGGGGGAGCCGTTCACCATGATGATGCCCGAGCCCTCCGGGACCTTCTTCGCCTTGAGGGCGTCGACGAGTGCCTGGCCCTGCAGCTCACCGACCTTCTCGTTGTCGAACGAGATGTAGTAGCTCAGGTCGGGGCTGTTGATGAGCCGGTCGTAGGAGATCACCGGCACCTTCTTGGCCTTCGCCTGCTGGACGATGGACGCTGCGGCCTCGCCGTCGAACGGGTCGAGGACCAGGACCTTGACGCCCTGCGTGAGCATCGACTGGGCCTGCTGCAGCTGCTTCGACGCGTCGCCGTCGGCGTTCGCGTAGATGACCGAGCAGCCGCTGCACTGCTTCTTCACCTCGGCGGTGAAGAGCGGACGGTCGGCGCTGGCGTAGCGGGCGGTGACGGAGTCGGGCAGGAGCAGGCCGATCTTGGCCTTCGACGCGTCCCCGCCGCCTCCGCCGGAACCGGTCCCGGCGTCCGCGCCGTTGGAACAGCCCGCCAGGGTGGTGATCGCGAGCAGCAGGGCGCTGACGCCCAGCATCGCTCGTGTGGTGGATTTCTTCATTGAAACGTCCTCCAACAGTGGACCGCCCCCATCGGCGGTGCCCTGAGTGTGACAGCGAGCGTTCTTGGCTGCAAGAGTTGAACGCAAGGACCGCGCGCCGTGACGAAAACGTTATCCGGAGGGCGCGGGTGGCGCGGCCGGCGCAGCACGGAGCGCCCTGGCGCGTCTCCGCCTAGCGTGCGCGCGTCACGTCCACGGCTTCGATCGCCAGGGCCAGCGCGCCGGTCACCGAGGCCTTCTCGCCGAGCTGCCCCTGCACCACGTCCGGCGTGCCGTCCACGTCGACGATCAACGACGACTCGAGGGCCTGCCGCATCGGCCCGAGCAGGAGCTCCCCGGCCCGTGCGAACTCTCCCGTGACCACCACCCGCTCCGGGTCGAGGACGTTGCAGAGTCCCACCGCTGCCGAACCGATCGCGCGCCCGGCGTCGGCCACGGCGCGCATGCAGACCTGGTCGCCGCCCATCGCGCGCAGGATCAGGTCCGCCAGCTTCAGGGTGCCGACCTCGTCGCGGACGCCCTCGAGCACCGCGGGTGCGCCGGCGATCGCCTCGAGGCACCCTCGGTTCCCGCACCGGCACAGGGGTCCGTTCGGCAGGACGGGGGTGTGCCCGAATTCGCCGGCGATGCCGTGGTGCCCGCGGAACAGGTGCCCGCCGAGCACGAGTCCGGCGCCGATGCCGTTGCCGACGTCGAGCGTCACCACGGTGTCGCGGCCACGGGCCGCCCCGCTCCGGTGTTCCGCCAGGGCCGCGAGGTTGGCCGAGTTGTCGACCTGCACGGGCTTTTCCATCCGCCGGGCGAGCGACTGGCCGAGCGCGATGCCGTCCCAACCCCGCAGGATCCCGCCGCGCGCCGTCATCCCGGTGCGGGCGTCGATCGGGGCGGCCACGGCGAGGCCGACGGCGAGCACCTCGTCCATCGACGACTCGATGGACTCCACCATGTCCAGCACGAGCAGCGCGGTCTTGTCGAGCTCGGCGTCGGCGCGGTGGTCACGGGCCAGGGGCATGTGCCGCTCGGCCAGGACGGCGCCGTTCAGGTCCGACAGTGCGAGCCGCAGGTGCCGCGGCGAGACGTGCACCCCGGCGACCAGCCCGAGGCCGTGCGGCAGGGTCACGCGGAGCGCCCGACGGCCGCTCGAGGTGCTCGGCGTCGCGTGCAGGGCGCCGGTCGCGACGAGTTCCTTGACGATGTTCGAGACGGTTGCGGGGGAGAGCCCGGTCACCCCGGCGAGCTCGACCTGCGTCAGCCCGCCGTGCCGCTTCACCGCGCTGACGACCCGGCCCCGGTTGGCTTCACGCAGTGAAGCTTGGTTCCCCGGACTGCGGCGCGGCTCTGACACGGGGACAGCGTAACGGGCGGGTCCGGAACGCTCGCCGTGACGGACTGGAGGCACGGTGCCAGCTGGCACCGTGCCTCCAGGCCGTGGATGGCCGCGTCCACGGCCCGCTGCCGCCGTCAGACGCGTGGCGCCGTCCGGTCGAGGCGCGGGGTCGGGATGCCGAGCGCGCCGGCGGTGCGGCGGACGTCCTCGAGGACCGCCAGGGGTTCGGCGGCGGAGGGGTCGTCGTGTGCCGCGAGGCTCGCGCGGGCGATCGGCACCAGTGCCGTGGCCGCGGCGACGAGTGTCGCCGTCGTCCCCGGCAGCCGGATGGGCAGGGTCGAGGGGCGGTGTCGGGAGAGGTCGACGCCCCGCGCCTCCAGGACCGGGAGGAGCTCGCGGCCGGTCAGGAACGCGGCGCGGAGCGCGCGCCGGTCCCCGACCATCGTCGCCATGCCGCCGCTGCGCAGTGCCTGTGCGAACATGCCGGCGTCGAGCACGAAGTGCAGCCACAGCCATCCGCGGATGTCGTCCTCGTCCTGCACGGTGAAGCCCGCCCGCTCGAACACCGACCGCACCAGCTCCCGTCGGTCCGGAGTCGCGCCGGACGTCTCGAGTCGGACCGAACGGAGGACGGCGCCATGCAGGACCCCGTCGGCGTCGAACCCGCCGCCGGCTCCCGGGAACCCGAACAGCACCCGGTCCGCGGCGAGCGGTGCGACCGCGGCGAGGGGTTCGTCCCACACGTTGCCGAGGACCAGCACCGTGGCGTCGCCGATGTGCGGTGCCAGGGTGGCCACGGCCTCCTGCAGCCGGTGGTGACCGACGCTGAGGACGACGAGGTCGTACGCGTCGTCCGTGTCGATCGACTCGACCAGCCGCGTCGGCGATCCCGATCGAGTCCGCCGACCCAGTGGTCCGCGGCGGCCGTCGATGACGTCGGTCTGCACGGTGTCGCCGTACTCGGCAGCACGCCCCGGCCGCACCAGGTGGTCGACCTGGTGCCCGGAGTGCTGGAGGGCCTGGCCGTAGATCGTGGCGATGACGCCCCGGCCGAGCATGAGGATCCGCATCAGGCACCTGTCCGCTAGTCTGGAGACGATCTCCACTTTGAAGATATGGAGATTGTTTCCACTTGTCAAGGAGCGCCCGTGCCTGTCGAGGAACCCCTGCCTGCCGAGAAGCCGATGCGCGCCGACGCCCGCCGGAACCGCGACGCGATCGTGGCCACTGCCCGGACGGCGTTCGAGCGTGACGAGCAGCTCCGGTTCGACGACTTCGCCGGACGCGCGGGAGTCGGCGTCGGCACCCTGTACCGACACTTCCCGACACGCGAAGCGCTGGCGGCTGCGGTCTACCGGGGTGAGGTCGACGTCCTCTGCCGCCGTGCTCGTGACTCGACGCGACCCGCGGCTGAGAGCCTCGACGACTTCCTGCACGGGTTCGTGGAGTACGTGGTCGACCACGCGGGGCTCGCGCGCACCCTCGCCGCCGTGGTCGACGCCACCACGCAGGCCGAGGGCGGGGGAGACCTGGAGCGGACGCTCGCCGAGCTGCTGGCGCGCGCGGCCGCTGACGGGACCATCCGGTCCGACGTCGCCCCCGGGACGGTGCTCATGCTGCTGCACGGCATCGGGGCCGGGATCGATCGCCCCGGGTGGGCGACGGAAGCCCGTGCTGCCGCCGACCTGATCTCCCGAGGGCTCCGGGTCCGCTGATCCGTCAGCGCAGTCGCGCCGCCGGAGCGGTGCGGGCACGGAGCAGCACGGCCGCGCTCGCGGCTGCGGCGAGCACGACGAGTGACCACGCCACCGTGCCCACGGTGCCGGCGGGGTGGACCACCGACTGTCCGATCGCGGCCTGCACGGTGAGGAGCACGGTGCCCGCCGCCCACGCGACCGCGACGACGACGACGATCCGCACCTGCGTGGTCGGGTGCGCCAGCCACGGCAGGCGTCGACCGGCGGCGGCGACCAGGAGCGCCACGAGCGGGAGCACCTGCAGGGCGTGCATGCCGACGAAGTGGGCGACCCGGTAGTCGCCGCCGACGGTGCTCCACCCGAGCAGCGGTACCCCGGGTCCGCCGTCCGCGATCCCGACGGTGTGGGCGCCGACGATCCCGTCGGGCGCGGTGAGCTGTGTGGGGGTCGGGCCGGTCATCAGGAACGCGACCCCGATGCCGAGGAGCGCGATGACGGCACCGGCGCGGACGGCAACCGTCAGTGCCGGGGTGGGCAGGCGCAGGAAGAACAGCGCGATCGAGGTGACGAAGGTGCAGAGGTAGAGCGTCGTGATCGCCACCGCCATCACCGCCCACACCACCACGTGCACGCTGTTCGACACGTTGAAGTGACTCGTCGTGCCGGTCGCGGCGGCCCACACGATGAGCACCTGTTCCACCACCAGGGCCACGGCGACCACGGTGCCGAGTCGGCGAGCCAGCGTCCGCCACTTCGGCAGGTGGGCGATGAGCCACGCCCACGTGACGGCGTAGAGCAGGATCGACAGCGAGAACTTCAGGGGCTTCATCCACGCCGGTGCCCCGAGGATGGTCCGGGGATCCACGACGAGTCCGACGAGGCAGACCGCGGTGGACACGACCATCAGGCCGGCCACGGCCATGAGTGCCGGGTGCCACGCGACCGCTCGGCGGACGGCGGCGATCACCGGGTCACGCTCCGGGCGTGCAGCAGGGCGGCGGCCACGACGTCGGCGGTGGGGGTCGGGTGCACGCCGAAGGTCTGCTCGAACGCCGACGAGTCGAAGACGTAGGGGTCGGTGTACTGGTACCGCAGCTCGAGCGTCTCGCGGGCGGACGTGTTGAACAGCGCACCGAAGCGCAGCGTGGCCGACGACATCACGGCTGTGCGAGCGGCGGGTACCCCGGCGAGCTCGACGTACTGCCGCCCGGTCAGCGCCGGGGCGGTCGGCAGGTGCCAGGTCCGGCCCGTCGCACGGTCGTCGGTGCCGAGGACCACGAGCGCGTCGCCGATGTCGGTCGTGGCGGTGAGGGAGTGCGGCTGGTCGGCGTCGAGCAGCCAGGTCGGCCGCTTGCCGGCGGCGATCCGGTCGACGACGAACCCGTTGAACACGCTCGTCGTCGCCCCGGGGCCGGTGAAGTCGGCGCTCCGCCCGATGGTGACGGCCAGTCCGCGGTCGGCCGCGGTCCGCAGCTGTTCGAGGGCGGCTGCGCGCACCGCACCCTTCCGGCCGGAGGGGTTGATCGCGGTCGCCTCGGTCATCGGCCCGGACACGCGGCCGTAGGCGTAGACGTTGTCGAGGTACACCAGGTGGGTACCCGCGGCCAGGGCTGCCTCGACGGTGTTGTCGACGATCCTCGGCCACTGGTCCGCCCAGACCCTCGACGAGTACGGCAGTCCGGCGACGAGGTACGCGACGTCGGCGCCGTGCAGTGCGCGGCGTACCGCGGTGGGGTCGAGCAGGTCGGCGATGACGTGGTCGGTGCGGGCGTCGGCGCTCTCGCTCTCGCTGTTGCCTGCCGTTGCTGGTGTCGACGGGCGCCGGCCGACGGACACGGCGGTGACGTCGTGCTCGCGGAGGGCTCGGAGTGTCTCGCGCCCGACGACACCGTTGCCGCCCAGGACGACGTGCAGCGGAGCGGTCATGCGCCGGCCTCGTCCGTCTCGGCGACGGGGAACAGGTCGTGGGTGGCGTCCTGCTGCGCCAGGCGCCGGAGTCCTGCGAAGAGCGGATCGCCGAGGACGGTGCCGATCACCATCAGCTCCGCCATCGCGGTCCGGCCGTCGCGGTGCTGCAGTGCTGCCACGTCGGCCCGTGCCGCGCTCGCCGCTGCCGACACGTAGGCATCGAGGTAGTCGTCCGGGGCGTCGAACCCGATGGTGCGCAGCCCGTCGAGCGCCCGGGCCGCGGTCTCGAGTCCCGGGTTGTCCGACGTCGCGCACCAGCCGGCGGCCGACACCCGTTCCTCGATCCGGGCACGGGCCTCCGGGGTCGCCTCGGACTCGGGGGAGCGCGAGGTGGTCATCGCGTACTGGGCGACGGCGAAGACCTCGGCCAGCGGTGCGGTCTCGGCATCGAGCACGGCCAGGACCTGCTTCGTCACGGCGACCGAGAGCCCGCCGGTCTCCAGGAGTGCCCGGACGAGCCGGACCCGTTCGACGTGCCGGTCGTCGTAGGCGGTCTGGTTCGGCGCCGACTTCTCGCCGGGAGGCAGCAGGCCTTCGCGTTGGTAGTACTTGACGGCGGTGACCGGCGTGGATGCCGCTCGGGCAAGTTCAGATATTCGCACTATCGGAGAGTAGCGGTATCTACTTGTGTCCACAAGGCTCTCGCCTCTGGGTGGGCAAGTGAGGGTGTGTCAACCTGCCAGTCCGCCTGTGTCTCCGCGCAGATCGGCACGCGGGTCATTGTCATGTCATACTCAGCGAAGCAGCACGACCGGCCGTCGGCGGGTCCCTGCTCGCAGGGCTTCGTCGCCTGCACTTGCCGCTCCCAGCAGGTCGAGCACCACGTTCTCCGGTCGATGCGCCGCGCCCTTCCCCGGGGCCTGGCTGCCGGCAGCTCATCGAGCTGTCCGCCCGCACGTGGTCGACGCAGATCCGACGTTCGACGTCGCAGAGAGCACACCATGAAGAAGATCATCACCGCCTCGATCATCGGCGCAGCGGGCGTCGCCCTCCTGCTCGGAGGCGCCGGCACCTTCGCGCTCTGGAACTCCAGCGCCGAGACCGCCGGGGGCACCATCGTCGCCGGCGCGCTCTCGATCAAGCCGACCACGCAGGCGGCGAGCTGGACCGTCAACGGCGGGTCGCCGCTCTCGACGCTGGACGGCTACCCGATCGTGCCGGGCGACGTCGTCACCTACTCGCAGGACATGGTCGTCACCGCGAACGGCAAGGGCCTGAAGGCCACCCTGGCCGTGGACCCGGCATCGGTCGAGGCCACCTCGACGTCGGCCCCGGCGGACGTCGCACTGGCGAAGTACCTGTCGGCGAACGCGGTGCTCACCGCGTCCGGTGACGGGGTCTCCGGTGCCGCTGCGCCGTACACGGTGACCGGGCAGACCGGCTCGCAGCAGGACGTCCGCGTCGGCGTGACCATCGCCTTCCCGAAGAGCACCACCCCCGGTGTCGAGGACGGCACGCAGAACGGGTCGGTCGACCTCGACGCCATCGCCGTGACCCTGACCCAGGCGTGAACCGCCGGCGCCGAGGGGGCGCGATGACCGGCTGGCCGACGGCGACGTTGCTCGCCGTCGCCGCGGTGGGGATCGTGGCGGTCGTCGCCATCTCCACCGACGGTGGCACGTTCGCCCTCCTCAGCGCCCGGTCCTCGACCGAGCCCGCGAGGATCACCGCCGGGTCCGCGGACCTGTCGCTGAGCGGTCTCGCGCTGCCGTCCGCACCCCTCTACCCCGGTGCCACCGAGTTCGGCGTGGTCACCGCGACGAACACCGGCGACGTCCCCCTCGACCTCGGCGTCGCGGTGGCGCGAGCCGGCACGACGACGTCGGCCTCCGGTGTCCGCAGTGACCTGCGGGTGACCGTCGGTGCTGCGACGTCGGCGGCCGTGTGCCGGGCCGGCAGCGTGCGCCCCACGTGGTCCGGCACGCTCGACTCGACCTCGCCGCGGTCCGCGGGCATCGGGCTGCCCCCGGGTGCCGCCGTCGTCCTCTGCCTCGCCGTCGCGATGCCGGCCGATGCAGCCGCCTCGCAGCAGGGCCTCGCCACCGACTTCACCACGACCATCAGCGGGACGCAGGCAGGATCATGACCGACCGCACTCCGCGTCGACGCGTGCTCCTGCTCGGAGCGACGGCCGCCGCGGTCGTCGCGCTCGAACTCGTGAGCGGCGGGACGGCGTGGGCAACGTGGACCGCCCCGGCGCAGTCCGTCCGGGCCGCCGCGACGACCGGCTCCGTCTCGGTCGGGATCCGCGGTGTCGAGGACCTCGCCACCACGTACTCCTCGGCCGCGCTGTCCCACACGGCGCTCGTCACGGTGTCGAACTCGGGGTCCGTCCCCGCGACCACCTCGCTCTCGCTCGCGGCGACCGCCGGGTCCGCGGTGTCGAGCGCCGTCCGGGTCGACGTCTGGCAGTCCACGAACGCCAACCCCTGCTCCGGTGCTCCGTCGAGTGCCGCGATCACCGGTTCGGGCACGACGATCGCCCCCGTGGTCGCCACCCTCGCCGCCGGCGCGAGCCGCTCGACCTGTGTGCGGACGTCGGTCAGTCAGGGCCAGCGCTTCGACCTCTCCGGAGGCGCGACCACCCTCGACGCGACCGTCACCGCCCGCCAGGGGGCCTGGGTCGGCACCGCCCACGCCCGCGCCGCCCAGAGCGTCGCCGACACCGTCACCCCGTCGGTGCCGTCGAAGACCGCCGAGACCGACAGCAGCATCACGGTCACCTGGGCAGCGCCCGCGGACGCCAGCGGCATCGGTTCCTACGCCGTGTACCGGGACGGCGTCCTGGTCAGCGTCGTGCCGGCGTCCGTCCGGTCCTTCACCGACACCGGTCTGCAGGTCTCGAAGTACTACGCGTACACGGTGCGAGCGGTCGCCAGCGGGACGGGTGGCCACGCGTCGCCGGCGTCCCAAGGCATCCAGCACGCCACCGGCTGGTACACGTCCACGAGCCGGTACGTCCTGCGGAACGACGCCACCGGCACGTGCGTCGCGAGTGGTGGGTCGGCCTCCGGCTCACCGATCACCACGACGACCTGCACGACCAGTGCGACGCAGACCTGGCGCTTCATGCCCGAGGACGACTGGCTCCGGATCACGTCTCCGTCGAACCCGTCGCTGTACTGGGACGCCCCGAGTGACCGCTCCGCCCTGCTCCGTCCCGACAACGACATCAGCGCCCAGAAGTGGACGGCCGAAGCGGTCGGCGCGGGCACCGGGCTCTTCCGGTTCCGCAACCGGAACGACCTCTGCCTGACGGCGTCGAACGGGTCCGCCACCACCAACCCGATGACGGTCGCCGACTGCAGCACGTCCGGACTCCAGCTGTTCTCCCTCCGGGCCACGTCGTGACGACCGCAGTGCCGCAGTCGGAGCCGCAGCCGCAGCCGCAGCCGCAGCCGCAGGGCGCCCGCTGGTCGGGCGCCGTCCGGCTGCTGGGGCAGACGGCCGCGGTCCTGCTCCTGATCGTCGTGGTCGGGCTCGCGGCGCTGGCGATCCTGGTGCCGCGGATCACCGGTTCGGTGCCGCTCACCGTGCTGACGAGCTCGATGGAACCGGGGATGCCACCGGGCACCCTGGCGGTCGTCCGCCCGGTGGACCCCTCGGACATCGGTGTCGGCGACATCGTCACCTACCAGATCCGGGTCGATCGGCCCGGCGTGATCTCGCACCGGGTGGTCGCCGTCGCGATCGGGGCCGACGGCCGCCGCCTGTTCACGTTCAAGGGCGACAACAACTCCGCCGTCGATCCCGAACGGGTGGTCGCCGCGCAGGTCATGGGTCGGGTCTGGTACTCGATCCCCGGGCTGGGGTTCGTGAACACCGCCGTCGCGGGCGACGCGCGGGCCTGGCTCGTGCCGACGCTGGGCGGCGTGATGATCGGCTACGCCCTGCTGCTGGTGATCCGCTCGGTCGCCGTCACCGGAGCCCGCGGAACGTCGCACGGACGTCGTCGACGAGCAGCTCCGGCTGTTCGAGCATCGCGAAGTGCCCGCCGCGCGCGACCTCGTTGAAGAACACCAGGTCGGTGTACCGGCGCGCTGCCCAGCGGCGCGACCGGCGGACGTACTCGCCGGGCATGATGCTCAGGCCGACGGGCAGGGTCAGTGGTTCCTCGACGGTCCCGGGAGTGGCCCAGCCGGCCCGGGTCGCCTCCCAGTAGATGCGCGCCGCGGACGCGGCGGTGTTCGGCAGCCAGTACAGCATCACGTCGTCGATGATCTCGTCGAGCGGGAAGAGCCGCTCGGCATCGCCGTGTTCGTCGTGGGAGCCGCCGACGTCCTGGAACATCGCGTAGATCCACGACGCCAGCCCGACGGGGGAATCCGCCAACGAGTACCCGATGGTCTGCGGGCGGGTCGACATCTGCTGCGAGTAGGCCGACAGCTCCCGCCAGTAGTGGCCGCTCTCCTGCAGCATGACCTGCTCGTCGGGGGAGGCGTTCCGGGCTTCGTCGTCGGTCGGCATGAACAGTGCCATGTTGAGGTGGATCCCGGCGAGCCCGATGTCCCCGGCGGCCTGCAGGGCCGCGAGCTCCGCGGTGACGGTGGCGCCGAGGTCGCCGCCCTGGGCGAACCAGTCCGCGTACCCGAGCCGGGACATCAGCACCGACCAGGCCCTCGCGGTCCGGGCGGTGTGCCACCCGGTCGTCGTCGGCTTCCCGGAGAAGCCGAACCCGGGCAGGCTCGGGATGACGACGTGGAAGGCGTCCCCCGCGTCGCCGCCGTGCGCCACCGGGTCGGTGAGCGGACCGATCGCGTGGCGGAACTCCAGGACGGAACCGGGCCAGCCGTGGGTGAGCAGGAGCGGGCGGGCGCCGGGGACGGCGGACCGGACGTGCAGGAAGTGGACCTCGAGCCCGTCGATGTGGGTCGTGTACTGGCCCCAGTCGTTCAGCAGCGCCTCGGTCCGGCGCCAGTCGTACTCCGTCGTCCAGCGTTCGACGAGGGCGCGGACCTTCTCGAGCCGGGGCCCCTGCGAGGTGTCGTCGACGGTCTCGGCATCGGGCCAGCTGGTGGTCAGGAGACGGCGGCGCAGGTCGTCGAGTTCCGCCTGGGGGACGTCGAGGGTGAACGGGGTGATGGCTGCGGTGTCCGACATGGGGTCCTCGAGTGCTCGGCGTCGCGACGGCTGTCCGTCTTGATCGCAGATGATCTTTGCACAAGACGATCTTGATCCGGTACGTTCTCCGGTATGGACAGTCCGACGCCGACCGACGCACTCCCCGAGATCGACTGGGGTGCCGAGGGCATCGAATCCGAACTCGGGTGGGCGCTGCCGCTGGCGCTCCAGGGCTTCACGCGTTTGGGCAGTGAGGCGGTCGCCGACGTGCCGGGTGGTCCCCGTGGCTACCAGGTGCTCGTCGCGACCACGACCGAGGAGCCGTCGTCGCAACTCGGGCTCGCGCAGCGCCTCGGGATCGACAAGACCCAGATGACCTACATCGTCGACGCGCTCGAGGCGGGCGGGTTCGTCGAACGTCGCCCCGCCCCGACGGACCGGCGGGTGCGGCAGGTCCACCCCACCGACGCCGGCCGTGCCCTGCTCGCCCGGACGCGGTCCGCCCTTCGCGGCGCCGAGGGAGTGCTCATGCGGCACCTCGACGACGACGAACAGACGACGCTGCGCCGGCTGCTTGCCCGCGTCGCGCTCGCCGCCGGGCTCAGCCCCGCCGGACCGGACCAGGCAGACCCCACGTTCCAACACCCCCTCGCCGTCCCGGAGCGATCCCGACGGCGCACCGCGACGACCACGTCGACCGCCACTGCAGTGAGGCCCCGCCCATGACCACCACCATCCTCGTCGCCGGTGCCACCGGCGACCTCGGGCACCGCATCGTCCGCGAGCTCACCCAGCACGACGTGCGGGTACGGGTCCTCACCCGGCCCGGCAGCACGACCGCCGCAGAGCGCTTCGGCGACGGCCCCCGTGTCGACGTCGTCGCCGCCGAGTACGGCGACCACGACGCCCTGACCCGGGCCGTGAGCGGGGCCGACGTCGTGGTCTCCGCCGTGAGCGGGACCCGCCCGGTGATCGTCGACGCCCAGCGCGCGCTGCTCGCGGCGACCGTGGCGGCGGGCGTCCGGCGGTTCATCCCGTCCGACTACTCGGCCGACTACCGGCGGATCGCACCCGGCACCAACCGCAACTTCGAGCTGCGGCGCGAGTTCGCCGCCGACCTCGATGCGGCCCCGGTGCAGGCGACCTCGATCCTGAGCGGCATGTTCACCGACCTGCTGACCGGCGAGGCCCCGATGATCCTGTCCGGCCGTCGGCTCGTCCTGTTCTGGTCCTCGGCGGACCAGGTGCTCGACTTCACGACGAAGGACGACGTCGCCAGGGTCACGGCGCTCGCCGCACTGGACGACGACGCTCCGCGGGTGATCGAGATGGCGGGCGACCAGGTCACTGCACGCGACGTCGCACGCACCATGAGCGAGCTGACGGGGGAGCGCTTCCGGCTGCAGTGGGCCGGCACCACCGGCACCCTGTCCGCGATGAGCGCCGTCGGCAGGCGCCTGTCGAAGGACCCCGACGAGACGTTCCCGGCATGGCAGGGGATGCAGTACTTCGTGAGCATGTTCAGCGGGCAGGCGCAGCTGCACCACGTCGACAACGACCGCTACGGCGTGCAGTCGTGGACGAGTGTCCGTGACGTGCTCCGCGCACACCTCAGCGGGCAGGGCCACCCGGCGACGGACTGACGGGCGCGGTGCGCGGTCGTCGGCGGCGGAGCAGGAACGCGAGACCGACGACGACGACCGGCACCAGCGCAAGCGCCGCGAGCCAGACGAGGACGTCCCACTCCGGTGAGAGCGGCACGCCGAGCGCGCTCGACGAGGTCCGCCAGACCTGGTCGCCGGGCCCCTCGTGCTCGTCCATCCCCGTGACCGGGAACAGCAGTGCCGTCACGACCGCCCAGCCCACCAGCACCACAATAGCGATCAGCGTCCAGGGGCGCGCAGCGGACGGGGCGGACATCTGTGTCACCGGACCGCAGTCCGCGAGCGCTCGGCCCGGGTGCCCCACCACGTGGCGACCAAGGCTGCGGCTCCCAGTGCGAGCCCGACGACGCCTGATCCGAGGCACGGGATGAGGGCGAGGCCCAGGCCGATGTTGGCGCCGCCGCCCTCCGGGCCGTAGGACGCGTCGTACATCAGGGCGCCGACGCCGAGGAACCCCACGGCGAGGAGCACGGTGCTGACCCAGTGGAGTGTGCGGGCTGTGGTCATGGTGGTCGTTCCCCTCGGAAGTGCGGTTGACGAATCCTCGCACGGCCGTTCCGCCGCGCATTCCCGGAGCGGCATCAGTCGATCGACGCGCCGCCGGCTCGGGCCGCCCGGACGATCTGCCACACGCAGACCGCGAGCACGACGACGCCGGTGACAGCCGCGACCCACGTGCCGGCGACTCCGACCACCGGCGTGGTCGTGCAGGAGCTCGTGCCGGCTCCGGGGACGGCGTCGAGACAGGTGGTCGTCTGGACCACCAGCAACATCGACACCGCCACGACGACGACCACCGCGACCGTGGCCCACCCCACCACTCGTTCCACCGTGCGCTCCGTCCTGCCTGCCATCGGTGGCTCAACCATGCCGTACGACGGGCCGGACCGGTGTCTCGATCCGGCAACGAATCGGCCGTGCCGACAGGCGGACTGGAGGCACGGTGCCAGCTGGCACCGTGCCTCCAGTCCGTCAGTCGGTCGCGGTGACCGCATCGCTCGCGCCCGACGATCGCCACCACCTGCGGGTGGTGGCGGTCAGTCGGTCAGCAGCGTGTAGACCTTCGCGATGACATCGCCCTCGATGAAGCAGATGTCCATGCCGGACACGACGGGCGGTGCTCCCGCGGGGCCGAAGTGCCAGGCGAGGTACCCCATCCCGTGGTTCTCGTAGACCGGGCCGGCCGGCGAGAACACGAACCCGGGCGCCTCGTCGAGCAGGCGCTGCGCCTTGGCGTGCAGGGCGTCGTGGCCGGTGACGACCTCGTCGGGGTCCAGGAACTCGACGTCCGGGGCGTAGGTCCGCTCGATCGCGGCGCGGCGACGCTCCGGGTCCCGCTCCCCGAACACCTCGAACAGGTTGGCGCGCATGAGCGATTCGAGCGGTTGCGACATCGTGTCTCCGTCGGTGGTCGGCTGTTCGGTCAAGTGTGCGGGAAACACCGGTTCGCTGCGACTGTTCGTCGGCGTGACCCGGCCGGACCCGACGGGTTTGGACCGACCCGCGACACGCGCGTTGGCACGTCGTCGGGCCGGGCCCTACCGTTGGCCCCATGCCGACCATCGGACTGCGCCGGATGGTGCCGCGCGACCCCGACCAGCGACACCGGGCCGCGAGCCCCCTGGAGCTCCTGTTCGACCTGGTGTTCGTCGTCGCGGTGGGCTTCGCCGCGACGAACCTGCACGAGATCGAGCTCGAGGGACACGTCACCTCCGCCGTCCTGGCCTACGGGCTGGTGTTCTTCTCGATCTGGTGGGCGTGGATGAACTTCACCTGGTTCGCCACGTCGTTCGACACCGATGACTGGCTCTACCGGGTGATGACCTTCGTGCAGATGGCCGGGGTGCTCGTCCTCGCCGCCGGGGTGCACGCGGCCATGGTCGAGAACGACTTCACGATCGGCGTCATCGGCTACGTCGTCATGCGGCTGGCCCTGGTCGCGCAGTGGATCCGCGCCGCCGCGTCCTCCACCCGCTACCGCCGGACCGCCGTCCTGCACGCGGTCGGCATCACGGTCGTGCAGGTGCTCTGGGTCGTCTCCCTGGCCCTGCCCGACGACGTCTGGTCGTACGCGGCACCGCTCCTCGTGCTCGCCGAGCTGTCCGTGCCGATCTGGGCGCAGACCGCGACGGGGACGGCCCCGTGGCACACCCGGCACCTGGCCGAGCGGTTCTCCCTGTTCACCCTCATCGTCCTGGGCGAGGGGCTGGTGGCCTCGGCCGGCGCGGTGATCGACGCCCTCGCGCACACCGAGCACCTCGGAGCCCTGCTGGCGCTCGCCGGGTGCGGGCTGGTGATCACCGTCGGGATGTGGTGGATCTACTTCTCCCGCGAGCAGCACGCGCACATCCGCTCGCTGCCCACCGCGCTCGTGTTCGGCTACGGCCACTACTTCGTCTTCGCCGCCGCCGGTGCCCTGCCCGCCGGCATCGAGGTCGCGGTCAGCGCCGACGCCGGACACGTCGCGTTGTCGTCCGCCTCGGTCGCCGCGACCGTCGCGGTGCCGGTCGCGGTGTTCGTGCTGTCGATCTGGGCGCTCGCGATCCGGCCGTCGTTGTCGGCACGGGCCAACGCCGTCGTGGTGGCCCTGGTGCTCGTCGTCCTCGCGTCGATCGCGGTGCCGGAGGTGTCGCTGCCGGTCACGGCGCTCGCCGTGGTGGCGGTCGTCGTGACCCTCGAGGTCGCGTCCGCACGGACCGACACCTGACGCACTGACGGACGGGAGGCACGGCGCCAGCTGGCACCGTGCCTCCCGTCCGTCAGGTGGTCGCGTCGACGGCCCGTGCGCGGTTCCGTCTCTGGTGCGAGGGCGCGTTGGTCGCACCGACTACGGAACCTCGCACCACACGGCGCGCGTGGCGCGTGGCGCGCGGCCCGTCAGCGCTCGGGCTGCTCCGGCGCGGGCCCGTCGGCCGACGCCGGACGTGCGTCGAGGCTCGGGTCGACCGCCGGGTCGGCCGAGATCGACTCGGGCCGCACCGGGAAGTCCTCGAGCGCTCCCGCGCCCACCGTCGGGGCCGCGGTTCCGCGGCCGCCGCGCACACGGTTCTTCACCGCGGCCCACGGACGGCCGAGGCCGGACCGTGCCGGACGTTCGGTCGGCGCCTCGACCTCGAGGCCGTAGTAGGCACCGACGTGCTCGAGCAGCACCTCGCGCTCGGCCTTGTCGTAGGCACGGCGCTCACGGGTGAAGGCGATGATCGTCGACCAACAGGTGAGCAGCAGCACGATGCTGAACGGCAACGCGGTCGTGATCGCCGCCGTCTTCAGTGCGTTCAGTCCACCGCTGAGCAGCAGGGCGACGGCGAGCAGCGCAGCGACACCGGCGAAGAAGACCCGCAGCCAGTTCTTCGGCTCGATGTCACCACCCGACGCGATCATCGCCATCACGAGCGAGCCGGAGTCGGACGAGGTCACGAAGAACACGCCGATGAGCAGGATCGCGCCGTAGGTCAGGACCATGCCGGCGGGCAGGTCGCCGAGGACCGCGAACAGCGAGCCCTCGATGTCGACCGACCCGTCCGAGCCGATCAGGCCGCCTGAGCCGTCGGTCTGGCGGTGGATCGCGGTGCCACCGAGGACGGCGAACCACAGGAAGGTGAGCGCGGTCGGCACCAGGAGGACGCCGAACACGAACTGGCGGACCGTGCGGCCCTTGGAGATGCGGGCGATGAAGACACCGACGAACGGCGCCCACGACATCCACCAGCCCCAGTAGAAGGTGGTCCAGGCGCCCTGCCATGCCTCGCCCTCGGCGCCCTGCTGCGCGGTGACGTTGAACGACAGGCCGACGATGTTCTGCAGGTAGGAGCCGATCGACTGCACGAAGTCACGCAGCAGGAACTGCGTCGGGCCGACGATGAGCACGAACAGCAGCAGTGCGGCGGCGAGCAGCAGGTTGAAGTTCGACAGGATCTTCATGCCCTTGGTCACGCCGGTGACGAGCGAGACGATCGTGACGGCGGTGATCACCGCGATGATCGCGATCTGGCTGACGATGCTGCTGTCGGCGATGCCGGCGCTCTCGAGTCCGGCGCCGATCTGGATCACCCCGAGGCCGAGCGAGGTCGCGACGCCGAACAGCGTGCCGACCAGGGCGATCACGTCGATCAGGTTGCCCCAGCCGCCGCGGACGCGGTTGCCGAGCAGCGGTTCGAGGGCCCAGCGGATCGACACCGGGCGACCCCGGCGGTGGATCGCGTACGCCAGGGCCAGGCCGAGGACGACGTAGATCGCCCACGCGTGCAGGCCCCAGTGCAGGAACGTCTGGGTCAGTGCCTGCTGCGCGAGTTCCTTCTCGGTGCCGGTGACGCCGGGGCGCGGGGAGGCGAAGTGGCTGAGGGGCTCGGAGACGCCGTAGAAGACGAGGCCGATGCCCATGCCGGCGGCGAAGAGCAGCGCGAACCACGAACCGGTCGAGAACTCGGGCTCGTCCTGGTCCTTGCCGAGCTTGATGTCACCGAAGCGGCTGAAGCCGACGAACAGCGAGAAGCCGACGAAGAACGCGGCGATCAGCACGTAGTACCAGCTGAAGTTCTTGACGATCCCGTCCTGCAGACCGAGGAACAGCGCCTCGGCGGTCGAGGGGGAGATCAGGGTGAACGCCACGAACCCCAGCACGATGACGGCGGCGGGCCAGAACACCCACCGCCGCAACTGCGGTGTCGTGGTCACGGGTCCGGGCAGGGGAGGAGTGGTGCTTGCCATGCAGTCCATGGTGCCTGCTCGCGTTCCTGTGTGTTCGCCCAGGCGTGTCGTGGTTCAGAAATCGCGCGCGGACTCCGTGGCGTTGCCCCGGCCGACCCGCCCCAGGTGCAGCCTCCGGGACAGCCGGATGACGGGACGGATGAGCAGCTGGATGCTCCCGATCAGGAAGAGCCAGGTGCCAGCCGTCGTGGTGCTCTCGGAGAAGAAGAGGACGCTGCCGACGATGAACCAGAGCGCCACCATCACGTCGTTGATGATGCTGATGGTCTCGTAGACCCCGCGGATGCGGAGCTCTTCGTGCCCACCCGGAGTGCGATGTCCCGTTCGTCCTCAGCCATCAGACGATCCTGCCAGCTCCGTGCCGTGTCCGTCCCGGTGGGCGGCGGCGCGCGGGGGTGGACGCGCTGCGCGGCGGACGGGAGGCGCGGGGCGGGCTGGCACCGTGCCTCCTGTCCGTAGGGTGCACCGACTACTGCCACATGCGATTACAACGTTGACGTACGCTTTACAGCGCTGTAAACAGGAGCCTGCGCGACGATGCGCAACGAGGGAGAGACCCGATGGTGGGAAGCAGGACCGCAACACTCCAGGCGGCGGTGAGCCGGCGGGGGTTCCTCGCGGGCGCGGCAGGTGGCATCGCACTCGGCACGATGGCGCTCGCCGGGTGCGCGACCCCGGGGCGTGCCGCCGGTGGTGCCACGACGCTCCGCTTCTACGAGCAGAAGCAGGAGGTCATCGCGTACTTCGACAAGCTGCTGCGGCGGTTCGAGGGGGAGCACGCCGGCTTGTCGGTCGTGCACGACAGCACGGCGGCCATCGCCCCGCAGTTCGTCCGCGGTGAACCGGCGGACGTCGGGTGCTTCAACGACAACCTCGAGCTCGCCCGGTACATCTCGCGCGGCGTGCTCAGCGACCTCGGCGACCTGTCGTCCGCGGCGCGGGTCCGCCCGGACATCGACACCCTGACGAACCAGTACGCGAAGTTCGAGGACCGCACGAGCGTGCTGCCGTACTCGCTCGCCGCGGCCGGGGTGATCTACAACAAGCGGATCTTCGCCGAGCACGACCTGCCGGTCCCGACGACGTGGGACGAGTTCGTCGAGGTCTGCCGGACGCTGCAGAAGGCCGGCATCACGCCGATCTACGCCACCGACCGGGACACCTGGACGCTCTGGCAGGGCCTGTTCGACTACTCGGTGGGCAGCTTGGTCGACACCGGCTCGTTCTTCCGGAAGATGAAGGCCCTCGGCGCCGACGTCGGCCCGGACTCCGAGGTGTCGTTCGAGAAGGACTTCGCGGTGCCGATGGAGCGCGCGAAGACCATCTCGTCGTTCTTCAACCGCGACCACGCCACCCGGGCCTACGCCGACGGCAACCTGGCGTTCGGCAAGGGCGAGGCGGCGATGTACCTGCAGGGCCCGTGGGCGCTCGGGCAGATCGCGCTGATCGACGAGAAGCTGCCCGTCGGCACCTTCGCCCTGCCGGTGTCGAACGACCCGGGCGACCGCAAGGCCCGGGTCAACATCGACCTCGGGCTCTGGATCCCCACGGCGTCCGAGCACCCGGAGCAGGCGAAGGAGCTCGTCGAGTTCCTCATGCAGCCCGACGTCATTGACGCCTACAACCGCGACAACCTGGCGTACTCGCCCCGCATCGACGCACCCCCGCAGCAGGACGAGCGCCTCGCCGGCCTGCAGCAGTACGTCGACGACGCCGCGTTCTACCAGGGCGCCGGCACCTTCATCCCCACGTCGATCCCGCTCGGCAACTACCTGCAGTCGGCGATCCGGAGCGGGGACTTCACCTCGATGCTGCAGCGGCTCGACTCGGACTGGCGGCGGCTCGCCGGCCGTTCCGCGACGGTCTGAGCCGGACCAGGACACAGGAGCCACCATGACCATGCAGACCCCGCTCTCCCGCGACACCGACCCGGACACCTCCGGACCGGCGACCGACGCAGCCCGCACGCACCGGCGTGTGGGTTCCCGCGGTGTCGGTTCACTCAGCCGCACCGAGGGCATGTACTACCTGTTCCTCGTGCCGGCCCTCGTGCTGTTCACGGCGTTCGTCGTCGCCCCCGCCTGCGTCGGCGTCTTCTACAGCTTCACCGACTACCTGGGGTTCGGGCAGTGGGACTTCATCGGCATCGAGAACTACCGGGCGCTCGTCTCCGACCCGGCGATCCTGGCGTCGTACGGCTTCACGCTCGGCTTCGCGGCCGTCACCGTCGTCGTCACGCAGGTCGTCGCGCTGTCCCTGGCGATCGCCCTGGCGAAGAAGATCCGGTTCGCCGCCGGGTTGCGGTCGGTGTTCGTCATCCCGATGGTGATCTCGGGGATCATCGTCGCCTACGTGTTCAACTTCCTGTTCTCGAACACCGTGCCGGCCCTGGCCACGAGCGTCGGTTTCGGCCCGCTCGAGCAGAGCATCCTCGGCGACCCGAACCTCGCCTGGCTCGCGATCGTGATCGTGTCCGCCTGGCAGACCGTGCCCGGCGCGCTCCTCATCTACACGGCGGGCCTGACGTCCATCCCCGAAGAGCTGTACGAGGCCAGTGCGCTCGACGGTGCGACCGGCTGGAAGCAGCTCCGCTCGATCACGCTCCCGCTGCTCGGTGGCTTCATCGTCATCAACACCGTGCTCGGCGTGAAGGGCTACCTCGGCGCCTACGACGTGATCGTCGGCCTGACCAACGGCGGCCCCGGCAGCGCGACGAGCAGCGTCGCGATGACCATCTTCGGCGGCTTCACCGGCGGCGACTACGCCTACCAGATGGCGAACGCGACCGTGTTCTTCATCATCACCGTCCTCATCTCCGTGCTGCAGCTCGCGGCGACCCGCGGAAGGAACCTGCGACTCGCATGACCGCCACCGACACACGACCCCCGACCGACACCCGCGCCGTGACCACCGGCGGCGGACGTTCCGGCCGCGGCCCCCGCCGACGGCTGGGCGGCACGAACTGGACGCTGACCGTGGTCCTCGGCCTCGCGTCGCTGACCGTGCTCATCCCGCTGTACGTGACGCTCTCGATGGCGTTCAAGACGACCGAGCAGTCCGTCGACGGCAACGCGCTCTCGCTGCCGTTCCCGTTCAACCCGGGCTCGTTCGCCGAGGCCTGGCAGCTGACCCGGTTCCCGGTGTCCTTCTCGGTGTCCCTGGGCGTCGCGGCGCTCACCGTCGTCGCGACGCTGCTGCTCAGCTCGTTCGCCTCGTACGCGATCGTCCGGAACTGGCACAAGCGGTTCTTCCGGTACTCGTTCGTCTACCTGCTCGCGGCGATGTTCCTGCCGTTCCCGGTGGTGGCGCTGCCGCAGATCAAGCTGACCGCCGAGATCGGCCTCGACAACCCGATCGGCGTCGGGATCCTGCACGCCATGTTCCAACTGTCGTTCAGCGTGCTGCTCTACTCGGCGTACCTGCGGTCGATCCCGGTCGAACTCGAGGAGAGCGCCCGCATCGACGGGGCGTCCACGTGGCAGATCTTCTGGCGGATCATCCTGCCGCTCCTCGGCCCGATGAACGCGACGGTCGGCATCTTCGCGTTCCTGGCATCGTGGAACGACTTCATGATGCCGTCGCTCATCACGGCGGATCCGGGGTTGCAGACCCTGCCCGTGGTGCAGAACATCTTCCAGAGTCAGTTCGGCACCAACTACAACGTCGCCTTCGCCTCGTACCTGATGGCGATGGCGCCCACGATCATCGTCTACCTGTTCGCGCAGCGCTGGGTCATCAGCGGCGTGACGCAGGGTGCGGTCAAGAGCTGAGAGGCACCACGTGAGCAGCAGCACCACCGGCAGCCGCACCACCGGCACCACCGGCACCGTCCTCCCCACCATCCGTCCGTTCCCGGGGTCGGACCCGGTCGCCGACCCCGCGGCCGTCGTCACCGGCGACCACTGGCGCATCACCGTGCTCGACGCCGGGGCGTTCCGCATCGAGTGGAGCGACGACGGCGGGTTCGAGGACCGGGCGTCGACCTTCGCGATGCGCCGCCGCCTGCCCGTGCCGGCGTTCACCGTGGAGCGGACCGCCGCCGACGGCACCGCCGCCGCCGGTGTCGTCGTCACCACGGACCGCGCCCGCCTGCGCTACGACGGCCGCCCCTTCAGCCCGAGCGGCCTGGTCGTGGAGACCACCGGTCCGGACGCCAACCGCTGGCGCTGGGGGCAGGAGCCGCGCGACCTCGGCGGCACCGGTCGCACCCTCGACGACGTCGACGGCCGGATGCCGCTCGAACCGGGGATCCTGGCGCGCGACGGCATCACCGCGCTCGACGACAGCGAGTCGTTCCTGTTCGCCGACGACGGTTGGATCGGCGCGCGGGTCCCCGGGCGCCGCGACGTCACGGTCTTCGCGTACGGCCGCGACTACGACGCCGCACTCCGCACGTACCACGCCGTCTCCGGGCCGCCGTCGCGGATGCCTCGGTGGGCACTCGGCAACTGGTGGAGCCGGTACCACCCGTACAGCGACACCTCGTACCTCGAGCTGCTGGACCGCTTCGCCGACGAACACCTGCCGTTCTCGGTCGCCGTCATCGACATGGACTGGCACCGGGTGGACTCGGTCCCGCCACGCTTCGGCAACGGCTGGACGGGGTACTCCTGGGAGCCGTCGCTGTTCCCGGACCCCGAGGCGTTCCTCTCCGAACTCCACCGCCGGGGGATGCGCACGACGCTGAACCTGCACCCGGCCGACGGCGTGCGGGCGTTCGAGGACGCCTACCCCGCGGTGGCCCGGGCGATGGGCGTCGATCCGGAGACCGAGCAGCCGATCCCGTTCGACCCGACGGACCGCCGGTTCCTGCAGGCGTACTTCGAGCAGCTGCACCGCCCGCTCGAGGAGCAGGGCGTCGACTTCTGGTGGATCGACTGGCAGCAGGGCCGTGAGACCGGGTTGCCCGGGGTCGACCCGCTGTGGCTGCTCAACCACTTCCACCTGCTCGACTCGGCGCGACACGCGGCGTCCGGCGACGCAACCGCCGACACGACCGCGGACACAGACACCACCGCGGACACCGACACGGACGCAACCGCGGTCCCGGCCCCCGTCGACGGCATGACCTTCTCGCGCTACGCCGGCCCCGGCAGCCACCGGTACGCCGTCGGGTTCTCCGGCGACGCCGTCGTGTCGTGGGCGTCCCTGGCGTTCCAGCCCGAGTTCACCGCCACCGCCGCCAACATCGGCTACCCCTGGTGGAGCCACGACATCGGCGGCCACACGCGCGGCGTCCGCGACGACGAGCTCGCCACCCGCTGGGTGCAGTTCGGGGTGTTCTCGCCGATCATGCGCCTGCACTCCGCCAACAACCCGTTCATCCGCAAGGAGCCGTGGGTGTTCCCGGCCGAGGCACGCGCCGCGATGGGCGAGGCACTCCGCTTCCGTCACCGCCTGGTGCCGTACCTGCACACGATGAACCACGGCACCGCCGAGGGCACCGCGTTGGTCCGGCCGCTCTACCACCTGGAGCCGCGCCGCGACGAGGCGTACCGGGTGCCGAACACCTACGCGTTCGGCTCGGAGCTGCTCGTCGCCCCGATCGTCGCGCCGCGCAACCCGGTCAGCCGGCACGGGGTCGCCCGGGCGTGGCTGCCGCCGGGCACCTGGACCGACGTCTTCACCGGCACGGTGTACGCGGGCGACCGCTTCGTCGACCTGCACCGCACGCTCGACACGGTGCCGGTCCTGCTGCGCGCCGGTGGGATCCTGCCGCTCGCGGCGGCCGACCAGCTCGACGCCACCGTCAACCCGACGGTGTTCGAGGTCCTCGTCGCGCCGGGTGCGGCGGGTGACTTCACCCTGGTCGAGGACCACGAGGGCGAGGGCAGCCGCACCGCCCGGACCCGCCTGACCTGGGACCCAGAGCACGCCGAGTTCCGGGTGCACGCCACCACCGGGGCCCTCGACGTCGTCCCCGCCCACCGCGACTGGCGGGTCACGTTCCTCGCCGCGCCGGCCGACGGGCAACCGACGTCGGCACGCTCGGCCGACCGGTTCTCGGTCGACCTGTCCGTCGACTCGGCGTCGGGCGGATCGGTCACGCTGGTCGGCGCTCCGGTCGTCGGTGTCGACGCGCGGGAGGCCGTGCGGCGGGTCCTCGAGGGCGCGCAGGCCGGCAACCCGGAGAAGCTCGAGGCGTGGGAGGTCGTGGCGAAGGACCTGCCGCGTGCGGACCGCATCGTCGAGCTCGGCACCGTCGGCCTGCCCGACGCCCTGCGGGACGTCGTCGTCGAACTGCTCGGCAGCGTGCACCCGGGGGAGTCGGCTGCCGCAGGCCGCTGACGGCCCGCGACGGGGGGATTGCGGACGGGAGGCCCGTGGCGGCACCGCCACGGGCCTCCCGTCCGTCGTCAGGCGCCCTGGCGCGCCGCCCGGTCGGACGTGCCGTCCGCGTACGGCGCACTCTCGCCGACGAGCAGGCGGTGGCCGACCGTGACCAGCCGGCCGGGCACGTCGGAGCCGTCCATCCGCTCGACCAGCAGGTCGAGCGCGGTGTCGGCGAGGGCGACCGTGTCGGGCGCGACGGAGGTCAGGCTCGGCACCAGGCTCGACCCGAGGCCGACCGCGTCCCACCCGACGACGGCGACGTCGCCGGGGGCATCCAGGCCGCGCAGGCGCATCGCCCGGAGCGCCCCGAGCGCGGCCAGGTCGTCGCGGCAGAGCAGGCCGTCGACCCGGAGTCCGGCGTCGAGCGCGGCCCCGAAGGCGACCTCGGCACCGGCCGCGTCGCCGACCTCGCGGGGGACCAGCAACGCGTCGTCGAGCGGTAGGCCCGCGGCGACGAGTCCGGCGCGGTAGCCCTCCAGACGGAGTCCGGACGTGCGCGACGACGGGCCGGTCTCGTGCCCGAAGAACCCGATGCGGCGGCAGCCGAGCGCCACGAGGTGTGCGACGGCCTCGGAGGCGGCCCCGGCGTTGTCGATGACGACCTGGTCGGCGTGCGGGGGCCGGACGTCCTCGCCGAGGAACACCACGGCGGTGTCGCCGCGGATCCGGTCGATCGCCTCGGGCGTGAGCACCTGCGGGTGGATCACGACCCCGTCGACCACACCGGCCTCACGTCCCCGCACCGCTGAGCGTTCGCCGTCGGGGTCGCCGCCGGTCTCCTCGAGCAGGAGCTGGTAGCCGCGGTCGGCGCACACCCGCGAGAACACGTGGGCCAGTTCGGCGAAGTAGGGACGCCGCAGATCGGGGAACGCGAAGGCGAGCATGTTCGAGCGTCCGGTCGCCAGGGACCGGCCCGAGACGTTCGGGCGGTAGCCCAGCTCGTCGATCGCGGCCTGCACCCGGCTGCGCATCGGGTCGCTGACGTGCTGGTACCCACGGACGACGTTGGACACGGTCTTCATCGAGACGCCGGCGTGCGCGGCGACGTCCTGCAGCGTGACCTTGCCCATCCGCTCACCGTAGCGGGCGGACGGTCACCGGACCCGGCGGACCGGCCGGGCTCGTCAGGGGACGAGTCGGCGCTGCACGATCGCGCGGGCGACCTCGGAGAGCGGCTCGTGGTGCTCGAGCGCGTACCCGCGGATCACCGCGAAGGCGTCCTCGATCGAGACGCCGCGCAGGTACGACACGACGCCCTTGGCCTGCTCGATGACCTCGCGCGACCCGATGGTCCGCTGCAGCTGCGCGCGGACGACGTCGTGCTCGCGCAGCGACCGTTCGTGCAGGATGCCGATCGTGGCCACGTCCGCCAGGGCCCGGGCGACGCGCAGGTCCGACTCCGCGAGGGCACCGACGCCGGCCCCGAACAGGTTGAGCGTGCCGATGACGTTGCTCCCCAGCCGGAGCGGGACGGCGTGCACGGAGCGGAACCCGAGCGCGAGCGCACCCGTGCGGAACATCGCCCACTCCGCCGGCGCGACCTGGATGTCCGGGCACGTCACGACCCGTCCGGTCGCGAACGAGGTCATGCAGGGGCCGGCCTCGGCGTCGAGCTGCAGCACCTCGACGAGCCGCGTCGCCTCCGATGTGGAGGCCACGACCTCGAGCTCCTGGTCGTCGTTCGCCAGCAGGATGCCCGCGGCGTCGATGCCGAGCACGTCGGCGCACGTCTCGACCAGGGTCTGCAGCAGTTCCACGACGTCGTAGGCGTCCACCAGGGTGTCGGCGAGCGACGTGAACGTCTCGAGGATCCGGGCTTCTCTGCCTGCCGTCGTCACTGGACCTCCTCGATCAGGTCGCCTCGCTTCTCGAACCGGACCGTGCCGTCGAGGATCTCCTCCGCCACCCGCCGCATCGTCGTCCGGCGGGCGAAGGCGTGGCCCTGCAGCAGCAGGTAGGCGTCCTCGGGGCTGATGTCGAGCTGCGCGAGCACGACGCCGGTGGCCTGGTGCACCACGCGCCGCGACGACGGGCTCCGATCGAGCAGGGCGTCGTCCTCGTCCGCGATGGAGCGGAGCGCCCGGCGCAGGACCCGGCGGCTGACGGCCGAGGCGAGGGTCATGGCCTGCCGCACGGTGTCGTCCTCGATCGTCGCGGACTCCGGCACGTACACGTCGACCGCGCCGAGCGGGAACGGCCCGAAGGCGACCGGGAACGCGAAGACCGCGCCGACGGGTTCGCTCCGGACGGCATCGTTGAAGGCGGGCCACGCGGCGTTCGGACGCTGCACGAGATCCGTCTCCAGCACTGGAGCATCGGTCGCGAGCGCGGTCCAGCACGGTCCCTCGGACAGGTCGAGCTGGATCTCGTCGATCCGGGTGGCGACCTCGTCGGTCGCGGACACGGTCTCGCTCGGGCACAGGTCACCGAAGGTCGAGATCGAGACACCGCCCATCGGCAGCGCGAGCGCGAACGGCCGACTGAGTTCGTCGTCGGAGATCTCCGCCGACCGGAGCGCACGGAGTGCACGCTCGAATGCGTCATCCATGGGCGCCTTCCCTGCCGTCTGTCGATCCTACGCGCTGGGCGGTGTCGGACGATCCGGACGGCGCAGGCGTGTTCGGCGGTGGGCCGGCGCGCCAGGCCGGGAGCTCTGCAGGAGGGTAGGACCCCTGCTCGTCCTGCACCCGGAGCATCGCGTCGAGGGCGACGAGGTTCACGCCCGGGGTCTCCCGCACCGCCGTCCGCACGGCGTTGCCGAGCAGGAACGCCATCAGGTCCTCGCTGCCGCCGTCCGGCCGGTAGTCCCGCCACGGACCGGTCCCCGCTCGCTGCAGCGCACCGGCGAGCACCGCCCTCGCGTCGTCGACGTCCACCTCACAGTCGAGCACCAGGCGGAAGCGCCGCTGGTTCCGGTCCGACAGGCTCGGTGCGCCGCCGTGGTCGTCCTCGGGAACGAAGGACCGCAGCGCCGACGAGGGCGCGATGCCGTACGCAGCACGGAACGCCGCAGCCATCCGGCCCGCGTTGCTGAACTGCCATCGCTCGGCGATCTCGGCGATGGTCCGCCGGTCCGTCGCGCCGGACGCTGCCTGCAGGTCGCGACGGACCCCCTCGAGGCGCACGGCGCGCAGGAAGGCTCCCGGGGACTGCCCGACCTCGGCCTGGAACCGCTTCTGCAGGCTCCGCGGCGACAGCTGCACGGCCGCGGCGACATCGGCGACGGTGACGTGGGTCGCAGCCTGCTCGTGGACGAACCGCATCGCATCCCGGACTGCACGCGAGAGTCGGGGCGGGCCGTCCTGGGTCGCGCTGCTCCCGTCGCTCATGCGCCGACCGTACGGGACCCGCCGATGGCGCGCTCCCAGGGCTCCGATCGAGGCCACGAATGATCCACCTTGCGCGGTACGAAGTCAACCCCTGACATGACCGGAATCGTCCTGCCGATACTGAAAGTGTCTCGCGCACTGCGGTGGAGCAGTGCGCCACATCGAACCGACAGGGAGGCGCGATGGGACACCGCCAGGGGTCCACGACCCTGATGGCCGAGGCCGCCGTCTGGCAGCAGATCGTCCACACCGACCGGATCCGGTCGCTCGCCGCGACGGACCCGACCGACATCCGGGTGCAGCCGGTCGACGCCGGGTGCTGGCGCGTCGTCGACGCGGCGGCCGCCTGGGGCGACCCCGACATGCTCCTCGGCTTCATCGAGCGCACGGTGGACGGTTTCGACTGCACGCTCATGGCGACGCTGCACGAGCACGACCGGCGCGCGAGCCTGCAGGACGCCCGCGCCTGGTTCGAACACCGCTGCGGACAGCCCGTCGACGAGGCACCGTGCTGACCGCGGTCCACGGGACCGACGCCGCCCGGACCGTCACCGCGCGGATCGACGACCGGCGCCGGCGCACCGAACGATCCGGGACCGACCGCACCTTCGCCGCGCGCGTGCTCGCCCAGGCCGGGCACGGTCGTGACGTGCGCTTCGACGTCGAGGACGACGCCTTCCGGCTGCCGTTCCGGTTCCGTTACCGGACCCGCCGCGACGGTTGCGTGAGTCTCGTCACAGCGTCGGCGACCTCCGGCTTCTCCGGGGTCTTCGAGCCCCTCGACCGCATCGTCGTCGGGTGGTCGAGCACCGGCGGTGTCCGCATCGCCGTCGAGGACGGCGTCGTCCTCGAGACCCGACCCGGCACGCCCGTCCTGATGCCGACGTCGGGGGAGTTCTCCGTGCACGCCCCGAAGGGCACGCTGCAGCTCGTGAGCATCGACCGGACGCTCCTCGACCAGGTGTGCTCGTCGCTGGGAGCAGCAGCGCCGGGGCTGCCGACCCGGGGTGCCGAGCCCGCCGTCGCGGCCCTCGAACACCTGCGCCGGTGCGTCGAGCAGGTGGCGGTCACGGCGACGCGCGACGGGTTCACCTCGGGCACTCGGAGCGCCGCCCAGGTCGCGCTGGTCGAGGCCGTGCTCGGGGCCTTCGGCGTGCGGACGGCCGCGGTCCTCCGCCGTGCCGTGACGCCGTCGACGGTCGAGCTCGCCGAGGCCTACCTCGACGGACACTGCGATCAGGTGCTCTGCCTCGCCGACATCTGCGACGCCGTGGGCGTGAGTCCGCGGACCCTGCAGACGGCGTTCATGCGGGAGCACGGGGTCTCGCCGATGACGTTCCTGCTGCGGATGCGGCTCGATCGGGTGCGCGCGGCACTGGAGTCGAGCAGTCGGCACGAGACGAGTGTGAGCGAGGCCGCGATGGCCTGGGGGTTCCGGCACCTGGGGCGGTTCTCGGGCACGTACTTCCGCCGGTTCGGGGAGTACCCGGGGCAGACGTTGCGTGCATCGTCCGGCCGGTGCGCAGACGGTCCGGAGCGCCACGCGGGCTGAGTTCGTGCAGTGCGCAACGTGTTCCGGACACCACGGTGAACACGCAAGTTGGGCCCCTAGGGTCGCCGCAAGCGCAATCGCGTGAACTCCCTCGAACCGGTTGAAGGACCGATCCGTACCGGAAGGCGGTCCACATGACCACCACTCCGCTCGCTCCGGGTTACACCCGCACTCGTCCCGCTACGGGGGCCCGCAAGGGCACCTCGACCTACTCCGCGCTCCTGGCGCAGGTGAAGGAGAACGGCCTCCTGCGCCGTCGTACCGGTTTCTACTGGGCACTGTTCGGCGCACTCGTCGGCAGCCTCGCCCTCACCTGGGTCGCGTTCGCGTTCCTCGGCGACTCGTGGTTCCAGCTGATCGTGGCCGGCGCGCTGGGCGTGCTGTTCACACAGTTCGCGTTCCTGTCGCACGAGGCCGCGCACCGCCAGGTGTTCGAGTCCCAGAAGTGGAACGACCGCGCGGGCCGCTGGCTCGGCACGTTCCTGGTGGGCCTGAGCTACTCGTGGTGGATGAACAAGCACACGCGTCACCACGGCAACCCGAACACCGTCGGCAAGGACCCCGACATCGCCCCCGACGGCATCCGGTTCCTGCCGGAGGACGCCGCCGCCGTCAAGGGTGGCGCGATGAAGACCTTCATGCGCTTCCAGGGGTGGCTGTTCTTCCCCCTCCTCACGCTCGAGGGCCTGAACCTGCACCGCTACGCCGTGATGTCGATCGTCACCGGCAACGGCACCAAGGCCGACAAGAAGCACCGCCTCATCGAAGGCGCCCTGCTCGTTGCCCGGTTCGCCATCTACCTGACGGTCGTGTTCTGGTTCCTGCCGTTCGGGATGGCGTGTGCGTTCCTCGGGGTGCAGCTGGCCGTGTTCGGCGTGATGATGGGTGCCTCGTTCGCCCCGAACCACAAGGGCATGCCGACCATCGCACACGACGCGAAGGTCGACTTCTTCTCCCGTCAGGTGCGCACCTCGCGCAACATCCGTGGCGGCTGGTGGGTGTCGTTCCTGATGGGCGGGCTGAACTACCAGGTCGAGCACCACCTGTTCCCGTCGATGCCGCGTCCGGCGCTGAAGCAGGCCCGCCTGCTCGTCCGTGACCACTGCGACACCCTCGACGTGCCCTACACCGAGACCACGCTGCTGCGCTCCTACGGCATCGTCGTCCGGTACCTCAACCGCGTCGGCCTCGCCGCCCGCGACCCCTTCGCGTGCCCCATGGTCGCGCAGCTGCGCATCCACTGACGCCGTGCTGACCGCCATGCCCACGGGCACCGTCAAGTGGTTCGACCACAGCAAGGGGTTCGGCTTCATCCACCCCGACGACGGGTCCCAGGACCTGTTCGCGCACTTCTCCAGCATCGTCGCGGCGACCGGCTCCCGGCCGCTCGCCCAGGACGACCACGTGCAGTACGAGATCGGGCCCGGCAAGAAGGGCCCGCAGGCGGACAACATCTCGATCATCCGCTGATCGGTACCACCACGAGCAACGCCCCGACCGGTCCGGTCGGGGCGTTGCTCGTTGTGCGCGTGCGTGCCCGCGGCCGCGGCCCGCGGCCCGCGGCCGACCGAGTCTCGCCCTGCCGGACAGACCGCGCGTCCCGGCACCCGCAACCTGTCCGCGGGACCGAGTCTCGGTGGGGGCCGCCGGCCCGGCGCACCCACATGACGGACGGGAGGCCCGGTGCCAGCTGGCGCCGTCCCTCCCGGCACGGCCGTCGAGCCGCCTGCCCCCGGTCCATAGCTGCGGGCTGGGCTGTGTTTCGCGCTGAGCGACAGACCACGCGAACGCGACCGCGTGAGGTGTCGCCCAGCCCGTGACGACGGCGGCCGCCGGCCCGGCGCGCGACGAGACGGACGGGAGGCCCGGTGCCAGCTGGCACCGTCCCTCCCGGCACGGCCGTCGGATGGGCCCACCTCCCGTCCCTCGTGTGCGTACGTTCTTTCCCATCGCGCGCGCGTTGGTTCGCAAGAACGGGCGTACCTGGTCGAAAGAACCGACCAGGTACGCCCGGTACCGCCAGGTACACCCGGTTCCAGCAGGTACGCCCGGTACCGCCAGGTACACCCGGTTCCAGCAGGTACGCCCGATTCCACCAGGTACGCCCGGTTCTGCTCGGCGCCGCGCAACGCAAGTCGGCCCGGGCCACGCTGCTGCGTGATCCGGGCCGATTGTGGTGGTGCGGGATGTTACTTGATCTGTGCGGTGATGGTGGCGGTGCCGACGAGGAGGCCGCGCTTGACGGCGTCGGTGCCGAAGGTCTTGTTCAGCAGGCCGGCGGCGTCTTCGGAGATGTGGACGGTGGTGCCGGTGAGGATGGCGTTGTCGCCCTCGAGCTGGAGGGGCTTGAGGGAGCCGCCGTGCAGCTCGAACAGGAACGCGTTGGCCGCGGCGACCTTGCCGTTGACGAGGACGTCG
>Ga0308159_1001042_pt1 | contig 46296 bp, 35 predicted proteins | sample PhyCR1_FD_201040 | JGI IMG/M metagenome (GOLD analysis project Ga0308159, IMG submission 201040) | Phyllosphere microbial communities from UC Gill Tract Community Farm, Albany, California, United States - DLSLC.R1 | ecosystem: Host-associated > Plants > Phyllosphere > Unclassified | place: USA...
AGACCGTCCTCATCCAGGAGATGATCCAGCGCGTCGCGCAGGACCACGGCGGTGTGTCGGTGTTCGCCGGTGTCGGTGAGCGCACCCGTGAGGGCAACGACCTCATCGGTGAGATGGAAGAGGCGGGTGTCTTCGACAAGACGGCCCTCGTGTTCGGCCAGATGGACGAGCCGCCGGGAACGCGCCTCCGCGTGGCCCTGTCGGCGCTGACGATGGCGGAGTACTTCCGCGATGTCCAGAAGCAGGACGTGCTCCTCTTCATCGACAACATCTTCCGCTTCACGCAGGCCGGCTCCGAGGTCTCGACGCTGCTCGGCCGCATGCCGTCCGCTGTGGGCTACCAGCCCAACCTCGCCGACGAGATGGGTGTGCTCCAGGAGCGCATCACCTCGACGCGTGGTCACTCGATCACCTCGCTGCAGGCGATCTACGTGCCGGCTGACGACTACACCGACCCGGCTCCGGCCACCACGTTCGCGCACCTCGACGCGACGACCGAGCTCTCCCGTGAGATCGCATCGCAGGGTCTGTACCCCGCGATCGACCCGCTGGCGTCGACGTCGCGCATCATGGACCCGCGCTACCTGGGTGCCGACCACTACGAGACGGCCACGCGCGTCAAGCAGATCCTCCAGAAGAACAAGGAACTGCAGGAGATCATCGCCATCCTCGGTGTCGACGAGCTCTCCGAAGAGGACAAGATCACGGTCGAGCGCGCTCGTCGTATCCAGCAGTTCCTCTCGCAGAACACCTACATGGCGAAGAAGTTCACGGGTGTCGAGGGCTCCACGGTGCCGCTCAAGGACACCATCGAGTCCTTCCGCGCCATCGCCGACGGCGAGTTCGACCACGTTGCGACCCAGGCGTTCTTCAACGTCGGTGGCATCAACGACGTGGAAGAGAAGTGGGCTCAGATCCAGAAGGAGAACCGCTGACATGGCGGGTCTCAGCGTGAGCGTCGTCTCGGCGGACCGTGAGGTCTGGTCGGGCGACACCACCATGGTCGTTGCACGGACGACAGAGGGCCAGATCGGCATCCTCGCCGGACACGAGCCGATGCTCGCGATCCTGGCGCAGGGTCAGGTCCGCATCACGCGGGCCGATGGGTCGACCGTCGCGGTCGACGCCGAAGACGGCTTCCTGTCGGTCGAGCACGACACGGTGACGATCGTCGCGCGGCAGGCCGCGCTGGCGTCCTGACCGGACTGACCGTCCTGCTCCCGCCTTCGGAGACGAAGCGGGAGGGCGGGGACACGAGCCGCACGCTCGATCTGCGTGCACTCTCGTTCCCGGAACTGGCCGATGAGCGGGCCGCGGTGATCACCGCGGCCCGCTTCGTCAGTTCCGAGGAGTCCTCGGCCAGGACGGCGCTCAAGCTCGGTCCGAAGTCGATCGCCGAACGGCTCCGGAATCTCGAGCTCGACACCTCGGGCACCATGCCCGCGATCGAGCGGTACACCGGGGTCCTCTACGACCCGTTGGGCGCGCAGGACGCGGATGCTGCGACCCGCGCGTGGTGGGCGGAACACGTGATCGTGCAGTCCGCGATGTTCGGCCCCATCGGTGCCGGTGACCCGATCCCGGCGTACCGGCTCTCGCACGACTCCCGGCTCGGGTCGATCCGACTGGCCGCGCACTGGCCCGCGGTGTCGACCCGTTCCCTGCTGACCCGTGCGGACGGCCTGGTGCTCGACCTGCGGTCCGAGGGGTACCGGCAGCTCGGTCCCCTGCCCGGAGCGGTGGCACCACGGGTGGTCAGCGTCGACGGCTCCGGTCGTCGTCGTGCGCTGAACCACTGGAACAAGACCGCGAAGGGTCGCCTGGTGGCGCTGCTCGCCCGCACCGGTGCGAGCATCGGCACCATGGACGACCTGGTCGGTTGGGCGGCCGCGAACGGCGTGGTCGTCGAGCGCAACGAGGGCGGCTGGGACCTGGTCGCCGAGAGCCTGGAGCCGGTCGCCGCCTGAGCGGGTGCCTGGTCGGCTCGTCCTCCACAGGCGTGAGCGGGGTCGCTCCGGTCCACAGATGGTCGGGGCGGCCCTGCCTGGAGGCCCCCAGCACGTTTCGATGGCGTGCATGATCCCTCTCACGGCACAGTCCAGCCCCGGTTCCGCAGTCCGTTTCCCTCGCGAGATCGCCGCGGCGGTCACCCTCCCCGCTGCGGCGGCCGCGCTGGTCGCGCCCGGTCGCGCCGACCTGTCGACGGCCGCTGCGACGGCCGTGGTGACCGCGTGCGGCGCACTCGCGCCCCGGATGGCCCTGGTGCCGTTCATCGCGGCGCAGGGCACGCCGGATCCCCGTTCGATCCGGGTGTTCGACCCCTTCGCGGACCCGACACCGCCGGCGCTCCACGGTTTCGGCCCGGCTCCCGATCGGGCCCGGGTGCGGCTCGCCGGTGACCGGTGTGCCGACGCGTGGCGTGTGTGGCGGGCGCAGGACGGCGCGTTCGACGGATCATCGGGCGCTGCCGGCGCCCTGTCGCTCGGCGCCTGGTGTGCGTGGGCGCTCGGGTCCTGGGCCCGCGCGGAGACGCGTGCCCGGTACGCCCTCGAGACCCGCGCGGACGACCCGCTCGCGGGGCTCGTCCTGCGCTCGGTCGTCGCGGGCAGCGGGCCGTCGTGGGAGCGTCGATGACGTGGGGTCGACCGGATCGTCTACGGTGGGGGAGACCACACTGGGAGGGCTCCGGTTGTACGACGACGACATCGAGGACACCGTCATCCGGCGACCCCGACGATCGCTGGGCGACCGGACGGCGGATGCCTTCGACGACACCGTCATCCGGGGCGCAGGTCCCGTCGTCCCGGGAGCCGGTTCCAGCTCCGTCCCCGACTCCGACCCCGCATCCGACGACGGGGTCCTCGGTGACACCGTCATCCGGCCCGCGGCCGGGGCAGCCGACCAGCCACCCGCGGCGGTGGACGACGTCGATCCGGAGGACACCGTCGTCCGGGTGCCGGCGCGACCCGGCGCCGGAGCGAGCCCGTTCGTGGGTGCCGCCCCGGGCCTCCCGGCCGTCCCGGCGGTGCCCGCCGCCCCCACGGCACGCGTGCCCTCGATCCGCATCGGCGACCGCACCTTCCGGCTCGACCACCCGGTGGTCATCGGCCGACGGCCGTCGCTCCCGCGGATCACCCGTGGCCCGCAGCCCGAACTCGTGACCGTGCGGTCGGCGTACGGGCAGGTGTCGTCGTCCCACGTCCGGATGCACGCCGAGGGCGAAGCCGTCGTCGTGCAGGACCTCCGGTCCACCAACGGGACCGTCGTCCGCCCGGCCGGTGCACCGGCCTACCGCATGGCATCGGGTGCGTCGATCGTCGCGCTGACGGGTACGGTAGTCGAGATCGGTGACGGCAACGCCATCGAGGTCCTCTCGCCGTACCTCCGGGTCGCACCGACGGCAGAGGGGCTGCCTCCGGTTCCCCCGTGGCCCTCCGATCAGACAGCACACGGCACGCCCCGACCCACCAGAGAGCGATCCTGACACGTGACCGAACTCGGCCGAGCAGCCACTGCGCACGCCATCGACGTCCCCGGTGCCGACGGCGCCACCCTGACACTCTCGTGGGGAGCCGCGACCGACGTCGGTCGGCGGCGTGACCACAACGAGGACAGCTACATCGTGGGTGCGCCGTTCTTCGTCGTCGCTGACGGCATGGGCGGGCACCTCGCGGGCGACCGTGCCAGCGACGCGGTCGTGCGTCGGCTCGAGCAGGTGACGGCCGAACCGTTCACCACGCGTCAGGGCATCCAGCGTGCGCTGCTCCTCGCGACAGCCGACATCGAGCGTGCAGCCGGCGGCAACGCCATCGGCGCGGGCACCACCGTCACCGGGATCGCGCTCGTGGCGTCGCTCGGGCAGCCCGCGGCGCTCGTGTTCAACGTCGGCGACTCCCGCACCTACCGCATCGAGGACGGCGTGCTCCGCCGCGTCACCGTCGACCACTCGGTGGTGCAGGAGATGGTGGACGCCGGCCTGCTGCGTGCCGAGGACGCCGAGCAGCACCCGGACAGCAACGTCATCACGCGTGCGGTCGGCTTCGGTGAACCGCCGGCGCCGGACTGGTGGACCCTGCCCCTGCGGGCCGGCGACCGCTACATCGTCTGCTCCGACGGGCTCACCAAGGAGCTCGGTGACGCCGGGATCGCGCGGATCGCGGCACGTGAGCCGGGCGCGCAGGACCTGGCGGAGCGCCTGGTCGGCGACGCCGTCGTGGCCGGCGGTCGTGACAACGTCACCGTGGTGGTGCTGCAGGTCGATGCCGCACCGGACGACGGCGACCTCGAGGACACGCTGCCGCGCCACTAGCTGGCCCCCGAACTGGGGGAACACGTCGAGCTGTGGGGGATCGGCGTGCGGAATGTCGGTCACCCACGCTTCGTACAATGACATGGCCACGTCGAGAGAGCTGGCCGCTCGGCCGGGGGAGGAGAGGACCATGGCGAGACGCCTGCCGTCCAACCCGCCCGTGATCGGCGGTTTCAGTCCCGTGCACGTCCTCGGGTCCGGTGGCTTCGCCGACGTCTTCCTCTACGAGCAGGACATGCCCCGACGACAGGTCGCGGTGAAGGTGCTGCTGGACGAGGTCGTCGACGACCGCGTCCGGCAGATGTTCCAGGCCGAGGCCAACCTGATGGCCCGGCTCAGCACGCACCCGTCGATCCTCACCGTCCTGCAGGCCAGCGTCGCCGCCGACGGCCGTCCCTACCTGGTCATGGAGCTCTGCTCCTCGTCCCTCAGTGAGCGCTACCGTCGCGAACCGATCCCCGTGTCCGAGGTGCTGTCGATCGGCATCCGCATCGGGTCGGCGCTCGAGACCGCACACCGCGAGGGCGTGCTGCACCGCGACATCAAGCCGTCGAACATCCTGCTGACGGCCTACGGCAACCCCGTGCTCTCCGACTTCGGCATCGCCGCGACGATCGGGGGCACCGACCCCGACGAGCCGATCGGCATGTCGATCCCGTGGTCCGCGCCCGAGGTCCTGATCGACGAGTCGCGTGGCACGATCCAGTCCGAGGTGTACTCACTCGCGGCGACCGTGTACTCGCTCCTCGCCGGGCGCAGCCCGTTCGAGGTCCGCGGCGGCAAGAACGGTGCGAACGACCTGATGCACCGGATCGACAAGGGCGGCGTGAAGCCCACCGGTCGCACCGACGTGCCGCCGTCGCTGGAGCGCCTGCTCGCTTCGGCGCTGTCCCGCAAGCCGCAGGGACGCCCCGCGACGGTGATGGAACTCGTCCGCGGGTTCCAGCAGGTCGAGGCCGAGCTCGGCATCCCGCAGACGTCCGCCGACGTCGCGGTCGAGGCCTGGGCGATCTCGACGCCGACCCCGCACGGTGAGCGCACCGTGATCCGCGAACTGCAGCCACCCACCCGGGTCGGCGGGCGTCGTCGCACCCGCCGCGCGGTGCAGGGCGGGGTCGTGGCCGGGGGTTCGCACAGCGTCGGCACCGTGCACCGCACCGGGTCCGTGACCCGTGCCCGGCGCCGAACCCGTTCGACCCTGGTCTGGGCGACGTCCCTGGCCGTCGTCGTGGTCGCCGCCCTCGCGATCGCCACGGTCGTCGTCGTCGGGCGGCTCGGTGCCGGGGCGATCCCGGTCGTGGCCGAGGTCCGTGCCGAGCCGTCGCCGCAGTCCGTTTCCTTCAGCTGGACCGACCCGGGGCTGCGCAGCGGCGACACGTACGTCATCTCGTCCAACGGGTCGTCGAGCCAGCAGACCGGGACGACGTTCGTCGTCTCCGGTGAACGCGGCGACGAGGAGTGCATCGCCGTCGCCGTGAACCGCGACGGCAAGACGGGTGCCGCGAGCGCGCAGAAGTGCGCGACGATCGGGAGCGCCGGGTGATCCGCGCCCTCCTCGCGAAGCACCGCTCCGCCGCCGTGACGACCGGCGCCTCGGTGCTCGTCGCCGCCGTCGTCGCGACCACCGCCATCGTCTCCACCGGGTACCACACGCAACGCGTCGACCTCGGCGACGGCACGGTCTGGGTGCCCTCGGCCGAGTACGGCGCCGTCGGCCGGGCGAACACCGGCATCCTGCAACTCAACACCGCGGTCGAGACGGCCAGCGACGACCTGTCCGTGCTGCAGCGCGGCTCCACCGTCTACAGCGTCGACGAGACCAAGGGCACGGTCGCCCGGGTCGACGTCGCCGACGCCACCGTGGGGGATGCGATCACGCTGCCGGCGGGGGCGCCGCAGGTCTTCTTCGCGGGCGACACCGCGGTCATCGGCAACGCCGACACGGGCGAGCTCTGGGCGACCCCCGCGAACGACCTCGCCGAGTTCGACGCGTCGGCCAAGGCCGACCTGACCCTGGGCGCCGACACCGTCTTCGACGCCTCCGACGGCCACGTCGCGGTCTACTCCGCGAAGACCGGGACGGCCTCGCTGGTCGACGTCGGCACGACACTCACCGTCGACGAACGGTGGAAGGTCGACATGGACCGGGGCGACGACTTCCAGGTCGCCACGTTCGACGGGCACCTCGCCGTGCTCGACCGCACGAGCGGTGCCCTGTCGGTCGACGGCCGCACCGTCGAACTCGGCGACCGGGTGGGGTCGTCGCCGGCCCTCCAGCGGTCCTCCGACAGCACGGCCCAGGTCACGGTCGCGGGCACGGCGGGCCTGGTCCGTGTCAGCGCCTCCGGCACCGTGGACGCCACCGCGCTCCAGGTGGCCGGACGAGCCGCGCGGCCCTACGTCGACGGTTCCTGCACGTACGCGGCGTGGGCGGGTGGGCAGGCGATCGACACGTGTGACGGCAACGCGCTGCAGCGGCTGGCGAGCACCGGCGGCACGAGCGAACTGCAGATCCTGCACAACGGCGACACCGTCGTCGCCAACGACCCGACGAGCGGCCGTTCCTGGGCGATCGACCGGAGCGGGCAGCTCATCGACAACTGGGCCGACCTGATCAAGCAGGACGACGAGCAGCAGCAGGAGCAGGTCTCGGACGACGACCCCGAGGTCGACAAGGACCAGAAGCCGCCGGTGGCGGTGGACGACGAACTGGGCGCTCGTCCGGGACGCACCACGAGCCTCCCGGTCCTGCTCAACGACTACGACCCGAACGGTGACCCGATCATCGTGAGCGAGGTCGGCACCATCTCGAAGTCCGCCGGCCGCGTCGCGATCGTCGGCGACGGCCAACGTCTGCAGGTCACGCTGTCGTCGCGCGCCACCGGGACCGTGACGTTCCCGTACACGATCACCGACGGCAACGGCGGATCGGACACCGCGACCGTCCGGATCAGCGTGCGCCCCGACAGTCAGAACGAGGCGCCGCGGCAGGTCCGCGACACCTCGGCCGACGTCGTCCAGAACGGGCACGTCGTCTCGAACGTCCTCGGCGACTGGGTCGACCCGGACGGCGACCCGGTGTACCTGGAGTCGGCGACCGCATCGAACGGTGACCGGGTGTCCACCACGCCGGACGGCCTGCTCGACTTCCGGAACGACAGCGGCCGGACCGGTGAGCGCTCCGTGCAGCTGGTCGTGAGCGACGGTCGCGCCGACGGCCGGGGAGCTGTGACGGTCCGGGTCGCCAAGCAGGGCACCGTCCCGCTGCGCGCCGATCCGTTCCCGGTGTCCGGGTACGCCGGCAAGGCCTTCACGGTCGAGCCGCTCGACCACGTGCGCGGTGGCAACGGCACCGTGACGCTGACGAGCGTGTCGTCGGCGTCCGGTCTCACCGTCACCCCGAGCTACGACGCCGGGACCTTCCGGGTGCAGGGGGAGCGGGCGGGCGACCACCAGCTCGAGTACACGGTGACCGACGGCGTGAAGACCTCGAGCGGCATCGTCCGGGTGACCGTCCTCGCGCCACCGGACGCCTCGACGGCGCCGATCACCACGCCGAAGACGGTCTTCGTGAACACCCTGTCCACCAAGGACACGGACGTCACCGCGACCGACATCGACCCGGCGGGCGGGGTGCTGCTCGTGACGGCGCTCGACGGACCCCCACGGGGCAGCGGCGTGCAGGCGAGCATCCTCGACCAGCACACAGTCCGTGTCACGCTCACGGCGCCCCTCGACGGTCCGGTCTCGTTCGGGTACACGGAGACCAACGGCCTGGCGTCGTCACCCGGCACGATCACGGTCGTCGAGATCCCGAAGCCCGACCGCATCCAGCCGCCGGTCGCCCAACCGGACAGCGCGACCGTCCGTGTCGGCGACGTCGCGAACATCGACGTGCTCGACAACGACACCCAGCCCGAGGGCGAGCCGTTGACGCTGCAGCCCGAACTGGTGCAGAACGTCCCCGGTGACGGCGGCCTGCTGTTCGTCTCCGGCGACCACCTGCGGTACCTCGCCCCGAAGACGCCGGGCAACTACACCGCCGTCTACCGGGTCGCCGGCCCGGACGGCCAGTACGCCGACGCCGCCGTGTCGATCTCGGTGCGCGAACGTGACGCCGCCACGAACAACCCGCCCGTCCCGCAGACCGTCACCGCGCGCGTCGTCGCCGGGTCGTCGGTGCGGGTCAGCGTGCCGTTGAACGGGATCGACCCGGACGGCGACTCCGTCCAGCTGGTCGGCGTGGGCTCCAACCCCGACAAGGGGTCGGTCTCGGACGTCGCCTCGGACGCCCTGACCTACGAGGCGGGCGACTACTCGGCCGGCACCGACGAGTTCACCTACACCGTCGTCGACGCCCTCGGGGCCCGCGCCACCGGCACCGTGCGGGTCGGCATCGCACCCCGCGCCGAGCAGGCCTCGAACCCCGTGGCCGAGGCCGACCACGTCACGATCCGCCCCGGTGGGTCGGTGACGGTGCGCGTCCTGCAGAACGACTCCGACCCCGAAGGCGGGCAGCTGACCGTCGCGCAGGCCGAGCCGACGGCAGAGGACGTCACCGCCAAGGTCCTCCGGAAGCAGCAGATCCGCGTCACGCCTCCGGAGTCGGCGAAGAGCGGTGACTTCGCGGTGCTCTACACCGTCGCGAACAGCAGCGGGGGATCGAGCACGGCCTTCCTCACGGTGACCGTCGACCCCGACGCCCAGCCGCTCCGGCCCGAGGTCGACGACACGACCCTCGACCTGCAGGACATCCTGCACCGGCAGAGCGTGACCGTCGACGTGCTCGACAACGTCTTCTTCGCCGAGGGCACCGCGGCCGACCTCCGCGTCGGGGTCGTCCCCGGCTACGGCGACACGGCGACGCCCACCGACGACGGCCGCATCACCGTCCGGTTGACCGACGACTCGCAGGTGATCCCGTTCTCGGTCGCCCGGGCCGACCACCCGGACATCGTCTCCTACGGCTTCATCAACGTGCCGGGCTTCGACGACGCCCTGCCCCAGATCAACCGCAGCGCCGGTGCGGTCACGGTGAAGAGCGAGGCCACCGTCCGCATCCCGCTGCAGGACTTCGTCGTGACGGCGAACGGCGAGACCGCGAAGATCACCGACCGCGGCACGGTCAAGGCCACCCACGCCAACGGGCAGAGCCTGGTGGTGGACTCCTCGACGCTGCAGTTCACGTCGGCGAAGCTCTACTACGGCAAGGCGTCGATCTCGTTCGAGGTCACCGACGGCTCGTCGGCGAACGGCGGCAAGGGCCGCGTCGCCACGCTCGTGCTCCCGATCACGGTCACGCCCCGGTCGAACCAGCCGCCGGCGTTCACGGGCTCCTCGGTCGAGATGCAGCCGGGCGAGACGCGCAAGATCGACCTGACGAAGCTGACCGACTACCCGTACCCCCGGGACCTGCCGGAGCTCCGGTACTCGATCGTCGGCCGGCCCGCCGCGGGGACGACCGCCTCGATCGCGAAGCAGCAGCTCACGATCTCGGTCGCCGACACCGCGAAGAAGAACACCACCGCGTCGATCGGGATCGGTGTCGCGGACGACGCCAACACCGGTCGCGCCGGCACCGTCACCGTCGGCGTCGTCGCCTCCACCCGTCCCGTGGTCCAGCCCGGTCCCGACCGGTCGGTGACGAAGCGCGGGGCGACCACCACCATCGACGTGCTCACGAACGACCAGCCGACCAACCCGTTCCCGGGTGAGCGGTTGCGCGTCGTGAACATCCGCGGGCTGTCCGGCGGGCTGCCGAGCGGCGTCACCGTCACGCCGAGCGGTGACCGCACGCGCCTGCAGGTCTCGGTCGCCGACACCGCGAAGCCCGGCGACGCCCACCTGCAGTACCAGGTGGCGGACGCCACGAACGACCCCGACCGGTACGTCTGGGGCGACGTCACGATCTCGGTGCAGGACGTCCCGGACGCTCCGGGTGCACCCGCCCGCACCGGCTCCTACGACGGCGGTCAGGTCACGCTGACGTGGTCGACCCCGCAGGGCAACAACTCGCCCATCACGGGCTACCGGGTCGTCGGGACCAACGGCGTCTCGAAGAACTGCGGGACCGCGACGGTGTGCACACTGACCGGACTCGACCCGAAGGCGTCGTACCGGTTCCAGGTCGTGGCGACCAACGCGATCGGTGACTCGAAGCCCTCGTCCCGCTCGGGTCCGATGAGTGCGGACTTCGTGCCGGCGCCCCCGAAGGGCATCACGGTCACGCCGAGCAAGGCGACACCGAACCAGCTCGACGTCAAGTGGGGCAAGGTGTCCGCGCCGAACAACGGCAGCGCGGTCGACGACTACATCGTCACGATCGAGGGCCCCGGCCTGTCGACCACGCGGCACACCGGTACCGCCACGAACACCTCGTTCACCGGCGCCCAGAGCGCTGCCCAGTACAAGGTCACCGTGTCCGCTCGCAACGACGCCGACCGCAACGGCACCGTCGTGCAGTGGAACTCCGCGTCCGCCACCGGCAGTGCCGTCGGGACACCGGGCAAGCCGACGAACCTCCAGGCGGTCGCCGGGGACCAGGCGGACTCGTCCGGCCGGTCGACGGTGACGGTGAGCTGGAGCGCCGGGGACGCCGCCGGCGGGTCCGGCCTGCGGTACGCCGTGTTCCGATCCAGCAACGTGGACTGTGCTGCTCCGCCCTCGAACTCGCTCGGCAGTTCGAGTCCGACGCGCGACTCGGGCGTCGGCGGCGGCTCGACCCGGTACGCGGTGACCGTGACCAACGGCTACTTCTGCAACGTGGACTACGTCGACGCCGTGACCTACGAGCGGCCGTCCGGTACCGGCAGGCCCTCGGTCGACGTCGTCCCGGCCGGCACGAACCTCTGGAACGTGAGCGTCACCGCCTCGTCGCGGCCAGCACATCACTACCAGCTCGAGGCCGGCGGGCAGCCGATCACGCTGCAGCCGGGCCAGACCTGGACGGGTGTGCCCGGGTCCGGCGCCCGGAACGTCTCGGCACCGTTGACCGTCCGCGCCTGCGGTGGCCCGGGGAGCAGCTTCTGCTCGTCCGATGCGGACTCGTGGACGGGGAACGCCACGGCGCTCGACGCGAACCTCTCGGTGGCCACTGCTCAACAGGGGCAGCCGATCGCCGTGACGGGGCCGAGCGGCAGCGGGATCACGGTGCGGTACACGGCGTACTGGTACGCCAGCGACGACGGCAACGGCTTCCCCACGACGTCGAGCTGGGACGCTGGTGGGACTCCTCCGGAGCCACCCTTCTTCGCCAAGTCCGTCAAGGTGCGCGCGTACGTCACCGCGACCGACGGATCGGGTTCGACCCAGGCGGGTGAAGCAACCGACGCCTTCCCGGTCGCAGCGGCACCCGAACCGGAGCAGCCCGCCCCCGAGCAGCCCGCCCCGGAACCCGCCCCCGGCGGCTGACGCCCGCCCGACCTGCCCCGACCCTCCCGCCGCCGCACACCTCCCGCCACGACCGAAGGACCACCCCGCATGAGCATGACCCCGGAGCAGGCCACCTGGTTCGCCGACGTCGCAGGCCGCATCGTGACCAACGTCGAGCAGGTGCTCCTCGGGAAGACGTTCGTGATCCGCCTCGCGGTCACGGCGATGCTCAGCGAGGGGCACCTGCTCCTCGAGGACGTCCCCGGAACGGGCAAGACGAGCCTCGCCCGGGCGATGGCGCAGAGCGTGCAGGGCACCACGAACCGCATCCAGTTCACCCCCGACCTGCTGCCGGGCGACATCACCGGCATCAGCGTCTACGACCAGCGGACGCAGGAGTTCGACTTCCACCGCGGGCCGGTCTTCGCGAACATCGTGCTCGCCGACGAGATCAACCGGGCGAGCCCGAAGACGCAGTCCGCGCTGCTCGAGGCGATGGAGGAGTCCGCGATCACGGTCGACGGCGTCAACCACCGTCTCGCCGCGCCGTTCATGGTCATCGCGACCCAGAACCCGATCGAGCAGGCCGGCACCTACCGTCTGCCCGAGGCGCAGCTCGACCGCTTCCTCATGAAGACGTCCATCGGCTACCCCGACCACGCCGCGACGGTGAAGATCCTCGAGACCTCGTCGGCTCCGTCGGCGTCGGTCCCGCTGGCGAGCGTCGTGCCTGCAGCGACCATCACCGAGATGGCCGCCCTGGCCCGCACTGTGCACGTCGACGCGGTGATCGCCGACTACGTCGCGCGTCTGGTGGACGCGACCCGCTCCGCGAGCGAGGTCCGGCTCGGCGTCAGCGTCCGTGGGGCGATGGGACTGATCCGTGCCTCCCGTGTCCTCGCGGCGCTGAGTGGTCGCCACTACGTCACGCCGGACGACGTGAAGGCGCTGGCCGTCCCGGTCCTCGCGCACCGCCTGGTGCTCGACGCCGAGGCCGAGTTCGACGGCGTCAGCGCACCGAGCGTCATCGCGCAGCTCCTGGTGGAGACCCCGCCGCCCGCCGACCGAGTCACGACGTGACGGACCGCCGGCCCGTCTCCACGCGCTCGCGCCGTCCGTCCTCGACGCGGTCGCGTCGTGGCACGACGGCGTACGAGCGCACGGGGACGGTCACCGGCATGACCAACGTCCGGACGCGCATCGTCGGCGACCGCGAGGGCGTCGCAGCGGATGCGGTCATCGGGATCGTCCGGCTCTGGGCAACGGCCTGGAGGCTCGTCCTGCGTCTCTGGGGCGAGGTCTCGTCCGTCGTCACCGGGCTCGGGTGGACGGTCGCCGCCCTGACGCTCGTCGCGTTCGTGACCGGCTACCGGTTCGGCCTGCGGGAGATCGTCGTCGTCGGGTTCGCCGGCGCCGTGCTCGCGGTGGTCGCCGCGGTGGCGTTGATCGGCCGGTCGCGGCTGGCGATCCGGATGCGGCTGCCGCAGCACCGTGTGGCGGTCGGCGACGACGCCGGCGTGATCATCACGGCCGAGAACCCCACGCGCCTGCCGTCGGTGCCGACCACGGTCGAGGTCCCGGTCGGATCCGGCCTGGTCGACGTCGCCATCCCGGCCATCGGTCCGCACGGCACCTTCGAGCGGGAGGTCCCGGTCCCGACGCTCCGCCGCGGGGTGCTCGACGTCGGTCCTGTGACGGGCGTCCGCGCCGACCCGGTGGGACTCGTGCGCCGCGAGCTCGTCTGGACCGCCCGTGAGCAGGTCATCGTGCACCCGCGCACCATCGCGATCCCGTCGACGAGCACAGGCCTGGTGCGCGACCTCGAGGGGCAGGCGACGACGGACCTGTCACCGGCGGACATCGCCTTCCACGCCATCCGCGAGTACATGCCCGGCGACGATCCGCGCACCATCCACTGGAAGTCGACCGCCAAGTCCGGCGCGCTCATGGTCCGGCAGTTCGAGGACACCCGTCGCTCGCACCTCGTCGTCGCGCTCGGCATCGCCCGTGGTGAGTTCGCCGACGACGAGGAGTTCGAGCTCGCGGTCAGCGCGGCCGCGTCCCTCGGTGCGCGGGCGATCCGCGACGGCCGTGAGGTCTCGGTCGTGGTGTCGCAGCGCACGCCCGAGTTCGCGAAGCGTGCCGTGTACGCCGTGCGGACGCTCCCCACCGTCACGCCGACGCGCCTGCTCGACGACTTCGCCTCGGTCGGCCTCGCCGACGCGTGCCTGCCGATCGCCGAGGTCTCCCGGATCGTCGGCAGCGACACCGAGGGCATCTCCGTCGCGTTCCTCGTGGTGGGGTCGACCGTCGGCCTGCCCGCCCTGCGACTCGCCGCCACGCGGTTCCCTGTCGGGGTGGAGGTCGTCGCGGTGATCTGCGAGCCCGAGGCCCAGCCGCGGTTCCTGCGCGTCGCGGGTCTGACGGTGATGACCATCGGCTACCTGGACGACCTCCGGCACGCCCTGCACCGATCGGCCTCGGCAGCATGAGCGCCGCACCCGTGACCACCCCGGCACCGGACCGGGCGAGGCGCTCGACCCGACGTTCCGACCGACGCGACGCACGGCGGCTCGTGCCGTTCCGGCTCGCCGGCGGCACACTGGCGGTCTGGCTGCTGCTGGCCGTCGCGAGCACGTCCTGGTGGCCGGTGTACCGGGACGGCGCGATGATCACCGCCGCCGTCACGGCGATCGTCATCGGGACGGTCGTCGCGCTCCTCGGCACCCTGTTCCGGCTCCCGACGGCCGTCGTGGCGATCGCGACCGTCGCCGCCTTCACGCTCACGGGCGTCCCCGCCGCCGTGCCGAGTCAGGCCAACGGCCTGCTGCCCACCGGACGCGGCCTCCTCGACCTCTTCGCCGGCGTCGCCCTCGGCTGGAAGCAGCTGGTGACCATCAGCCTGCCGGTGGGCTCCTACGAAGCGCTCCTCGTGCCCTACTCCGTGACGCTGCTCGTGGCGGCGGTGACCGCCGTGAGCGTGGCGACCCGCGCCTCCAGGCAGGAACTCGCGAGCATCCCGGCACTGGTGCTCTTCGCGGTGGGGGTCGTCGTCGGGCCGAGCCGGCTCGACACGTCGATCGTGACGGCGGTCGTCCTGGTCGGCCTCGCCCTCGTTTGGGCGCTGACCGTGCGGCACGCGCGTCGCGCCGTCGCGGTGGCGACCACCATCGGTGCACGCGTGCCGGTCGCGCGGTCGATCGTCCGCCCCGCCCTCGTGGGAACCGGCACCATCGTGGCCGCGGCGGTCGTCGCGACCGGACTCGGCCTGGTGGCACCTCCGTCGGGTGAGCGCACCGTCGCGCGCACCGACGTCGTGAAGCCGTTCGACCCACGCGACTACGTCAGTCCGCTCAGCGGGTTCCGCGCCTACGAGGAGTCCACCGCCTCGGACGCGACCCAGCTCCGGGTGACCGGCCTGCCCGAGGGCGGGTTCGTGCGCATCGCGACGCTCGACACCTACGACGGCGTCGTCTACCGCGTCGGCGGGGCGGACGGTTCGGCCGGCTCGGGCACCTTCGAACGTGTGCCGACCACGGTCGACGTCCGCGGTGTCCGGGGCACCACGGTCGACGTCGGTGTGACGGTCGACGGGTACCGCGGTGTGTGGCTGCCGACGGTCGGGGACCTGGAGCGCGTGGCGTTCACCGGGCAGGACGCCGACGACGAGCGCGGCGCCTTCTTCTACAACGGATCGACCGGCACCGGCGCCGTGGTCGGCGGAGTGGGGGACGGCACGTCCTACGACCTGACGGCGGTGCTGCCCGACCAGCCGACGGAACGGCAGCTGGCCACCGCCCGGCCGGGGAGCGCCGCCGTGCCCACCGCACGGGACGTCCCCGACGCCGTGCGCGACACCGTCGAGTCCACGACGAAGGACGTGTCGGCACCCGGTGCGAAGCTCCTCGCCGCGGTGCAGTCCCTGCAACGGAACGGGTACGTCAGCCACGGTGTCGGCGACGACCGGATGAGTCGGTCCGGTCACGGTGCCGACCGTGTCCAGGAGCTGCTCACCGCACCCCTGATGATCGGGGACCAGGAGCAGTACGCAGCGGCGGCTGCACTGATGGCGGACGAGATCGGGTTCCCGGCACGGGTCGTGATGGGCTTCACGGCCGGGGGAGACTCGGGCCGCGACGGCACCGCAGCGCGTGGCGGGACGACGACCTTCCGTGGGTCCGACGTCACGGCCCGCATCGAGGTGGACACCGCGCAGTGGGGATGGGTGATGCTCAACCCCAACCCCGAGGTGCGCGAGATCCCGAACGAGCAGCAGCAGACCCCGCAGCCGGTCACCCGACCCGAGACGGTGGTGCCGCCGCCCCCGGTCGACCGACAGGACCAGGACCAGCAGACGCCCCCCGAGAGCGACCGGAACACGCCGCCGGTGCAGCCGCTCTGGCTCCAGATCCTGCTCGCGGTGCTGCCCTGGGCCCTCGGGACGCTCGGCGTGGTCGCGCTCGTCCTGCTGCCGTTCGCCGTGATCGTGCTGCTGAAACGACTGCGGCGCCGCCGACGGCGGAACGCCACCACGCCCCGCGGCCGCATCGTCGGCGCCTGGGACGAGTACCGCGACGCACTGCTCGACCGCGGGCACGACGTGCGTCAGGCAGCAACCCGACGCGAAGCCGTGGTCGGTGCACCGGGCGACGGTGGCACCGGACTCGCCGCGCTGGCCGACCGTGCGGTGTTCGGTCCGAGTGACGCCGACCAGACCACCGCCGACCGCATGTGGGCGGCGACCGACGATGCAATAGGTTCGCTCCGGACGGGGCGGACCCGGCGGGAGCGGTTCCGCACCGCCGTCTCGCTCCGGTCCCTGCGGGGAACGGGACGCCGTCCGACGGCACGGTCCCGTCGGAGGACCGACCGCCAGGCTGCGCCGGGGCGCGGCGACTACGATGTCCAGAGGCCGGACGAGCGTCGTGGACGGCCGAGTGAGGACAGAGGCACCACGTGATCAGATGCGAACACTGCGGATCGATGCTCCCGGACGGGGCGATCTTCTGCGGTGAGTGCGGACGCGCGGTCACCGCCGCCGCGAGCCGTCGCCCGGTCGCGCCGACCCCCGTCGAACAGGCACCACCGCCACCGTTGCAGCAGCCCGACGCCCACGGCCGACGGTCCGACCCGGCCTCCGACGCCTGGTTGCCCGAAGCCACGCTCGACCCCGCCACGCGTGCCTGGCTCACCGGTGCCGACCGTCGGGGGACCGAACCGCCGGCACCCGTGCCGGTGCAGCGTCCCGACGACTTCGCGCCGCGCCAGGCCCCCTCCCACGTGCACGGTGCCGGGTCCGGGCTCGCGGACTGGTCGGGCGCGCCGGGCGAGTCCGAGCCTCCCCTCGACCCCGACGCGTACCCGTCCGAAGCCCTCGATGCCGACGACCCCGAGCGCACCCGCATCGCCCCGGCTCCCGGTCGCCCCGAGACGCCCGAGGACCCGATCCGCGATGCTCCGTCGTCGGTCTCGGACCAGGCGGCGCGACAGCCCGTCGAGTCCCAGCCCGTCATGCCCCAGCCCGTCGAGCCGCAGCCAGCTGCCGAGCCCTCCGTGCCGGTGTGGGCGCCGCCCGCTGCCACCGCACCCCCGGCGGCACCCGCCGGTCCGTCCTGGTGGGTCGGTCGCGGTACCCCGGCTGCCGAGGCGCCCGCCGAGCCGGTCGTCCCGCCGATGCCGGGAGCACCCGCCGAACCTGCTCCCGAGCAGGATGCTGCGGCTCCTGCCCCCGACGAACTCGGCGCGCAGGAAGTCCAGAACGCACAGGACGCCCAGGAACCTCGGGACGCACAGAGCGCCCGGGACGACGCACAGGCTGCCCTGGGCGACTCCGAGCCGGAGCCCGACGAAGCGATCGTGGCCGCGTCGGAGACGAACGCCACCGACGACCAGCCGCCCGTCGTGTCGCCCCCGCAGCCCGGGGACACCGCCGTGGTCGAGCCGCTGATCGACCGTCGACCGCCCCGTCCGGCCCCGCTCGTCACCCCGGGCATGCACGAGACGACCATCTGCCACGTCTGCGGCAACCGGCTCGAACCCGACGACATCTTCTGCGGCGAGTGCGGAGCCGTCCGTCCGGCGGTCACCGCGGCGTTCACCGGCCCGGTCATGCCGCTGCCGATGACCCGCCCCGACTGGGCAGCCGAGGAGCCCGACAGCACGCAGGCCCCCGACGCGGGCAACGCTGCGGACGAGCCGGACGAGCCCGACGCGGGTTCCGCAGAGCCCGCGGGTCCGAACGAGTCCGACGAGCGCGCTGCAGGCGACGTGCCGGACGACGAGATCCCGGTGGACGACGAGTCCCTCCGCGCCGAGGTCGAGCAGTCCGATGCCGGCCGACGTCCCCGCGGAGCGCATGCTGCCCCGGTGACCGAGCCCGAGCCGCCGACCGAGGCGTCCGCCGTGCCGCGCACGCCGATCCCACCGGTGCCCGGTTCCGCCACCGTCCCCTCCTCGGCACCGTCCGCTGACACTGCGGGGGCGCCTTCCGCTGCACCGCTGCCCCCGATCCCGGGAGCGACCGGACCCGCGCTGCCGCTCCCGCCCGTCGACCGGTCGGAGTCGAACGCAGCGGCCGGCGCGCTCGACGACCTCGACGAGGACGTCGACGAGACCCGCATCGTCGCGAAGACCCCGACCCGGGCACCGTTCGTGCTGCACTTCAGCACGGGCGAGCGGCTCGGCGTGCACGGCACCGGCCTGCTCGGCCGGCTGCCGCGCCCGCAGCCGGGGGAGCGCTACGACGACCTGCTGACCGTGCACGACCCGGGCAAGTCCGTGTCGAAGACGCACCTCGAGCTCGGCCGCGACGGCGACGACCTGTGGGTCTCCGACCGGTTCTCCGGCAACGGCACGGTCGTCCGGCACATCGACGGATCGATCCGCCGCTGCGAGCCCGGTCGGCGGTACCGCGTCGAGCGTGGCGCTCGAGTCGACATCGGTGAGCAGTTCTTCCTGGTGCAGTAGGCGACTTCTCCACAGATCGGGCCCGGGGCCAGCGCTGAGCTGCTCGTTCCTGGTGCGATGGGGGCATGTCCCGGTTCACCGCTCGTTGCGTGATCGTGGGGGCCGCGGTCGCGCTCGTCGTGGCCGGGGTCCTCGCGCCGATCAGCGGCGCGGGGCAGGGCGTCCTGCTCGGAGCGGGTGCGTGCTGCGCGCTGGTCGACGTGGTGCTGCACCGTTCGGCCTCGCCGGACCCGGTCGCGGTCGTCGCTCCGCGCGGACCCGACCATCCCGCCGAGCCCGGACCGCTCGGTGCGCCGGAAACGCTGGCGGGTGCCGTTCCCGAGGACGGCGACGGCACGCAGGCACTCGTCCTCGGGCACGGTCCGGGCGGCAGCGTACTCCGGGTCGACGCCGCGTCCCACGTCGTGGTCGTCGGTGGCGGAGCACTCGCCGTCGCGGTGTTCCGCGGGCTCGCCGAGCAGCTCCGAGCCGCTGCCGTCCACACCGACGAGGACCTGCGCTGGGCCGCTGTTCCCGAGGTCCTCGACGCCGTGGGGACCGGCAGCGCCGATCCAGCCCCGAGCGCCCGGTCAGCGAGCGCCCGGTCAGCGAGCACCCGGGCAGCGAGCAGCCTGTCAGCGCACGCCCTGCCGTCGGGGACCTCGGTCGCGGTGCGGATGGGCGCCGACGGCCGATCGCACGGCTCCGTGGTGCTCGTGGCCGGACTCGGATCGGTGCCTCGTCAGCGGGACGTCACCGTCGAGGTCTCACGGTACGGCTGCTCCGTCCGCCGACCCGACGACCGGGCGGTCGTCCGGGTGTCCCCGGCGCTGCCGGTCCTCGTCCCCGACCCCTGAGCGCCGATCGATGACCAGCCCCGCGCGATGACCAGCGCCGACCCTTGACCAGCGCCGACCCTTGACCAGCGCCGAGCAACGATCAGCGCAACCCCGCACCGACCCGCACCGCGCCGACGGGCACGCCACCGCCGAGCACCCGCTCACCGGTCGCTTCGAGCACCTCGGCCACCCCGTCCGACGCGACGAGTCCGTTCCGCTCGAGCAGCGCCAGGGCCGCCAGGGTGCCGGCCCGCTGCGAGCCGTCGAGCACCTTCACGGCCACGGCGGCGCCTCCGGGCAACCCCATGACCATGACGCCCTCGGCACCGAGCTTAGCCAGCACCTGCAGTCGCTCGATGGTGACCGTGTTCGCGCGTCCGACGCCGTCGATCGCCCACGGGTGCGCCAGGACCGCGTCGGTCAGGGCAGCGGAGTCGTCGTCGGCCCGTGCCACCACACCGGCGAACCCGCGTGCCAACCCCGTCAGGGTGAGCGGGAACACAGGGGCGCCGCATCCGTCCGTACCGACCAGGTCGACGGTCTCGTGCGTGTACTCCTCGACCACGGAACGCACCCGCTGCTGCAACGGGTGCTCGATGTCGAGGTACGTGGGTTCGTCCCAGCCGTTCACCCGGCAGGCCGCGAGCATGCCGGCGTGCTTGCCGGAGCAGTTCATCGCCAGTCGGCGGGGGCCGTCCATCGTCCGGGCGGTCCCGCGGTCGAAGGGCATGTCGGGCGGGCAGCCGAGGTCGGATTCGACGTGGTCGAAGGACTCGAGCATGTGCAGGGCGAGCGCCTGGTGCGCCGCGGTGCCGGCGTGGCTCGCGGTGGTGAGGACGAGTTCCTCGTCGGAGAACAGTGCACCGGCACGTCGGACGGCCAGGGCCTGGAACGGCTTCATGGTGGAACGCGGGTAGATGCTCGCGGTCACGTCGCCCACGGAGTCGATCACCGTGCCGCTCGCGTCGACGACGACGCCGGCGCCGACGTGTCGGCTCTCGTCGAACCCTGAGCGTTCGAGCACCGCCAGCTCGACGGAACCGTCGGCGGTGAGAGGATGGCGATCACTGCGGACTTCGGGGCTCACCGTCATGCCGCCATGCTAGCCAAGGCGAAGGGGCGCACCCGTGCACGACCACTCCTACGAGGTCTCCGTCAGCTGGACCGGCGACCGGGGGACCGGCACCTCCGGGTACCGCGACTACGGCCGCGAACACGTGGTCTCCGCGACCGGCAAGCCGGACGTCCCCGGCTCCGCCGACCCGACGTTCCGCGGGGACCGTGACCGCTGGAACCCCGAGGAGATGGTGGTCGCGGCGCTCGCCCAGTGCCACATGCTCAGCTACCTGCACGTCGCGGTGACGAAGGGCTTCACCGTCGTCGACTACCAGGACACCGCGACCGCGTCGCTCCGCCTGAACCGCGACGGTTCGGGTGAACTGACCGAGGCGACCCTGCACCCGGTCGTCACGATCCTCGAAGCCGACCGGGTCGCGGACGCCGAAGCCGCACACGTCACCGCGAACGAGCTCTGCTTCATCGCGCGGTCCGTGGCGTTCCCGGTGCACCACGAGCCGCAGCTGGTCGTCCGACCTGCGTCATTGGCAGGGGACTCTTCGACAGGTGGGGCAGACTAGGTCCTCGTGAAGCGTCTCCGCCTGCTCCCGATCGCCATCGTCCCCGCCGTCGTGCTGGGACTCGCTGCCTGCTCCGGCTCCGGTTCGAACGGGTCCTCGGCTTCGCCGACCCCGTCGGCCAGTGCCACGGCCTCGGCGATCACCTCCTGCCCCGACCCGGGCAAGTCGTCCGATGCCATCAAGGCGACCGGGTCGTTCGGCGGACCGAAGGCCCCGACCGTGAAGTTCTCGTCCGGCTTGTCCGCGAAGACGCCGCAGGCCACCCGTCTCGTGAAGGGCAAGGGCGCGGCGCTCGACGAGGGCGACTACGCGCAGGTCTCCTACAGCGTGTACGAGGCATCGGACGCCAAGAAGCTCGGCACCGTCGGCTTCGACGAGGGCAACCCGCAGGTGCTCTCCGTCGGCGGATCGGGCTTCGGTGCGCTCCTCGCCTGCTCGAAGGTGGGCGACCGGGTCGCCGCGGTCGGACAGTCCTCGGCCCTCGGCTTCAACACCGGCGGTGAGATCGTCGTGGTCGCCGACGTCGTCGCGCAGACCCCGACCAAGGCGACCGGCACCCCGCAGGACCAGGACCCGGGCCTGCCCACGGTCAAGGACAAGGCCTCGGGCGAGCCGGAGATCACGGTCCCCGACGGTGTGAAGGCACCCACGAAGACCACGGTCGAGGTGCTCAAGCAGGGCGACGGCACCGAGATCGCCGACGGCGACACCGCTCTCGTGCAGTACAAGGGCGTCGTCTACGACACCGGCAAGGAGTTCGACTCCTCGTGGTCGAAGGGTGTCCCCACCACCTTCACCGTGTCGGAGAGTGCGCTCATCAAGGGCTTCGTCACCGGGCTCGTCGGGCAGAAGGTCGGCTCGCAGGTCCTGATCGTCGCCACGCCGGAGGACGCCTACGGCGCGAACCCGCAGGAGGGCTCGGGCATCCCGAAGAACGCCACGCTCGTCTTCGTGGTCGACATCCTCGCCAAGGGCTGACCGTGACGGACGGCCGCCTCGGCAGCACCGGTCCTGATCGTCGGCGGATCGTCGTCCTCGGCAGCACCGGCTCGATCGGCACCCAGGCGCTCGACGTGGTCGCCCGCAACCCCGACCGGTTCGAGGTCGTCGGGCTCACCGCCGGCAGCAACCGCGACCTCGTCGCCGAGCAGGCCGACCGGTTCGGCGTCCGCGACACGGCGTTCGGCGCAGCCGACTCGGAGCAGCTCGTCCGGAGCGTCGAGGCCGACGTCGTCCTGAACGGCATCACCGGCTCGGTCGGCCTCGGCCCGACGCTCGCGGCCCTCGAGACCGGTGCCGTGCTCGCCCTCGCGAACAAGGAGAGCCTGATCGTCGGCGGCTCCCTCGTGCAGCAGGCCGCGGCGCCCGGGCAGATCGTGCCCGTGGACAGCGAGCACTCCGCCATCGCGCAGGCGCTGCGCTCCGGCGCCGACGCCGAGGTGCAGCGGCTCGTCCTGACAGCGAGCGGCGGTCCGTTCCGTGGGCGCACCCGCGAGCAGCTCCGTGACGTCACCCCCGCCCAGGCACTGGCGCACCCGACCTGGGACATGGGTCTCGTCGTCACGACGAACTCCGCGACCCTGGTCAACAAGGGACTCGAGGTCATCGAGGCCCACCTGCTCTTCGACGTGCCGTACGAACGCATCGACGTCACCGTGCACGCGCAGTCGATCGTGCACTCGATGGTCGAGTTCGTCGACGGCTCCACCATCGCCCAGGCGTCGCCGCCGGACATGCGGCTGCCGATCGCGCTCGGCCTGGCCTGGCCGGACCGGGTGCCCGGCGTCGGCGTGCCGCTCGACTGGACGACCGCGAGCACGTGGACGTTCGAGCCGCTCGACCAGGACGCCTTCGGCGCCGTCGCCCTCGCCAAGCGGGTGGGTGAGCTGGGCGGGACGTTCCCAGCCGTGTTCAACGCCGCGAACGAGCAGGCCGTCGCCGCGTTCCACGCCGGCGCGATCGGTTTCCTGGACATCGTCGACACGGTCGAGCGCGTCGTCGAGGAGCACACCGCGGAGGAGCCGTCACTCGATGGCGTGCTCGCCGCGGAGCAGTGGGCCCGCACCGCTGCGGACCGCGCACTGACCCGCTGACGCGAGTCGCGCCTCCCGGCCGACGCGGAGGCGGCAGACCGCGGACGTGACGCACAGGCCTGGAGGCCCGGATCACCTCTCAGACGGCGCTCGGCTCCGTCATGGAATCAGTCCCGTACTCTTTCCCGGTGACCGTCGAATCCGTCCTGCTCTTCGTCCTCGGCGTGGTCGTCTTCATCATCGGCCTGCTGGTCTCGATCGGACTCCACGAGCTGGGGCACCTGTCCTTCGCGAAGCTCTTCAACGTCAAGGTGACGCAGTACTCGCTGGGCTTCGGCAAGGCGATGTGGTCGTTCAAGCGGGGTGAGACCGAGTACGGGATCCGCCCGATCCTGCTCGGTGGGTACATCTCGATGGTCGGCATGCTCAAGCCGCGCGCCTCGGGCAGGGCGAACGCCATCACGAACACCGGCATGTACGGCGCGTTCGTGCAGGACGCCCGCCAGGCCAGCGCCGAGCAGATCGCGGACTCCGGCGGTGACGACTCCCGCGCCTTCTACCGCCTGACGCCGTGGAAGCGGATCATCGTGATGGTCGCGGGCCCGGCCATGAACCTGGTGATCGGCATCGTGCTGTTCGGTGTGCTGCTGTGCGGGTTCGGGGCGCCGACGACGACCTTCACGTCGAGTGTGGGGTGCGTGCTGCCGAACAGCCAGACGACCGAGTGCTCGCCCGGCGACGCGGTGTCCCCGGCGAAGCAGGCGGGCATCGAGTCCGGCGACGTCGTGCTCTCCGTGAACGGTGAGCAGGACCCCACCATCACCCGCGTCTCCGAGGTCTTCAAGGAGTCCGCCGGTGAGCAGGTCACCGTGGTCGTCGAGCGCGACGGTGCCCGCAAGACCCTCGAGATCACCCCGACGACCGCCACCCGCGACGTCTACGACGCCGAGGGCAAGGTCGTCAAGAACGACGACGGCACCACGAAGACCCAGCGCGTCGGCGTGGTCGGCGTCAGCATCGGGCAGTCCCTGGTGCGGCAGTCCCCGGCCGAGGTGCTGCCCGCGACCGGCGCCCAGATCGCGGCGTCGGCGCACCTGATCATCGACCTGCCGCAGCGCCTGGTCGCCGTGTGGAACGCCGCGTTCGGTGCCCAGGAGCGGTCGCAGGACAGCCCCGTGTCGGTGGTGGGCGTGGGCCGCGCGATCGGCGAGGTCTCGTCGATGAGCGGCGTCCCCGTCGTCGACAAGGCGTACACGATCCTCGGGCTGCTGGCTTCGCTCAACATCGGCCTGTTCGTGCTGAACATGGTGCCGCTGCTGCCGCTCGACGGCGGACACATCGCGGGTGCGCTCTGGGAAGCGATCAAGCGACGGTCGTTCAAGCTCGTCGGCAAGGCGGATCCGGGGCCCATCGACCTGGCGAAGACGATGCCGCTGACGATGGTCGTCGTGGTGCTGTTGGCGGGCATGAGCGCGCTGCTCATCTACGCCGACATCGTGCGGCCGGTGAACCTGTTCGGGTAGTCGCTCCGGCGCTACGCTCAGCGGATGACCACAGCCGCCCCGAACCCTCCCGAGGTTCGCACCGTCGAGCGCCAGGGCCTCGACGTCATCGCCGAGTCCGACCGGAAGGGCACCCCACGGGGACTGTTCTGGCCGTGGTTCGCCGCGAACATCTCCGTCCTCGGCATCGCCTACGGGGCGTTCGTCATCGGGTTCGGCATCTCCTTCTGGCAGGCCACCGCCGTCTCGGTCGTCGGGGTGGTGTTCTCGTTCCTGCTGTGCGGCGTCGTCGCGATCGCCGGCAAGCGGGGGTCGGCGCCGACCATGGTGCTGAGCCGCGCGGCCTTCGGCGTGCGGGGCAACCGGGTGCCCTCGTTCCTCAGCTGGATCCTCACCGTCGGGTGGGAGACCTCGCTCGCCGCACTGGCGGTCCTGGCGACCTCGACGGTCTTCACCGAGCTCGGCTGGGACGGCGGGGTGCTGACGAAGGTCGTCGCGCTGGTCGTCGTCGCCGCGCTCGTGGTCGGGGCCGGCGTCGCGGGCTTCGACGTGATCATGCGCCTGCAGACCTGGATCACGGTCATCACGGGGGTGCTCACCGTCGTCTACATCGTGCTCGCGGTGCCCTCCATCGACTTCGCCGCGATCGCCGCGATGCCCTCCGGCAGCGGTCAGCAGGTCATCGGGGCCCTGGTCCTGGTGATGACCGGCTTCGGCCTCGGCTGGGTGAACGCGGCTGCCGACTACTCGCGGTACCTGCCGCGGGCCGCGTCCACCGGTGGGGTCGTCGGGTGGACGACCTTCGGCGGCGCGCTGGCCCCGGCGATCCTCGTGGTCTTCGGCGTCCTGCTCGCCGGGTCGTCGCCGGACCTGAACGCTGCCATCCAGGACGACCCGATCGGCGCGCTCACCACCATCCTGCCGATCTGGTTCCTCATCCCGTTCGCGATCGTGGCGATCCTCGGGCTCGTCGGGGGAGCGGTCCTCGACATCTACTCGTCGGGCCTCGCGCTGCTGAGCGTCGGCGTGAAGATCCCGCGGCCGGTCGCCGCCGGGGTCGACGGCGTGTTCATGGTGGCGGGGGCGACCTACATCGCGTTCTTCGCCGAGTCGTTCGTCATCCCGTTCCAGGCGTTCCTGATCACCCTCGGCGTGCCGATCGCGGTGTGGGCCGGCATCTTCGTCGCGGACGTCCTGCTGCGCCGACGCGCCTACGCGGAGTCCGAGCTCGACGACCGTCGCGGCCGCTACGGTGACGTCCGCTGGGGCGCGATCGCGCTGGTCCTGGTCGGCACGGCCCTTGGCTGGGGGCTCGTGACGCTCTCGTCGCCCGCGTGGTTGACGTGGCAGGGCTACCTGCTCGGTCCGTTCGGCCTCGGCGGACGCGAGGGGCCCTGGGCGTACGCGAACCTCGGCGTCCTCGTCGCCCTGGTCGTCGGGTTCCTCGGCACGTTGCTGTTCGCACGCGGCTCGATCCGCCGCCAAGAAGCCCTGAGCACACCGGAACCCCTGAGCACACCGGACGACCTGCGATGAGCGCGGAGATCCCCGACGACGCCTGGCTCGTGGTCATCGACATGCAGCAGGTCTTCACGGGCGAGAACCCGTGGGCCGCCCCGCGGTACGACCACGCCGGCGCCGGCATCGAGCGGCTCCTGCCGCGGTTCACGAGCCGCACGGTGTTCACCCGCTTCGTCGCCCCGCAGCAGCCCGCGGGTGCGTGGGTGCCCTACTACCGCGACTGGCCCTTCGCACTGGTCCCGGACGCCGACCCGCTGTACGCGCTCACCGAGCCGTTCGCGTCGGCCGCCGCGGACCGGAACGACCCCGTCGTGACGGAACCGACCTTCGGCAAGTGGGGGACGAGCCTCCAGGCCGTCGTCGGCGACCACCCGCACCTGGTGCTCACGGGGGTGTCGACCGACTGCTGCGTGCTGTCGACCGCGCTGGCCGCGGCCGACGCCGGTGCGACCGTGACCGTCGTGGCGGACGCCTGTGCCGGCGCCAGCGACGAGGACCACGACCGCGCACTCGCGGTGATGCGGCTCTACGCCCCGCTGATCACGGTCGTGGACTCGGTCAGGGAGCTCTGAACGGACGCACGGGGACCGGACCCGGCACGGTCAGACCGAGCGCGTAGAGTGCTCACGTGCCCGCAGTCAACCTCGGTATGCCCAAGTCCCCCGAAACCCTCGCTCCGCGTCGCAAGTCGCGGCAGATCCGGGTCGGCAAGGTGCTCGTGGGCGGCGACGCCCCGGTGTCCGTGCAGTCGATGACCACGACGCAGACCACCAACATCAACGCGACGCTGCAGCAGATCGCCGAGCTCACGGCCTCGGGCTGCGACATCGTCCGGGTCGCCGTCCCCACGCAGGACGACGCCGACGCGCTGGCGATCATCGCGAAGAAGTCGCAGATCCCCGTGATCGCCGACATCCACTTCCAGCCGAAGTACGTCTTCCAGGCGATCGACGCCGGCTGTGCCGCCGTCCGCGTCAACCCGGGCAACATCCGCAAGTTCGACGACCAGGTCGGCGCGATCGCCAAGGCCGCCAAGGACGCCGGCGTCTCGCTCCGCATCGGCGTGAACGCGGGGTCGCTCGAGCCGAGCCTGCTGCAGAAGTACGGCAAGGCCACCCCCGAGGCGCTCGTCGAGTCCGCGGTGTGGGAAGCCTCCCTGTTCGAGGAGCACGACTTCCACGACTTCAAGATCTCGGTCAAGCACAACGACCCGATCGTGATGGTCAAGGCCTACCGGCAGCTCGCCGCCGCCGGCGATTGGCCGCTGCACCTCGGCGTGACCGAGGCCGGCCCGGAGTTCCAGGGCACCATCAAGAGCGCCACCGCGTTCGGCATCCTGCTGGCCGAGGGCATCGGCGACACCATCCGCGTGTCCCTCTCCGCCCCGCCCGCGCAAGAGGTCAAGGTCGGCCTGCAGATCCTGCAGTCGCTCAACCTGCGCGAGCGCAAGCTCGAGATCGTCTCCTGCCCGAGCTGCGGTCGCGCGCAGGTCGACGTCTACCAGCTCGCGAACGACGTCACGAAGGGGCTCGAGGGCATGACCGTCCCGCTCCGCGTCGCCGTCATGGGCTGTGTCGTGAACGGCCCGGGCGAGGCGCGCGAGGCCGATCTCGGCGTCGCCTCGGGCAACGGCAAGGGGCAGATCTTCGTCAAGGGCCAGGTCGTCAAGACCGTGCCCGAGGCCGAGATCGTCCAGACACTCATCAACGAGGCGAACCGCATCGCGGACGAGATGGGTCCGGCCGCCGCCACCGGCACGCCCCAGGTGATCATGGCGCCGTAGGCGCGACCACCCTCCGGACCGTCGTCCTCCTGGTCTGCACGGTGCGTGCTTCGCGCTTCCGTGCGGGGTTGATCGCTCCGTGCGAGGCTGCAGGCGGGCACGCAGCGGCTGCCGCCGCACCGGCCGCCGAACCTCGCACCGTGCTGCTCCGCTCCGCGGCGCCCGCGACGCGCGTGCCGGACCGGGGCCCGGCTCGGAGGCCCGCTGTGGCTGCTCGACGCGCGTCCCCTCCGCACGGTGCGGACTTCGCGAGCGGCCGCCGCGTTGATCGCCCCGTGCGAGCCTGCAGGCGCGCACGGAGCGGCTGCCGCCGCACCGGCCGGCGAACCTCGCACCGTGCGGCTCCGCTCCGCGGCGCCCGCGGCGCGGGCGACGCACCGCGGACCGGCTCGGAGGCCGGCTGCGGCTGCTCGACGCGCGTCCCCTCCGCACGGTGCGGACTTCGCGAGCGGCCGTCGCGTTGACCGCCCCGTGCGAGCCTCCAGGCGCGCACGCAGCGGCTGCCGCCCCACGGGCCAGCGAACCTCGCACCGTGCCGAACGGCGCCGCTCGCGCCCAGCGGCGGGCACACCGCAGCGAACCCGCGCCGTCGGCCCGTCGCCACTAGGCTTGCCCCGTGGTCACACGGCTTTCGCATCTGTTCCTCCGTACGCTCCGCGACGACCCCTCCGACGCCGAGGTGACGAGCCACAAGCTGCTCGTCCGCGCCGGGTACGTCCGTCGCCAGTCCCCGGGGATCTTCGCCTGGCTGCCGCTCGGCCTCCGGGTGCGCGCCAAGATCGAGGCGATCATCCGCGACGAGATGGTCGCAGCCGGTGCGCAGGAGGTCCTGCTGCCCGCGCTCCTGCCGCGTGAGCCGTACGAGGCGACGAACCGCTGGACCGAGTACGGCGACGGCATGTTCCGCCTGCAGGACCGCAAGGGTTCCGACTACCTGCTCGCCCCCACGCACGAGGAGATGTTCGCGCTCCTGGTGAAGGACCTGTACTCGTCCTACAAGGACCTGCCGGTCACGCTGTTCCAGATCCAGGACAAGTACCGCGACGAGGCCCGGCCCCGCGCCGGACTCCTGCGCGGCCGCGAGTTCACCATGAAGGACGCGTACTCGTTCGACCTCACCGACGAGGGCCTCGAGCGCAGCTACCAGGTCATGCGCGACGCGTACGAGAAGATCTTCGCCCGCCTCGGCCTCGACTACGTCATCGTCAAGGCCGACGCCGGCGCGATGGGCGGCTCCAAGTCCGAGGAGTTCCTGCACCCGATCGGCGTCGGCGAGGACACCTTCGTCCGCAGTGCCGGCGGCTACGCGGCCAACGTCGAGGCGTACGTCACCCCCGTCCCCGAGTCGCTGCCGATCGAGGGCCAGCCCGAGCCCGTGCTGCTGCCCGCTTCGGACACCCCGACGATCGACACGCTCGTCGCCCACGCCAACCAGGTCGCGCCGCGCGAGGGTGCACCGTGGACCGCGGCCGACACGCTGAAGAACGTCGTCCTGGCGCTCACCCACCTCGACGGCACGCGCGAGGTCGTGGTCGTCGGCCTCCCCGGTGACCGCGACGTCGACCTGAAGCGCGCCGAGGTGTCGTTCGCCCCGGCAGAGGTCGAAGCCGCCGGCGACGACGACTTCAAGAAGCACCGCGGCCTGGTGAAGGGCTACATCGGCCCGCAGGTCCTCGGCGCCGACAGCGCCACCGGCCTCCGCTACTTCGTCGACCCACGTGTTGTCGACGGCACGAGCTGGATCACCGGTGCAAACGAGCGCGGCGTGCACGTGTCCGGCCTCGTCGCCGGCCGTGACTTCGTGGCCGACGGTGTCGTCGAGGTCTCCGACGTCCGCGCCGGTGACCCGTCGCCGGACGGCTCCGGCCCGCTCGAGACCGCGCGTGGCATGGAGATCGGGCACGTCTTCCAGCTCGGTCGCAAGTACGCCGAGGCGCTCGGTCTCAAGGTGCAGGACGAGAACGGCAAGCTCGCCACGGTCACGATGGGCTCGTACGGCATCGGCGTGACCCGCATCCTCGCGATCCTGGCCGAGTCCCACAACGACGAGAAGGGCCTGGTCTGGCCGAAGAACGTCGCGCCGTTCGACGTGCACATCGTCGCCACCGGCCGTGACCAGGTCGCCTACGAGCTGGCGGCCTCCGTCGTCGCCGAGCTCGAGGGCGAGCGGTTCGACGTGTTGTACGACGACCGCCCCAAGGTCTCGCCCGGCGTGAAGCTGCGCGACGCCGAACTGCTCGGCATGCCGATCGTCGTCGTCGCCGGTCGCGGCGCCGCCGAGGGCGTCGTCGAGCTGTGGGACCGCGCGACCGGTGACCGCCGCGACGTGCCGGTGGCCGAGATGCTCGACGCGGTCCGCGCGATCTAGACGCGACCCCTGACGGAGAGGAGGCCCGTGGCGACGCCGCCACGGGCCTCCTGTCCGTCTCCTGGTTCTGGGGTACGCTTGTGGCCGACTTCTGCGCAGTTCCACCCCGCAGGAGCGACTCATCTGAATACGGAGGCACCTCGGTGAAGATCGATCTCGCAGTCCTGCGACTCATGGAGCGCGAGCGGGAGATCCCGTTCGACGAGCTCGTCCAGATCATCGAATCTGCCATCCTGACCGCCTACCAGAAGCACGCCGACGAGAACGGCGAGCCGGCCCACGCGCAGTCGCGTGTGGAGCTCGACCGCAAGTCCGGCGAGGTCAGCGTCTACGTCCCCGAGCTCGACGACGAGGGCACCGTGATCGGTGAAGCCGTCGACCAGCCGAGCGACTTCGGACGCATCGCGGCCTTCGCGGCGAAGCAGGTCATCAACCAGCGCCTGCGCGACATCGGCGACGACAAGATCCTCGGCGAGTTCCGCGGCAAGGAAGGCGACATCGTCGCGGGCGTGGTCCAGCAGGGCCCGAACCCGAAGATGGTGCACGTCGACCTCGGCACGATCGAGGCGATCCTGCCGCCCGAAGAGCAGGTGCCGGGGGAGTCGTACAAGCACGGCTCCCGCATCCGCGTCTACGTGACGAGCGTCGCCCGTGGCAACAAGGGCCCGCAGATCATCGTGTCGCGCACGCACCCGGGCCTCGTCCGGAAGCTCTTCGCACTCGAGGTCCCGGAGATCGCGTCCGGTGTCGTCGAGATCACCTCGCTCGCCCGCGAGGCTGGCCACCGCACGAAGATCGCCGTCAAGGCGAACGAGCCCGGCGTGAACGCGAAGGGCGCCTGCATCGGCGAGCTCGGCGCACGTGTCCGGGCCGTCACGAACGAGCTCGGTGCCGAGAAGATCGACATCGTCGACTACTCGTCCGACCTCGCATCGTTCGTCGCGAGCGCCCTGTCGCCGGCCAAGGTGACGAGCGCGTTCGTGCTCGACGCCTCGACGAAGGCCGTCCGCGCGCTCGTGCCGGACTACCAGCTGTCACTCGCGATCGGCAAGGAAGGGCAGAACGCCCGCCTCGCCGCGAAGCTCACCGGTGCCCGCATCGACATCCAGCCGGACTCCATCCTGGACGGCGAGGACTAGGACGATTTCGCTCCCGGCGCGCCCTGCGAGGGCGCGCCGGATCGCGCACGTCCGAGGCAAGGAGTAGAGTGGTTCCCGTCAGAACGTGCATCGGCAGTCGTCGTCGCGCTTCCCGATCCTCCCTCCTCCGAGTCGTCGCCCTGAGCGATGGCCGTGTCGTGGCGGATCCGAAGGCAGTCATGCCGGGCCGGGGAGCGTGGCTCACACCGACCGTCGATGCCTACGATCTGGCCGTCAAGCGCAGGGCTTTCCGCCGTGCGCTCCGGTTGGATCGCGATCCCGACACGTCCGCGGTGCTCGACCACATCGTCGGTCTCCCACAGGAACCGGCCGAGCGCCCGGACATGACAGAACAGGCTGAACGGCTTATGGACAACTGATGAGCGGCTCGAAATGAGACCCGTCATCCATTGAGTCCTGCCCCTTCACGGGGTGGGACCCGTGAAGGAGAACAGTGGCTAAACCACGCGTACACGAGATCGCAAGCGAACTCGGCGTCGACAGCAAGACCGCACTCGAGAAGCTCAAGGAGCTCGGCGAGTTCGTCCGGGGTGCCAGCTCGAGCATCGAGCCCCCCGTGGCACGGAAGCTCCGTGCCGCCCTCCAGGCAGACGGCGCCCCCGCGGCGAAGCCCGCCGCCTCGGCCTCCGCGCCGAGCGCACCCGCCAAGGCCAGCGCGCCGAAGTCGAGTGCACCCAAGCCCGGCGGCCCCCGTCCGGGTCCGGTTCGTCCGGCACCGGCTCCCGAGCCCGAGGCCCCGGCAGCACCCGCTGCCGACGTCCCCGCTCCGGCCGCACCGAAGTCCGTCGCCCAGCGACAGGCCGAGGCCGAGGCCGCGCAGAAGGCCCGTGCCGAGAAGCAGGCCGCTGAGAAGCAGGCCGCCGAGCAGGCAGGCGGGTCGACCGACGCTGCTCCGAAGTCCGACGCCGTGAAGCCGGGCACCAGCCCCAAGGCTCCCGCGGCCGCCGGTCCGAAGCCGGGTGGCCCCAAGCCCGGCGCACGTCCGGGCAACAACCCGTACTCGTCGAACCAGGGCATGGGCTCGCGCCCGCCGCGCCCCGGCAACAACCCGTACTCGTCCAACCAGGGCATGGGCCAGCGCCCGGCCGCCGGCGCAGCCGGTGGCGGTGGCATCCCGCGTCCGCAGCCCCCGCGTCCGGGCACGCCCCGTCCGGGTGCTCCGCGTCCGGGTGGTCCCGGTCAGGGCAACCGTCCCAACGGCTTCGGGCAGCGCCCGGGCCAGGGTGGTGGCCGTGGCGGCCCCGGTGCCCGTCCGGGTGCCGGCGGCGGTGCCGGTGGCGGCTTCCCGCGTCCGGCCTTCAGCGGCCCGCGTCCCGCCGGTGGCGGTGGCCGTGGTCGTGGCCCCGGTGGTGGTACCGCCGGTGCGTTCGGTCGCGGTGGCGGCAAGAGCCGTGCCCGCAAGTCGAAGCGGACGAAGCGCGCCGAGTACGAGATGCGTCAGGCCCCGTCGCTCGGCGGTGTGCAGGTCCCTCGCGGCGACGGCAACACTGTCGTCCGACTCCGTCGTGGTGCGAGCATCTCGGACTTCGCGGACAAGATCGACGCCATGCCCGGCAACCTCGTGACGGTGCTGTTCCACCTCGGTGAGATGGCGACCGCGACCGAGTCGCTGGACGAGGCCACGTTCGAGGTCCTCGGTGACGAGCTGGGCTACAAGATCCAGATCGTCTCGCCCGAGGACGAGGACAAGGAGCTCCTCGAGGGCTTCGACATCGACCTCGACGCAGAACTCGAGGACGAAGACGACGACGTGCTGCAGCAGCGGCCGCCGGTGGTCACCGTCATGGGTCACGTCGACCACGGCAAGACCCGCCTCCTCGACGCGATCCGCAACTCGAAGGTCGTCGAGGGCGAGGCCGGTGGCATCACCCAGCACATCGGTGCGTACCAGATCGTCGCGCAGCACGAGGGCATCGACCGCCCGATCACCTTCATCGACACCCCGGGTCACGAGGCCTTCACGGCCATGCGTGCCCGTGGTGCCCAGGTGACGGACATCGCGATCCTCGTGGTCGCGGCGGACGACGGCATCATGCCGCAGACCATCGAGGCGTTGAACCACGCGCAGTCGGCCGGTGTGCCGATCGTCGTCGCGGTCAACAAGATCGACAAGGAAGGCGCGAACCCCGCCAAGGTCCGCCAGCAGCTCACCGAGTACAACCTGGTGGCCGAGGAGTACGGCGGCGACGTCATGTTCGTCGACGTGTCGGCGCGGCAGAACATCGGTATCCAGGAGCTCCTGGACGCCGTGCTGCTCACCGCGGACGCCGGTCTCGACCTGCGTGCGAACCCCGACAAGGACGCCCGTGGTGTCGCGATCGAGGCCCGGCTCGACAAGGGTCGCGGTGCAGTCGCCACGGTCCTCATCCAGTCCGGCACGCTCCACGTCGGTGACGCCATCGTGGCGGGCACGGCCTACGGTCGAGTCCGTGCGATGACGGACGAGAACGGGGTCGCGGTCAAGGCTGCGACGCCGAGCCGCCCGGTCCAGGTGCAGGGTCTGTCCTCGGTGCCCCGCGCCGGTGACACCTTCCTCGTCACCGAAGAGGACCGCACGGCGCGTCAGATCGCTGAGAAGCGTGAAGCCGCCGAGCGCAACGCCCTGCTGGCGAAGTCGCGCAAGCGCATCTCGCTCGAGGACTTCACCCGTGCGCTCGAAGAGGGCAAGGTCGAGTCGCTCAACCTCATCATCAAGGGTGACGTCTCCGGTGCCGTCGAGGCACTCGAGCAGTCGCTCCTGGACATCGAGGTCGACGACAGCGTCCAGCTCCGCATCCTGCACCGCGGTGTCGGTGCGATCACGGAGTCGGACATCGACCTCGCCACGATCGACAACGCCATCGTCATCGGCTTCAACGTCCGTCCGGACGTCAAGGCCCGTGAGCGTGCGGCGCGCGAAGGCATCGACGTGCGCTTCTACTCGGTCATCTACAACGCACTCGACGACATCGAGCAGTCCCTCAAGGGCATGCTCAAGCCCGAGTACGAAGAGGTCCAGTCGGGCGTCGCCGAGATCCGCGAGGTGTTCCGTTCCTCGAAGTTCGGCAACATCGCGGGTGTCATCGTCCGCTCCGGCACGATCACGCGCAACGCCAAGGCGCGCGTCATCCGCGAGGGTGTGGTGGTCGCCGATGGCCTGGCCATCGAGTCACTGCGTCGCTTCAAGGACGACGTGACCGAGGTCCGCACGGACTTCGAAGCCGGTATCGGTCTGGGCAAGTTCAACGACATCCAGATCGGCGACGAGGTCGAGACGACCGAACTCGTCGAGAAGCCGCGCGACTGATCGCGTGACTCCTCTGGGCCCCGGCCTCCCCACGCGGGAGGCCGGGGCCCGACCCCTTTCCCACGCAGGACCACCGGCGGGAAGCGTCCCGCCACTGCCTCAGGAGGCACCCAATGGCCGATCCGCAGCGCGCACGCAAGATGGCGGACCGCATCAAGGAAGTCGTCGCACGTCGACTCGACAAGGGTCTGCGGGACCCGCGACTCGGGTTCGTCACGATCACCGACGTCCGTGTGACCGGTGACCTGCAGCACGCGTCGATCTTCTACACCGTGTACGGCACCGACGAGGAGCGTGCGGACTCCGCCGCGGCGCTCAAGGCCGCGACCGGCATGCTCCGGTCCGAGGTCGGCAAGAACATCACCGCCCGGCTCACGCCGTCGCTCGAGTTCATCGCCGACGCCCTGCCCGAGACCTCGGCGCACATGGAGGACCTGCTCGTGCAGGCCCAGGTGCGCGACGAGCAGGTCCGCGCAGCCTCGGTCGGTGCGACGTACGCCGGCGACGCCGACCCGTACAAGCGCGACGAGGACGACGACGCTGCCGAGACCGACGGCTCCGCCGAGCCGCGTTCCTAGACCCCTGGCAGCTGGTAGCCGCTCGCGTCGTCCCCGACGGCCAGTCCGTCACGCACGAGCGACGCGAGCGCCCGGTCCCGCTGGTCGGCGTCCGGCCACACCGGTTCGATCTCGGACCGCGTGACCGGCACGTCGCTGGCGCGCAGCTCGGCCATGATCAGGCCGCGCACCTGGCGGTCACTGCCGGCGAACCTCGCCTGCCGCGGAGCCCGCGGCCCGTCGTGCTCCGGGTACCCGGCCGCACGCCACGCGCAGCGGTCCGCGATCGGGCACGCATCGCACGCGGGGGAGCGGGACACGCACACGAGCGCGCCGAGCTCCATCACGGCGGCGTTCGTGGCGGCGGCGTCGTCGCGGTCCGCCGGCAGCACGGACTCCATGAGCGGGAGGTCCTGCTTCGCCTTCGCCGGCCCGGGTTCGCCCTGGCCGAGGACCGCACGTGCGAGCACGCGGCGCACGTTGACGTCCACGACCGGGTGCCGGTCGCCGTACGCGAAGACCGCGACGGCGCGGGCGGTGTAGTCGCCGATGCCCGGCAGCGCGAGCAGGGCGTTGACATCGCGGGGCACGACGTTGCCGTGGTCGTTCGCGATGGCGGTCGCCGCCGCGTGCAGCGCGAGCGCGCGTCTCGGGTAGCCGAGCCGATCCCAGGCACGCACCGCCTCGGACGGGGGCGAGTCCGCGAGGTCGCGAGGCGTCGGCCACCGGGTGAGCCACGCCTCCAGTCGGGGGACCACGCGCGCGACCTGCGTCTGCTGCAGCATGATCTCGCTGACGAGCGTCCCCCACGCGGGGAAGCCGGGGCGGCGCCACGGCAGGTCCCGCGCCTGCTGCCGAAACCACGCGATCAGCGGGGTCGCGATGTCGGGCCGTTCCGGCGTGGCCGGCTCCTGCACACCGCGTCGCGCGGTCGGTTTGTCCACATCCGGTCTGGAGGCCCGACTCGCGTTCACCTCGACAGCCTACGGTGGACGCATGGCACGCTGGGCACCCGAAGAGACCGACACGATGGCTGCGATCGCCGCAGAGGCGATCGCGCAGGTCGGCACGAACCGCACCGTCATCGGCATCGACGGGCAGGACGGCACCGACCTCGAGCGGGTCGCGGCCGCGCTCGTCACCGGTTTCGAGCAGCACGGGATCTCCGCGATGGCGGCCGCCGCGCCGTCGGCCGACCAGGACACGCTCCGGTCCGACCTGGTGACGCCCTTCCGCACGACCGGAGCCGGTGACGGTGTCCTGATCGTGCACGGGGGGGGGACCCTGGCCCCCGGGGTCCGTACCCTGTGGCGCTGGTCGCTGTGGGTCGAGCAGGAGTCCGGCCGACTCGAGCGTCGTGCCGACGTGAAGATCGCGGCCTCCGCGGTGCTCGACGTCACCGATCCCGAGCACCCCCGCCGCGAGTGGAACGACGCCTGCTGACCGGCGCTGGTAATCTCGCCTGGTGCTCGAAACCGCGCCGGACGGCATCCTCCTCGTCGACAAACCGCAGGGGATCTCCAGCCACCGGGTGGTCTCCATCGCCCGTCGCCGCCTCGGCCTGAAGAAGGTCGGCCACGCCGGCACCCTCGACCCCATGGCGACGGGGCTGCTGCTGCTCGGCATCGGGCCGTCCACCCGGTTGCTCACGCACCTGGTGGGCCTCGACAAGACCTACACGGCGACCATCCGGCTCGGTGTCTCCACGGACTCCGACGACGCCGACGGCACGCCGACCGCTGCTGTCGGTGTGGCCGCTGCCGACGTATCGGACGACGCCGTCGAGACCGCCGTCGCAGCACAGCGGGGCGTGATCGACCAGGTCCCGTCCACGGTCAGCGCGATCAAGGTCGACGGGCGCCGCGCCTACGACCTCGCGCGCAAGGGCGAGGCGGTGGAGCTCAAGTCCCGCACGGTGACCGTCTCGCAGTTCGACGTGACGACGCGGAACGAGCGGACCGTCGCCGTCGACGGCACCGACGTCGCCGTGGTGGACCTCGACGTCGTTGTGACCTGCTCGTCGGGCACCTACGTCCGCGCGCTCGCCCGTGACGTCGGCGCTGCCCTCGGCACCGGGGCGCACCTCGTCGCCCTCCGTCGGACCCGCGTCGGACCGTTCGACGTGCAGGACGCCATCGACCTCGAGGACGACGCCGTCGACGTCCGCGCCGCGCTCGCACGTCCGGCGGACATCGCCCGGCGACTCTTCTCGTCGGTGACGCTCGACGCAGCCTCGGCGAAGGACCTCACCGACGGCAAGCGCGTCGCGGCCGAGCACCCCGACTCGGACGGACCGGTGGCAGCGGTCACCGCGTCCGACGACCGGCTGGTCGGCCTCGTCTCCGTCCGCCGCGGACTGCTCCGGGTCATCACGAACTTCCCGACGCCCGGTGCGTCGTCCTCCTCGCAGACCGGAGCCCGCGCGTGATCGAGTGGTACATGTGGGTGCAGCTGGTGCTCGCCGTCGTTGTGGGGCTCTTCGCGGTCGTCGTGGGGTTCATCGGCTGGAAGCCGAACGACTACACCGTCGGCGCCCTCGTGCTCATCGAACTGCTGCTCCTTGCGCAGGGCGTCATCTCGATCGTGCTGCCGGCGACGGGCAGCCCGCCCGACGGCAACGCGCTCGAGTTCGGCGTGTACGCCGTGTCGGTGCTCCTCGTCCCACCGGCCGCGGTCGTGTGGGCACTGATCGACCGCACGAAGTGGAGCACCGTGGTGCTCGGCGCGGGGGCCTTCACCGTCGCGGTGATGGTCTACAGGATGTACCAGATCTGGTTCGCGCTGAACTGACGCCGGAGGTCATGCGCGCAGCCGCGCGTCGGTAGAATCGGTGCAATGGCGACCAGATCCTCACTCGCGACCGGCATCGGCCGCGTCCTCATCGCCGTGTACGGCATCCTCGCGCTGGCGGCGACCGGACGCAGCGTCGTGCAGATCATCGAGAAGTTCTCGTTCGCACCGTTCGCGTACACACTCAGTGCCGTCGCTGCCGTCGTCTACATCATCGCGATGATCGCCCTCATCGTGCCCGGCCGGTTCTGGTACCGGGTCGCCTGCGTCACGATCGTGTTCGAGATGACCGGTGTGCTCGTCATCGGCACCCTGTCGCTGTTCGACCGCCAGCTGTTCCCCGACGACACCATCTGGTCGTACTACGGCTTGGGCTACGCCTTCGCGCCGCTCGTGCTGCCGATCGCCGGGCTCTGGTGGCTCCGCAAGCACCACCGCACGGTCACCGAGCCGTCGGCACCGGCTGCGTCCTCGTCCACCGCCCCGGCGAGCGAGTAGGAGCCACCGTGCAGTTCTACGAGGACACCGCCGACGTGGCGGACGGGTTCGGGCCGAGCGCCGTCACCATCGGCAAGTTCGACGGCGTGCACGTCGGGCACCGAGCCGTCATCGCACACCTCGAGCGTGCCGCCCGCGAGCACGACCTCGTGGCCACCGTGGTCACGTTCGACCGCCACCCGCTCAACGTCATCGACCCGCCGCACGTCCCGCCGGCCCTGACCAGCACCGCGCAGCGCCGCGAACTGCTCGAGGAGGCCGGGGTCGACGCCACCCTGCTGCTCCGCTTCGACCAGGAACTGCAGTCGAAGTCGCCCGAGGCGTTCGTGTCCGAGATCCTCGTCGACACCCTGCACGCCCGGCTCGTCTTCGTCGGCAGCGACTTCCGCTTCGGTGCGAAGGGCGCCGGTGACGTCGCGCTGCTCCGGACCCTGGGGGAGCAGCACGGCTTCACCGTCGAGCTCATCGACGACGTGGACCTCATCGACGACGTCCGACCCGACGGTGAGCGCCGGGTGTCCTCCACCTGGATCCGTGAGCTCCTAGGCCAGGGCCGCGTGGCCGAGGCCGCTCGACTCCTCGGGCGGGAGCACGCCGTGCGGAGCGTCGTGGTGCACGGCAACCAGCGCGGCCGGGCGATGGGGTACCCCACCGCGAACCTCGACCCGGCGTGCGAGGGCTTCGTCCCCGCCGACGGTGTCTACGCCGCCCGGGTGCTGCACGACGGCACCGTCTACCCGGCGGCGGTGTCGGTCGGCAACAACCCGACGTTCGAGGGTGTGCCCGCGAAGCAGATCGAGGCGCACCTGCTCGACGTCGACATCGACCTGTACGGCGATCGGATCTCGGTGCTCTTCGTGTCGTACGTGCGCGGCATGGTGAAGTTCTCGTCGATGGACGAGCTCGCTGCGCAGATGCGGCAGGACGACCTCGACATCCGGCTGCTGCTCGGACTGCCCGCGCCGGTCTGACCTGCCGAGCACGCTGAAGCGGCCACCACGAACGACGCCCCCGTGACCATCGGTCACGGGGGCGTCGTTCGTAGGGGCGGAAGCTCAGCCGCCCAGGGCGTCGAGCCAGATCTTGCGGGCGTCGAGGGCTTCCTGCGCGTCCTTGATCTTGCGGGCGTCACCGGTGGCCTGCGCCGCCGCGAGCTCGGACTGGAGCTTGCCGATCGCGTCTTCCAGCTGGCTCGCGAGGCCGTTCTGACGGGCCTTGCGCTCCGGGTTCGATTCCTTCCAGTGCGCGTCCTCGAGCCCACGGACGTGGTCCTCGATGGCACGCAGGCGGTCCTCGACCCGACGGACGTCGCCGCGGGGGACCTTGCCGATCTCGTCCCAACGGCGCTGGATACCGGTCAGGCTCTTGCGCGCGGCGACGCGGTCGGTCGCCTGCAGGAGCGGCTCGGCCTCGGTCAGCAGGGCCTGCTTCGCCTCGAGGTTGGCGGAGAACTCTTCGTTCTCGGCTGCGCTCTCGGCGTGGCGCTGCTCGAACAGCACGTCTCCGGCGGCCTTGAAGCGCGCCCAGAGTGCGTCGTCGTGGCGCTTGCCGGCACGTCCGGCGTTCTTCCAGTCGTCGAGCAGCTGGCGGTAGTCCGGGATCGCGTCGGAACCGCGGGGCGCGAGCGCCTCGGCCTGCGCCACGAGCTCCTGCTTGCGGGTCCGGGCGTCACGGTGCTGTGCATCCAGCTCGGAGTAGAAGGCACGACGGTGCTGGTCGACGGTGGACCGCGCTGCGCGGAACCGCTTCCACAGGTCGTTCGCCTCGTTCTTGGGGATCCGCGGCCCGTCGTGCTGGTGCTGCTGCCAGCGCGCGAACACGTCGTCGAGCTGCGCCGTGATCTGCTTCCACTGCGCGCGTGCGGGGTCCACCGCGGCGAGTGCTTCGGCTTCCTCCACCAGGGCGGTGCGGTGCGCCAAGGCGTCCTGCAGGGCCTGCTGCGCCTGCTCCGCCTGCTCCTTGGTGAGCGAGCCGAGCTGCTCGGCGAGGACGCCGACGCGGGTCTCGAGCGACTTGATGTCACCCACCACCCGCGCGTCGGCGACCAGCGCGGTCAGGTGCTCGACCGTCCGGGCGACGTCGTTCGCCGACGCACCGCGCTGGACGCGCTGCTCGGCGATCTTCACCTGCCCCTCGAGGTCGGCGTACTTCCGCGCGAAGTAGGCGAGGGCTTCTTCGGGGGTGGCGTCCGGGTACTCACCGACAGCACGTTCGGTCTCTTCGTACCGGACGTACACGGTCCCGTTCTCGTCGACCCGCCCCCAGGTCGTTGCTTCGTCAGATCCCACAGGTCTCGCCTCGATCGTGGTCGTGCATCGCCGACGTCACCGTCGGCACGGTCAGGTCGTCAGCCTATTGCACGGACGGGCTCCGCCGCCCGACCGGTGCGACGGGTTGTGGACTACTTCTGCTCCGCGATGGTCGCGTCGGTGATCTTCGTCGCCACCTTCGGCTCACCGGTGCCGTCGCTGCCGGGGGACGAGATGCCCTTCGAGGCGATCTCCGACTCGAGCTCGGACAGACCGCTCGTGACCTTGCCGACGACCGTGTAGCCGCCCGTGGAGCCGTCGAGCGTGGTGTCCCCGTAGACGATGAAGAACTGCGTCGACTGCGAGTACGGGGAGTCCGACCGCGCGATCGCGATGGTGCCCTTCTCGTAGACGCCGTCCTCCGGCACGTTCTCGAGCGGGCCGTACTCGAAGCCGGCGTCGCCGGTGCCGTCGCCGTTCGCGGAGCCGCACTGCAGGAACTTCAGGCCGTCGCTGTCGGCGAGCCGATGGCAGGTGGTGCCGTTGTAGAACTGCTGACGGATCAACGAGATCTCGACACTCGCGGCCTGCGGTGCCTTCGCACCGTCCAGCTCGATGCCGAGGTCGATGCTCTTGTTGAGCGTGAGGCTGCCGGTCCAGGTCGCGCCCTTCGCGATCGACTTGCTCGGCACGTCGCCGGTGTTGCCGGCCGTGGCGCTGGGCGACGGCGTGGCCGTCGACGACGCGGAGGCGCTCGGGGCCGGGGCGTCCGACCCCCGCGACCCGGCGAAGGCGAGCTGCGACCCGGTGGCGAGGGCCGCGACGAGGACGAGGGCACCGGCGCCGATCAGGTTGTCCCGCACGCGGCGGCGTCGCTGCCGCTCGTGGAGGCCCTGGCGGGCCTGGTAGAGGCGGAGGCGCTCGCGCGCCTCACGGTTGTCACGCGCTGGGTTCTTCGGTGCCACGGTGCTGGTCTGCCCTCTCGTCGCAGTGTGCAACGAGCGTAGCCGAACGGTCACCATCACCAGCAGGGAGGCGCGGCCTGCGTCGGTGGACCGGCCTACGATTGCAGGATGGCAGCGGATCGTTCGGGAATGCACGCGCCCACCACGGGTGGTCGCGCCGGTCTCGCGCAGGGTTCCGTCCCGCTCGCCGTCCGCATGCGCCCCACCAGCCTCGACGAGGTCGCCGGTCAGCAGCACCTGCTCGGCCGCGGTTCGCCCCTGGTGCAGCTGGCCACCGGCACGCGTGAGAACCCCGGCGGGGTCTCCGTGATCCTGTGGGGCCCACCCGGTACCGGCAAGACCACGCTGGCGCAGGCCATCGCTCGGCAGTCCGGTCGCGAGTTCGTCGAGCTCTCCGCCGTGACCGCCGGCGTGAAGGACGTGCGCGAGGTCATGGAGAAGGCCCTGACCCACCGTGACCTGTACGGGTCGACCACGGTGCTGTTCCTCGACGAGATCCACCGGTTCAGCAAGGCCCAGCAGGACGCCCTGCTGCCCGGGGTCGAGAACGGGTGGGTGATCCTGATCGCGGCCACCACCGAGAACCCGTCGTTCTCGGTCATCTCGCCGCTGCTGTCCCGCTCACTGCTCCTGACGCTCAAACCGCTCACCGATCCCGACCTCGGCATGCTCGTCGACCGCGCGGTGGAGGACCCCCGCGGGCTCGGCGGTGCCGTCGTCCTCGGTGACGAGGCCCGCAGTGCGATCATCCGGCTCGCGTCCGGTGACGCCCGACGTGCCCTCACCGCGCTCGAGGCCGCCGCGGCGTCGGCCACCGCCGCGCAGGACGAGGACGACGACACCGTGCCCGTCGTCGACGCCGACACCGTCGCGGCTGCGGTCGACCGGGCCCTGCTGCGCTACGACCGACAGGGCGACGAGCACTACGACGTCATCAGCGCGTTCATCAAGTCGGTGCGGGGGAGCGACGTCGACGCCGCCCTGCACTACCTCGCCCGGATGATCGAGGCCGGCGAGGACTCCCGGTTCATCGCGCGGCGGATCATCATCTCCGCGTCCGAGGACATCGGCATGGCCGACCCGCAGGCGCTGCCCATCGCGGTCGCCGCGGCCCAGGCCGTGCAGCTCATCGGGATGCCCGAGGGGCGGATCCCACTGGCCGAGGCCGTCGTGTATCTGGCGACGGCGCCGAAGTCGAACGCCGCCTACAACGGCATCAACCAGGCTATGGCCGACGTCAAGGCCGGGCGGATGGGCACGGTCCCGATGCACCTGCGTGACGCGCACTACGCCGGGGCGAAGCGCCTCGGGCACGGCAAGGGGTACGTCTACTCGCACGACGCCGAGCACGGGGTCGCCGAGCAGCAGTACCTGCCGGACGCCCTCGAGGGCACCGAGTACTACACGCCGACGGCCAACGGCTACGAGCGCGAGGTCGGGCCGCGGCTCGAACGACTCCGGAAGATCACCCGCGGCCACTAGTGTCGGTGCTTCTGCGCTCGCCCCGATGCTGCTAGCATTGCCGGGCCTACGTCCTGGTCCTCGAGCACGGCTGCGTCGAGGACAGAGTGCCACTCCGGTGGTACGGGGGCAGAGGTTCGGACTGTAGCCGTCCGATCCCACAGGCTCATCCCTCTGGATCCCGTCGTCGGGGCCACCGGCACTCGCGTGCCCGGCCTCCGGTGAGTATTCAGTTCGAACAGAGAAAAGGACCCTGTGTCTACCAAGTCACGTACCCGCAGCAAGACCCGCCTGTCGCGCGCACTCGGCATCCCGCTGACGCCGAAGGCTGCCCGTTACCTCGAGAAGCGCCCCTACGGGCCCGGTGAGCACGGCCGTACGCGCCGTCGTGCGGACAGCGACTACGCCGTTCGCCTCCGTGAGAAGCAGCGTCTGCGCGCCCAGTACGGCATCCGCGAGAAGCAGCTCCGCATCGTCTTCGAAGAGGCCCGCAAGACGAAGGGCCTGACCGGTGAGAACCTGGTCGAGCTCCTCGAGCAGCGCCTCGACGCCCTCGTGGTCCGTGCCGGCTTCGCCCGCACCACCGCGCAGGCCCGTCAGCTGATCGTGCACCGCCACATCCTGGTCGACGGCAAGCTCGTCGACCGCCCCTCCTTCCGCGTCAAGGAGGGCCAGCTGATCCACGTCAAGGCGAAGTCCGAGTCGATGGAGCCCTTCCAGGTCGCCGCTGCCGGTGGCCACCAGGAAGTCCTCCCGAAGGTCCCGGGCTACCTCGAGGTCGAGATCGAGAAGCTCCAGGCCCGCCTCGTGCGTCGCCCGAAGCGCGCCGAGGTCCCCGTGACCTGTGAAGTGCAGCTCGTCGTCGAGTACTACGCAGCTCGCTGATCCACTGATCACACCCGAACGGCGGGTCGTCCTCTCGAGGGCGACCCGCCGTTCGGCGTTCCGGCACCGGCGACTAAGCTTGTCCGGGCATGCACCGCCCGGGTGCACAGAGGGAGAGGCACCGTGAAGCAGCTGTTCTTCGTCGCCGTCGGCATCGTCATCGGGTTCGCCGTCGCACACCGGGTCGCCCAGACCTCCGGTGGCGCCCGGCTCTTCGCCGAGGTGAACGCCAAGACGAAGGCCTTCACGGGTGCCGTCGCGGACGGCTACCGGTCGCGCGAGGCCGAGCTCCGTACCGACGTCTGAGCGCTCCGACCGAGCAGCCTCGACCCTCCTCCACCCACGACCTGAACCCAGGAAGCACCATGCAGACCGCAGAGATCCGCCGCCGTTGGCTCCAGTACTTCGGTGACCGCGGCCACACCGTCGTCCCGTCCGCGTCCCTCGTCTCCGACGACCCGTCGCTCCTCTTCACGGTCGCCGGCATGGTGCCGTTCATCCCGTACCTGACCGGTCTCATCCCGGCGCCGTTCCCGCGGGCGACGAGCGTGCAGAAGTGCATCCGCACGAACGACATCGAAGAGGTCGGCAAGACGCCGCGCCACGGCACGTTCTTCCAGATGAACGGGAACTTCTCGTTCGGCGACTACTTCAAGGAGCAGGCGATCCAGTTCGCCTGGGAGTTCCTGACCAAGCCGGAGACCGACGGAGGACTCGGCTTCTCGCCCGACGACCTCTGGGTCACCGTCTACGAAGAGGACGACGAGGCGATCGGCTTCTGGAAGCAGCACTCGTCGCTGCCCGACGAGCGGATCCAGCGCCTCGGTAAGGACACCAACTACTGGTCGACCGGACAGCCCGGACCCGCGGGTCCCTGCTCGGAGATCTTCTTCGACCGTGGCCCCGAGTACGGCATCGACGGCGGCCCGGCGACGGACGACGACCGCTACGTCGAGATCTGGAACCTCGTCTTCATGCAGTACCAGATCGCCGACGTGCGGTCGAAGTACGACTTCGAGATCACCGGCGAGCTGCCGAACAAGAACATCGACACCGGCATGGGGCTCGAGCGCGTCGCCTTCATCAAGCAGGGCGTCGACAACATGTACGAGATCGACCAGGTCCGCCCGGTCCTCGACGAGGCCGCCGCGGTGTCCGGTCGCCGCTACGGCGCCGACCACGAGGACGACGTCCGGATGCGGGTCATCGCCGACCACGTCCGCTCGGCGCTCATGCTCATCACCGACGGCGTCTCGCCGTCGAACGAGGGCCGTGGCTACATCCTCCGCCGCCTGCTCCGCCGCACGGTCCGCGCGATGCGGCTGCTCGGTGTCGAGGGTGCGACCTTCCCCCGGCTGTTCCCGGCGTCGCGTGACGCCATGCAGGCCGCCTACCCCGAGGTCGGCGAGCAGTACGAGCGGATCGCCCGCATCGCCTACGCCGAAGAGGAGACGTTCCTCCGCACGCTCGCGCAGGGCACGACGATCCTGGACGTCGCCGTCGACCGCGCCAAGCAGGACGGCCGCCCGTCGATCGGCGGGGACACCGCGTTCCTGCTGCACGACACCTTCGGGTTCCCGATCGACCTGACGATGGAGATGGCGGAGGAAGCCGGCGTCCACGTCGACCGTTCCGCGTTCGAGACCCTCATGTCGGAGCAGCGCTCGCGCGCCAAGGCCGACGCGAAGAGCAAGAAGACCGCCCTCGCCGACCTCAGCGTCTACAGCGCGTTCCGTGCCGCGGGGGAGACCGTCTTCCTCGGCTACGACGGGCTGCAGGCCGAGAGCCGGATCCTCGGCCTCATCGTCGACGGCCGGAGCGTGGACCGCGCGGTCGCGGGCGACATCGCCGAGGTCATCCTCAGCGAGACGTCGCTCTACGCCGAGTCCGGTGGCCAGGACGCCGACCAGGGCTCGATCGTCGGCAACGGCTTCGACCTCGAGGTGCTCGACGTGCAGCGCCCGGTCTCCGGCCTCTGGAGCCACACCGTCCAGGTCCGTTCGGGCGAGGTCGGTGTCGGTGACCCGGCGACCACCCTGGTGGACGCCGAGTACCGCCGCGGTGCGACCCAGGCCCACTCGGCCACGCACCTGGTGAACGCGGCGCTCCGTGACGTCCTCGGCCCGGAGGCACTGCA
>Ga0308159_1001046_pt1 | contig 46211 bp, 19 predicted proteins | sample PhyCR1_FD_201040 | JGI IMG/M metagenome (GOLD analysis project Ga0308159, IMG submission 201040) | Phyllosphere microbial communities from UC Gill Tract Community Farm, Albany, California, United States - DLSLC.R1 | ecosystem: Host-associated > Plants > Phyllosphere > Unclassified | place: USA...
AAGCCTTCCAACTGCGGCTGTTCGAACAGGGTGCGCAGGGCTACTTCACGCGCTAGTAACTGACGCAGGCGGGAAATGACCTGCATGGCCAGCAGTGAATGCCCGCCCAGTTCAAAGAAGTGATCGGCGAGGCCGATCCGCTCGACACCGAGGACGTCGGCCCAGATGGCCGCTACCTGCTGCTGCAAAGGGGTAACCGGCTCGACAAAAACACCTTGGGACTGGGTAACGTCCGGCTGCGGCAAGCCTTTTCGATCAAGCTTGCCGTTGGGGGTCAACGGCATCTGCGCCAGGAACATGAAGTGCGCCGGCACCATGTAATCCGGCAGATTGATTTTCAGCGCACGGCGCAAGGTCTCGCGAAACTCGGTTTCGTTAGCCAGCGGGCCATCGGCCGGCACCACATACGCCACCAGCTGTTTGCCGGTCGGCCCGTCCTGGGCGACCACCACGGTTTCACCGACGTTGTCCTGTTCGCGCAAGCGCGCCTCGATCTCGCCCAGCTCGATCCGGAAGCCCCGGATTTTCACCTGATGGTCGACACGGCCGAGGTAATCCACCACCCCATCCGGGCGGCCACGGGTCAGGTCGCCGCTGCGGTACACGCGGCTACCCGGTTTGCCGAAGGGGTCCGGCACGAAGCGCTCGGCGGTCAGTGCCGGACGCTCCAGATAACCGCGCGCCACGCCCTCGCCGCCCAGGTACAACTCACCGGCCACGCCGATCGGTTGCAGGTTGAGTTGCGAATCCAGCACGTAGCCGCTGCGGTTGCCCAACAGCGTGCCGATGGGGGCGTAGACCGCACCGCATGGATCGCCCTTGCGCGCTTTCCACAGCAACGGTGTAACCACGGTTTCCGTCGGGCCGTAGCCGTTGAACAGGTAGGTCGGCTTGAGCGCGCGCCAAGCCAGGTCGTAACTCGCCTGGGCAACCGCGTCACCGCCAAAGCAGTAAACACGTACCTTCGGCGGGTTGCCGTCACGCTCGGCGTGCTCGGCGAGTTGTTGCAGGTACACCGGCGGGAACACCGCCATGGTCACGTTGTGACGATGCATTTGCTGGTAGGTGTATTCCGGCAGCCACAGGCTGTCATCGCGGATCAGCACGCTGGCACCGTTGATCAGAGGGTGCATCCAGCCTTCGTGGGAACCGTCGAAGGCGAAGGACATGAAGTGCAGTTCACAGTCTGACGGACTGGTTTCATAGCGCTCGCCGGTGGCGATGATGTGCGCCACCAATGGGCCGTGGGACACCGCCACGCCCTTGGGCATGCCGGTGGAGCCGGAGGTGTAGATCACGTAGGCGAGGTTGTCGCCGTCCAGTTTTACGTCAGGTGCATCGTCGCTGTAATCGACCCAGGTTTCAGTACGGTCAATCGCCAGGGAATCCAATCCTTCGGGAATCGGCAGTTGCTGCAAGGCGCTGGTGTGGGTCAGCAGCAACTGCGCGCGGCTGTCCTGCATCATGTACAGCAGGCGATCGCGCGGGTATTCGATATCCAGCGGTACGTAGACGCCACCGGCTTTCATTACCGCGAGGAACGCCACCATGATTTCGGCACTGCGCGGCATGGCGATGGCCACGCGCACTTCCGGGCCGACGCCGCGCGCGATCAGCGCATGAGCCAGGCGATTGGCCTGGCGGTCCAGCTCGCCGTAACTCAGGGTTTGCGCGTCGAATTTCACCGCCACCGCCGTCGGAGTTTCCCGGGCGCGATCGGCCACCAACTCGTGAACCAGGCGCTTGGCCGGGAAACCCGCGTCGGTCTGGTTCCACAGCTGCAGGATATGGTGTTGCTCAGCCTGGCCCAGCAGACTCAATTGGCTGATGGGTTGCTGTTGGTCGGCAACCATCGCCTGCAACACGTTCTGCCAGTGATCGGCCATGCGCTCGATGGTAGAAGCTTCAAACAGGTCCGTGGCATACCCCAGTGACGCCCAGAGCCCGTCTGCCCCCTCTTGGACATCCAGGTCAAGATCGAAATGCGCAGTACGCCGGTCCCACGCCAACCCTTCGATGCGCAAGTGGGCCAGGGCCTGTGGTTCGTCACCTCGACGCCCTTCGGCCTGGTAGTTGAACATCACCTGGAACAGTGGGTTGAGGCTCAGGCTACGCTCGGGCTGCAGGTGTTCTACCAGTTGTTCGAAGGGCAGGTCCTGATGCGCCTGGGCGTCCAACGCACGCTGCTTGACCTGGGCCAGCAACCGCGCAACGGTGGTCTGCCCATCGATATCGGCCTTGAGCACCTGGGTGTTGACGAAGAAGCCGATCAGGCGCTCGGTTTCCACGCGGTTGCGGTTGGCGATCGGCACGCCCACGCGAATATCCTGCTGGCCACTGTAGCGGTGCAGCAAGGCCTGGAACGAAGCCAGCAACAGCATGAACAGCGTCACACCTTCGCGCTGGGCCAGGGCTTTTAGATCAGCGGCCAGTGCCGCTGGCAACGACACCTCCAGGCGCGCCCCCCGATGACTCTGTTGCGCCGGACGCTGATGGTCGAACGGCAGTTCCAGCACCGGCTGCTCACCGCCGAGCAAGTCACGCCAGTAATCCAGCTGACGGACCTTCTCGCCGGCGTCCATCCAGGCACGCTGCCACACGGCATAGTCGGCATACTGGATCGGCATATCCGGCAGTTGCGGCGCCTGGCCCTGGCTGAACGCCGCATACAAGTTCACCAGTTCTTCGACCATGACCTGCATCGACCAACCATCGGACACGATGTGATGCTGCACCAGCACCAGCACATGATCGTCCTCGGCCAGGCGCAGCAAGGTCACACGCAGCAACGGCCCTTGCTGCAAATCAAATGGACGAGCAATCTCGGCTTCGACCTGCGCCTGCAAGTCAGCCTCGTCGACCTGCTCCAGCCTGATCGGCAAAGCGGCGTCAGGCAGAATCACCTGCCGTGCCCCGTCCGGTTGCTCCTGCACACAGGTGCGCAGGCTCTCATGACGGGCCATCAGGGCATCGAAACTGCGTTGCAGTGCCGAGGTATCCAAAGTGCCCTTGAGGCGCAGGGCACTGGGGATATGGTATGCAGCACTGTGGGGGTCCAGTTGCCACAGGAACCACTGGCGTTCCTGGGCGTAAGACAGCGGCAGCGGTTGCTCGCGACCGACCGCTAGCAAGGGGGGCGCCTGCTCACCTTCGCGCGCTTCCAATACTTGCAGAGCGGTGGCGAAACCTTCGAGACGCGGTTGCTCGAAGACCAGCTTGAGTGGAACTTCACGGCCCAATACCTGGCGCAGGCGCGAAACCACCTGCATGGCCAAAAGCGAGTGCCCGCCCATTTCGAAAAAGTGATCGGTCAGCCCCACCCGCTCGGCCCCGAGAATGTCTGCCCAGACGGCGGCGACCTGTTGCTCCAGTTCGGTGACCGGCGCGACCCACACCTGCTGAGATTGACGGGCATCGGGTTTGGGCAACGCCTGCCGGTCCAGCTTGCCGTTTGGGTTCAAGGGCATGCGCTCAAGGAAGATCAGGTGCGCAGGCACCATGTAGTCCGGCAGCTGTTCACGCAGGACCGACTTGAGCGCCTCGGCCTCGTTCTGTTCGGCCACCAGATAGGCCACAAGCTGGTTATCGGCGGCCAATACCAAGGTTTCACGCACGTTCGGCTGGGCCAGTAGCAGCGCTTCGATTTCCCCCAGCTCAATGCGAAAGCCGCGAATTTTTACCTGATGGTCAACCCGGCCCACGTACTCGATCACACCATCGGCCCGGTACCGCGCCAGGTCTCCGGTGCGGTACAGGCGCTCGCCGGCTTCACCAAAAGGATCCGGTACAAAACGCTCGGCCGTCAGCACTGCACGGTTCATATAGGCACGCGCCAAGCCGCAGCTGCTGCCGATATACAGCTCGCCCACGGCGCCCAACGGCGCCAAGTTCACATCGCGATCCAGCACATACAGCGCACGACCTGGCAGCGAACGGCCAATCGGGCTGGCGGTGGCGCCAACCAGCTCGGAGCCTGCCGTGCAATCCAACACGCTCGACACAACGGTGGCTTCCGTAGGGCCGTAGGTATTGAGCAAACGGACATGGCCAAGCCCGGCCTTGAGCCACTGCGCCGGACCGTCCAGCGGCATGGCTTCGCCGCCAATATGGACTTGGCGCAGCGCGCCATAGGTGCGCGGGCCCGCGGCCAGGCAGTCGAGCAGGAACAGGTTCCAATAGGCGGTTGGCAAGTCGGCCAGGGTGATGCCCTGGGCAATGATTTCGTCGTACAGTCGAGCGCTGTCCCACAACTCCGGGCCGCGCAGGACAACCGTGGCGCCATGGGTCAGCGCCGGGTACAACTGCTCGACAAACCCATCGAAATTCAGGGTAGCGAATTGAAGCACCCGGTCTTCAGCGGTCAACTGCGAGTAACCGGCGGCAATACTGGAGAATTCGGTCAGCGCCGCATGATTGATCGCCACGCCCTTGGGCTTGCCGGTGGACCCCGAGGTGTAGATCACGTAGGCCAGGCTTTGCGCGGCAACCGCCACCCTCGGATCACTCTCAGGGCACAGCGCCAGGCGCGCATCCGCCAGATCGACCGTCGCCATGCCCTCAGGCAATGGCATCGCCACCTGGGCCTGGGTCAACACCAGGCGCACGCCACTGTCTTCGAGCATATGCAACAGACGTTCACGCGGGTATTGCGGGTCGAGCGGCACGTAAGCACCGCCGGCCTTGAGCACTGCCAACAGACTGACCACCATGTCGAACGAGCGCTCGACCGCCACCCCCACCAACACTTCCGGGCCAATACCCAGGCCGATCAGGTGATGGGCCAGACGGTTGGCCTGGCGGTTCAGCTCGGCATAGCTGATGGACTGGTCGTCCAGGCACAGGGCAATCGCATCGGGCCGCTGCCGGACCTGGGCCTGGAACAAGCCGTGGACGCCCACGACGTCTTCAAACGCCGCCGCGCCGCGGTTCCAGTCTTGCAACAGCTTGCGTTGCTCGTCATCGACCAGCATCCCGAGCTGTGCAATACGATTACCGGCGCGCCCGACCACCGCCCGTAACAACTGTTGCCAGTGCTCGGCCATACGTTGCACGGTCGCCGCCTCGAACAGGTCGGTCGCATAGGTCAGCGAGGCCCAGATGCCTTCGGGCGACTCCTGGGTATCCAGGCTCAGGTCGAACTGCGCACTCTGGCTGTCCCACTCCAGCGCCTCCACGCCCAGGCCTGGCAACTGCTGCTCGCCACGTGGCCCGCGGCCTTCGGTCTGGTGGTTGAACATCACCTGGAACAGCGGGTTATGGCTCAGGCTGCGCTCGGGCTGCAAAGCTTCGACCAATTGCTCGAACGGCAGGTCCTGATGACTCTGGGCCTCCAAGGCACGTTGCTTGACCTGGGCCAGCAGCTGGCTGAAGGTCATGTGCCCGTCGATATCGGCCTTGAGCACCTGGGTATTGACGAAAAAGCCGATCAACCGCTCGGTTTCCGCGCGATTACGGTTGGCAATCGGCACGCCGACGCGGATATCCGACTGCCCGCTGTAGCGATACAACAAGGTCTGGAAGGACGCCAGCAGCAACATGAACAGCGTCACGCCTTCGCGCTGGGCCAACGCCTTGAGCCCGTTGACCAGTACCGCGTCCAGGCCCATGTCGAGCCGTGCACCGCGATAGCTCTGTACGGCCGGACGCGGGTGATCCAGCGGGAGTTCGAGCACCGGTTGCTCACCGCCCAACTGCTCGCACCAATAGCCCAACTGACGCTCTTTTTCGCCGGCTTCCATCCAGCTGCGCTGCCACAGGGCGTAGTCCGGGTATTGGATCGACAAGTCCGGCAGGCGCACATCACGGCCTTGGCTGTGAGCAAGGTACGACTGTACCAACTCGTCGACCATCACCTGCATCGACCAGCCATCGGAGACGATGTGGTGCAGCACCAACACCAACACGTGCTCATCGGGTGCCAATTGCAGCAACTTGACCCGCAGCAGCGGGCCTTGTAGCAGATCGAAGGGCTTGGCGATTTCTGCTTGCACCCGCCGTTCAAGCTGCGCGGCATCAGCGCTTTCAAAGGCGATTTCAAGCGACAACTCGGGCCTGACCACCTGCAGCACCTGATCGACATCCTGATGCAAGTAAGTACGCAGGCTTTCGTGGCGGGCGATCAGGCTATCGAAGCTGCGCTGCAAGGCCGCCCGGTCAAGGCGACCTTTCAAGCGCAAGGCGCGCGGCAGGTGGTAAGCCGGGCTCTGCGGCTCCAACTGCCACAAGAACCACTGCCGCTCCTGAGCATAAGAGAGCCGAAGGGGCTCACCTTCCTGGCGCTTGAAAACCGGGGCAATCTCAAACAGGTTGATGCCCTGCTGCTTGAGCATTACCGCCAACGCTTTCTTTTGTTGCGCCGAAAGTGACCCTACCGACTCGATTAATGCTTGCACGCCACGCCCCTCAGGAAATCAATTTATCCAAATCTTCTGCTGATAGACGTTTGAGGGCCTCCAAGGATTTAGCCAATGCGTCCTGCACCGGCGAATTATTTGTCTGCCGGGCGGCCACATGGGCGCTGAAATCGGCCAGGGTCGGGGTGGTGAAAATCGATTTGACGTCGAATTCGGCATGCAACTGCTCGCGCAGGCGCACCACCACCTGCGTGGCCAGCAGGGAGTGCCCGCCCAGTTCGAAGAAGTTGTCGTGCATGCCCACCCGCTCGACCTCCAGTACCTCGGCCCAGATGGCGGCGATCTGTTGCTCCAGCTCGCTGTGCGGGGCGACGTATTCCCGGGCTTGCAGGTTGGCGTCCACCGCAGGCAGGGCCTTGCGGTCCAACTTGCCGTTGGGACTCAGGGGCATTTGCTCCAGCAGCATCCATTGGGCCGGGACCATGTAGTCCGGCAAGTGTTGAGCCAGGTGTGCACTCAGCACATCGCGCCAGTCATCGCCGGCGTTGTGCAGCACCAGGTAGCCCACCAGGTATTTGCCATCGACGGCCAGCACGGCGGCCTCGCGGACCCAGTCGTGCTCCAGCAGGCGCGCTTCGATTTCACCCAGCTCGATACGCAGGCCACGCAGTTTGACCTGATGGTCGATACGCCCGGCGTATTCGATCACGCCATCTTCGCGATAACGCGCCAGGTCGCCAGTGCGGTACAGGCGCTCGCCCTTGATGAACGGGTGGGCGACGAACCGTTCGGCGGTGAGTGCCGCACGGCGGTGGTAACCGCGGGCCAGGCCGATACCGCCCAGGTACAGCTCGCCCAGCACGCCAACCGGTACAGGTTCGACGTTGCTGTCGAGGATGTAGCACCCAAGGTTGGCAATCGGACGGCCGATCGGCACCGCATCGCGGCCTTCCTCCACGCAGGTCCAGTGGGTCACGTCGATGGCGGCTTCGGTCGGGCCGTAGAGGTTGTAGAGCCCGGCTTGCGGCAGCTTGGCGAAGACTTGCTGCTGGGCGTCCACCGGCAAGGCCTCGCCGCTGCACACGATGCGGTGCAGGGTGTGACAGGTCGCAACCGTGGGGTCCTGCAGGAACGCCTGCAACATCGACGGCACAAAGTGCAGCGTGGTGACGTGTTCGGCATTGATCAGGCGAACCAGCTTGGCGGGGTCACGGTGATCTCCGGGCGCGGCAACCACCAGGCGCGAGCCGGTCATCAAGGGCCAGAAGAACTCCCACACCGATACGTCGAAGCTGAACGGGGTCTTTTGCAGCACCGTGTCACTGACGCCCAGGCCATAGGCGTCCTGCATCCATTGCAGGCGATTGAGCAACGCCGACTGACGGTTGCCCGCGCCCTTCGGCTGGCCGGTGGAGCCCGAGGTGTAGATCACGTAGGCAAGGTTTTCGCCGTCCAGCGCGATGCCGGGGTTGGCGTCGCTGTAGGCCTCAAAGACCGAGTCACCCAGCACCAGAGTCTCAAGACTTTGGGGAATCGGCAGTTGCTCGCGCAAATGCGCCTGGGTCAACAGCAGTTTCACGCCGCTGTCTTCCAGCATGTAGGCCAAGCGCTCACGCGGGTAATCCGGGTCCAGCGGCACATAGGCACCACCGGCCTTGAGCACAGCGAGCAGGCCCACGACCATTTCGACGGAGCGTTCCACCGCCAGGCCCACCAGCACATCCGGGCCTACCCCGGCTTCGATCAGGCGATGAGCCAGGCGGTTGGCGCGGCGGTTCAGTTCGGCGTAGCTCAAGCGCTGCTCGGCAAACACCAAGGCCGCGGCGTCTGGTGTGCGCGCCACCTGCTCTTCAATCCGTTGATGCACGCAGTGCTGCAATGGGTAGTCCCGCGCCGTGGCGTTCCAATCCTGTAGCACCTGCTGACGTTCAGCCACATCGAGCATTGCCAGGTCGCCCAGGCGCTGCTGGTCGCCCTCAAGCATGGCTTGCAGCAGATTGACCAGATGGCGGCCATAGGTTTGCACCGTGCGTGCGTCAAAATGCGCACGCGCAAAGCTGAACTGCACCGACAGCGTGTCACCGACGTCCACCAGCACCGTCAGCGGGAAGCTAGTTTGCTCGCGGGACTGCGGCAGGCCAAAACGGATGCCGCTGCCACCGCTTTGTTCCAGGGCCTTGGACACGGGGTAGTTTTCGAACACCAGGATGTTATCGAACAAGGCTTCACCGCCCTGCCCGGCCCAGCGCTGGATATCGTACAGCCCGGTATGCTCATGCTCGCGCAAGGCCAGGTTCTGCGCCTGCACCGCCTGCAACCAGTCGGCCACGGTGTGCTGGCCATCCACGGCGCAGATCACCGGTAAGGTATTGATGAACAGGCCGATCTGTTGCTCCACCCCCACAAGGTCAGCCGGACGCCCGGCCACAGTGGCGCCGAAGGCCACCACCGATTGCCCGCTATGACGCTGCAACAGGACCAGCCACGCCGCCTGGATCAGGGTGTTGAGCGTCACCTTGTTGCGACGTGCGAAGGCTTCAAGGCGATCCGTCAGCGGGCGATCCAGGCTCAGTTGGTGTTCGCCGTGCCCGTCTGCCGCCATCGGCTGGCTGCTGCCCAGGCGCGTCGGCGCTTGCAGTGCACTGAACTGTTCGCGCCAGAAGGTTTCAGTCGCAGCGCCATCACGCTGTTGCAACCAGCGGATGTAATCGCGATAGCGCCCGGCTGCTTCAGGCACCGCCACGCCGGCATAACGCTGCAGCACTTCACCGAACAGCCGCGAATTGCTCCAGCCGTCCATCAGGATGTGATGGTGGGTGTAGATCAGTTCGTGGCGTTGCTCGTCGGTGCGCACCAGCACCAGGCGTACCAGGGGGGCCTTGGCCAAATCAAACCCCTGGCGGCGCTGGGTTTCCTGCAGGCTTTGCAATGCCAGCTCACGCTCCGGCATCGCGCGCCAATCGAGGTGTTCGATCGGCAACCGGGCTTCGCGGTACACCACCTGGCACGGCCATTCCAGCTGGCCTTCCCAGAAGAACCCACTGCGCAACACGTCGTGGGCGCGCACGGTGGCATCCCACGCCTGCTGGAATCGCGCCACATCCAGGCCCTCGGCGGTCACGCGGATCTGGTTGATGTAATCACCCGCCGCCTGTTCGTACAGGGTGTGGAACAGCATGCCTTGCTGCATGGGCGACAAGGTGTAGATGTCTTCAATGGCCTCGGCGGCCAATGGCAAGGATTCGAGTTGCTGCTGGTTCAAGCGCGACAACGGGAAATCGGAAGCCGTCACGCCACGGTTGCCCGGGGTGCAGCAGTGCTCGACCAACGCTTTCAGTTCGCGGGTAAACGCCTGGCTCAAGGCGTCGATCTGCGACGCCTCGAACATCAGCGGGCTGAAGGTCCAGCCCATGTGCAGCTCGCCGCCGAACACCTGGCCGTTGAGTGTCAACCAGTTGCCCAGGGGCGCGTCCGGGCTTTGCTCGGCACCCGCGCTTTCCGTCGCGGGCCCGAACAAAACGTCTGGCGAGTCAAAGCTGCCGTCGATCTGGCCCAGGTAGTTGAAGGTGATGCGTGGCACCGGCAACTCACTGAACGCCTGGCGCGTGGCCTCGTCGCCCAGGTAGCGCAGCGCGCCGAAGCCCAGGCCTTTGTCCGGCACCGCGCGCAGCTGCTCCTTGATCTGCTTGATCGAGGTGGCAAGGGATTCGGCCGGGGTCAGGCGCACCGGGAACAGGCTGGTGAACCAGCCGAGGGTGCGGGTCAGGTCGATGTCGTCGAACAGGTCTTCGCGGCCATGGCCTTCCAGCTGGATCAGGCTGGAAGCCTGCCCGGTCCACTGGCAGATAACCCGCGCCAGGGCCGTCAGCAGCAGGTCGTTGATCTGGGTGCGATAGGCCGTAGGCGCCTGTTGCAGTAATTGCCGGGTGTGCTCGGCGTCCAATTGGCTGACCACGGTCTGCGCCAGGCGACCGGGACGTGCGCCGCGTGGATCCCGACACGGCAAGTCGGTCGACACACCCTGGAGCTGTTGCAGCCAGAAGTGTTTTTGCGGCTGTATCGCTGCGCTGCGGGCATGGGCCTGCAGACGCTCGGCCCAGGCCTTGAACGAGGTGGTCTTGGCCGGCAACGGCTGTTGTCGATACAGGCTTTGCAAGTCTTCAAGAAACACCCGCCAGGACACACCGTCCACCACCAGGTGGTGCATGACCAGCAACAAGCGCTGGGACCCGTCAGCCATCTCGGCGAGTACCGCTCGCAGCAACGGGCCTTGTTGCAGGTCGAGGCTGCGCTGGGCGCGCTCGCACAGGGCTTGCAGCTCGGTGGTGTCCTGCACGCTCGCCTGCCATAGCAAGGTCGCAGGTTGCGCATCATGCCGCGCGGTCCAGCCCTCGGCTTGCTGGCTGAAGCTCAGGCGCAGCACATCGTGGTGCCGGGTGAGCGCTTGCAGCGCAGCTTCCAACGGTTCGGCGAGAATCGGCTGGCGTGGCGCCAGCAGCAAGGACTGGTTCCAATGGTGACGGTCCGGCAGGTCCATCTCGAAGAACAGTTGCTGGAAAGGCAGCAACGGCGTCTCGCCCTGCACTGGGCCCTGGTCGATCACCTGCGCTGTCTGCAACTGCGCCACGCGGGCCAGGCTGCGTACAGTCTGATGCTGGAACAGGGCCTTGGCGGTGAAATGGATCCCGGCGGCACGGGCGCGGCTGACCACCTGAATGGAGATGATCGAATCCCCCCCACGCTCGAAGAAGTTGTCGTTCAAACCCACTTGTTCAACGCCTAGCACGTCGGCCCAGATCGCGGCGATCTGCTGCTCCAGCGCACTCTGCGGCGCTTCGTAGGGGTGGGTGGCTTCGGGTTTGGGCAGGCCCTTGCGGTCCAGCTTGCCGTTGGGACTCAGGGGCATTTGCTCCAGTAGCACCCACTGCGCCGGGACCATGTAGTCCGGCAGATGCTGTCCCAAGTGAGCGCCCAGTACATCGCGCCAGTCATCGCCGGCATTGTGCAACACCAGGTAGCCCACCAGGTATTTGCTGTCGACCGCCAACACGGCAGCCTCACGCACCCAGTCGTGCTCCAGCAGGCGCGCTTCGATTTCACCCAGCTCGATACGGAGGCCGCGCAGCTTGACCTGATGGTCGATACGCCCGGCGTACTCGATCACGCCATCTTCGCGATAACGCGCCAGGTCGCCGGTGCGGTACAGGCGCTCGCCCTTGATGAACGGGTGGGCGACGAACCGTTCGGCGGTGAGTGCCGCACGGCGGTGGTAACCGCGGGCCAGGCCGATACCGCCCAGGTACAGCTCGCCCAGCACGCCAACCGGTACAGGTTCGACGTTGCTGTCGAGGATGTAGCACCCAAGGTTGGCAATCGGACGGCCGATCGGCACCGCGTCGCGGCCTTCGTCCACGCACGTCCAGTGGGTCACGTCGATGGCGGCTTCGGTCGGGCCGTAGAGGTTGTAGAGCCAGGCTTGCGGCAGTTTGGCGAAGACTTGCTGCTGGGCGTCCACCGGCAAGGCTTCACCGCTGCAGACGATGCGCTGCAGGCTTTGGCAACTCGACACCGCCGGATCCTGCAGGAACGCCTGCAACATCGAGGGCACGAAGTGCAGCGTGGTGACATGTTCGGCATTGATCAGGCGGACCAGCTTGGCGGGGTCACGGTGATCGCCAGGCGCCGCGACGACCAGGCGCGAACCGGTCATCAGCGGCCAGAAGAACTCCCACACCGACACGTCGAAGCTAAACGGGGTCTTTTGCAGCACCGTGTCGCTGGCATCCAGGCCATAGGCCTCCTGCATCCATTGCAGGCGATTGAGCAGCGCTGAATGACGGTTGCCCGCGCCCTTCGGCTGGCCGGTGGAGCCGGAGGTGTAGATCACGTAGGCCAGGTTTTCGCCGTCCAGCGCGATACCGGGGTTGGCGTCGCTGTAGGCCTCAAAGGCCGAGTCACCCAGCACCAGGCTTTCCAGTCCATCCGGGATCGGCAACTGATCAAGCAGATGGGCCTGGGTCAACAGCAGTTTCACACCACTGTCGTCGAGCATGTAGGCCAAGCGCTCACGCGGGTATTCCGGGTCCAGCGGCACATAGGCACCACCGGCCTTGAGCACAGCGAGCAGGCCCACGACCATTTCGATGGAACGTTCCACGGCCAGGCCCACCAGCACGTCAGGCCCCACGCCGGCTTCGATCAGGCGATGAGCCAGGCGGTTGGCGCGGCGGTTCAGTTCGGCATAGTTCAGGGACAGGTCGTTGAAGTGCAACGCCGGCGCATCCGGCTGTGCCAACACCTGGGCCTCGAACAACTGATGCACCCACTGCCCTTGCGGGTAGTCGCGTTCGGTGGCGTTCCACTCAGAGAGAATCTGCTCGCGCTCATCGGCGTTGAGGGTCGCAAGGTCCTGCAAAGGCAACGCCGTGTTCGCCACGGCGGCACGCAACAGGCTCAGCCAGTGCTCGGCCATGCGCGTCACGGTGGCGGCACCAAACAGGTCGGTGGCGTACGTCAGGGAGGCCCAGATCGCGTCGCCGCTCTCCTGGGTGTCGAGGCTCAGGTCGAACTGAGCGCTGTGGGTGTCCCATTCGAGGTGGGCCACGCGCAAGCCCGGCAGTGAGTGTGCCGCTGCTTGAGTGCTGGCCTGGTGATTGAACATCACCTGGAACAATGGGTTATGGCTCAGGCTGCGTTCCGGCTGCAGCGCCTCGACCAATTGCTCGAAGGGCAAGTCTTGATGAGCCTGGGCTTCCAGCGCCCGGCGCTTGGTGTGCTGCAACAACTGGGCGAAGCTCATCTGGCCATCGAGGTCGGCCTTCAGCACTTGGGTATTGACGAAGAAACCAATCAGCGATTCCGTCTCGACACGGTTGCGGTTGGCAATCGGCACGCCGACGCGAATGTCCTGCTGGCCGCTGTATCGGTACAAAAAGGCCTGGAACGAGGCCAGCAGCAACATGAACATCGTCACGCCTTCACGCTGGGCCAGGGCTTTCAACCCTGCAACCAGCGCCGGTTCGAGCACGATGTCATGGCGCGCGCCGCGAAAGCTCTGTTGCGCCGGGCGCGGCTGGTCGAACGGCAGCTCCAGCACCGGCTGCGCGCCGCTGAGCAGTTCGCGCCAGTACGCCAGTTGACGGGCCTTCTCCCCCGCTTCCATCCAGCTGCGTTGCCACACTGCGTAGTCGGCGTACTGGATCGGCAGCGGCGCCAAGGCACAGTCCTGGCCTTGGCTGTAGGCGGCGTAGAGTTGCATCAACTCCTGCACCATCACGCCCATCGACCAACCGTCGGAAACGATGTGGTGCTGCACCAGTACCAGCACGTGTTCTTCTTCACTCACGGCGAGCAAGCTGACCCGCAGCAACGGACCTTGATGCAAGTCGAAGGGACGGGCAATTTCGGCTTCGACGCGGGCCTTGAGCTGTGTTTCGTCGACCGCGCTTTCGGCGATCTCGATCACGGCGTGGGCCAGTACCTCCTGCGAGCGCTGTTCAGCATCCAACAGCAGGCGCGTGCGCAAGCTTTCATGGCGCGCCACCAGGGTGTCGAAGCTGCGTTGCAGGGCGGCTTTATCCAGTTGGCCGCTCAGGCGCAGGGCGCCGGGGACGTGATAGGCGTCACTGTCCGGGTCCAACTGCCAGAGAAACCACTGGCGCTCCTGGGCGTAGGACAATGGCAGTTTCTGGCCGTCCTCGCGGATCGAAGCAATCGGCAGTTGAGCGAAGCTCATGCCCCGGCTTTGCAGGCGCTGGTAAAACTGCTGGCGCTGTTCCAGGGGCAGGCGAAGAAAGCGCGAAACCAGATCGATATTAGGGTTGGAAAGCATGGTTCAAATCGCCTCGAGTTCGCTCAAAAAGTCACGAAGATCATCAAAATCTTCCGCACTGCCGGCGCGGAAGGTGGCCGCGGCCTGTACATAGGCACGCAGCGTTTCGGTCTGGAACACTTCCACCAGCGGCACTTCCAGGCCCAGTTCGGCCTGGACCCGCGAAGTGATCTGGATCGCCAGCAGGGAATGGCCGCCCACTTCGAAGAAGTTGTCGTTAAGGCCTACCTGCGGCAGGCGCAGCACCTCGGCCCAGATCGCGGCGATCTGCTGTTCCAGCTCGGTTTCGGGGGCCACATAGGCCTGTTGCAACAGACTTGCATCCGGTTCGGGCAAACCCTTGCGGTCGAGCTTGCCGTTGGGGGTCAGCGGCATTTGCGCCAGGAACATGAAGTGCGTCGGCACCATGTAGTCCGGCAGGCGGGTTTTCAGGGCGCGGCGCAGGCTGTCGCGGAACTCGACCTGGTCCGCCAGGTTGGCATCGGCCGGCACCACATACGCCACCAGCTGTTTGCCGGTCGGCCCGTCCTGGGCGACCACCACGGTTTCACCGACGTTGTCCTGTTCGCGCAAGCGCGCCTCGATCTCGCCCAGCTCGATCCGGAAGCCCCGGATTTTCACCTGATGGTCGACACGGCCGAGGTAATCCACCACCCCATCCGGGCGGCCACGGGTCAGGTCGCCGCTGCGGTACACGCGGCTACCCGGTTTGCCGAAGGGGTCCGGCACGAAGCGCTCGGCGGTCAGTGCCGGACGCTCCAGATAACCGCGCGCCACGCCCTCGCCGCCCAGGTACAACTCACCGGCCACGCCGATCGGTTGCAGGTTGAGTTGCGAATCCAGCACGTAGCCGCTGCGGTTGCCCAACAGCGTGCCGATGGGGGCGTAGACCGCACCGCATGGATCGCCCTTGCGCGCTTTCCACAGCAACGGTGTAACCACGGTTTCCGTCGGGCCGTAGCCGTTGAACAGGTAGGTCGGCTTGAGCGCGCGCCAAGCCAGGTCGTAACTCGCCTGGGCAACCGCGTCACCGCCAAAGCAGTAAACACGTACCTTCGGCGGGTTGCCGTCACGCTCGGCGTGCTCGGCGAGTTGTTGCAGGTACACCGGCGGGAACACCGCCATGGTCACGTTGTGACGATGCATTTGCTGGTAGGTGTATTCCGGCAGCCACAGGCTGTCATCGCGGATCAGCACGCTGGCACCGTTGATCAGAGGGTGCATCCAGCCTTCGTGGGAACCGTCGAAGGCGAAGGACATGAAGTGCAGTTCACAGTCTGACGGACTGGTTTCATAGCGCTCGCCGGTGGCGATGATGTGCGCCACCAATGGGCCGTGGGACACCGCCACGCCCTTGGGCATGCCGGTGGAGCCGGAGGTGTAGATCACGTAGGCGAGGTTGTCGCCGTCCAGCGTCACCTGAGGGGCAGTGTCGCTGAAGCCGGCCCATTCCTCGGTACGATCAATCGCCAGGCTATCGAGGCCATCAGGGATCGGCAGTTGCTGCAAGGCGCTGGTGTGGGTCAGCAGCAACTGCGCGCGGCTGTCCTGCATCATGTACAGCAGGCGATCGCGCGGGTATTCGATGTCCAGCGGCACGTAGACGCCACCGGCTTTCATCACCGCGAGGAACGCCACCATGATTTCGGCACTGCGCGGCATGGCGATGGCCACGCGCACTTCCGGGCCGACACCACGGGCGATCAGCGCATGGGCCAGGCGGTTGGCCTGGCGGTCCAGCTCGCCGTAGGTCAGGGTTTGCGCGTCGAACTTTACCGCCACCGCCGTCGGTGTTTCCCGGGCGCGATCGGCGACTCGTTCGTGGACCAGGCGCTTGGCCGGGAAGCCCGCGTCGGTCTGGTTCCACAGTTGGATGATATGTTGCTGCTCTTCGCCGTCCAACAACTGCAACTGCCCAATGTTCTGCTGCTGATCGGCAACCATTGCCTGCAACAGGTTCTGCCAATGCCGCGCCATGCGCTCGATGGTAGAAGCCTCGAACAGGTCGGTGGCATAACTCAGCGAGGCATTTAACTGCTCCCGGGATTCTTCGATGTCCAGGGTCAGGTCGAATTGCGCGACCGCCTCGTCCCAGCTCATAGGACTGACTTCAAGCTGGCCCAGGCGTTGTAAATGCTGGCCGGCTAGGCTGATATGGTGGTTGAACGCCACCTGGAACAGCGGGTTCAGGCTGAGACTGCGCTCGGGCTGCAGCGCCTCAACCAGTTGTTCGAAGGGCAAGTCCTGATGGGCCTGGGCTTCGAGCGCACGCCGCTTGACCTGGGCCAGCAACTGGCTGACGGTGGTCTGCCCATCGATATCGGCCTTGAGCACCTGGGTGTTGACGAAAAAGCCGATCAGGCGCTCGGTCTCGACCCGGTTGCGGTTGGCAATCGGCACGCCGACGCGAATATCCGGCTGGCCGCTGTAGCGATGCAGCAACACTTGATAGGACGCCAGCAACAGCATGAACAGCGTCACACCCTCGCGCTGGGCCAGGGCCTTGAGACTGTCGAGCAACGGAATTGGCAACGGGATGTGCAAGCGTGCACCGCGATGGGTCGGCACTGCCGGGCGCTGATGATCGAATGGCAGTTCCAGCACCGGTTGCTCGCCACCCAACACTTCACGCCAGTAATCGAGCTGGCGAGCTTTCTCGCCTGCTTCCATCCAGCTGCGCTGCCACAGTGCGTAATCGACGTACTGGATCGGCAGCGCCGGCAGTTGCAGCCCTTCGCCCCGGCTGTAGGCGGCATAAAGCTGCACCAGTTCATCGACCATCACCTGCATCGACCAACCATCGGAAATAATGTGGTGCTGCACCAGCACCAGCACGTGTTCGTCTTGCGCCAGGCGCAACAGTCTGACACGCATAAGCGGGCCCTGGCGGAGGTCGAATGGCTGGGTGATGCTCGCTTCTACCTGGGCTTTCAGACTCGCTTCATCGGCGTCCGCCAAGGCGATCTCGATCCTTGCTGGCGGGCTGATCACTTGCACGGTGCGGCCGGCATCTTGCTGCAAGTGGGTACGCAAGCTTTCGTGGCGCGCGACCAGTGTATCGAAGGCACGCTGCAGGGCGTCGCAGTCGAGTTGCCCTTTCAGGCGCAACGCGCGGGGTACATGGTAGGCCGCGCTGCGGGGGTCCAGTTGCCACAGGAACCATTGGCGCTCCTGCGCATAGGACAGCCCCAGCGGCTGCTCACGTTCGACGCGCTCCATACGGGTGCTTTCAACGTGTGCCTGGGTCAGGCTACGGACAAAAAGGCCCAGCACCGGCTGATCGAACAGGGCTTTCAAGCCCACATCGAGGCCCAGGCCATGACGGATGCGCGAGACGGCCTGGGTAGCGATCAGCGAATGCCCGCCGCGCTCGAAGAAGTGGTCATTGAGGCCGACACGTTCGACACCGAGTACTTCGGCCCAGATCGCAGCGATCCGTTGCTCCCGTTCAGTCAGTGGCGTGATGTACTCACCACCCGCTGCCTCGGGTTTGGGCAGGGCCTTGCGGTCCAGTTTGCCGTTGGGACCCAGGGGCATCTGTTCCAGCAGCATCCATTGGGCCGGGACCATGTAGTCCGGCAAGTGTTGAGCCAGGTGTGCACTCAGCACATCGCGCCAGTCATCGCCGGCGTTGTGCAGCACCAGGTAGCCCACCAGGTAGTTGCCATCGACGGCCAGCACGGCGGCCTCGCGGACCCAGTCGTGCTCCAGCAGGCGCGCTTCGATTTCACCCAGCTCGATACGCAGGCCGCGCAGCTTGACCTGGTGGTCGATACGCCCGGCGTATTCGATCACGCCGTTTTCGCGATAACGCGCCAGGTCGCCGGTGCGGTACAGGCGCTCGCCCTTGATAAACGGATGCGCGATAAAACGCTCGGCGGTCAGGGAAGGACGGCGGTGATAACCACGGGCCAGGCCAACGCCGCCCAGGTACAGCTCGCCCAATACACCCACCGGCACCGGTTCGAAGTTGCTGTCGAGGATGTAGCACCCAAGGTTGGCAATCGGACGGCCGATCGGTACCGCGTCGCGGCCTTCGTCCACACAGGTCCAGTGGGTCACGTCGATGGCGGCTTCAGTCGGGCCGTACAGGTTGTAGAGCCTGGCTTGCGGCAGTTTGGCGAAGACTTGCTGCTGGGCGTCCACCGGCAAGGCTTCGCCGCTGCAGACGATGCGCTGCAGGCTTTGGCAACTCGACACCGCAGGGTCCTGCAGGAACACCTGCAACATCGACGGCACAAAGTGCAGCGTGGTGACGTGTTCGGCATTGATCAGGCGGACCAGCTTGGCGGGGTCACGGTGATCGCCAGGCGCCGCGACGACCAGGCGTGAGCCGGTCATCAGCGGCCAGAAAAATTCCCACACCGACACGTCGAAGCTGAACGGGGTCTTTTGTAGCACCGTGTCACTGATGTCCAGGCCATAGGCGTCCTGCATCCACTGCAGGCGGTTCAGCAATGCCGAATGACGGTTGCCCGCGCCTTTAGGCTGGCCGGTGGAGCCCGAGGTGTAGATCACGTAGGCAAGATTTTCACCATCCAGCGCGATCCCGGGGTTGGCGTCGCTGTAGGCCTCAAAGGCCGAGTCACCCAGCACCAGGCTTTCCAGTCCATCCGGGATCGGCAACTGATCAAGCAGATGGGCCTGGGTCAACAGCAGTTTCACGCCGCTGTCTTCCAGCATGTAGGCCAAGCGCTCACGCGGGTACTCCGGGTCCAGCGGCACATAGGCACCACCGGCCTTGAGCACAGCGAGCAGGCCCACGACCATTTCGATGGAACGTTCCACGGCCAGGCCCACCAGCACGTCCGGGCCTACCCCGGCTTCGATCAGGCGATGAGCAAGACGGTTGGCGCGGCTATTGAGGTCGCTATAGCTCAGGGTTGTCTCGTTGAAGCGCAACGCCGGCGCTTCCGGCTGTGCCAGCGCCTGGGCCTCGAACAGCTGGTGTACCCACTGCCCTTGCGGATAGTCGCGCTGGGTGGCGTTCCACCCCTCCACCACTTGCCGGCGCACCGCGTCCGTCAGCGACGGCACCTCACCCACACGCCGCGGTGTGACACTGGTCAAGCCGTGAAGCAGGTGCTGGAAAGACTCGGCCAACTGCCGAATCTCGTCGTCGCCGAACGACTGCACGTCAAAGCTGAAGTCGAACTCCAGGGCCGCCCCGGCGCCAAGCAGCACCGTCAACGGATAGTGGGTCTGCTCGAAGTTCTGCACATGACTGAAGGTCAGCCCAGCCGGTGCGCCTGCGGCCAGCGCTGTGGACACCGGGTAGTTTTCAAACACCAGCAGCGTGTCGAACAACGCTGCGCCGCCCGTACCCGCCCAGCGCTGGATATCGAACAACGGCGTATGTTCGTGTTCACGCAGGCTGAGGTTCAGTGCCTGCACCTGCTGCAACCATTCCCCCACCCACAACATCGGACTGGGGGTGGCGATAACCGGCAAGGTGTTGATAAACAGACCGACCTGCTGCTCCACACCCGGCAAACCTGCTGGCCGACCGGAAACCGTGGCGCCAAACACCACGGTGTCCTGGCCGGTCTGGCGTTGCAGCAACAACAGCCAGGCGGCTTGTACAAGGGTGTTCAGGGTGATTTTGTGGGTCTGGGCAAACCCCTTGAGTTGGTCAGTCTGTGCGATGCTCAGGGCCAGTGCGTAGCTGCCTTTGGCGGCCGAAGGATTGGAACCGGCGCCGCGTGCCAGGCGCGTTGGCTCCTGCATCGTGACCAATTGGTCCTTCCAGAAGGCTTCGCTGGCAGCCGATTCCTGAGCTTGCAACCAACCGATATAGTCACGGTAATGCCCTTGCAGCGTCGGTAACGGCCGGCCGGCGTAACACTCCAGGACCTCGCCGAACAACTGCGCACGGCTCCAGCCATCCAGGAGAATGTGATGATTGGTGTAGATCAGATGGAAGCGGTCGACACCGGTGCGTACCAGTTTCAGGCTCAGCAGCGGCGCCTGCTCCAGCACAAAACCTTGTGCCCGCGTCGACTCGCTCAACGCGTCCAGCGCGGCGTGCTGATCCGGCAGGGCCTGCCAGTCGTATTCGGCGAACGGCAGGCCCGCTACGCGATACACCGCTTGCAACGGCTGCGTCTGGCCCTGTTGCCAGACAAACCCGGTGCGCAGCATGTCATGCCGTGCCAGCACCTGCTCCCAGGCGCGTTGGAACCGAGGCACATCAAGGCCGTGGATATCGGCACGCAGCTGGCTGACATAGATATCGTCAAGGCCCTGCTGGTAGAGGCTGTGGAACAACATGCCCTGTTGCATCGGCGACAGCGGATACAGGTCCTGCACCTCGCGTGCGGGCAGCGCCAGATCGTCCAGCTGGGATTGGGTCAGTCGGGCCAGGGTCACGTCGGCCGGTGTCAGGCCGCCCTGTTTCGGATCGACGCAATGCGCGATCAGCGCCAGCAGTTCCTGCTGGAAATCCTCCGCCAGGCGCTGCACAGTCGCCACTTCGAACATCTCGCGGCTGAACCCCCACTGCAGGGCCAGTTCACCGCCATACACCTGCCCTTCCACCGTCAGCCAGTTGGCCAGCGGTGCTTCCGGGTCCTGGGCCTGCCCGCTGCCCTGGGTGGCGGGTACGAACAGCGCCGACTCGTTGAACTGGCGGTCGAACTGGCCCAGGTAGTTGAAGGTGATACGCGGCGCGGCCAGGCCCGACAGGGTTTCACGGGCGTCAGGCGTGCCGAGGTAGCGCAGCAGGCCGTAGCCGATGCCTTTGTGCGGCACGGCGCGCAGCTGTTCCTTCACCGACTTGATCGCCGCCGACAGCTCGCCCTCGGCGTGCAGGCACACCGGGAACAGGCTGGTGAACCAACCGACGGTGCGGCTCAGGTCAACGGTGTCGAACAGGTCTTCACGGCCATGGCCTTCCAGTTGGATCAGCGCGGCAGACTGCCCGCTCCAGCGGCTGATAACGCGCGCCAGTGCGGTCAGCAGCAGGTCGTTAACCTGGGTCCGGTAGGCCGCAGGGGCGTCTTGCAGCAGTTGACGGGTGTGTTCGGCAGTCAGGCGGATTTCGAGCTTGCTGCCAAGGCGGTTCTGCAGGCCACCTTGGGGGTTGTCGCACGGTAGGTCGGCGCTCGCGGTCTGGGCTTGCCAGTACGGCAGTTGGTCGTCCAGTGTCTGCGCATGGGCCTGCAACTGCTGCGCCCACACTTGGTAGGCACTGGTCTTGGCCGGTAATGCGGCGTTGCGGTAGGCCTGTTGCAGGTCTTCGAGGAGGATGCGCCACGACACGCCATCGACCGCCAGGTGATGCACCACCAGCAGCAGGCGCTGGGCACCGTCGGCCATCGTGACCAGTACCGCGCGCATCAGCGGGCCCTGTTCAAGGTCGAGGCTGCGCTGGGCTTCGTCGCAGAGTGCGGCCAGCTCAGCCTCGTCAGCGACCTGGGACTGCCACATTGAGGCGCTTGCAACCAGCTCGGCGTGAGCCTGTTGCCAACCGTCTGCGCGCGGCGAAAAACGCAGGCGCAGGGCGTCATGGTGGTTGATCAATCGGGTCAAGGCCGCGTCAAGGCGCGCGGGTTCCAGGGCTTCACGCGGGGTCAGCAGCAGCGACTGGTTCCAATGCTGGCGCGCCGGGATCGCGTGCTCGAAAAAGCTGTGCTGCACGGGCGTGAGGATCACCTCGCCACTGACGGGCCCCTGGTCGATGACCGTCGCCTGCTCGAAGCTCGCCACCAGCGCCAGGCTGCGTACGCTCTGGTACTGGAACAGGTCCCGTGGGCTTAAGCGAATACCCGCCTGGCGCGCACGGCTGACCACCTGGATGGAGATGATCGAATCGCCGCCCAGCTCGAAAAAGTTGTCGTCCAGGCCGACCTGTTCCACACCCAGCACGTCGCTCCAGATCGCCGCCAGGGCTTTCTGCAGGTCGTTTTGCGGGGCGATATAGGCCTGCTGCGGCGCGGCGTCCGGTAACGGCAAGGCCTTGCGGTCGAGCTTGCCGTTGGCGGTCACCGGCAGCTTGGCCAGGGGCACCATATGGGTCGGCACCATGTATTCCGGCAGGCTGCTGAGCAGCCAGGCCTTGAGGTCGGCCGGCGCCTGGTCTTCCAGCACCAGGTACGCGACCAGTTGCTTGCCGCCCTGCACCAGCACCACGGCTTCGCGCACCGAGGGGTGTTGCATCAGGCGCGCCTCGATCTCGCCCAGTTCGATACGCAGGCCGCGCAGCTTGACCTGGTGGTCGAGGCGACCCAGGTAGTCGATCACGCCGTCGGCGCGCTGGCGCACGCGGTCGCCGGTGCGATACAGGCGCGCGCCGTCACCGAAGGGGCTCGGCACAAAACGCTCGGCGGTCAGTGCCGGGCGCCGATGATAACTGCGCGCCAGGCCAGTACCGCCCAGGTACAGCTCGCCACTGACGCCCGCGGCAACAGGGTTGAGCTGGGCGTCGAGCACGTAGGTGCCGAGGTTAGCGATGGGCCTGCCGATGGGCACGCTGTCGGCACCTTCGTCGATGCAGGTCCAGTGGGTGACGTCGATGGCGGCTTCGGTCGGGCCGTAGAGGTTGAACAAACCCGCCCGTGGCAACTTGGCGAACACTTGCAACTGCGCATCCAGCGGCAAGGCTTCGCCGCTGCAGACGATACGTTGCAGACTGCCGCAGGCCTGTACGCCCGGCTCATGGATAAAGGCCTGGAGCATCGAGGGCACGAAGTGCAAGGTGGTAATGCCGTGCTGCCCGATGGTTTCGATCAGCCGCGCCGGCTCACGGTGTTCACCGGGGGCCGCCACCACCAGGCGTGCGCCGGCCATCAGCGGCCAGAAGAATTCCCACACCGACACGTCGAAACTGAAGGGGGTTTTCTGCAGCACCGCATCGCTGGCGTCCAGCCCATAGGCCTGCTGCATCCAGCACAGGCGGTTGACCAGCGCGCGATGGCTGTTGCCGGCGCCCTTGGGCTTGCCGGTGGAGCCGGAGGTGTAGATCACGTAGGCGAGGTTCAGTGCCTGGATCGCCACGGCAGGCGATTCGCTGCTGTAGCCGTCGAGCCACAGCGCAGGCTGGTCCAGGGCTATCACTTGGAGACTGGCGACAGGCAACGACGGCAGCAGGCGCTGCTGGCTGAGCAGTAACTGGATGCCACTGTCCTCGATCATATAGGCCAGGCGTTCCCGCGGGTATTCCGGGTCCAACGGCACGTAGGCACCGCCAGCCTTGAGAATCGCCAACAGGCCGACCACCATTTCGATCGAACGCTCGACGCAGATCCCTACCAGTACGTCCGGGCCAACGCCCTGCTCGCGCAAGGCATGGGCCAACTGGTTGGCACGCGCATCAAGCTGCGCGTAGGTGAGTGTGGTAGCACCGAACGCTAGCGCCGGCGCGTCGGGCGTCGCGTGGACCTGGTCTTCGATCAGGTGGTGAATACCGCGCTCGGTCGGGTACGCCTCGGCCGTCTGGTTCCAGGTATGGACCAGCACCTGCTGCTCATCCGCAGCCAACATCGGCAACTCACCGATACGCTGCCCGCCATCAGCCACCATGGCCCGCAACAGGCTGATCCAGTGCCCGGCCATGCGCTCGATGGTCGGCGCGTCGAACAGGTCGTTAGCGTAGGTCAGCGCGGCGTGCAGGGTGCCGGATTTCTCATAGGTGTCGAGGGTCAGGTCGAACTGGGTAGTACGGCCTTGCCATTCCACCAGCGCCAACGCCAGGCCGGAGGCGGTGCTGACGTTCGCAATATCAGCCACCACCGGCTGGTGGTTGTACATGACCTGGAACAGCGGTGTATGGGTGAGGCTGCGCTCGACCTTGAGGGCTTCTACCAGGCGCTCGAACGGCAATTCCTGGTGGGCCTGGGCACCCAGTGCGTGCTCCTTTATGCCTTGCAGCAGCTCAGTGACAAGGGTTTGCCCGGTCAGCTCGGTGCGCAGGACCTGGGTATTGACGAAGAAACCGATCAGCCCTTCGACTTCCGTGCGGTTGCGGTTGGCGATCGGCACGCCGACGCGGATATCACCCTGCCCGGTGTATCGGTGCAGCAGCACATTGAAGGCGCCGAGCAACAGCATGAACAACGTAACGTTGTGCTGTTGCGCGCAGGCACGCAGCTGTGCGGCCAACTGCGGGTCGATCGCGAAGTTATGGCGTGTGCCCTGATAGCTCGGCATGGCCGGGCGCGGGCGGTCGGTGGGCAACTCCAGCACCGGATGCTCGTCGCCCAGCCGCGCCTGCCAGTATTCCAGCTGGCGGGCCTGCTCCCCGGCTTCCAGCCAGCGGCGCTGCCACAGGGCGTAGTCGCTGTACTGGATCGGCAAGGCAGGCAGTTGCGGGGTCTGGTTGCGCTCATGGGCGTCGTAAAGGCGGATGAACTCATCAATCAGCACATTCATCGACCAGCCATCGGAAACGATGTGGTGCAGGGTCAACAGCAGCACGTGCTCCTGGGCGTCGAGCTTGAGCAACTGCACACGCAGCAGCGGGCCGTTTTCCAGGTCGAACGGCAGCAGCGATTGACGGGTCGCGGCCTGGTCGACGGCCTGCTCACGCTCGGCGGGTGCCAGGTGGCTCAGGTCATCGTGCTCGACGGTTAACGGCGTGTCTGTCGCCACCTGCAACAGGCGCTCATTGGCCTGGCGCTGGAACACCGTGCGCAGGGTTTCGTGCCGCGCGACCAGGCTGGCGAACGCCTGCTCCATCGCGTCCAGGTTCAACGCACCTTTGAGCCGCACGGCGCCCGGCAGGTTGTAGGCACCGCTGGCTGGGTCCAATTGCCACAGAAACCACATGCGCTGCTGCGCGTAGGACAGCGCCTGGCGATCCTCCACCTCCACCCCTGCCGGAATCGGAAACCGGGAAAAATCCACCCCTTCTTTCTGCAAGGCTTGCAGGAACAATTGGCGCTTTTCCAGAGGCAACCCGATAAACCGGCGAGCAAGTTTCAAGGAGTCTTCAGCATTCATTTCTTGGAGTCCGGAGCAATAGGCAGGAAGCACAAAGGCACGTCGTCCCTATAAAACGAACCGGAGAGGGAAAAATTAGCGGGGGATGGATGGCCTGGAACGAGGTGTCTTCAAGGGTTACTTCAAACTCGGGAAGACGAACCGATCACGAGCTGGCATTGACGAACACCACCTTTTGCAACTAAATCCAGTTACACACCGGGAGCACTGTGTCCAAAAATGAAAAGCTGCTCGCCAAACTGCTCAACGAACACATGGCATTCACCTGGCCCGCCAGGCTTTGCAAGCGTTTTTGCAACACCACAGTGCAAATACTTCCCCGGCGATCGGCTGACTATCCCAACCGCCGATACCCCAACACCGCTGACCCCAGCACCACCGCCCCCGCCACCAACGCGACCCAGAACCCGCTCGTGGCGCCAAAGTGGTCGATCATCCAACCGGAACTGGCGGCGCCAATGGCCACGCCGATGCTGAGGCCGGTGATCAGCCAGGTCATGCCTTCGGTCAGGCGGCTGGCCGGCACGATCTGCTCCACCAGGGCCATGGATACGATCAGGGTTGGCGCGAAGAACAGCCCGGAAATAAAGATCGCCACCGCCAGCCCTGGGATGTTGGTCACCAGCAGCAACGGCAAGGTGGTCAATGCCGTGGCGACACCGCAGAACAGGAACTGTCGCGGCAACGGCGCCTTGAGTTTCAGGGTGCCGAACGCCAGCCCCGCCAGGCACGAACCGATGGCGTACACCGACAGCACGATACTTGCCGCCGCTGGCTGGCCCTGATGCTGGGCGAAAGCGACGCTGACCACGTCCACCACGCCGACGATCACCCCCATGGCCAGCAACAGGATCATCAGGATCAGCACCGGCGGTGACGCGATCAGCCAGCGGCCGTGATGGTCCTGATGTTCATGGACGGGAGGCTCGGTCGCGCGTTGCAATACGAACGTGGTAACGCCCACCGCCAGCAACAACGCTGCCACCAAGGGCCCCGCCTCAGGGAACAGCGCCACGCTCAGCCCCACCGAGATCGGCGGGCCGATGATGAAGCACACTTCATCCAGTACCGACTCCAGGGCAAAGGCGGTCTGCAGCTTGGGCTGGCCTCGGAACACCTCGGTCCAGCGTGCGCGCACCATGGCCGACATGTTGGGCATGCAACCGGCCAGGGCCGCGAACAGGAACAGCGTCCAGTTCGGCGCCTGCAAGCGGGTGCACAGCAGCAACATCAACAACGCCCCGCCGCCGATCAGCGCGGCAATCGGCAGCACCCGGCCCTGGCTGTAGCGGTCCACCAGGCGTGAGACCTGCGGCGCACAAAATGCCGTGGCCAAAGCAAACACCGCCGCCACCGAGCCCGCCAGGCCGTAACCGCCGTGCACCTGCGAAAGCATGGTGATCAAGCCAATCCCGGTCATCGACACCGGCATGCGCGCCAGCATCCCCGCCAGTACAAAAGCCCGGGCGCCTGGGACCTGGAACAGCTCGGCGTAAGGGTTTGCCATCCTGATGGACCTCTTCCTGAATGCCTGCAACTTGCTATCTGCAATGAGCGAGGCAAAATACATACGGTGCGTATGTCACAAATCATGCGTAACATACGCAGCGTATGTCAATCTTTGCCTTGCCCAATGTGAGCCCTACCATGAGCCGAGCCCGTGCCGAAATGATCGAAGACACCCGCGCACGCCTGATCGCCAGCGCCCGCAAGGCCTTCGCCACCCAAGGCTATGCGAACACGTCGATGGACGATTTTACCGCCCGCGCCGGCCTGACGCGGGGCGCGTTGTACCATCACTTTGGTGACAAAAAGGGGCTGTTAGCCGCCGTGGTGGCCCAGCTCGACAGTGAGATGGACAGCCGTTTGCAGCGTATTACAGACGAAGCTGCAGACCCGTGGAGCGGCTTTTGCGAACGTTGCCGCGCCTATTTGCGCATGGCCCAGGACGGCGAGATCCAGCGCATTGTGTTGCAGGATGCGCCAGCCGTATTGGGCGACACCGGCTCCCAGCAATGTTGTGTTGAATCGTTGCGCCAACGACTGGAAGCGCTGATGCAGGCCGGTGTGATCCACCACGCCCCGAGCGTCGCACTGGCGCAATTGATCAATGGCAGCCTGGTCAACACCGCCCTATGGATTGCCCGCGATGAACACCCGGGCGACCGCCTGGAGCAAGGGTTGCAGGCACTCGAGTTGTTGCTGCGCGGCCTCAGCCTCACACCAACCGCTTGATCTGCTTGTGCCGCCACACCAACCGGTAATAAGCAGTCTGCAATGCGAGCATGGCCAGGTAAGTCACCGGAAACGCCATCCACACCCCTTCCAGCCCGAAGTGGGCGTTGAGCAGGTACGCCATCGGCAGCTCGACGCACAGCACACAGAAGATCGAGATGATCACCGGCATCAGCACCACGCCGCTGGCGCGCATGATCCCGCCGATCACGGCCTGGAAACCGAACACCAGGATGCTCCACAACATGATGTGCAGCAGGTGTTCGGCGTTGACCCGCGCCGCGTCGTCGGTGATGAATAGGCCGAGCAACCAGTGCGACAGGACGTAACCCAGCACGATCAGGCCGCCGGTGAGGCATGTATTGATCAATAAGCCGGTGCGCAGGATCGGGCCGATGCGCTCCAGACGCCCGGCGCCAATCGCCTGTGCGCCAAGGATCGACGCCGTGATGGCAATCGATAGCGCCGGGAATTGCACGTAGTTGACGATTTGCGTCACCGCGCCATAGGCCGCCGTGGCCTGTGAGCCATGGCTGTTGACCAGGGCGAGGATGACCAATTCCGACAGCGACAGCACCACCATCTGCAGGCCGGTGGGCAAGCCGATGCGCAGGACTTTGCCGAGAATCACGCGGTCCAGGCGCAAGGCCGCGAGCAGTTCGCGATCTGGCGCCATCACATGGTTTTTATGCCGAAGTCTCAAGATCAGAAACAGCATGGCCAACGCGTTACCTACCAGCCCCGCATACACCGCGCTCTGGATGCCCAGGGGTGGCAAGCCGACCCAGCCGCGAATCAGCGCCGGCGTCAGCAGCAGGCCGACCAGGGTCGAAACCATCAGCGCCAGCAACGGCGATAGCGTGTCGCTGACGCCGCGCAGCAACTGGGTGTAGAGGATGAACACCAGCAGCAACGGCATGATCAGCATCATTTTTTGGGCATAGCCCACCGCATCGTCCAGCACATCAACCGGCGTGCCGAGCGCCTGCAACGCCGGACGCGCAAACAGGCTACCCAGCACTGCCGCAATCAGGCCTACCAGCGCGCCCAGGGTCAGGGTGGCGCCGGTAATCGCCTTGACCATCCCCGTCTCCTGCGCCCCCCAGGCCTGGCCGATCAACACCGAGGCGCCCGCCCCCAGGCCGATCACCAGGGCAATAAAGAAGAAGACGATGGGAAACATCCCCGACACCGCTGCCAACGCCTGGGTGCCGAGCATCTGCCCGACATAGATGCCGTTGAGGGTGCCAGAGAAACTTTGCAGGAAGTTGGACAGCACCATCGGCGCCAGAAAGATCAGGTAGACCTGCCACAGCGGGCGTTGCAAGGAGCTTTGCATGAAAAACAGGGCCTCGGAAAACTAAAGCGTCCGAGGGTTATACCGGAAGTGGATCCCATCTTCCTGTGCTTTCGGGTTCAACCACCAGACCGGCGTTGCGCACCGTCGCACGCAGGTGTCGGGCATGCCCTTGCAACAGGCATTCGGCAATCGCCGGTTCCAGTTCGACCCGCAAGCGTCTAGCCAGCGCTCGAGCGCCAAATCGCACGTCGTGCTCACGGCACAACCAAGCCCGCGCCTGCTCATCCAGCACCAACGAACGCTGTTGCGTCGCCAGGCGCTGGTTAAGTTTGCCCAGTTCCACCGCCAGCAGTGCCTCCAGCCACTGCGCGTCGATGGGCTCGAACATCAGGATACGGTCGATACGGTTGAGAAATTCCGGCTCGAAATGCCCATGCAACGCCTCTTCCAGCACCTGCGCCTCCTTGCGGGCAAACACGCGCAACAGGCGTCGCCAACCCTGGGTAAAACGCAGGCGATGCCGGCGTGCCTGTTGCGCGCCGACATTGCTGGTCATGAAGACCAGGCTGTTGCGAAAGTCCAACGTGCGCGTGCCACCGGCCAAGGCCAACTGGCCGTTTTCCAGTATGCCAAGCAAGCTGCGCACCACCTGCGGGCTGGCTTTTTCCAGTTCGTCGAACAGCACGATCCCCGGCCGGCTATAGGCACCCTGGATCAGCTCACTGTTGAACAGGCTGATACCCTCCTTGCTGCCCACATACCCAGGCGGCGCGCCGGTCAGGGCGGCGGCATAATGTTCCTGGGCGAGGGTGTGCATGTCGATGCGGCAAAAACCATCGGCGCGACCGTGCAGCGCCTGGGCCAGCACGCGCACGATTTCAGTCTTGCCGACCCCGGTCGGTCCCATGAACAGGTTGACGCTCAGCGGTCGGTCGCGTTCGCCGATATCGGCCTTGACCACCTTGAGCATCCCCTCCACCTGCACCAGCACCGCCTCCTGGCCGACGATCCGGCTGCGCAGCAGGGCCATCACCTGGGCCGGTTCAAAGGTAAAGCGCATGCCCTACCCCGCCGTCTTTTCTTGACCGCCGTGGGGCAATTGCCCCACCGGGCACTCGGCAACGCCTACCGTGCTGCGGGTAAGTTTCTCTACGTTTTCCTGGGCTTTCTGCGCGTCCAACACCCAGGTGCGGTAGAACTCGAATGGGCAATCCGCCACGCCCTTGTCGCCATCGCCCGAGGCATGCATGCCGGTGTAGCCGCGGTGCAGCAGCTTGAACAGATGGTTCTGCGACTGGTCATTAGCCCGTGCATCGCGGATCTGCGACACCGACAGCTGCGCATACTGAATGCCCATTTCCTCCTCGCCACACTCGCCCAGGGTGCGCCCATCAAAGCCGATGATCGCCGAGTGGCCGAAGTACGAATACACCCCGTCGAACCCGGCCGCGTTGGCCACCGCCACATAGCAGTTATTGGCCCAGGCCATGCTCTTGGACATCTGCACCTGCTGCTCCTTGGCCGGGTACATATAGCCCTGGCAACGCACGATCAGCTCGGCACCCTTCATTGCACAATCGCGCCAGATCTCCGGGTAGTTGCCGTCGTCGCAGATGATCAGGCTGATCTTCATGCCCTTAGGCCCGTCGCACACGTAGGTGCGATCACCTGGGTACCACCCCTCGATGGGGCACCAGGGAATGCACTTGCGATAACGCTGCACGATCTCGCCAAGGTTATTGATCAACACCAGAGTGTTGTAGGGCACCTTGTGCGGATGTTCCTCGTGGCGCTCACCGGTCAGGGAGAACACGCCCCAGGTATTCGCCTGGCGGCAGGCCGCGGAGAAAATCGCGGTCTCCTCGCCGGGAATGCTCGCGGCGGTGGCCATCATCTCATCGTGGTCGTACATGATGCCCATGGTGCTGTATTCCGGGAACACCACCAGGTCCATGCCGGGCAGTCCCTGCTTCATGCCGACAATGATCTCGGCAATCTTCTTCGCGTTGTCGATGACCTCGGCCTTGCTGTGCAGGCGCGGCATCTTGTAGTTCACCACTGCTACACCGACGGTGTCCGGGCTGCTGGAAATGTCGCCATGGCGCATTACGACGCTCCTGTTCTAGTGACTGATCATCCACGGCCGTGGGCCGGTCTTGGTCTTGAGCCCCAAGGGGTTGGCCTTGCTGGGCTCTACCTTTTTGTGGGTACCACAGCAACTGCAACCCGCCGGGTGTTGGCGGCTTTGCTGGTATTCGCCGACCGTTTGCGGCGCATGGGCACTGCGCTCGTTGCCGGCGATAGCCTTGCGCTGGTTGGCCGACAGCGTTTGCAGCGCCGGGGCCGACACCCGCAACTGACCGCCCGGCCCTGCGCAGTAAGGGCATTGGCAGGGCTCGTTACGCTGCGCCATTGGGCGCAGCAGGGTGAAGGTGCCGCAGGTGTCGCAGGCGTATTCGTAGGTCGGCATGGCTACAGGTCCGGTGCGATGGGCAGGTCGATGCTGCCGTCGAGGAACTTGGTCGGGCCGCTGGCATTGGGGTTGATATCGAACTCGAAGATTTCCGTGGGCAGCCACAAGGTCGCACAGGCGTTCGGGATGTCCACCACACCGCTGATGTGTCCCTGCACCGGCGCCGAGCCGAGCAGCGCATACCCCTGTGCCGGCGAATAGCCGAACTTGGTCAGGTAGTTGATCGCATTCAGGCACGCCTGGCGGTAGGCGACATTGACGTCCAGGTAGTGCTGCTGACCCTGTTCGTCCACCGAGATACCTTCGAAAATCAGGTAATTCTTGTAATTGGGCGTGATCGGGCTCGGCTTGAACACGGGGTTCTTGATCCCGTACTTGGCCATGCCGCCCTTGATCAGTTCGACCTTCATGTGCACCCAGCCCGCCATCTCGATCGCGCCGCAAAAAGTGATCTCGCCATCGCCCTGGCTGAAGTGCAGGTCGCCCACCGACAGACCGGCGCCATTGACGTAGACCGGGAAGAAGATCTTCGAGCCCCGCGACAGATCCTTGATATCGCAGTTACCGCCATGCTCACGCGGCGGCACCGTGCGCGCGCCGGTCGCGGCCGCATCATCACGGGCCTGGCCGGTGAGCTTGCCCATATGAGCGGTGGCGGCCAACGGTGCGTTGGCCAGCGGCGGAACGCGAGTCGGGTTGGTGTCAATCAGCTCCTGCTCGCGACGGTTCCAGTCGGCGAGCATCACCGGGTCGGGCAGGCAGCCAATCAAGCCAGGATGGATCAGCCCGGCAAAGTTCACCCCGGGGATGTGCCGCGAGCTGGTGAACATGCCTTTGAAGTCCCAGATGGCTTTCTGCGCGCTGGGGAAGTGATCGGTGAGAAAGCCACCGCCGTTCTGACGCGAGAAGAAACCGTTGAAGCCCCACTGGGAGTCGGCCTTGGCACCGATATCCAGCAAGTCCACCACCAGCAGGTCGCCCGGTTCGGCACCGTGGACCCCCACAGGGCCCGACAGGTAATGCACGGTAGACAAGTCCACATCGCGCACATCGCTGGCGTCATTGTTGTTCTTGATCGCGCCGGCAGTCCAATCATAGGTTTCCAGGATGAAGTCATCGCCCGGCTTGACCCAGCAGGCCATCGGGATATCCGGGTGCCAGCGGTTATGGATTTGCTCGTTCTCGGTGACAGGCTGGTTGAGGTCGACTTTGATCAGCGTTTCAGTCATGGACTGGCTCCTGGACGGATGACGGGTGCGTGAGATCCAGTCTCGGGCGGCCAGGGAAAACGGGAAATACGTTGGATGACGTATGAACGAGGTTGTCGCGGTTTTATTCCATCAATTCGCTCGATGACAGTTTCAGTATTTACTGATTGGACGCTCGACCGACGGGTCGTTAGATTTCACCACAAGATAGCGTTTAGCCATCACCTCTAACCCCTTCTATATCGAGCGTTCCATGAAAAAACCTGTCTCGCTGGCGATGCGCATCGGCCTGGGCTTCGCGTCCACCCTGTCGCTACTCGTGCTGATCACCGCCGTGGGTATTCAACGCGTGGGTTTTATCGACAGCACACTCAAGGACGTCGGTGAAAAAGCCGCCGTGGTCCAGCGCTACGCGATCAACTTCCGTGGCAGCGTGCACAACCGCGCCATCGCCATTCGCGACGCGGTACTGGTCAAGGATGAGCCGACGCTCAACCGCCACCTGGCCGAGATCGACCAGCTCAAGCGCGATTACCAGGACTCCGCCGCGAGCATGGATCGCCTGTTCGCCAACACCGCCGCCAGCGCCGAGGAGACCCGCCTGCTGGGCGACATCAAGGCCATCGAGACCCAGGCGCTGGTCTCCACCGAACGCGTGATCAACCTGCGTCGCAGCAATGACATCGCCGGCGCCCAGGACTTGCTGTTGGTCCAGGCCTCGGCCCACTACACCGAGTGGCTCAAGCGCGTGAATGCGCTGATCGACTTCGAAGAAGCGCAAATCAAGCAACGCCTGGACACCGTGCAATCGACCGCCAGCAACTTTGCCGTGCTGATGGTGCTGGCCAGCGCCGTCGCGATTATCTTGAGCGTGCTGGTGTCGCTGCTGATTATCCGCAAGGTCAAGGCCACCCTCGGTGCCGAGCCGGAAGAAGTCGCCGAGGCGATCCGCCGCCTGGCCAATGGCGAGCTGAACCAGCCCATCGACACCCGCTACCCCGACAGCGTGATGGGCATCCTGAAAAACGCCCTGGCACGCCTGGGCGACACCATCACCGAAGTGCGCTCGGCAGCCCAGGCGCTGCGCCACGCCTCGGTCACGCTGTTGTCGGTAGCCAGTGACAACCGCCAGCAGATCACTCTGCAAACCAGCGAAGCCCAGCACGTTGCGGCCGCGATCACGCAAATGGCCGCCTCGGTCAGCGAAGTCTCGGGCTACGCTTCCGCTGCGTCCAAGGCGACGATCCTGGCCGACGCCGAAGTGGACAGCGGCCACCGCCTGGTGGGCGAAGTGAGCGTGGCTATCGAGGAATTGGCGACGATCCTCGACGAGGCCACCCACCGGGTCAACCAGGTGTCCAGCGACAGTGAGCACATCGAAACCGTGATCGAAGTGATCAACGCCATCGCCGCCCAGACCAACCTGCTGGCACTCAACGCCGCCATTGAAGCCGCACGCGCCGGTGAACACGGCCGAGGCTTCGCGGTGGTGGCCGATGAAGTGCGCTCCCTGGCGACGCGCACCCAAGAGTCCACCCAGGAAATCCGCGACATGATCGGCAAGCTGCAAACCGGCACCCAGGACGCCGCCGACATCATGCAACGCAGCCGCAGCCTGGCCCAGGTCACCGTGGCGCAAACCCGTGACTCGCAAGTGGCGCTGGGCAAGATCAGCCAGGAAGTGGGCGCGATCAACGCGATGAACGCGCAGATTGCCAGTGCCTCGGTGCAGCAAAGCGTCGCTGCAGAAGAAGTGGCGCAGAACGTTACGCGCATTCACAGCTCCACCGTGCAATCGGCGGCCGGTTCCGAGCAGGTCGAAAACGCCAATCACGAACTGGCGGAGCTGGCGGATCGCTTGAGCACCAAGGTGGCGTTTTTCAACGTGGCCTAGCGTTTGTCGCGTTTCATCTGCATGGTCAGGGTGAAACGGTCTGCCGGGTAGACCGTTTCCGAAGAGCACCCACCTCAGGTGTCACCGGTGTGCCGGTCCACCTGAGTAGGGTCCGATGCGACGACCTTGTTCAGCGTTAGCAACGAGGTGCATCCGACGACGTGGCCGCCAGGTTATCCATATCACCATGGCCAAATTTTCCGTCTGGGTTACGGTCGTTGTCTCCAGCAATATCCAACTCTTTCAGAAGTTCAGGGCGATGTAACAAGAGCTCGCGAGCTGCCGCCACGGCCTCAGCGCTGAAACACCTGGTGGTCGGTTTCAATCCAGCCGCTTCCTGCAAGTCGTCAAAACTTGCCAAGCCCGCACCGGGTGTCTTGGTGTACTGCTCGAAGTTTGCCTTGATCTTCAGGATAAGTGCTTTATCACTCATGCTTTGATACTCGTCCGACGCATCACCCAAGTCTTGCCTGGAGAACGCTCCATTCAGTTCTCCGCTGCGCCCCTTATCGAGGGTCTTGAACAACTTGCCACGACGCTCAAGCATTTCAGTGGCTATATCTATCTCGGCCTGCGTGGCGGGCTGGCCATCCAGGCGATATCCGCTGGCAACCGCATTGAGCGACTTATCGGTGATCAGGCCCGGAGTGCTCGGGTCTTCAAAGGAACTGAAACGTGCCAGCACCCTTTCGCAGAACGCCTCCTTCGTATCGTTGGCGTACGGGCGATGGTCGGAGGCCTGCGCCGCGTCGCCCCGTTGACTTGCGCCCACAGGTTGCCAGGTGTCCTGCGGGGCGAATTGATTGTTCAGGCGCTGGCTCTGGAAGTTGCCGTTATAGCGCCCAGGCAACTCACGCCCGGGCGGTGATTCTTGCTGAGCGTAATAGGCAGCCACCTCATCGGCGTCACCCTGGCTGATCAGCCCATCCTCCTGCCCGTTATGGTTGATTGCATCGAGCAAGTGCTGCATTTCAGCGTCGCTGAGGATGAACCTGGCCAGCATTGTCATTTGATCGTGGAACGGGTTGCCGGTCAGCGGACGATTGGCAATCTGCTCGACGTCGGCCGGCGTGACGAACCCGGTAGGGCCCTGGAAGTATCTAAAGTTATTGGAAAAATCCCGCGCCGCCATCGCTCTTGAGTGAGTTTGAGCTTGGCCTTCCCACGAGGATTGGCGCACATCAGAAGCCGGCGACCTATTGAAATGAAAGGGCGGGGTTTGACCGTATTGAGTATTAAACATAGCAATACCTTAGATGGTTGGATGCGTCGCAATTGACCAACAGTCGATTGGCACTTTGTAGACGCCCATCTGTGGCCCCATGAAGGGCAACGGTTCCAATGACATAGGTAAACCCAACACTTACGTGCAGGAAAACTTACCGGCATTCACCCGATGTAGATCAGCTCACCGAACGTTCACACCGACAAGTACCGACTGATCGTCGCCTCATCCACTCGATCCCGCGTTTCCTCGATCACAAACCGGCCCTTCTCGATCACCAGGAAGCGATCCGCGATTTCCAGGGTAAACGACAGCACCTGTTCCGACACCACGATGGTCAGGTCCCGCAGGTTACGAATCTCCTTCAACGTGCGCGCAATGTCCTTGATGATCGACGGCTGGATCCCCTCCGTCGGTTCATCCAGCAACAGCACCTTGGGGTTGGTCGCCAGTGCCCGGGCGATCGCCAGTTGCTGTTGCTGGCCGCCAGACAGGTTGCCGCCCTTGCGCGATTGCATGTCGTAGAGCACCGGGAACAGCGCGTACAGATCCTCCGGCACCTTGCCCCGGGCCGACGCCGGCAGGCCGGTCTGGATATTTTCCAGCACCGTCATGCTCGGGAAAATCATGCGGCCCTGAGGCACATAGGCGATGCCGCGCTCTACCCGCTCATGGGTCTCCAGCGCCGATACATCGTGGCCATCCACACTCACCTGGCCCTTCCACTGCGGCAGGATGCCCATCAGGCTCTTGAACAAGGTGGTCTTGCCCATGCCATTGCGGCCCATCACCGCGACGATTTCACGCTTGGCCACATTCAGGTCCAGGTCGTGGAGGATCTGGCTCTGCCCGTAGCCGCAGGACAACTGGTCGATCTTGAACATGCGCGGCTCCTCAGTGGCCCAAATACACTTCGATGACTTTCGGGTTGCTTTGCACCGACTCCATGCTGCCCTCGGCCAGCACCTTGCCCTGGTGCAGCACCGTGACCTTGTGGGCGATGCTTTTGACGAACTCCATATCGTGCTCGATCACCAGCACCGAACGGCCCTGGCTGATGCGGTTGAGCAGTTCGGCGGTCTGTGCGCGCTCGTTGACGCTCATGCCGGCCACCGGCTCATCGAGCATCAACAACTCGGGGTCCTGCATCAGCAGCATGCCGATTTCCAGCCACTGCTTTTGCCCGTGGGACAGCAGGTCGGCCTGCTGTTGCAGCAGGTCGCCGAGGAAGATCTCCCGCGCCACCTCCTCCACCCGGGCGATCACCTGGGCGTTGCGCTTGAAGAACAGCGCACCCCACACCTTGCGCCCGGCCGGGTAGGACATCTCCAGGTTCTCGAACACCGTGAGGTTCTCGTAGATCGACGGGTTCTGGAACTTGCGTCCGACGCCGGCGCGCACAATGTTGTACTCGCGCATCTTGGTCAGCTCCTGCCCGTCGAACTGGATACTGCCGCTGGTGGCGCGAGTCTTGCCGCAGATCAGGTCGAGCACCGTGGTCTTGCCGGCACCGTTGGGACCGATCACCACGCGGACTTCGTTGCGGTCGATATACAGGTTGAGGTTGTCGACGGCCTTGAAACCGTCGAACGACACCGTGAGGCCTTCGATGGCCAGCACCGGTTTTTTCATCTCAAAGCCGACGGCGGTCATGGCTGGGTCTCCAGGATCTTGGTGTTGGCCTTGGCTTTGACCGGCGGATTCACCGGGGTCGGCGCCAGCGGTTTGCGCCGCAACAGTTTCGCCAAGCCCTGGCGCCCGTGGCTTTCCCACAACCCGGCGAGACCGTTGGGGAAATACATCACCACCGCGATAAACAGCCCCCCCATCAGGTACAGCCACAGCTCGGGGAAGGACTCGGAAAAGTAGGTCTTGCCGTAGTTCACCAGCAGTGCGCCATACACCGCACCCAGCAAGGACATGCGCCCGCCCACCGCCGCAAAGATGACCATCTCGATCGACGGCACGATGCCGACGAACGACGGCGACATAAAGCCCACCTGCAAGGCAAACATCGCCCCGCCAATCGCCGAAAACGCGGCGGCCACGCAGAACACGAAGATCTTGAAGCTGGCCACGTCATACCCCGAGAAACGCACGCGCTCTTCCTTGTCGCGCATCGCCATCAGCAGCCGACCCAGCTTGGAGGCGAGGATGAAACGGCCGATGAAGATGCAGCCGAACAGTAGCCCCGCGTTGATGAAGTACAAGATCATCTTCGCGCTGTCGGTGCGCAGGTCCCAGCCGAGCAGGGTCTTGAGGTCGGTAATGCCGTTGACGCCACCGGTCAGGCCTTGCTGGCCGACGATCAACACCGTGAGGATCAGCGCAATCGCCTGGGTGACAATGGAGAAATACACATCGCCCACGCGCCGCTTGAACAGCGCCATGCCGATGATGAACGCGAGCAGCACCGGCACCGCGATCACCGCCACCAGCGTGAAGCTCAGACTGTGGAACGGCTGCCACAGCCATGGCAGCTCGGTGATCTGGTTCCAGTCCATGAAGTCAGGGATGCCCGGTGTGGACTGGATCTTGGTGCTCTCCGGGTCCGAGGCTTCCAGCTTGAGGAACATCGCCATGCAGTAGCCGCCAACGCCAAAGAACACGCCCTGCCCCAGGCTGAGAATGCCGCCATAGCCCCAGCACAACACCAGGCCAACCGCGACAAACGCGTAGGTCAGGTATTTGCCGACCATGTTCAGGCGGAACGCATCCAGCGTCAGGGGGAATACCACCAGGATCAACAGCGCCAGCAACACGATGCCGATCAGGTTTTGCTGGCCGCCCAGCAGCTTGTCTAAAGCCTTCATCCGGTCGCCTCTACTTGCGCACTTTGATGGAGAACAACCCTTGCGGGCGCAGCATCAGGATCAGAATCACCGACGACAAGGTGAGCACCTTGGCCATCGAGCCACTGAGGAAAAACTCCGACAGCGATTGGGTCTGGGCAATCACGAAGGCCGAAGCGATGGTGCCGAACAGGCTTTGCGCGCCGCCGAACACCACCACCAAGAAGGTGTCGACGATGTACTGCGAGCCTGCCGTCGGCCCGGTGGAGCCAATGGTGGTGAATGCCGCGCCGGCCACACCGGCGACGCCGCAGCCCAAGGCAAAGGTCATGCGGTCGACCTTGCGCGTATTGATGCCCACCGCACGGCTCATCAGCCGGTTCTGCACCGTGGCGCGCACCTGCAAGCCCCAGCGTGAGCGGTACAGCATCAGGAAGATCGCAGCGGTGAGCAGCAGGGTCAGGGCCATCATGAATAGCCCGTTGCGTGGAATCTCGATGGCATCGGTGAAGTTCACCGAGCCCATCAGCCAGGCCGGCGGTTCGGCGCTGACTTCCCGGGCGCCGAATACCGAGCGGAAGGTCTGCTGCATCACCAGCGACAAGCCCCAGGTGGCGAGCAAGGTGTCCAGCGGCCGCTTGTACAACCGGCTGATCATCGCCCATTCCACCAGCCAGCCGATGGCACCAGCGACGAGGAATGACAGGGCAATGGCGAAGAAGAAGTAATAGGGTTGAAAGCTTGGCGCAAAGTGCGCCGTGAGGCTGGAACACACGTAGGTGGTGTAGGCGCCGATGGTCAGGAATTCACCGTGGGCCATGTTGATCACGCCCATCTGGCCAAAGATGATCGCCAGCCCCAATGCCATCAGCAACAGCACGCAGAACACGGACAAGCCGTTGAACCCCTGCATCGCCGCGATGGCTCCAAATTCCGATAGCCATTCCATGATGATGGTCTCCTGAGAGCCAGGTTGAAGTGCAATCTGCTTTATTTAGGCGCTGGCTTGCCTGCGATGGCATCACCTCGGTTCAACTGCAAAACCGAGTCGCCTGCATCGCAGGCAAGCCTGCTCCCACACAAAGCCAGTTCCCACCGTTAGATCAATGCCAGACCTTGGGTTATTGGTAGCCTTTGGGGAACGGGTTCGGCTCGATCAGATCCGACTCGTAGATCACCTTGAACTGGCCGTTGGGCTGCACTTCGCCGATACGCGACTTGCTCCACAGGTGATGGTTCTCGTGAATCTTCACGTAGCCTTCGGGCGCCGTTTTCAGCTCGATGCCTGGCGACGCGGCCACCACTTTATCCACGTCGAAACTGCCAGCCTTCTCCACCGCCGCTTTCCACAGCCAAGGCCCGAGGTAGGCTGCCTGGGTCACGTCACCGATCACTGCGTCCTTGCCGTATTTGGCCTTGAAGGCCTCGACGAAGGCTTTGTTGTTCGGGTTGTCCAGGCTTTGGAAGTACTTCATCGACGCGTAGAAACCGGCCATGTTTTCGCCGCCGATGCCGAGCAGTTCGTCCTCGGTGACCGACAGGGTCAACAGCGTCTGCTTGGACGCGTTCACGCCCGCCGCGTTGAGTTGCTTGTAGAACGCCACATTGGAGCCGCCCACCACTGCTGCGAACACCACGTCAGGTTTTTTCAGCTTGACCTTGTTGATCAGCGAGCCGAATTGGGTGTTGCCCAGCGGGTAGTAGTCTTCGCCGACCACTGTGCCGTGCAGTACGTTTTCGATGTGCTTGCGCGCGATCTTCATCGAAGTGCGCGGCCAGATGTAATCGGAGCCGACCAGGTAGAAGGTCTTGGCGCCTTTGGTCTTGGCGATCCAGTCGAGGCTGGCGAGGATCTGCTGGGTGGCTTCCTGGCCGGTGTAGATCACGTTTTTCGACTGTTCCAGGCCTTCGTAGAAGGTTGGGTAGTAGAGCAGGCCGTTTTCTTTCTCGAAGATCGGCAGCACGGCTTTGCGCGAGGCCGACGTCCAGCAGCCGAACACGGCGGCGACTTTGTCGTTGACCAGCAGCTTCTTGGCTTTTTCGGCAAAGGTTGGCCAATCGGAAGCACCGTCCTCCTGGATCACCTTGATCTGGCGTCCCAGGATCCCGCCCGAAGCGTTGATCTGTTCGATCGCCAGGCGCTCGGCCTGGATCGAGCCGGTTTCGGAAATCGCCATGGTCCCGGTGGCCGAGTGCAACTGGCCGACGGTGACTTCGGTAGGGGTCACGGCCAGGCCTTCGTTATCGGCCAGCACACCCTGGCTGAACAGAGCGGCCGCCAGCAACGACAGGGCCAACAGCGGTTTGGAGCGGATCAATCGTGGTGCCATGGGGCGACTCCTCTGCAATGAGGGGTTCAGCATGGCGGCAGCGGGCCAGCGCGGGTATACGCAGCCTGACGTAACGGTGTACGTCATTTGACGTATGCCGCTGCGCACCATTTCGGCGCAGGATCCCGCCCGCCCCACCACCAGATCCCGTGTGGGAGCGGGCTTGCTCGCGAACGCGGTGTATTCAGTCACTGATGGACACGCTGGCCCGCCGCATTCGCGAGCAAAGCCGCTCCCACATTTGGATCTGCGGCGCCTTGCGGGGCATGGAACTTGCTCACTCACACCCGTCCTCTTTCCGGAGTTCTCCCACCATGCCCCCTCCTCCCGGCACCCAGCGCATCGTCAAGATCCGCCGCGACTACAACACCTGGGTCGCCGACGAGACCATGGAGGACTACGCCCTGCGCTATACCCCCAAGTCCTTTCGCAAGTGGTCGGAACTGCGCATTGCCAACACCGCCCTGGGCGCCGTGTCGTTCCTGGCGCTGGAAGCCATCGGCGGCGTGTTGGCCCTGAGCTACGGCTTCACCAACACTTTCTGGGCGATCCTCGCCATCAGCGTGGTGATCTTTCTCACCGGACTGCCCATCAGCTACTACGCGGCGCGCTACGGCGTGGACATGGACCTGCTCACCCGTGGCGCGGGGTTTGGCTATATCGGTTCCACCATCACTTCGTTGATCTACGCCAGCTTCACCTTCCTGTTCTTTGCCCTGGAAGCAGCGATCATGGCCCTGGCGCTGGAGCTGTATTTTCATATCCCGCTGGCCTTGGCCTATGTGATCTGCTCGCTGCTGGTGATCCCGCTGGTGGCGTACGGCGTGACCCTGATCAGCCGCCTGCAGCTGTGGACACAACCGATCTGGCTGCTGTTGCTGCTTTTGCCCTATGGCTTTGTGGCATGGAAGAACCCCGACGCCTTCAGCGACTGGACCAGCTTTGTCGGGCGCAGCGGCGATGGCGGCGGCTTCAACCTGTTGGCCTTCTGTGCCGCCTGCACCGTGGCGTTGTCGCTGGTAACGCAGATCGGCGAACAGGTGGACTACCTGCGCTTCCTCCCGGAAAAAACCGCCGCCAACCGCAAGCGTTGGTGGGCCGCCCTGCTCTGCGCCGGGCCCGGCTGGATCATCCCCGGCGCGTTGAAGATGTTCGCCGGGGCGTTCCTGGCGTTCCTGGCGCTGCAACATGAAATCCCCATGGAACGCGCCGCCGAGCCAACGCAGATGTACCTGGTCGCGTTCCGCTACGTGTTCAGCTCGCCGGAGTGGGCCCTCGGCGCCATGGTGCTGTTCGTGTTCATCTCGCAGATGAAGATCAACCTGACCAACGCCTACGCCGGTTCTCTGGCCTGGTCCAACTTCTTTGCCCGCGTGACCCACAGCCATCCCGGCCGCGTGGTGTGGCTGGTGTTCAACGTGGCCATCGCACTGATGCTGATGGAGCTGGGCGTGTTCGACGTGATCGACCAGGTGCTGGGGCTCTACGCCAATATCGCGATTGCCTGGATCGGCACACTGGTGGCGGACCTAGTGATCAACAAGCCGTTGGGCCTGTCGCCCAGGCACATCGAGTTCAAGCGCGCGCACCTCTACGACATCAACCCGGTGGGCGTCGGCTCGATGCTGATTGCGTCGCTGCTGTCGATCCTTGCCCACTTCGGCCTGTTCGGCAGCCTGGCCCAGGCGGCACCACCCTTCGTCGCGCTGGGCACCGCATTGGTGATGGCGCCGCTGTTGGCCTGGCTGACCAAAGGCAAGTACTACATCGCCCGCACCAGCGACATACAGTTGATTCACCCGATCGCACCCGCGACCCACGCAGTGTGCGGGCTGTGCAGCAACCCGTTCGAGACCGCGGACATGGCGTTCTGCCCGGCCTACAGCACGCCGATCTGCTCGCTGTGTTGTTCGCTGGATGCGCGTTGCGGGGACCGTTGCAAACCCCACGCCCGCCTGGTCACCCAGTTCGAAGGTGTGCTGCGCTGGTTGCTGCCGAACACGATGATGCCGCGCCTGCACACGCGCCTGGCCCATTACCTGGGGCTTTTGCTGGCGTTGGTACTGATGCTCGCCGGCGCGCTGGCGTTGATCTACATGCAGGCGGCCCAGGGCTTGCCCCATTCGGAGACCTTGTACCAGGCGTTCTTCAAGGCGTTCCTGACCCTCTCGGTGTTGGCCGCCGTGCTCGCCTGGTGGGTGGTGCTGACCCGCGAAAGCCGGGGGGTGGCCCAGGAGGAATCCGACCGCCAGACCCTGCTGCTGATGCAGGAGATCGACGCCCACAGCCTCACCGACCAGGCCCTGCAGCAAGCCAAGGAAGCCTCGGAGGCCGCGAATGCCGCCAAGAGCCGCTACGTCACCGGGCTGTCCCACGAACTGCGCACGCCGCTCAACAGCATTCTGGGCTTCACCCAGATTCTGCAGCGCGACAGCGCCATGCCCGAGCAGCACCAGGATGCCTTGGCGACTATCCTGCGCAGCGGCTCGCATTTGGTGTCATTGATCGATGGTTTGCTGGATGTGGCCAAGATCGAGGCCGGCAAATTGCGCCTGGAACCGACTGAAATCCCCTTCCCCGAGTTGCTCCACGACCTGGAACAGATGTTCACCCCGCAAGCACGGGACAAGGGCCTGCGCTTTCGCCTGGACTGCGTGGGCAAGATCCCGGCGGTGGTGCGCGGCGATGAAAAACGCGTGCGCCAGATCCTCATCAACCTGTTGGGCAACGCGGTGAACTTCACCGACAGCGGCGAGGTGCGCCTGCGGGTCAGTTATATGCGCGAGACCGCCAACTTCGAGATTATCGACACGGGCATCGGCATCGATCCAGGGCAGTTGGAGCGGATATTCCAGCCGTTCGAACGCGGCGACCTGATGCGCCAGGACAACGGCGTGGGCCTGGGGCTGACCATCACGCGCATGCTCACGTCATTGATGGGCGGCGAGCTGCGGGTGACCAGCGAGCTGGACAAGGGCACCTGCTTCCAGGTGCGGCTGTTCCTGTCCCAGGTGCGTGCGCCGCAGGCCGTGGTGCATGTTGAGCACGACATCATCGGTTATCAAGGGGAGCGACGACGCATCCTGGTGGTGGATGACCATGTGGACCATCGCAAGGTGCTCAGTGGCATGCTCACGCCACTGGGTTTCGAAGTGATCCAGGCTAGCAATGGCCAGGACGCGATCCGCCAGGTGGCGCTGCTGGCGCCGGACCTGATCCTGATGGACCTGTCGATGCCAACCCTGGACGGCTACGAAACCAGTCGCTTGATCCGCCGTAATGCGCTGTCCACCGCGCCCATCATCGTGATCTCGGCCAACGCCTTCACCGACGACCGCGAACGCAGCATCGCCGCCGCGTGCAACGACTACCTGGCCAAGCCCGTGCACACGCCGGAGCTGCTCGGGCGCCTGCAACAGCACCTGGACCTGCAGTGGCTACGGCGTACCAAGAGCCTGGTGCCGCCCCCACCGCCCAGCGTGTTGCCCAGCCCGGAAGACCTGGCCATCCTCGCCGAACTCAGCGCCATCGGTTACGTGCGCGGCCTGCACGAAAAGCTCGACACCCTCCTTGCGCACCAGCCCGACACCGAGCCTTTCATCAGCAAGGTGCGCGGGCTGCTCAAGGGTTTCCGCCTGGATGAACTCAACCGAACCCTCAAGGAGGCCGAAGATGAATGCACTCACCCGCAGCACTGAACCCGGTGTCGTGCTGATCGTGGACGACACCCCGGATAACCTGGCGATGCTCTCGGACGCCCTCGACGATGCCGGCTACATGGTCCTGGTGGCCCTCGATGGCCTCAGCGCGTTGAACCGCGTGCAACGCCGACGTCCGGACCTGATTCTGCTGGACGCGATGATGCCCGGCCTGGACGGCTTCGAAACCTGCCGTCGGCTCAAGGCGCAACCCGCCAGCGCGGATATCCCGGTGGTGTTCATGACCGGGCTGACCGACACCCGGCACGTGGTGCAGGGCTTTGAAGTGGGTGGCAGTGACTACGTGACCAAGCCGATCCAGACCGACGAGGTGCTGGCGCGGGTGGCGGCGCATTTGCGCACGTCGCGGATTTTGTTGTCCGCGCGGGAGGCGCAACAGCCGAGTGTGCTGACGCTGGAAGATGCCCCGGCGCAAAGGCTGCTCTCGGCCCGGTTCCAATTGACCGAGCGCGAGGTGGAAGTGTTGCGCTGGGTGGCGTGCGGCAAGACCAATCGGGATATCGGCGATATCCTGGGGTTGAGCCCAAGGACGGTGAACAAGCATTTGGAGCATGTGTATGTGAAGTTGGGGGTGGAGACTCGCACAGCGGCCACGTCAGTCGCGTTGGCTGCAATCTAAAAATGTGGGAGCTGGCTTGCCTGCGATAGCGGTGGGTCAGTTTGCATCTAAGTGGCTGACATTCCGCCATCGCAGGCAAGCCCGCTCCCACATCGGATTCGCATTACCCACCAAAGGTATGCGAGGGCCGCCTCAACGTCGGATCGAACGGGTTGATCCTTGGCCCGATCGCCGCCGCTTCGCGTTTCAATAACTCCACCACCATGGGTAACCGGCTCGGCCCCAGTCGGTCACTGATGGTCGCTACACTCAACGCCGCCACTGCATGCCCGTCCCGATTGAGGATGGGCACCGCCAAGCCGGCCATGCCTTCCAGCACCCCGGTATTGCGCGCCGCGTAGCCCAGGGTGCGCACGTTCTCGACTTCCGAACGCAACAGCACTTCGTCATACAGGTGGAAGTCCTTGAGCCGTGGCAGGTTGTAGCGGATCACCGTCTCGCGCTCTTCCTCCGGCAAAAACGCCAGGATCGCCAGGCTGCCCTGCCCCACGCCCAAGGCCACCCGCCCACCGATATCGCCGGTGAAGGTGCGGATCGGGTACGGACCCTCGCTGCGGTCCAGGCAGATCGCATCGAAGCCGCTGCGCGCCAGCAGGAATAACGAATCCCCCAGTGAAGCGCTCAGGCGCAACATGCTCGGCCGCACCAGGTCGCGCAGGTTGCCGGTCTTGCCGGCGTTAGCCGCCAGGGCGAAGAACTCCAGGCTCAGGCGATAACGTTTGCTGCGTGCGTCCTGCTCGACCATGCCCTCCTCCATCAGGCTGCGCAATAAACGGTGGGTGGTGGGCTGGGACAGGCCCACCTGTTGCGCAAGTTGGGTGACGCGTTCGCCGCCCTCCGGCACTTCACCCAGGGTGCGCAGCAATGCGAACAGGCGAGAGACGCCGCCCGCCCCGACTTCTTTGCCACTTTCATTTCGAACAGTGGAATCCATAACAACCAATCTCTTTGTAAATTCCGGTGAGTGAATAAATACGAAAATAATAGTCCGTTCAGTGAAATTCCATCTTCCGCCCATCCTAGTCTTCGTCCTAATCTGCGTCCACAGGGGCGAAATGAACAACAACCGGCAGCCGACTTGAGATCGAGCGCCAACGCACCCGAAACACCCTTTTCGCATCTGCCCAAAACAAAAAAGCGCGTTTCGACGCGACTCATAAAGGTGGAACGCAGACATGGCATTTCTCCAACTCAACGCCTTGAGCAAACGCTACGGCGCCGTCGACGCGGTGGTCGCCACCGACCTTGCGGTGGAAAAAGGCGAGTTCGTTTCCCTGCTCGGCCCCTCGGGCTG
>Ga0308159_1001047_pt1 | contig 46191 bp, 39 predicted proteins | sample PhyCR1_FD_201040 | JGI IMG/M metagenome (GOLD analysis project Ga0308159, IMG submission 201040) | Phyllosphere microbial communities from UC Gill Tract Community Farm, Albany, California, United States - DLSLC.R1 | ecosystem: Host-associated > Plants > Phyllosphere > Unclassified | place: USA...
GGACGACGACCCCGCGCTCGCGCAGCACCGCCGGAAGCGCCGCGATCGAGGCGTCGTTGTGCACCACGAGCGCTGTCGCGTCGGTGCGGGCGTCGAGGATCGCGTTGAGGCTGCGTTCGATTCCCGGCTGCTGCGATTCGCCGTAGTACGGACGGACCTGGATGCCGTAGCGTGCGGCGCGCTCGAGAGCGGCATCGCGGAAGCGCCAGGCGTACGCTCCCCCGCGCTCGAAGACGTGGCGGGGAGGCGAGACGAGGACGATGTCGCGGTGACCGAGACCGTAGAGGTGGTCGATCGTCAGCCGCGCCGCCTCACTGAAGTCGAGATCGAAGACGTCGACGCCGTCGGTGTCGCGCGGGAGCCCGACGAGAGCACCCGGCTGCCGGGCCTGACGAAGCGCCTCGAGACGCGGGTCGTCGTGGGTGACGTCGAGCAGGACGACGCCGTCGACCATGTTCGACGACGTGATGCGCTGCACAGCGCCCGGACCGTCGCTGTCGGTGACCATGAGGATGTCGTAGCCGAGCTCACGTGCGGCATTCGACACCGCGAGGATGTACTGCAGCATGGCCGGCGGGAACTCGTCCTCGTGGAACTGCAGGAGGAGTCCGAGGACCATGGTCTGCGAGGTCGCGAGGGCTCGCGCTCCCGCGTTGACGGTGAATCCCAGCTCGGCGATCGCGAGGTCGATGCGCTCGCGCGTCTCGCGCGAGATCGGCCGGTTGCCGGAGAGCGCGTACGACACCGTGCTGCGGGAGACCCCCGCCGCTTTGGCCACGTCGCCGATGGTCGGCATCCGCCACCCCTCTCGTCATCGAACCGGTTCGACCACTGTAGGCCGACGAACCTGTCCACGCAAGACCCGCGCCGCCCGCGCTCAGCGTGAGAGCGGAGCCGACGTCCGCACGATCAGACGCGTCGGCAGCGGGGTGCTCTCGGTCACCGTGTCGGGCTCCTCCACCAGCAGCAGCACCTTCTGCATGAGGATCTCGCCGAGGGCGGCGAAGTCCTGCCGCACGGTGGTCAGGGACGGATAGACGTACGCCGCCTCGGGAACATCGTCGAAGCCGACCACGCCGATGTCCTCCGGAACGCGCAGACCGCGCTCACGCAGCGCCGACAGCACGCCGATGGCCATGTGGTCGTTGGCGACGAATATCCCCTCGCCCGGCGAGAGATCGGCCTCCGAGGCGATGCGGTACCCGCTCGCCGCCGACCAGTCGCCGTGGACCGCGGGCGTCGACTGCGCGCGGGCGGTCGCGATCTCGTCGCGCCAGCCGCGGATGCGCTCGACGGCGTCGGGGTTGCGAGCCGGGCCGGCGATGTGGCGCACGGTGTCGTAGCCCGCCTCGAGCAGGTGCCGCACGGCGCTGCGGGCGCCGCGGTACTGGTCGATCGCGACCAGACGGGGGTGGGGACGCGCGCTGGTCGCGGCCGCCACGATCGGGACGTCGATGTCGAGCGCCTGGACCGCCGCGAGCACCTCCGTGTCGACGACGACGAGGACGATGGCATCCACCCGCTGCTTCAGCAGACCGTCGATGGCCGCGCGCACGGGGGCCACATCGCTCTGCGGCGAGCTGATCGCGTCGACGTTGTACCGCGCGGCGCGCGCGGCGAAGTTGAAGTTCGTGGCGATCGAGGTGGGGCCGTAGTCGACGGTTCCCGGGGTGACCAGGCCGATCGTCCGCGTGCGGCGCGTGACGAGCGCGCGGGCCGCCGGCGAGGGGCTGTAGCGCAGCTGGGCGATCGCCTGCTCGACGCGCGCGCGTGTGGCGGGCCGCACGTTCGGCATGTTGTTCAGCACGCGCGAGACCGTCTGGTGCGACACCCCGGCGAGGCGGGCGACGTCGAAGATGTTGGCGGTGCGCGAGGTCTTGTCGTCAGCCACCGCGGCCCTCTTCTCCGCTCGTGTGCCCGGCCACGAGCGCGAGCAGCGCGTCGGAGGTGAGGTCGGCGGCCGGGACGATCTGCGCGAGCACGCCGTCGCGCATCACCGCGACGAGGTGGGCGACACGCAGCACCTCGTCGAGCTCGGCCGAGATGTAGACGATCGACAGGCCGTTGTCGCTCAACTCCCCGACGAGCCGCTGGATCTCGGCTTTGGCCCCCACGTCGATACCGCGGGTGGGTTCGTCGAGGACGATGAGCCGCGGCGAGAGGGCGAGGAGACGGGCGAGCAGCACCTTCTGCTGGTTTCCCCCCGAGAGCGTCCGCACCGGCCGGTCGATGTCCGCCGGGCGGATGTGCAGCGCTTCGACCCAGCTCATCGCGAGCTCGCGTCGACGGGCGGTGCTGAGGCGGTGGAAGATCCCGCGCTGCGCCTGCAGGGCGAGGGTGATGTTGTCGAGCACGCTGAGATCGCCGATGACGCCCTCGGTGCGGCGGTTCTCAGACGAGTACGCCACGCGGCGGCGGATCGCCTCGCGCGGCGACGACAACCGCACGGGCTCCCCGTCGATACGCAGCTCTCCCCCGTCGGGGCGGTCGACACCGGTGAGCGCCCGGGCGAGCTCGCTGCGCCCCGACCCGAGGAGACCCGCGACCCCGATCACCTCGCCCTCGGCGATGTCGACGTCGGCTTCGCGAAGACGGACTCCGGATGCCACGCCCCGGGCGCTCAGCACCGACGGGCCCTCGGCGGCCTCGACCTCGCGCTGGCCGAGCGGGGCGAGGACCTCGGCGGTCGCCCCGAGCATCTTCTCGACGAGGTCGATGCGCAGCAGCTCCCGCGTGCCGTACTCCCCGACCAGTCGCCCTCCGCGCAGGACGGTGACCCGGTCGCAGATCTCGTACACCTGGTCGAGGAAGTGGGAGACGAAGACGATCGCGATGCCCTGCGCCTTGAGGTCGCGGATCACGCGGAACAGTTCGGCGACCTCGTCGGCATCCAGACTCGATGTGGGCTCGTCGAGGACGAGCACCTTGACCTCGGTCGAGACCGCCCGCGCAATCGCGACCAGCTGCTGCACCGCGAGGGGATGCGACGACAGCACCGAGGACGGGTCGACGTCGACACCGAGCGAGCTCAGTGCCGCGGCCGCCCGCTCGCGCATCGTGCGATGGTCGATGACTCCCCAGCGACGCGGCTCGCGGCCGAGCGAGATGTTCTCGGCCACCGTGAGGTTGGGCAGGAGGTCGATCTCCTGGTACACGGTCGAGATGCCGACGGCCTGCGCGTCCGCCGGGGAGGAGAACCGCACCTCTCGCCCGTCGAGCTCGATCCGGCCGGAATCGAGGCGGAGGGCCCCGGTGATGGCCTTGATCAGGGTCGACTTGCCCGCGCCGTTCTCGCCCATGAGCGAGTGCACCTCGCCCGGGAGCAGGCGGAAGTCGACGTCGGAGAGCGCCGACTCCACCCCGAAACGCACCGTCGCTCCGCGCACCTCGAGGAGGGCCGGAGCGACGGTGGACATGGGGTCAATCATGCCCTCGCGCAGGGGCGATCGCTAACACGGCGCGGGCACGTCACCGGCTGAGCGCCGAGCGCGACACGATGATCCGCTGGACCACGACGAACAGCAGCAGCAGGGCTCCGACGGTGATGCGCGTCCACGACTGCTCGGCGCCCGAGAACGAGATGATCGTGCGGATCAGACCGTAGACGAACACCCCGATCATGGACCCGAGGACGAAGCCGCTGCCGCCGGTGAGGAGCGTGCCGCCGATGACGACCGCGGCGATCGTGTCGAGCTCGGTCCCCACGCCGTTCAGGGGGTACCCGGCGCCGGAGTACGCCGTCAGGACGATGCCGGCCAGGCCCGCGCACACGCCGCTGATGATGTAGACCGACAGCTTCGCCCGCACGACCGGGAGCCCCATGAGGCGGGCGGACTGCTCGTTGCCGCCGACCGCGTACACCGTGCGACCGAAGCGCGTGTAGCGGAGCACGAACGCCGCGATCGCGACGGTCAGCAGCGCGATGATCCCCGTCGGCGTGATGTACCAGCCGGCGAAGGAGAACCGCGTGGACTGCAGCCACAGAATGCCCTCGTTCTCGACCTTGATCGACTCGAGGCTCACCACGAACGCGAGTCCCCGGGCGAGGAACATGCCGATCAGCGAGGCGATGAAGGGTTGCACGTCGAAGAACTGCACGAGGACGCCGATCAGCAGACCGATCGCGGCACCGATCAGCACCATCGCGGGGATCGCCACGGCGACCGGGACCCCGTCGCCGAGGAGCTTCGCGCAGAGGATGCCGGTGAAGGCCATCACCGCGCCGACCGAGAGGTCGATGCCCCCGGTGAGGATGACGAAGGTCATGCCCACGGCCAGCACGAGCAGGTACGCGTTGTCGAGCAGGATCGACGACATGATGCGCGGCAGCTGGAAGTTGGGGAAGTAGGCCATCGAGCCCGCGATCATGATGATCAGGATGGCCACGGCGGCGAACACCGGGACCCACGAGATGTGACGGCTGAGGAAGCGACGGTACGCGCCGGCCGACGACGCCGAGCTGCGTTCCGGGGCGGTGAGAGTGGTCATCAGGACAGCACCTTTGCGTCAGGACGGCGAGTGAGCGGTCGGGCGGCGGAGCGGCCGGCCGTACGGAAGAACGAGCGGAACCGCGGCGACTGCAGCAGGACCACGATGAGCACGGCCGCGGCCATGAACACGGGACTGACCGCGGGCGGGACGCCGAGGAACGTGATCGTGCTCTTGAGCGTCTGGATCGTGAAGACGCCGACCACGGTGCCCGCGATGCTGAACTTTCCGCCCGCGAGCGAGGTGCCTCCGAGGACCACCGCGAGGATGGCATCCAGTTCGATGTAGAGGCCCGCCGCGTTCGCGTCGGCCGCCATGATGTTCGAGCTGTAGAGGATGCCCGCGATACCGGCGAGCGTTCCGCTGGCGATGTAGGCGCCCCAGATGATGCCGCGCGAACGGACTCCGGCGAGACGGCTCGCTTCGGGGTTGATGCCCACCGCTTCGGTGAGCATGCCGAGGGCCGTGCGACGTTCCAGGACCCCCACGACGATCACGGCGACGATCGAGACGTAGAACGCGAAGGGAAGACCCAGCACGTACCCCTGCGCCATGAACTGGTACGGGTCGCTGTTGATCGTGGTGATGAAGCCCTTGGTGATCAGCAGGGCGACACCGCGACCGGCGAGCATCAGCACGAGCGTGGCGATGATCGGTTGGATGCCGAGAACCGAGACGAGGAAGCCGTTCCAGACCCCGAGAAGCAGGGCGGTCCCGACGGCGGCGACGATCGCGATCATCACGACCCCGAGGTTGCCCGGCTCGGGCGAGGCCTCGATGATCGTGAGCGCGACGGCACCGGACACCGCCATGATCGCGCCGACCGAGAGGTCGATGCCGCGCGTGGCGATGACGAGCGTCATGCCGAGCGCCACGAGCATGAGCGGGGCGCTGTTGCGCAGGATGTCGATCAGCGACCCGTAGAGCTGGCCGTTCTGCACCGTGATGCTGAGGAACGAGGGCCGCGAGATCGTGTTGACGGCGATCAGGGCGACGAGCGCCGCGATCGGCCAGACGAGGCGGTGGGTGAGGAACTTCTTCATGCGATCTTCTCCCGATCGGACGGCGATGTCTCGGAGTCGGCCTGGCCTTCGGCGATGTAGGCGACGAGACCGTCGAGATCGACGTCCTTCGTGGCCAGCTCGCCGATCTTACGACGGTCGCGAAGGACGGCCACGCGCTGGGCGAGGCGCAGGACCTCCTCGAGCTCGGACGAGATGAAGATGACGGACAGCCCCTTCTCGGCGAGCTCGGCGACCTTGCGCTGGATGTCGGCCTTCGCTCCGACGTCGATGCCTCGGGTGGGCTCGTCGAGGATGAGCAGTTCCGGCGCGGTGGCGAGCCACCGGGCGAGCAGCACCTTCTGCTGGTTGCCGCCGGAGAGGTTGCGGATGAGGGCGTTCGGATTGGCCGGACGGACACCGAGGGCGGTGATGTACTCGTCCACGATCGCCGCCGTCTCGGCGGCGCCGACCTTGCGGAGAGCGCCGCGACGAGCCTGCACCCCCAGGATGATGTTCTCGGCCACGGTCAGATCGCCGACGATGCCCTCGGCGCGACGGTCCTCCGACGAGAAGGCGATGCCGCGATCGAGTGCGTGACGGGGCGATCCGGTGCGAGCAGACGCGCCGCCCACCTCGAGGGAGCCTCCGTCGGTGCGGTCGGCGCCCGCGATGAGACGCGCGAGTTCGGTGCGTCCGGAGCCGAGGAGTCCCGCGAGCCCGACGACCTCGCCCCCAAAAACTTCGAGGTCGACGGGCTCGAGGGCGTTCTTGCGGCCGAGGCCGAGTGCGCGCAGCACCGGGGTCCCGGAGCGGTCGATGGGACGCTCGGCGCTGGCGGAGATGGCATCCAGTTCGCCGAGCTCTCGACCGATCATCTTGGCGACGAGTTGTTCGCGACCGAGCTCCTCGACGGGGTACTCCCCCACCAGCGTGCCGTTGCGGAGCACGGTGAGGCGGTCGGAGATCTCGTAGATCTGATCGAGGAAGTGCGAGACGAACAGAATGGCCACGCCGCGGTCGCGGAGGTCGCGCACGACGCCGAAGAGCTGCTCGACCTCACCCCGGTCGAGGCTGGACGTCGGCTCGTCGAGAACGAGGACCTTGGTGTCGACGACCATCGCGCGGCTGATCGCGACGAGCTGCTGGATCGCGATCGAGTGGCTGGCGAGGATCGACCGGGTGTCGATGCGCACGCCCAGCCCGGAGAGATGACCTTCGGCGGCGGCGTGGGTCGCCTTCCAGTCGATCATGCCCGCACGGCGGATCTCCTGGCCGAGCATGACGTTCTCGCCGACGGTGAGGTTCTGACAGAGGTTGACCTCTTGATAGACGGTCGCGATGCCCGCCGCCTGGGCGTCGGCGGTGGCGCGGAAGAGCCGCTGCTGCCCGTCGACGCGGATGGTGCCGGCGTCGATGCCGTAGACACCGGTCAGGGCCTTGATGAGCGTGGACTTGCCGGCGCCGTTCTCGCCCATCAGGGAGTGGACTTCGCCGGGATAGAGGGTGAAGTCGACCCCGTCGAGGGCCTTCACTCCGGGGAAGGAGATGCTGATTCCTCGCATCTCCACCACGGCGGCCCGCGGGCTCGGGACCGCGGCAGCACGTTCGGATGTCATGCTCGATCGCTTTCTGGGATGCCGGGAGGGTGTGCGGAGCCGGACGCGGCCCCGCACACCCGGGGAGGGAGGGATCAGTACTTGCGGTCGGGCAGAGCGGCCTTGGCCTGCTCCTGGTCGAACGCCTGGTCCTCGACGATGTAGCTCTTGTCGACGGACTCGCCGGCCACGACCTTCTTGACGACCTCGGCGACCTTGTCACCGAGCAGCGGGTTGCACTCGACGATGTAGTTGAACTCGCCGTCGGCCAGGGCCGTCATGCCGTCCTTGACCGCGTCGATCGTCACGATCTTGATGTCCGTACCGGGCTTGAGACCGGCGGCCTTGATCGCGTCGAGGGCGCCGAGGCCCATGTCGTCGTTGTGTGCGAACAGCACGTTGATGGTGGAGCCGTACTTCTGAAGGAAGCCCTCCATCACCGTCTTGCCCTCGGCGCGGGTGAAGTTGCCCGTCTGGGAGTCGAGGACCTTGATGTCGGTGCCCTTGATGGCCTCGTCGAAGCCGGCCGCGCGGTCGGTCGCCGCCGAAGAGCCCGTGGTGCCCTCGAGCACGACGAGGTTCGTGGGCGTCTTGCCGAAGTTGTCGGCGACCCACTTGCCGGCGGTCTCGCCTTCCTTCTTGAAGTCGAGGCCGACCCAGCTCGCGTACAGGTCCTCGGGCGCCGAGACCGTGCGGTCTTCGAGGATGACGGGGATGTTGGCGTCCTTCGCCTCCTTGAGCACGTCGTCCCAGCCGTCGGTGACGATCGGGGCGAGGACGATGGCGTCGACACCCTGGTTGATGAAGCTGCGGACCGCGGCGATCTGCGCCTCGGGCTTGTTGTCGGCCGCGTTGAAGATGAGGTTGAAGCCGTTCGCCTCGCTGAACGCCTCCTTCATCGACTCGGTGTTGGCGCTGCGCCATCCGCTCTCGGAGCCGGTCTGCGCGAAGCCGACGGTGATGACCTTGTCGTCGCCACCCCCGCCACCGGCGTTGGCACCGCCACCGGCGCAGCCGGCCGTGGTCAGAGCGATCGCGCTGACCAGAGCGAACCCGGCAACGATCTTCTTCGCCTTCATGTTGAAACCTCCTCGTTTCGCCGGCACCGATGCCGGTTCATGTGATGCAGCCCCCTCGGGTGGGCTGACCCCTGAATGTTAGCGCTCACACAATCCACGGTGTCAAGGAATCTTTCGGCGCGAAAAGTCACGAATTGGTAAATGTGAAGCTTCACACTTCGGGATCAACGACGTGTGGCGATCGCTCAGAGCGTGTCGCCGTGTTGCGCTCGGCGACGCCCTCCGCCGCAGAAGCGCCTAGCGTTTGAGGTATGACTTCTCTTCCGAACGCCGGCCCCGAGAGCACCCCCGCGATCGGCACCTCGGTCTCGGCGGACGACTTCAAGCGCGCCTTCCGCGGACACCCCGGCGGCATCGCCGTCATCACCGCCTACGGCGAGAACGGCCCGGTCGCCCTGACCGCGTCGAGCGTGTCGTCGGTGAGCGCCGACCCGCCGCTGCTGATCTTCTCGGTCTCCGCCCTGTCGTCGGCGACGCCCACGATCATCGCCGCCGACACGATCGTCGTGCACCTGCTCGACGCCGAGGACATCGGCCTCGCCCGCACCGCGGCGACCAGCGGGGTGGACCGATTCGCCGACACCTCCGCCTGGTCGCGCCTTCCGACCGGCGAGCCGGTCTACCACGGCGTGCGTGCGTGGCTGCGGTGCAAGATCGTGAGTCGGATGGATGCCGGCGGCTCCACGGTCATCGCCGCTCAGGCCCTGCAGATCGACGTCGAGCGCGACCTCGAGCCCGGCGATCCCGGCGCGGGCCTGGTCTATCACAACCGCACGTGGCACCGCCTCGGTGAGCACTCGCGACTGGACTGAGTCACCGACTTCTCCGGCGGCGAGCGCCGCAACGCCCGCCCCACGCAACCGTGAATGGCCCGCCGAGAATCGGCGGGCCATTCACGGTTCGGTCGATGTCAGAGACGCGTGACCAGGTAGATCACCGCGGTCTCGGGGTACAGCAGCGGCGCCATGAGCCCCGCCTTGGCCAGCAGCGCCCCGGACATCACGACACCGGGGTCGTCGCCCTCGCTCCATACGGGTCCACCGTGGTAGACCACCCCGGGTACGGGCTCGTACCCCCACCACGTCGCCGGGGTGATGCGGTTGGGCAGCGGTGCGGGGCACACGGGCACGACACGGTAGGACGCGTCGGCATCCAGGCCCGGCAGGCGGACGCGACCCGGCGAGACGACCGCGGCGCGAGCGAGCGAGGCGTAGGAGTAGACCGCCGCGGACCCGTCGAATGCGACCACGCCATTCACGGCGATCGTGTCGTCGGGGTGATCGACGCGCACCAGGTCGCCGCCGTGCAGGAGCGCCCGATGCTCCTTGTAGAACGAGATCCACATGCGCAGCTCGGCACGCTCCTCGTCGGTGGCGCTGCGCAGGTCCCACTCGATGCCGAGGTGACCGAACAGCGCCGTCGCCGCGCGGAACGACAGGTCGTGCCACCGGCCGGTGGTGTGCGAACGCCCGGACGCGATGTGCGAGCCCATCATCTCGGGCGGTACGAGCTGCGTCGTCCAACGATTCATCTGCTGGCGGTCGAGGGGATCGATGTTGTCGGAGACCCAGATCCGGTCGGTGTGCTCGAGCACACCGAGGTCGACGCGTGCACCGCCGGACGAACACGACTCGATCTCCAGGCCGGGGTAGCGCGCCGTGATCTCCTCCAGCAGGCGGTAGAACGCGAGGGTCTGCTCGTGGACCCCGGGGCGACCCGACGGGCGGGTTCCGGCCTGCACCAGATCCCGGTTGTGATCCCACTTGACGTAGCCGATGTCGTACTCATCGAGCACCGCGAAGATCGCGTCGCGGATGTGGGCGAAGCACTCGGGAATGCCGAGGTTGAGCACCTGCTGGTGGCGGGACTCCACCGGCAGATCGGGTCCGGTGGCCATGATCCATTCCGGATGCCGACGGGCGAGGTCACTGTCGACGTTGATCATCTCGGGCTCGAACCACAGCCCGAACTGCATGCCGAGGGAGCGCACGTGATCGACCAGCGGATGCAGCCCCTCGGGCCAGATGTCCGCCGACACCGTCCAGTCGCCGAGGCCGGAGAAATCGTCGCGCCGACTGCCGAACCAGCCGTCGTCGAGCACGAACCGCTCGACGCCCAGCTCGGCGGCCTGATCGGCGAGATCGGTGAGCACGTCGAGGTCGTGGTCGAAGTACACGGCCTCCCAGACGTTCAGCGTGACCGGGCGCGATGTCGAGGGGTGCTGCGGGCGTGCGCGCAGCAACCGGTGGAAGCGGCGGGCCACGGCATCCAGCCCGTCGCCGTATGCCCCGTAGACCCAGGGGCTCTCGTAGCTCTCGCCCCGTCGCAGCCGCACCTCACCGGGCAGCAGCAACTCACCGCCGGCGATGGTCTGCACACCGGTCGACACCCGCTCCACCTGGTGGACGTGGTTGCCGGACCAGCCGGTGTGCACACCCCACACCTCACCGCGGGCGAAACCGAATCCGGGCTCACCGACCGCCAGCAGGATCGGCGAGTCCGCACCGGTGCGTCCGTGGCGGCCCTCGCGCCGGTGGGCGCCGATCGTCACGGTGCTGCGCTGGGGGACGCGCTCCTTGCCCCAGCGACCGGCCATGTCGAGGATCTCGGTCGCGGATGCGGGCACCGGCAGGCTGAGGAGGATCTCGTCGAGCTGGTACGCCCCGTCGCCCTCGTTGCTCAGACGAGCCCGCGTGCGCACCACACCCGAGGCGTCCATCTCGACGGTCAGGGTCAGCGACAGCTCGGCACGGAGGTCTTCGGCGTCGACCACGACGCTGGCGGCACCGACGTCGTGGATGCCCCCCGAGACGGGGACACCGTCGACCCGCACTCCGGTGACACGGAACCGGGGCGACCACGCCTCGCCATCCCGCGAGCCGCTCAGACCCGGGCGGCCGCTCCACCCCGTCCACTCCTCGGGCAGGATCGCCAGGCGGATCGGCTCGTCCATGTCGTTCGGCGCGACCGGGGCGATGCCGGTCACGCGCAGACTCACGAACGCGTCGAGGTCGAGGGGACCGCAGTCGGCTCCCCAATAGACGACGGCGGGGAGCGCGGCGTCGGACAGATCGAGGGCGAGCGCCACTCCCGCGGCGCGGAGGACGACTCCGAGGGTGTTCGGAGGGGTCATGAGGGGTTCCTCTCTGGGCGTCAGCGGGTGACGCGTGGTGGGGCGCTGTCGCATCCGCAGGACTCGCGGATGAGGAGTTCGCCGGGATAGGACAGATAGGGCAAGGCGGCGTCGGCATCGAGCAGGGCGGCGACCGCGGCCCGGGCGACGTCGCCGATGGGCTGAGCCACCGTCGTCAGACGAGGGATGCTGAACGCGGATTCGGTGGATCCGTCGTAAGAGACGACGGCGAGGTCTTCGGGAACGCGCAACCCGAGATCAGCGGCCGCGCGCAGCACGCCGACCCCGAGCAGGTCGGAGCCGGCGAAGATCGCGTCCGGGCGATCCGGGCCCGCCAGCAGCTGGTGCACGGCGGCGACTCCGCCCTCGCGGCTCCAGCTCGTCACCGCGATTCCTCCCGAGCGCGCACCGGTGGCCGCCAACGCCTGCTCCCATCCCTGCTGACGCGGGTCGGGATTGCCGGCCGGGTCGACGCTCGCACCCAGCGCCAACGCGATGGAGCGACGACCGTGCACCTCCACGAGGTGCTGGACCGCCTGACGCGTGCTGGCCTCGGCATCCACCCCGATGGCGGGGACACCGTCCACGGGGTGGAACGCGTCGATGAGGACGAGCGGCATCTCGCGCGCATCCCCCGGCCAGGTGGCGTGGAAGACGCTTGCCAGGATCGCCCCATCGACGCCGCGCGAACGCATCTCTCTCAGCAGACGCAGCTCGGTGGCGGGATCGTCGTGGGTGTTCGCGATCAGCAGCGCGTAACCCTGCTCGGCCGCGACGCTCTCGATGCGCAACGCGATCTCGGCGAAGTACGGGTTGCTGCTGTCGGGCAGCAGCAGGGCCAGCACGAACGTCTTGCCCGTGCGCAGCGCTCGGGCGGTGCTGTTGGGGCGATAGCCGAGCTCGGCCATCGCCTCGCGCACGCGTCGCTCCTTCTCGGGGGTCACACGCTTCGAACCCGTCATGACATAGCTGACGACCGCCGTGCTCACCTGAGCGCGCGCCGCCACGTCGTTGCGCGTGGCGGGCTTGGTCGGTGGGGTGACGGTCGGCGCGGCCTCCGTCGCGGAGACGTGCGTGGATGCGAGGGGGGACGGCGAGTGCGACATGGGGCCTCCTGGCCGGTAGAGGGGGTCCGGTGGCGGACCCCCTCTACCTTTACGCGAACTACTTCGTGAACAGCGCGTTGACCTGGTCGTTGGCGCTGGTCAGCGACGACGGGTCGGCCTTGCCCTCCATCACGGCGTCGACAGCGGGGGTCATGATCCCGGCGATCTTCGCGGCGTTGTCCGAGATGGGCGAGAGGAAGGTCGTCGCGTCGGCCACCTGCTGGGTGAACGGGGTCACGTCGATGCCCTTGCTCTGGAAGGTGGCCGCGGCCGCCTCGGCACCACTGGGGATGGCGGGGAACACGACACCGGCCTTGCCGACGACGTCCTGGCACGCCGGGGACGCGAGATACTCGACCCACTTCGCCGCCGCGTTCTTGTTCTTCGAGCCCGCCCAGATCGAGTCGGCCAGACCGTTGAACATGCTCGCGCGCTTGCCGTCGGGGCCCGTGGGCGTGGGCGCGATGCCGACGTTGACACCCTTGAGACCGTAGAACGAGTTGATGTTCCACGAGCCGTTCGTGATCATGGCGTACTTGCCCGCACCGAAGGTCTGGGTCGAGTCGCCACCGGTCACCTGCGCCACCGAGGGCATGTAGCCCTTCTCGATGAGGTCGGCCATCCAGCCGATCGTCGACTGGAAACGCTCGTCGTCGTAGTTGTAGTGCGTTCCCCACGGGTTCTTGTCCATGTAGTTCCAGCCCGTGGTGCCGCTGTACATGCTCCACTGCGTCTGGCCGACACCGCCGCCCGACTGGTTGTCCAGGCCCAGGCCGTAGACGGCGACACGGGTCTTGTCGAAGCCGGGCTCGTCTCCGCGGACACCGTTGGCGTCGACGGTGAGGTGAGCGATCGCCTTCTCGTACGTCCCGCCGTCCTCGGGGTTCCACTGCAGGGCGGCGAGCTGGTCGGCGGTGTAGCCACCGGCCTGGACGAGGTCCTTGTTGTAGAAGATCGAGATGGTGTCCCAGTCCTTGGGCAGGCCGTAGCGCTTGCCGTCCTGGCCCACCCAGAGCTCGGCGAGGCCGGGGGTGTACTGGTCGACGTTCACACCGTCCTTGGCGATCACATCGTCGAGGGCGACGAGCTGGTTGTTGTTGATGAAGTCGGCGTACTTCGACAGGTGGTCGGTGAAGACGTCCGGTCCGGTGCCCGAGACGAAGCCGTTCGTGATCTTGGTCCAGTAGTCGTCCCACGAGTACTGCGTGATGTTGACGGTCACGCCGGGGTTGGCGGCGTGGAAGTCGTCAGCGCACTGCTGGTACGCGGGCTTCTGGTTGTTGTCCCAGAGCCAGTACTCCACCGTCCCGGTGGCCTTGCTGGTGTCGATCGAGGCGGAGTCCCCGCCCGACGACCCGCCGCCGACACAGCCGGCGAGAGCGACGCCGAGGACGGCGGTGCCGGCGACGATGACGGCGGACCTACGGATGAATGCGGACATGAGGGATGCTGCCTTTCTGCTTCGGTGCAAAGAGAGGGTGGTGCAAGGGGGAGTTCGGGTTCGCTACTTGACGCCGGAGTAGCCGATGGAGTCGACGATCCGCCGCCCGAAGACGAAGAACAGGGTGAGGACCGGGATCGCGGCGACGAGCGTCGCCGCCATGAGACCGGCCCAGTCGGGGCTGCCGTTGGGCGTCTGCGAGCGGAAGACGCCCAGGGCGACGGTGAGCACGCGGGAGTCCTCGGTGTTGCCCGCCAGCAGGGGCCAGAAGTAGTCGTTCCACGTGTTGATGAAGGTCAGGATGCCGAGGGTGGCCAGTGGCGCACCGCTCATCGGCACGACGATCTGGAAGAAGACCCGGATCTTGCTCGCCCCGTCGATCTCGGCGGCTTCCTCGATCTCGCGGTTGATCCCGAGGAAGAACTGCCGCAGGAAGAACACCGCGAACGGGGTCATGAGCAGGGTCGGAAGCGCCAGACCCGGAATGGTGTTGAGCAGGCCGAGGTCGCGCATGGTGACGAAGTTCGGCAGGGCGGTGAAGATCGGCGGCACCATGAGCGCGGTCAGGAACGCGAAGAACACGGCGTCGCGCCCGGGCCAGCGCAGACGCGCGAAAGCGTAGGCGGCCAGCGAGCAGAACAGGAGCTGCCCGACCGTGACGAGCGTGGAGTAGGCGAGGGAGTTGCGCAGGTAGAGGAAGAAGTCGACGGACGCGCCCGACCCGCCCTCCGCGATGGCGCTCTCCTGCGAGGCGAGACCCAACACACGCGCGAAGGCGCCCCAGGTGAACTCGACGGGCAGGAGCGAACCGGCGCCGGAGGCGAGGGCGTTCTCGGTGGAGAACGCGGTGCGCAGCATCCAGTAGAAGGGGAAGATCGTCAGGAAGAGGGCGATGCCCATCACAGTCCAGGCCAGGGCACGGCCCATCGAGAAGCGGCGGGCGCCACGCGGTCGGGGCCGGTGCGGTTCGGGGCCGACGAGCAGGGTGCGTGTTTCGGTGGAGGTCGTCATCGGAAGGCCTTACGCGAGGTCGGACTGGTTGGCGCGCATCATCCGCAGTTGGAAGAACGCGACGACGGCGAGGATGAGCAGGAGGACGACGGAGATGGCGCTGGCGTAGCCGAAGTCGTTCTCGCCGAAGCCGACTTGGTAGATGTAGTACTGGATGACGCGGGTCGCGTTGATAGGACCGCCTCGGGTGGTCACGGCGACGGTGTCGAACACCTGGAACGATCCGGTGACGGTGATCACCAGCACGAGGGCGAGCACCGGCCGCAGCAAGGGCAGGGTGATCTTCCAGAAGGTGCGCCATTCGCTCGAGCCGTCGAGCGCCGCCGCCTCGTACACGTACGAGGGGATCATCTGCAGGCCCGCGAACACGAGCAGCGCCGTGTACCCGGCGTGGCGCCAGACGTTGACGAGCGCGATCGTGGGAATCGCCCACGTGTCGTCGGCGAAGAACGGGATGCGGGTGAGCCCGAGCCCTTCGATGGCGGCGTTGACGAGGCCGAGCTGGAAATCCAGCAGCAGGAACCACACCATCGCCGCGATGACGTTGGACACGAGGAACGGCAGCAGGATCGTGCCGCGGATCACGACCGACTTGGTGAGGCGGTGCATCAGCACCGCCAGCCCCACGGCGAACACCGTCTGCACGGCGATGTTGATGACGACGTACTCCAGAGTGACCCCGACGGAGTTCCAGAAAAGGGGGTCACCGGCCAGGCGGACGTAGTTCTGCAGGCCGATGAACGAGGGCGCGCTCATCAGGTTGTAGTCGGTGAGGCTGACGTAGATGCCGCGGATCGTGGGGAAGAGGTAGAACGCGGCGAATCCGATTCCGGCCGGCAGCACGAAGGCCATCGCGGTGAGGAACTCGCGCCGACGACGTCTGCGCTGACCCGGAGTGAGGACGGGGCGAAGTGCGGTCATCGGGTCCGCCGATCGCTGTCGGCGGTGCATCGCGGTGAACGGAACACGGGTGACTCCTCTGTCGAAAACCGTCCGGCCTACTCTGGCGTTTCGGTGACCGGCGAACTATCGTCGGCGGTTGTGAGGGAAGCTACACGAGTAGATTTCGTTGCGCAACACTTTGAGCGAATGACATTACATTTGGCGTGATCGCCGCTCGGCGCCCGCCGACCCCGAAGGAGTCCCGTGACAGAGTCGTCCGTTCCCCCGCCCGACGCGGTCTCGGTGCAGGCCGAGCCCGGTGGGAGCTTCGTGCCCGAGACGCGCTCGAACGTCCGCGTGAAGACCTCTCCCGCCGGCCTGGGACGCGCGGTCGTCGTCCATGCGCCGCGGGGCGTGGCGCGCGTCGCGCTGCGGTGGACCCGCCCCGTCTCGCGCTCGACGCGCGTGCTCGGCGACGCCTGGGAGCGCGCGTACGGCGAGCTCGAATGGCGCGCCGTGCGCCCGGAAACCGCCCTCCCCTGGTGCGCGTCGCTGCACGACGTCTCGACGGGGCGGACCGACGGCATCGGAGTGGAGGTGCGCGCCGGCGCGTTCGCCTTCTGGCAGGTCGACGACGACGGGGTCACCCTCGTGCTCGACCTCCGCAGCGGCGGAGCGGCGGTGAAGCCGGGCGATCGCCCCCTCGCCGCCGCAACGGTGCGATGGAGCACGTCGGACGCAGGATCCTTCCCCGCCCACCGCGAGCTGATGGCGCTGCTGTGCTCCGACCCGTTGAGCGCCGGCGGGCCGCTGGTGGGCGCGAACAACTGGTACTACGCCTACGGCCGTGACTTCGCTCTGGCATCCGTCATCCGAGACGCTCGCACGATCGTCGAGCTCAGCGACGGCCACCCCGTGAAGCCCTTCGGCGTCATCGACGACGGTTGGAGCATCGACGGCACCGCCGACGGCCGCGCAGCCTCCCCCGGCCCCTGGGATCGCGGGCGCCCGGTCGAGTTCCCCGACATGGCCGAAGCCGCCGCCGCCCTGCGCGCCGAGGGGGTGCGCCCCGGCGTCTGGTTCCGCCCCCTGCTCACCCGTGACACCGCCGCCGAGGGAGTGCGGGCCGCCAGGGACGGCGCGTGGGCGCTCGACCCGACGGCTCCCGCCGTCCGCGCGGGCGTCGCGGACGACTTCGCCCGCTTCTCGGAGTGGGGCTACGACCTCGTCAAACACGACTTCTCGACGTACGACCTGCTCGGGGGGTGGGGGCCGCAGTTCGGCGCATCGCCGACGGACGGGCCGGCCCTGCACGACCCGGGCGTGACGACGGCCGAGGCGCTCGTCGACTTCTACCGAACGGCGGTGGATGCCGCCGGCGACACGCTCGTTCTCGGATGCAACGTGGTGGGGCACCTGGCCGCCGGGCTCGTCCACGCCCAGCGCATCGGCGACGACACGTCGGGCCTGGACTGGAACCGTACGCGCCGCGTCGGCGTGAACACCCTGGCCTTCCGGCTCGCGCAGCACGGCACGTTCTTCACCGCCGACGCCGACTGCGTCGTCAGCACGCCGATGACGGACTGGGCGATGAACAGACAGTTCCTCGACCTCGTCGCCCGCAGCGGAACCGCACTGTTCCTCTCCCTCGATCCGCGCACGCGGACACCGGAGGTCGACGACGACATCGCCGCCGCGCTCCGGCTCGCCCTCGACGGCGGGGAGCCCGACGGCATCCATCCCCTGGACTGGATGGACAGCCCGACACCGACACGCTGGCAGACGGGCCGCGGGATCGTCGAGTACGACTGGCTGCGTGGGAAGGGCGCCGACCCCTTCGAGCCGTCGACCGCTGCCAGCCCGCCGCTGTGAACCGGGCCGGGCACGGCGCCCTCAGCTCGTGACGATCTCCACCACCGCGGCGCCGTCCGCGGCGGCCACCACCCGCGACACGCAGCAGCACATCTTCGACCGGGCGTCCTTCTGACGCTCGCTGTAGAACACGTCGCGATGATCGATGTCGCCCGACAGCCCCGACACGCGCACCTCGCACAGCCCGCACTCGCCCTTGCGGCAGTCCCACATCATGTCGGCGCCGGCCGCTTCGAGGGCTTCGAGCATCGACTGATTCGGGCGGACGCGCGCCTCGATCCCTGTCGCGGGGATGCGCACGGTGAACTCCTGCGCGTCGAACCATCCGCTGTTGCCGAAGGTCTCCATGCGGAGGTCCGCGATGGGGCGGTTCCGTGTCATCCACTCCCGGCGGATGGCATCCATCAGTCGGATCGGGCCGCAGACGTAGACCTCGGTGCCGGGCTCTACGGCGTCGACGAGATCGGGGATGACCAGCGAGGTGTTCTCGTCGCGCACGTGCAGACGGAGCCGTTCGCCGTGCGCCTCGCGCAGGTCGTCGACATAGGCCATGAGGGGGCGGCTGCGACCGGCGTAGAGCAGGCGGTAGTCCGCTCCGCGCGCGCGCAGGCTCGCCGCCATGCCCACCATCGCGGTGATGCCGACGCCCCCGGCGATGAGCACGTAACGCGGCGCACCGGGCCGGAGCGGGAAGTCGTTGAGCGGCTGCGTGAGATCCAGGCGGTCGCCGGGCGCCAGCGCGTTCATGACCGCCGCTCCCCCGCGACTCACCGGCGAGGTGTAGACGCTGAGCGCGATACGCCGACCGTCGGCGGTCGCGTCCACGATCGAGTACGACCGGCGATCGCGCTCGCCCGCGATCGTCAGACGCACGTCGACGTGAGCGCCGGGGCTCACCGGGACGGGGTCGTCGACCTCGATCTCGATGCGGCGGATCTCGGGCGTGAGGGGGCGGGATGCCACGACCGTGCCGCCCTGCCAGACCTCGGTCCGTGAGACCGCCACGTCAGCGCACCAACTGGGCGCCGCGGCGCGGAGCAGGGGCGTGGTCGCGTCCCTCGGCGAGCAGCATCCGCTCGAGGATCCGGCGCACCCACATGCCGCCCGCGTCGATGTTCAAGCTGTAGAACTCGTAATCGGGGTTGGCGTCGATGGCGGCCTGCTGGGCGGCGAGCATCGCCTCGTCCTCGCCGAACACCCCGTGCACACCCTCGCGCAGCTGCGTTGTGATGAGCTGGCTGTCGAGGCGGTAGTTGCGCTGGAACGACCAGAAGTAGTGGCTCGAGCGCGCAGTCTCGGGAGTGATGGTGTTCATCACGTAGCCGTTGACGCCCTGCGAGCGGTCCCCCTCCGGCGCCCCGGTTCCGGCCTTCGCGACACCGACGTCGATGCAGATCGTCGACGGGGCCTCGAAGTGGATGATCTGCCAGCGGTCGACGCGCCCCTCGAAGCCGGGGAACTTATCGCGCATGTTCTTGAGCCAGAACGGCGGCGCCTCGATGTCGTGCATCCACCGCTCCACGGTCACGGTGGTGTCGGTGTGGCTGGTGACGAACTCGCTCTCGCTGAGCTCCTTCTGTCCGATGCTGCTGGAGTGCACGAACTCCTCGTGGGTCAGGTCCATGAGGTTGTCGAGAATGAGCTGGTAGTTGCACGGCGCGTGGATCGTGAGACCGTCGCCGGTCCAGGCGGCATCCGTCATCTGGTGCATGTCGGGGATGAGCGCGGGGTCGGCGAGGGCGGGGTCGCCCACCCACACCCACACGTAGCGGTAGCGGTCGACGACGGGGAACGAGGGGACGAGGGCGCTCGGATTGATGGTCTCCTGCGCGGGCATGCTCGTGCAGCGGCCGCGGGCGTCGTAGGTGATGCCGTGGTACGGGCAGCGGATGTCCTCGGGGCCGACGAGCGCTCCCTGCGACAGCGGCGCGAGGCGGTGCCAGCAGGCGTCGGCGAGAGCGACGGCGCGTCCGTCCTCGGTGCGGTACAGGGCGAGCGGACGCCCCGCGACGGTGCGCGCGAGGATCTTCTTGCGCCCGACCTCGTGATCCCACGCGGCGACGTACCAGGCGTTGCGCGGGTGGTCGAGCAGCTTCGCGGTCACTGTCTCCTGCACGGGGAACTCCTTCGTTCACTATCTATCAGGATAGGTATAGCGGAGAAGATACGGTGGAACCCGAGCATCCGCAAGCACTTTCGAGGAGTCGCCGATGAGCCTGCGGTACGCCCTTCTGGCCCTCCTGACCGCGCAGCCGATGACCGGCTACGACCTCGCGAAGGCCTTCCACGTGTCGGTCGGCCACGTCTGGCACGCCCCCGACTCGCAGATCTACCCCGAGCTCAAGCGCATGGTCGCCGACGGCCTGCTCGTGGACGAGTCGGTGCCGTGGGGCGCGAAGTCGACCAAGACGCAGTACTCGATCACCGACGAGGGCGTCGACGCCTTCCGCGCCTGGATGCTCGAGCCGATCGAGTACCCGCGCGAACGCGACCCGGCACATCTGCGCGCGGCCTACTTCGAGTGGGCAGACCCCGCCGTCGCCCGCCGCCACCTCGAGGAGCACATCGGCCACTACGAGCTGCGCCGCGCGCAGTGGCAGGCGCAACTGGATGCCATCCGTCGGCGTTCCCACCCGATCGTGGCGCGCCGTCTCGCGAGCGACACCGAGCACGATCCGGAGGCGATCATCGCCTTCAAGGTCTTCACGTACGAGGGATTCCTCGATCGCGCCGAGGGCGAGATCGCCTGGGCGCGTCACGGCCTGGACCTCTTGGAGCGCCTGCACCCTCGGCCGTAGTCCGCGGCGCGTTCGCGGGTCGGGCGGAATCCGGCGGGGCCGCCTCCGCCCCGACGGCACGGCGAGACGGCAGCGCGCCGACAACGCCGTTGCAGGATGTCACCGAGTTGTCAGCCGGATGCCGTCTCGGCGCACCGCCGGGGGGCCGGGCCCCGGCGCAGCGCGGGAGCACCGCGGCCGATCTACGCGTCCTCGCCCGCGGGGAACGCCACCGCCCGGAGAAGCCGCGTCAGCTCCGTGCGTTCGGCGCTCGCCAGTGCGGCATGCGCGCGTCGCTCCCCCGCCTCGACGTCGGCGAGCGCACGGCGGTACAGCTTGCGCCCCTCCAGGGTGGCGGCCACGACGTTCGCGCGCCGATCACGGGGGTCGGGCTCGCGCGTCACGAGCCCGCGACGAGCCAGATCGTCGATGAGAGCGACCACCTGGCTGGGGTCCAGGCGGAGGAAGGCCGCGAGCTCGCGCTGAGAGGGTCGCCCGCCGGTGACGGCGAGCGCCAGCACCGAGTAGGACCGCACCTTCAGCCCGTGCGCGGCGAGCGCCGCGTTGCCCGCCGCCTGAGAGACAGCCGCGGCGCGTGCGAGCAGGAAGCCGAGGTCGTCGGCGAGGGGAGCATGCTCCAGTCGCGACATCTCGCCTGCCTCGTCGCCCGCCGCGGTGCTCATGGCGTAAGTGTAGCGAAAATCAATCATTGACTTTTTCAACGAATGGATGCCACGATGGCGGCGACACGAAGGAGTTCACCATGTCGCTCACCGGCAAAGTCGCCATCGTCACCGGTTCGGGCCGCGGCCTCGGCCTCGCCTACGCCCAGGAACTGGCCCGGCAGGGCGCCGCGGTCGTCATCAACGATGTGGATGCCGCCACCGCCGACGCCGCGGTGAAGACCATCGTCGACGCGGGCGGACGCGCCGTCGCCGTCGCCGCCCCGGTCGGGCCGATCGAGACCGCCGACGCTCTCGTCGCCGCGGCGGTGGAGAACTTCGGCCGCCTCGACATCCTCGTGACCAACGCGGGAGTGCTTCGCGACACCGTGCTCTGGAAGATGAGCGACGACGACTTCGACACCGTCATCGGCGTGCACCTTCGCGGCACCTTCACCACCGTCCGGGCCGCCGCGACGTACATGCGCCAGAACGAGATCCCCGGGCGCATCATCTGCATCGGCTCGCCCACCGGCCAGCGGGGCAACTTCGGCCAGACGAACTACGCGGCCGCCAAGGCCGGCATCGTCGGCATGGTTCGCACCTGGGCGCTCGAGCTCAAGAAGGCGGGCATCACCGCGAACGCCGTGATCCCCGTGGCCGCGACGGCGATGACGGCGACCGTGCCGTACTTCGCCGCGGCCGTCGAGGCCGAGGCGGCGGGAGAGCCCATGCCGGCGTTCTTCCGTCACGACCTGGGCTTCGGCACCTCCGACGATGTCGCGCCTCTCGTGGCCTTCCTCGCCTCCGACGCCGCGGCCGGCATCACCGGTCAGGCCATCGGCATCGGCGGCGACCGCCTGCAGCTGTGGTCGCACCCCGAGCCCGTCGCGACGGCGTATCGCGAGGGCGGCTGGACCTTCGAGGCCCTCAACGACGGATTCGCCGAGGCGGTCGGAGAGCTCCAGGGCGTCGGCGAGCGGTTCCCCGCCCTGCCCGCCGAGCTGCAGCGCCCCGCCCCGACCGCCTGACGACCATGGTCCGCTACGAGTCCGCCATCGATGTCGAGGCGCTGAAGGCCATCGACGTCCACGTGCACATCGAGATCGACGGGCACGGACACGCGTCGCTGCCCGACGACCTGGCGGCGGCCGCGAGTCGCTACTTCGCCGTCGACGCCGCGCGTCCCGACCTCGACAGCATCGCGGAGTACTACCGCGGGCGGTCGATGGCGGCGGTGGTCTTCACGGTCGACGCCGAGAGCCACCTCGGCCACCCGCCGTTGTCGAGCGCCGACATCGCCGCGGGAGCCGCACGCCACAATGATGTGCTGATCCCCTTCGGGTCCGTCGACCCGAACCGCGCCGACGCCGTCGACCGTGCGCGACGGCTCATCGACGACTCCGGAGTGCGCGGGTTCAAGTTCCACCCGACGGTGCAGGGGTTCGATCCGAGCGACGAGCGCCACTACCCGCTCTACGATGTCCTGCAGGCGGCCGGTTCGGTCGCCCTCTTCCACACCGGTCAGACCGGGATCGGCGCGGGGATGAAGGGGGGACGGGGTCTGCGCCTGGGCCTGTCCAACCCGATGCTCCTCGATGCTGTCGCGGCGGACTTCGGGGATCTGCAGATCATCATGGCCCACCCCTCGGTGCCGTGGCAGGACGAGGCGATCTCCGTCGCTACCCACAAGCACAACACGTGGATCGACCTGTCGGGATGGAGCCCGAAGTACTTCCCGGAGCAGCTCGTCCGTGCCGCCAACTCGTTCCTGAGAAGCCGCATCCTGTTCGGCTCGGACTTCCCCCTCCTCACCCCCGACCGGTGGATGCGCGACGTCGAGCAGACCGCCCTCAAACCCGAGGTGATGCCGGGGATCCTCAGGGACAACGCCGCGCGCCTCCTCCGCCTCTCCACCCCTCTCAAGGAGCACTCATGACCACCACCATCGCCTACGACGACCTCGCCGGCCTCGCCGGCACCGACCTCGGCTGGTCGGACTGGCTCGAGGTCACGCAGGACCGCGTCGACCTCTTCGCCGATGCCACCGACGATCACCAGTGGATCCACACGGACCCCGAGCGCGCGAAGGACGGCCCCTTCGGCGGCGCGATCGCCCACGGTTTCCTCAGCCTGTCGCTCGCCGTGAAGTTCTGGACCGAGCTGCTCGATGTCACGGGAGTGACCACCAAGGTCAACTACGGCCTCGACAAGGTGCGCTTCATCTCGCCGGTGAAGGTCGGCTCGCGCGTGCGGATGAATGCCGTCATCGCCGAGATCACCGAGATCGCCGGCGGCTACCAGCTCGCCGTCGACCAGACGATCGAGATCGACGGCGGCAGCAAGCCCGCCGTCGTCGCCCGCGGCCTCTACCGCTTCTACGCGTGAGCCGCCCGGGGCCCGTCACTCACGGGCCCCGGACACCGCTGGACCCCCGCGAACCGCACTCGAAGAAGAGACCGCGCATGAGAACCCAAGGACTCGGAGCCTGGCTCCCCCGCCGCCGCCTGCGCTCCCCCGACAAGACCGCCGTGGTGTTCGGCGAGAACCAGCGGCTCAGCTATCGCCAGCTCGCCGACCACGCCGAGGCCGTGTCCGCGGTCCTCGCGGAAGAGGGCGTCGGCGCGGGCGACACGGTCGCCTTCCTGGGCGAGAACAGCCCCGACTTCCTCGTCACCCTCTTCGGCGCGGTACGCATCGGCGCCGTCTTCGTCCCGCTCAACACGCGTCTCGCGGGCCCGGAGATCTCCCACGTCCTCTCCGACAGCCGCGCCCGCGTGCTCATCCACGACCCGTCCTTCGAGGACCGGCTCGACGCCGTCGATGCCGGGCTCGCCCACCCGCCGCGTCGCCTGCGCACGGGCGCGTCCGGCCGGAACGGCGAACCCGGTCTCGATCGGAGGAGGGGTGCCACGGGCCCGGCGCCCGCGCTCGTGATCGCCGAGCCGGACGCCCCCGCCGCGGTCGTCTACACCTCGGGCACCACAGGTCGCCCCAAGGGAGCGGTCCTCACGCACGAGAACCTCACGGCCGTCGCGGTGAACACGGTCATCGATTACGACGTCGTGTCCGATGACGTCGCCCTGATGATCTCGCCGCTGTTCCACGTCGCCTCGCTGGGCATGGGCGCCCTCCCCGTCGTCCTCAAAGGCGGCACCCTCGTGCTGGAGAAGGGATTCGAAGCCGGACGCGCGCTCGACCTCGTCGAACAGCACCGCGTGACGATGATCTCCGGCGTCCCCACCACCTTCCAGCTCATGGCCGACCACCCCTCGTGGGCGAGTACCGACATCTCGAGCCTGCACACCCTCACGTGCGGCGGATCCGCGGTTCCCGATCGCATCCTCCGGGCCTGGGAGGAGCGCGGCCTGTCGTTCTCGCAGGGCTACGGCATGACCGAGACCTCGCCCGGGGCGACGTCGCTCGCCCCGCACATGACGCGGGCGAAACAGGGCAGCGTCGGCCTGCCGCACTTCTTCACCGAGGTCCGGGTCGTGAACGACGACGGTCACCCGGTCCCGGCGGGCACGGTGGGCGAGATCCACGTGACCGGGCCGAACGTCTTCGCCGGATACCTCGGTCTCGACGACGCCACGCGCTCCGCGAAGACCGAGGACGGCTGGTTCCGCTCCGGCGACCTGGGGTATCTGGACGCCGACGGCTACCTCTACATCTGCGGTCGATCGAAGGACATGATCATCTCCGGGGGCGAGAACATCTACCCCGCCGAGGTCGAGGCGTTGATCGCCGACATGCCCGGCGTCACGGGCGTCGCGGTCATCGGCATCCCGGACGAACGGTGGGGCGAGGTGCCGCTGGCCGTCCTGACCGTGACGGAGGGGGCGACGATCGACACCGCCGCCGTGCGCGCGCACCTCGACGGACAGGTGGCGCGCTACAAGCTGCCCAAAGAGGTCGTCGTGATCGAGGCGTTGCCCCGCACGGCATCCGGCAAGGTCATCAAAGCCGAGCTGCGGGAGCGCTTCGGCGACGTCTCGGCGTGACGAGAAGCCGGTGCGGCGGGTCAGCCGTCGACGTGAGCCGTCTCGGTGGAGCTCCCCGCCGTGTGTCCTCCGCGCTTCGTCAGGCGCGTGATCCCGGTGATGACCGCGACGATGACGAGCCCGATCGCGAGGCCGAACACCGCCGACATCGCCGTCTCCACGATCCAGACGACGACCGCTCCGGCGGCCTCGATCGCGTGCGTCACCACGTGCACCAGGTCGTACGGACCCGCCCACAGCGTCTCGGCGAGGTTCTGCAGCAGGAGGTGCCCACCGACCCACAGCATCGCGACGGTGCCGACGATGCTGATCACGCGGAACACCGCCGGCATGGATGCCACGACCCGCACGCCGAAACGACGGACGCCGCGCGACGGGCTCTTCATGAACCGAAGGCCGATGTCGTCGATCTTCACGAGCAACGCGACGGCGCCGTAGACCACGAGCGTCATGGCGAGGCCGATGATGAGGAGGGCGCCCAGCGTCATCCAGATCCCGAAATCGGGGTCGAGGCTCGACAGCGCGATCAGCATGATCTCGGTGCTGAGGATCAGGTCGGTGCGCACGGCACCGAGCACGAGCTTCTTCTCATCGCGCGGGCCGTCGTCGTCGTGCTCTCCGTGGCTGACGCCGAACCACTCCAGCACCTTCTCAGCACCTTCGAAACAGAGGAAGGCGCCACCGACGATGAGGAGATACGGAAGCACCATCGGCGCGAAGGCTTCGAGCAGCAGCGCGATCGGGATGATGATCACGTACTTGTTGATGATGCTGCCGAGCGCGATCTTCCACACGACGGGAATCTCGCGCGCGGGGGTGAGGCCCTGGACGTACTGCGGGGTGACGGCGGCGTCGTCGATGACGACTCCCGCGGTCTTCGCGCTCGCCTTCATGGCAGCACTGAGGATGTCATCGACGACGGCGAGCAGACCGACAGACATGGGGTTCTCCGGGGGTAGAGGAAGACGACGAGCAGTCTTCAGCGAGGATATCGGCGTCGATGACATCGAGGGGCGCGCTGTGGAGAGCGCGCCCCTCGATGCTCAGAGCGCGATGGGCCTCAGGCGGGAACCGAGCTCGTCGACGGCGGAGTCCCCGGCGCCCCGGCCCCCGATTCGAGGTCGTCTGCCAGGGGCGGTGCCGGGTGCTTCCGCGCGATGTGACGCCAGAGCAATCCGCCGCCGACGATGAGGACGATCCACCCGCCGACCTGCACGAAGAAGGTGAGGATGCCGCTGCCCGTGAGGTCGAGGACCACGCCGCCCGCGCCGTCCCACGTGCCGTGCATGAGCGCGACGCCCACGTACGCACCGATCACGAGCCACGACAGGCGGAAGCGGCCTGTCTTCGATGCGGCCGCGAACAGCGCCGCACCGAACAGGGCGCTCCACAGAACGTGACCGAAGGGGGCGACGAGACCGCGCACGATCGCTTCGCGAGCCGCGGCGATCACGGGGTCGGCACCGGTGGCCGCCGAGGCGATGTAGAACATGGTCTCCAACACCGCGAACCCGAGACCGACGGCGCCGCCGACGAACAGGCCGTTGCGGGTCGTCTTGGTCAGCTTCCATCCGACGATCACGATCATGAGGCCCTTGCAGAACTCCTCGACGAAGCCGGCCGATGCGAGCGCGATCAGGCCGTGCCCTCCGAACTCGGGCTGCGGGATTCTCGACATGAGCTCGTCGAGGGTTCCGGCCAACGTGATCGCGAGGGTCCCGCCGATCACCGCCGCCACCACGAGGTTGACCGCCGTGATGGTGTCGGTGGTGCGCAATCGGTGCACCATGATCCAGAAGATGGTCGCGGGAACGAGAGCGGCACCGACGAAGATCCACGTCTCCAAGCCCGCGGGATTGCGAAGGATGTGGATGACGACGATCCCGAGATAGAGCCATACCGCGAGCCCACCGACGAAGAACCAGGCGGTGTGCGTCCGCCGATGCTCCCTCCGCTGGGGCGCGCGTCTGTGTGTACGAGTGGTGTGCTTCTCCGCCGTGGTCACGGCTCTCCCCCTGTCCGGAACGCGCAGCGCGCCCTGAGTCAGAGTGTGGCAGAGCGCGAACCCGATCCCCGCCGTATTTCGCCCGAGAAGCGACGCCCCGAAGGATCAGCCGATGAGGTAGACCATTCCCCTGCCGTCCTCGACAAGCCCCTCGACGAAGCGCTGGGCACTTCGCAGATGCTCCATCACATATCGGCGTTCGTCGTCGTCATCCGTGCCATAGGGATTGCGCCACGTGTGCATCCACCCCCGGACTCGGTCTTCGTCGAAAGTCTGGAGATCACCGTGGATCGCGAGCATGTCGTCGGGGACGATCGTCCTCACCCAGGGATCCCATCCGAACCCGGTGGGCGTGACGCGTCCCTCGAACATGCGGTAGCACGATTCTCCGGAAGCACCATCGTCGACAGGCGCTGTGAGGGACTGCAGCGATGACCACGCTTTATCGAGGTACAGCATGTCGCGCAGGGACGGAACCTGCTGAAAGGTTGCGGTGCTCACACTCGCGTGCGGTTCCAAACCCCAGGCATCGGCGAGCGGGTCGCTCGACAGAATGGCGAACGGACGCTCGAGCGCCTCCTGGGTGCGGTCTCGATCGTAGGCGTATGCGTAATAGCGGATTCCCATCCCCAGATGATCGACGAGCGCCAGGTTCGAAGAGGTGCGCCGACGTCGAATCGTGGAGAGAATCGCATGTTCCCGCGTCGGGGAGGAGCTGTCGCGGAACGAGAAAAGCCCCGGCGAACCGGGGCTTATTCTCAGTGCGGAGACGGAGGGATTTGAACCCTCGGTCCCCTTACGGGGACTCCACCTTAGCAGGGTGGTGCACTAGGCCTGACTATGCGACGTCTCCAGGTGATCGACGCCGAAGGCGCGAGCACACCGGTTCATACTACCCGCTCGCGCCCCGGCATCCGAATCCACGATCGGAGGGATTCGGATGCCGGGACCGATGACGTCAGCGGACGTTTCCGTTCGAGCAGGTGGCCTGCGCGGCCGTCTGGCCCGCGATCTCCGACGGCAGCGTGATCGCCGACGAAGAAGGCTCGGGGGTGGGGGCCGCGCTGTCGGTCGGCGCCGGCGATGCGGTGTCGGTCGGGGTCGGCTGGGCGTTCTCGTCGACGACGACGCCGTCCCCGTCGCTCAGGTTGCCCGAGAGCTGAAGGGGCTGGTTCGCGGCGAGCGCGGCCCACAGCGTGTCCGCGGCGTCGTAGTCGGGGACGACGCGGTTCGGGTCGGCCGAGTCCGTGAACGTCGGGTACTGGATGAAGACGATCTCGTTGAAGGGCACGTCCTTCACCGCGGAGGCGATCTGCACGAGCGTCAGCGGGTTCGTGAGCGACGTCGAGGGGTCGACGTTGCGCAGCGCGGTCGAGGCGAGCTTGTAGAGGGTCGCCGGGTTCGACAGCACCTCCTGGCTCTTCAGCTTGTTGGCCAGGCGCGACATGTACTGCTGCTGGTTCGAGATGCGACCGAGGTCGCCGCCGTCGCCGACGCCGTGCCGGGTGCGGAGGAACTGGAGAGCGTCGAGACCGACCACGGTGCGGGTGCCGGCGGGCCAGTCGATACCGGTGTACGGGTCTTTGATGCCGTTGGCGATGCACACGTCGACGCCGCCGATCGCGTCGGTGATGTTGATGACGCCGCCGAAACTGACCTTCGCGGCGAACGGGATCTCGAGACCGCTGAGCTTCGAGATCGTGTCGACCACGCACGACAGCCCGCCGTAGTAGAAGGCGCTGTTGATCTGCTGCTTGCTCATGGCCGAGTGCTCCACGCCGTCCTTGTCGGTGCACGACGGGATCGGAACCATGAGGTCGCGGGGGAACGAGATGACGGTGACGCGCCGCGGCTCGTCCGAGATGTGCACGAGCATGTTGACGTCGTTGAGGCTGTCACCCGAGTCGGCACCCGTGCAGCGGTCACCGAAGAGCGACGCGAAAGACGGCTCGCACTCGTCGGTTCCGACCAGCAGCATGTTGACGCCGCCCTTGAGCTCGCCGATGTCCGGCGGAACCGCGGGCTGGCCCTTGAGCTCGACGGCATCGGCCGTGAAGCTCGACGACAGGTCGTACAGCGCGTACGCGCCGACTCCGAAGCCGGAGACCAGCAGAACGGCGAGGCCCACGGCCACCGCCCGCATGATCTGACTGGCGGGACTGAGCGTCCGCAGACGTCCATGGCGCGCGACGGTTCTCTGCCCGCGCGGGGTCGTGCTCTTGCTCACTCGGGTCCTTTCGGGGACGGATGCCATCCGGCCGGGCATCGCATCTCGCCTGTGCCAGGGCCACAGGTCGGAGCCATCTTAGGGACGAACGGCTGAGAATCGTGTGAGGGTCAGGGGAATCTCATCCCCTCGCGACGCCTCGCCGAGAGCCGGATCAGCCACTCGGCAGATACCCGCGCTGTTGCAGCTCGGCCCGGAACCGCGCGAAGGAGTCGTCGAGGCGCCCGATCTCGCGCTCGTCCGGGTCGACGACCGCGGCGACGCGCGTGAGCCGCGCGACCGTGTCCGCGAACCCGCCGTCGGAGATCGCAGCTCCCGCGAGGATCGCCGCCCCCAAGGAGCTCGCTTCACTGCCCGCGACCGAGATCGGCCGTCGCAGCACCGTTGCTCGGATGCGCACCCACGAGGGGCTCCCGCTGGCACCGCCGGCGGCGAGATGGCGCCGCCCCACGACTCCCGCCGCTTCGAGCGTCTCGAGCCCGAGGCGTTCGACGAAGGCGACGCCCTCCAGCAGCGTGCGGTACTCCTCCACACGGGAGGCGGGCTGTGCGCTGAAGAAGGACGTCGCCTTCGGGTCGGTGAAAGGGAAGCGCTCACCCGCACCGCTCAGCGGATACCCGACGACGGACGAAGGCCCGCCGGCCACGGCATCCCTCCCCCAGTCCTCGAGGTCGCGACCCGCGTCGCGGAAGGTGGGGCCGATCGCCCCCGCCCCGCTGTTCGAGGCGCCGCCCGGCCACCACAGTCCGTCCGGCGCGCGGTGCGAGTAGACCACAGGCGAGGTGACCGGAGTCGGCGACACGGCCTTGAGCACGAGCGTCGTCCCGAGCACTCCGATCGTGTCGCCTTCGCGGACACCGCCCGCGGCGATCTGCGCGGTGCACCCGTCGGTCATCCCCGAGACGATCGCCGTGCCGGCGGGGACCCCGGTCAGTTCGGCGGCATCTCGAGACACCTGCCCGATGACGGTGCCGCTGGGGACGAGAACGGGGAGCAACTGCGTGGGGAGTCCCACCGCGCGAAGGGCGTCAGCGTTCCAGCGGCACTCCCCCACGTCGATCCCCGCCTTGAGGAAGTGCGAGACGTCGCTCGGCAACGCGGCGCCGGCCAGGGCCGAGAGCACGACGTCCACGGTGCTGATGTAACGCGCTGCCGGGGATCGCTCCGCGAGATCGGCGATCCGCGCGAGTTGCGAACCGGTGGCCCACTCCACGCCCACCGATTCGACCACCGAGCGCAGGGAAGCACCCCGATTGTCGTCGTAGAGGGCCGCGTGCCCCAGCGGCCGGTTCTGGAGGTCGGCCGGAACGGCCGATCCGGATGTCCCCGTCGCCGAGATCGCGTCGATGTCGTTCCGACGAGCGCCCAGTGCCCGGGTGACGGAGCGAAGGAGGTCCCGGACGATGCTCCAGTACTCCGGCGCCTGAGTGCTCTCGCCGCCGCTTCCGCGAACCGGCGCAGGAAGCGGCGCCGACGACTGGGCGCAGATCGCCCCGGTGTCGACGTCGAGCGCCAGCACGCGCGCGTTCGCCGTCGCCAGATCGATGCCGATCGCGATCGATGTCATCGAGCACTCCCCCGTACGAACGCCTCCACGGAACGCAGGTCGGGGACGACGAGATCAGCCTCCGCCCTCTCCTGCGGCGAAGGATCGTCCGGTGCTTCGCCACGCAGAACCCACACCGTGCGCAGCCCGAGGGCCGCGGCCGGTCGCACGTCGTTGTCGAGACGGTTGCCGATGTGCACCGCGCGCGTGGCATCCGTTCCGGCGCGTTCGAGGCACCACTGGAACAGACGCGGGTCGGGCTTCTCGTAGCCGACGACCGCGGAAACGCCCCAGATGTCGACGAAGGGCGCGACCCCGTCCCGTTCGAGAGCCTCGATCACGGTGCGTTCCTGGTTGGCGAGGATGCCGATAGAGACGGTGCCGTGCAGCGCGGAGAGCAGCGGGAGCACATCGTCGTAGAGCGTGCCCTCGGGGTGCGTCCAGTGCTCACGGATGCGGTCGTGCAGGGCACCCCGGAGTTCCTCCTGCCCGAGGAGCTCCCGGGCGAGCGATCCTCTCAGCGATCCGCCGTGGTTGCGGACGCGGTCGTAGATCTCGCGCACCGCGATGGGGTCCGCCGGATCGAGCCCCTGCTCGGCGCGGAGCTCGTCCGTCGCGACGATCGCGGCGCGCAGAAAGTTGTCGTCGTCGTAGATCGGGCCGCCGACGTCGAGGAACACCGCCTCGACGGGCGTGGTCGGAGAGGTCATGCGCCTCGGCCGGCCGTTCCCGAGATGTGCTGACGGCGCTCGCTGATGTCGTCGCGGGCGACGTACTTCGCGACCGCTTCGTGGGTGAGCGGGGCGGTGCCACCGGCGGCGTGAGCGCGTAGACGCACACGCGCGCTCTTGACCGCCATCAGCGAGATCGCCTCGGCGCCTTCGGGCGTCTCGGCGATCGTCAGGATGCCGTGATTTCCGAGCAGGATGAGAGAGGGGAGAACGCCGTCCTCTTCGAAACGCTCGACGAGGCGCTGGTGGAACACGCGGCCCAGATCGAGTCCGGGCTGCGCGTAGGGGACGAACAGGGGCCTGCCGACCACGACCGCCTCGTCCGAGTACACGGCGCGATCGAACTCGGTCTCGGCGTGCACGCTCGCCAGGATCGCGATGACGTCGGTGGGGTGGGTGTGCGCGACGAACTCCGCGGGCGCCACGGACTGGACCGCCGCGTGGATCAGCGCCTCGATCGATCCACGACGCTGCCGCCCCTCGTGCACCCCGGCATCCAGCACGCGGGTGAGGTCCGCTTGCGTGGCCTCCTCCGACAGCACCAACGCCATGACCTCGGACACCGACACGACGACGAAGTCCGCGGCCGTGCAGGTCGCCAGATTCGCCCCGGATGCCTTGACGACGATGCGGTCGTCATCGAGACGCTGCGAGGTGTTGCCCTCCGCGAGGATGACGAGGTCCTTGGCGGGGTCGCCCAGCGAGCGCGTGAGCTGCTCGAGCTGCGGGCTCGTCAGAGTGGGGTCCCATACGGTGGTCACGATTTCTCTCCTGTGAAGCGGGTGGCGTAGGTGTTGAGCAGGGATGCGGCGAGAAGGATGACGCCCAGGGCCAGGAACTGGAACTGCGTCCCGTCGTTGCCTTCGAAGGCGAGGAGGATGCCGGCGTTCAGCCACACGATGAGCAGTGTCGCCAGGACGATTCCGCCGACGCGGCCGATCCCGCCCGTGATCGCGACGCCTCCGAGGACGGCGATGGTGATCGCGGGCAGTGCCATCCCGTTGCCGGAGACCCCGGCATCCGGTCGTGCGGACGCGAACTGCGCGACGGTGACGATCGCGACGAGGCTCGAGATGACTCCCGAGAGGAGGTAGGCCAGGAAGCGCGTACGGTTCGCCGGCAGGCCGGCCCATCGGGCGGCGATGTCGTTCGTGCCGATCGCGTAGAGCTGTCGACCGAACGTCGTCTTGTTCACGAGGATCCAGACGACGAGCACGACAGGGATGAGGAAGGTGAACACCCCGAGGGGGATGTTCGGCAAGCCTCCCCCGATGACCGGGATCTCGACGGACTTCGCGGCGGAGTAGAAGTCCTGGATGGAGGGGCTGCTGATCGGGCGTTGGCCGCTGATCACGAGCGCCAGCGACTTGTAGGCGTAGAACGTGGCCAGGGTCGCGATGAGCGCGGGGAAGCCGAACGTCGCGACGAGCAGACCGTTCACGGCGCCCGCGGCCGCACCCACGGCGACGGTGATGAGGATGGCGACCGGGAGCGGGAGACCGAGCGGCCCGTACGCGAAGCCGAAGACGATGCCCGCGAGCGAGACGATCGCCCCCACCGACAGGTCGATGCCGCCGCGCCCCGAGAGGATCACGAACATCTGGGCCAGGCCCAGCATCGCCAGGGGCACGGCGTTGATGAGCGCGGCGGCCAGGTAGTCGACGTCGTAGGGCGCGGTCAGGTAGTCGTTGGCATCCAGAAGGGACATGACCACGAGGACGAGCACGATGAGAACGGCCAGCAGGATCAGACGCTGCGTGAGGAGCCCGAGGACGAGCCTCCTGCCCCAGGAAGCGGCGGGACGTTCGGGGGCCTGCGCGGGCACGGCACGGGTGGCCGGCGCTGCTTTGCGGATCATCGGTTGCTCCTGAGACGTTTGCGGGCGATGTCGGTCCCGACGGCGACGATGATGAAGACGCCGACGAGGAGGTCGCTGAGCTGGCTCGGCCAGCCCAGCTGTGTCACGCCGCTGGTCACGGTCTGCACGAGAACGGCACCCAAGAGCGTTCCGAGGACGGACCCCCGACCGCCCAGGATCGAGGTGCCGCCGATGACCACGGCGGCGATGACCTTGAGTTCGAGTCCGGCCCCGACGGATTGGTCGAGCGTCGAGGTGCCCTGGGCGATGACGAAGCACGCCGCGAGACCGGCGAGGGCGCCGGTGAGCACGTAGACCGTCAGGACGCTGCGCTGCGTACGGATGCCGATGAGCCGCGCCGCCTTGGCGTTGCCGCCGATCGCGTAGAGATGACGGCCGCTGCGGACGTTGCGGAGGTACCACCACGCGATCAGCACGACCGCCACGCTGATGGCGAAGCTGATCGGGACCCCGAGGAAGGAGCCCGCGGCCCCGCGCCCGAAGACCTCGAATGTCGACGGGATGCCGTTGACGGTCGAGGAGTTGAAGATCCGCAGGCCGAGGAACTGGAACAGGTTGGCGGTGCCGAAGGTCACGATGATGGCGTGCACCCGGCCGTAGGCGGTGAGGACGCCGTTGAGCGCCCCGAGCAGGGCCCCGACTCCCATCGCGAGGAGGACCGCGACGGGAAGCGGAGCCTGGGTGTCGACGAGGAACTTGCCGGTCGTGACGGCCGCGACCATGACGACGGCCCCCACCGAGACGTCGATACCGGCCGTGATGATGACACAGGTCATTCCGACGCCGATCAGAGCGATCGGAGCGACGGCCACGAGCAGAGGCTGGAGAGACCCCGGGGTGAGGAAGGCGGGCGTCGTGAACCCCAGAACCACCCAGATGGCCGCGATGACGACCACGAGGATGACCTCCTGGGCGGTCACCAGCGGCTGCCCCGCACGGACTCGGGGAACGGATCGGCGTTCCGAGACGGTCGCGCTCATGCGCCGATCTCCTTTCCTGCTCCTGCGGCGGCCGCGAGGAGTTCGACCTGTGTCGCGTCGTTCCCGAAGGTCTGGACGATGCGCCCGTCGCGGATGACGAGGATCCGGTCGGACATGCGGAGGACCTCGCCGAGGTCGGTGCTCACCATGAGCACGGCGGTGCCGTCGGCGGTCAGGCTGTCGATGAGGCGGTGGATCTCCTCCTTGGCCCCGATGTCGACGCCCTGCGTCGGTTCGGAGAGCACGAGCACGTCGGGAGGGGTCACGAGCTGGCGGGCGAAGACAACCTTCTGGGCGTTCCCTCCGGACATCGCGCTGATCCGCTGGGCCGCCGACGGCGTCTTGACGCCCAAGCGGGTGATGAGGTCGGAGGCGATCGCCTTCTCGCGTCGCTTCTCCACCCACGCAGGGATGCGGCTGAGGGTCGACAGGGCGCCGATCGTGATGTTGAAGGCGATGCTCTGGAACGAGAAGATGCCCTGCTGCGCACGGTCGGCGGGGACCGCCGCGATCCGCAGACTGCGCGCCCGCGCCGGGGAGCCGATGTCGACGGGTTTCCCCTTCAACCGGATGCTGCCGCCGGTGACCTTGGCCGTGCCGTAGAGCGCGCCGGCCACGTCGTCGGCTCCGCATCCGATGAGGCCGAAGAGTCCCACGACCTCGCCCGCCCCGACGCTCAACGACAGTCCGCGCACGCGGTCTCCGACCTCGAGGTCGGAGACCTCGACGACCGCGGGAGCCGTGCCGACGTCGCCGCGGGTCTGACGCCGCTGGACCGCGACGATGCCGCCGACCATCAGTTCGGCGACCTCGCGAACGGAGAGATCGCTCAGCCGGTGGCGCGAGATCGTGCGGCCGTCGCGCATGACGGTCACGGTGTCGGCGATCTCGAACAGCTCGTCGAGACGATGCGAGATGTAGATGACGGAGACGCCGCGGGCCACGAGCGTGCGCACCACGCCGAAGAGAACCTCGATCTCGGCCGTCGTGAGGATCGCGGAGGGCTCGTCGAGGATCAGGATCCGCGCGTTCTCGACGAGCGCCTTCGCGATCGACACCTGCTGCTGCTGGGCGATGGAGAGGTCGGAGACAGGCGCGTTCGCCAATTCCACGGGGAGCCCGATGACATCGAGGATCTCCTGGACCCGCGCGCTCTGCGCGGCCCAGTCGACGACGGGCCCCGTGTGCAGCTCACGCCCCAGGAAGATGTTCTCGGCGACGCTCAGCTGAGCGAAGAGCTGTGGCTCCTGGTACACCGTCTGGATGCCGAGTCGGAGCGCATCCGCGGTGGAGGAGATCGTCACGGGCTCGCCGTCCATGAACACCTCCGCGGTGTCCGGGCGCTCGGCTCCGGCGATGATCTTGATCAGGGTGGACTTGCCCGCGCCGTTCTCGCCGACGATGGCGTGCACGGACCCGCTTTCGATCTCGAAGTCGGCATGGCGGATAGCGCGGACTCCGCCGTAGCTCTTCGAGACATTGGTCATCGTGAGCCGCGGGGGCGCGCCGCCGGGGTCTGAGGGAAGAGAGGCCACGAGGGGTTCCGTCCGATCGGGGCGGCGCCCTCGCCGTGCGAGGGCGCCGCGTGACGAATCAGTAGCTGTAGTCGCCGGCGTTGTCGGCGGTCAGGATGAGCGGGTCGCCCATGAGGAGCACCTTGGTCGACGAGTCGAAGGCGACACCGGAGAGGTCGGACTTCACGTCGTTGGTCGCCTGCAGGGTCTTGCCCTCGGCGAGCTGCTGACCGGCCCAGGCGCTGAGGTAGCCGAGGTTCTCGACGTCCCACAGGACCGAGGCGCTCGAGGACCCGTCCTGGAGGTAGGGGAGCATCGACTTGGGCGTACCGACACCGGTCGTGAAGACCTTGCCGATCTTCCCGGCGTCCTTGACGGCCTGCGCGACCCCGGGAGCGGAGGTCGTGCACTCACCGACCAGACCGGTCAGATCGGGGTTGGCGTTCATGAGATCGGTCGCCATCGACGCAGCCTTGGCCTGGTCCTCACCGGCGTAGACGATGTCGGTGATCTTCGCGTCCGGGTACTTCGAGGCGGTGTAAGACTTCTGCACGTCGATCCACGAGTTGAGGTTCGACGCCGTCTCGCCGCAGGACACGATCGCGTACGAGCCCTTGCCGCCCATGGCCTTCATGAGCTGGTCGGTCAGCGCCTCGCCGATGCCCTCGGCCGAGGCCTGGCTGACGAACACCTCGCGGTCGGAGTCGGCCGCGTCGGTGTCGGCGGTGAGGACCTTGATCCCGGCCGCCGCCGCCTCGTTGAGCACGGGGGTCAGCGAGTCGGGGTCGTTGGGCGCGACGATGATCGCCGACACCTTCTGCTGGATGAAGGAGCGGACGATGTCAGCCTGCGCCGCGGCATCCGCCGTCGTCGGGCCCTGGTACAGCCAGGTGAAGCCGAGGTCCTTCGCGGCCTCGGCGCCGCCGGCGTTCATCGCCTCGAAGAAGGGGATGCCCTGGAGCTTCGGGACGAAGGCCACCGTGACGGCGGCGGAGCCGGACTCCGAGGTGGCGGCGGCGTCGTTCTTCTTCGTGCAGCCGGAGATGGCGACGGCGGACACGGCCAGCAGCGCGGCGGTGACCAGGATGCGCTTCGATACGTTCACTGCTCTGTGATTCCTTTGTTCGACATGTGAGGGGTGGGACGTACGCGACCGCGGGCGGGCGCGACGAGTACCGCGGACGAGGTCCGCGGACGTGGAAGAGGCCGGCCGCGCTAGGCGACGGCCGCCTGGGAGTGTCTCGACAGACGGTTCCGGGAGACGGCGGCGGCCGCGGCATCCCATCGCTCGTCCGTCTGCGGGTCGTAGACGACTGTCGTGACCGATCGCGCGATCACCTGAGCGAGCTCGTCGTCCGACGAGATCTCACCGAGCCCGCGTAACTGCATCGCGGCGTTGCCGAGAGCGGTCGCTTCGGTGGGCCCCGCAACGACCGGGAGCCCCGCGGCATCCGCGGTCGCCTGCTGCAGCAGTGCGTTGAGCGTGCCGCCGCCCGAGACGCGGATGACGTCCGGGGCGACCCCGGTGGCGCGTCGGAGTCCGTCGATCGCGAGGCGGTAGCTGACCGCCAGCGAATCGACGACGCACCGCACGATCTCGCCGACGGTCTGCGGGACGACCTCGCCGGACGCCCCGGCGAGAGCGCGGATGCGGGACAGCATGTCACCCTTCGACAGCAGTGACGGATCGTTCGCGTCGATGACGCAGAACAGCGGAGGCACCATCCGGGCCGCTTCGACCATCTCGGTGTAGTCCAGGTCGCGTCCCTCGGCCAGCCATTCGCGGCGGCACTCCTGCAGGAGCCACAGGCCCATGACGTTCTGCAGGAGACGGACCGTTCCGCGGACCGTGGTCTCGTTGGTCAGGCTCTCGGCGAACGAGACGTCGGAGATGACGGCCTCGGGTCGGTTCATGCCGACGAGCGACCACGTGCCCGACGAGATGAACACGCTGCGATCGTCCATATCAGGCGTGCCGAGCACCGCACTGGCCGTGTCGTGGGAGGCGGGCGCGATCACCCGCGTCGACGGACGGATGCCGGCGATGCCGACGACGGGACCGAGGTCGGTTCCGGCGGGAACGAGCTCTGGAAGGATCCGGTGAGGGATACCGAGATCCTCGAGGAGCCCGCGGGACCAGTCGCCGGTGCGCATGTCTATGGCGCCGCTGGTGGAGGCGATGGACGCTTCCGCCACCCGTGACCCGGACAGGCGGGAGTGGAGGTGGTCCGCGATCATCAGGACGGAATCGACCTCGTCGAACGCGCCGGTCACGGAGGCGACGTCGCTCCAGCCGAAGACGGCGTTACCCGAGAGCAGGTGGGCTCCCGTCTGGTCGTGGATCCGGCGTGGGCCGACGGCGGCGAACGCACGAGCACGACCTCGCAGCTGACGCGGGTCGCGGTAGCAGATGGGCTCTTCGACAAGCGACCCGTCCGCACGGAGGAGGACGGAGTCCAGACCCCAGGTGTCCGCCCCCACGGAAGCGAACCCGGCGTCCGTCTCGGCATCCAGGCGCAGGATCGCATCGGAGATGTCTCTCCAGAGCGCACCGGTGTTCCAGCGGAGCGCTCCGGCGGAGACAGCCGCCGGATTGTCGAAGCGGCGCTGGTCTTTCGCCGACAGGGTCTCTCCGTCGAAGTCGAAACGCTGCACGCGGCCGCTGCCCGCGCCGAGGTCGATCGCTCCGAGGCTCACGGGGGTCGTCATGCGCGGCGTCCGAGCTCGCGGATCGGGTGCTCGTCCGGCTCGGAGACGACGGTGACCGCCGCGCCACGTGCATGCCACGCCGCGGCGTCCTCCGAGGGCAGAGACGCATCGGTGAAGAGTCCGGTGACCAGATCGGCATCCGCGAAAGAGTGCAGGGCGAATCCGCTGACCTTGTCGGACGTGAACAGGCCGAAGATCGAGTCGGCCGCGCGGACCAGGCTGCGCTTCGCCTCGGCCTCGTCGAGCGCGAGCTCCATGAGGCCGTGCTGGCGCGAGAGGCCTTTGACACCGAAGAAGGCCTTGCCTATCCGACCGCGGCCTTCGAGCGGATCGGTGAGCGATCCGACGAGCGACCCGGAGGGCCGGCGGAGGACACCGCCGGGCATGACCACCATGGCGCTGCTCTCGTCCATGAGGAAGGTCGCCACGTGCAGGCCGTAGGTGACGACGGTGAGGTTCTTGTGGTTGACCAAGTGCTGGGCGAGCCAATAGCACGACGTCGAGGAGTCGAGGGAGATGATGTCGCCGTCTTCGATCGTCTCCGCGGCGACCGCGCCCAGGGCGTTCTTGGCCTCCGCCATGACCGTGAGACGGTGGGCGAACGCGCCCTCGTCGGTGGCCGCGGCACGGACGGCGCCGCCGCGGACGCGCTTGAGCATCGAACGCTGCTCGAGGGCGTCGAGGTCCTTGCGGATCGTGACGGCGGACACGCCGAACATGTCGGCGAGGTCGGAGACCACGACGGATCCCGCGGTGTTCAGCTGCCGCAGGATCTGGGCCTCGCGGTCACTGTCGCTCGTCTTCATCGACGTCACCCTTCTTTCGCTCGATCTTCGAACGTAAGTGAAGAGTAAGTCTACGAAGCACTAAACGCAAGTAGGATCATGGACAGGCCCCCGTGCCGAGGCCGCCACGCACCGCGGATTCTCACGCAGTACCCCCACGATGAACTCGAACGCCGCCACCGCGACCTTCTCGAGGAGGTCGAACTCCAGAGCGCGTCGGGTGACCGCTTCGCGCTCGGCGGAGCCTCCGGCGGCGTGGGCCCAACTCCGTTCGGATCCCGCTCAACCGGTCATAACGCGAAAAGCGGACCCCTGTGGGGCCCGCTTTCCGCATTGCGGAGGGTGTGGGATTCGAACCCACGGGACATCGCTGCCCACTGGTTTTCAAGACCAGGTCCATCGGCCGCTCGGACAACCCTCCCGGTCGTCCGAGTCTACCGAGGCCCCGGCGCCGCGCGCGTCCAGCCCCCGCGGCCGGCGAACGGCCTTGACTAGCGTCGATCCCATGGCGAGAGCAGCGCGCGGGTCGGTGGCATCCTTCTTCCTCCGTCTCGGACGGCAGGTGTGGGTACGCGCGGCGATCTTCACGGTCATCGCGGTGCTCGTCGCGCTGGCGGCGCGGTACCTCGGGCCGCTGCTGCCGTTCTCGTTCTCGATCGACCTGGGCCAGAACGCGGTCGGATCGCTGCTGCAGATCATCGCGACGGCCATGCTCACGGTGAGCACCTTCTCGGTGACGGCGATGGTGACCGCCTTCTCGTCCGCCACGACCACGGCGACCCCGCGCTCGACCTCGCTGCTGATCGCCGACCCGACCTCGCAGAACGCGGTGTCGACCTTCGTCGGGGCGTTCGCCTTCTCGCTCGTCGGGATCGTCGCTCTGTCGACCGGGTACTACAACGAGCAGGGTCGGACGATCCTCTTCGTCAGCACCCTAGTGGTGATCGCGATCGTCGTCGTCACCCTGCTGCGGTGGATCTCGCACCTCGCGACCTTCGGGCGCATGGCCGACGTCATCGACCGCGTCGAGAAGGCCGCGACGACCTCGCTCGAGCTCTACGCCACCTCCCCCACCCTCGGCGCGCGCCGGAGTTCCGGCCCTCCCGCGGATGCCGGAGCGGTCACCGCCGACGAGGTGGGCTACGTCACACACGTCGACATCGCCGGTCTGGACAGACTCGCGCGCTCCCACGAGGTCGACGTCCACGTGCACGCCTCCCCGGGACGCATCGCCGACGCGCGCGTGCCGCTGGCGTTCGTGCACGGCGACATCGATGAGAGCCTGCGCTCCGGCATCCGTCGCTGCTTCCGCATCGAGCACCATCGCACCTACGAGCAGGACCCGCGGTTCGGCGTGATCGCCCTCACCGAGATCGGCAGTCGCGCGCTCTCGGCCGCGACCAACGATCCGGGAACGGCCATCGAGGTGATCGCGGCCCTTCAACGCGTCTTCACCAGGGCTCTCGTCGCGGAGCCCTCGCAGGACGTCGCGTACGAGCACGTGTTCGTGACCCCGCCGACCCTGCGCGACCTCGTCGCCGATGCCGTCCGGCCGCTCGCGCGCGACGGTGCGGCCGACATCGAGGTGCAGGTGCGCCTCCAGAAGTGCCTCGCCTCGCTCGCGGCCACCTCACCGGCCCACGAACCCCTGTTCCGGGATGCCGCGCGGGCGGCGTTCGACCGCGCCCGGCGTGCTCTCGATCGCGGTGACACGCGTGTGCTGCGCGCCGCGATCCGGTCCGCGTGGGCGGGGCACGGCATCCGTTCCTGAACGAATGCCAAGCCGCGGATATCGATTCACCGTGCGCATGCCACCGGAGCTTGAACCCGCTCGGCAGCAGGCGTAGACCGGGGAAAAGACAGCCCACCGCCCTCCGCAGCGGGCCTTGTTCGACAAGGAGGGGAATCCCATGCTCATCGTCTTCGCGCTCATCTACGCGGCATCCATCTGGGCCACCGTCGTCACCGTGCGTGACGCGCACGTCTCCATCGGCCTCAAGGCCACGTGGGCGATGGCGCTCCTGCTTCTGCCCCCGTTCGGGCTGCTGGCATGGACCGTCGCGAGCGTCGCGAGCCACCGCCCGGGGCACGCCGCGCACATCTGAGGGCTACAGCGCGCGCAGCACCGCCGCGACGCCGCCCTCGCTCACCGAGAGGCCGACCTCGCCGGCGGCGGCGTGCACCTCGGGCGGGCCCTGGTGCATGGCGATCGCGCGACCCCCGTTGCGAACCGCCCACTGCATCATCTCGATGTCGTTGCGACCGTCGCCCATGACGAGGACCCGCTCCGCGGGGATGCCGAGCCAGCCGCGCACGAGCTCGAGCGCGGTCGACTTGTCGACGCCCTGCGGGGCGATGTCGAGCCAGGCGGTCCACCCGATCGCGTACGACACCTGGTTGAGGCCGATGCGCTCGACGAGCTGCAGGAAGTCCTTGTCGGTCTTCTCGGGGGCGACCACGACGACGCGGCACACCGGCTGCTCGGACAGCCGATCGAAGGTCACGCGGTTCGCACCCTCGAGGTTCCAGTCGTCGAGGTAATCGGTGAACAGGCGCGAGCCGTCGGGCAGCTCGACGAGGAAGTGCGCTCCGGCGAGATGCTCCCCGAGCAGGGTGAGGACCTCGGTCGGGTCGAACGTCTCCACGTGCGCGCGCTCGTAATCGGCGGCATCCCCGTCTCCGACCCGCCGCATGACGATCGCGCCGTTCGAGCACACGGCGTACTCGGGACGGATGCCGAGGCGGTCCATGATCGTGTGCGTGCTGCCCCAGCTGCGACCGGTCGCGAGCATCACCTCGTGGCCCGCCGCCTGGGCACCGGCGACCGCCTCGACCACGCCGGGACTGAGGGTGTCGTCCTCGAGGAGCACCGTCCCGTCGACGTCGAGGGCGATCAGCATGCGCGCGACGGGAGCGTCGGCGAGATCGGCCACGACCTCGGCCGCCTCGTGCTTCGGGGCGCTTTCGACGGCGCCGGTCGGGGGCAGGGCGGCCTCGTCGCTCACGCGATGGGCTCCATGACCTCGAGGCCGCCGAGGTAGGGGCGCAACACCTCGGGGACCGTGACCGACCCGTCCTCGCGCTGATGCGTCTCGAGAAGCGCGACGATCCAGCGGGTGGTCGCGAGCGTCCCGTTCAGGGTCGCGACCGGCTGCGTCTTGCCGCCGCCCTCGGGCCGGAACCGCGTCTCGAGGCGGCGTGCCTGGTAGGTCGTGCAGTTCGAGGTGCTGGTGAGTTCGCGATAGGCGTCCTGCGTGGGGACCCAGGCCTCGATGTCGAACTTGCGCGCGGCGCTGGAGCCGAGGTCGCCCGCGGCCACGTCGATCACGCGGTAGGCGAGCCCGAGGTCCTGCAGCATCTTCTCCTGCATCGCGACGAGGCGGTCGTGCTCGGCCTCGGCATCCGCCGGGTCGGTGTAGACGAACATCTCGAGCTTGTTGAACTGGTGCACGCGGATGATGCCGCGGGTGTCCTTGCCGTAGGAGCCGGCCTCGCTGCGGTAGCAGGTGGACCACCCGGCGTAGCGCTTGGCGCCCCGCTCCAGGTCGAGGATCTCGTCCATGTGGTAACCGGCGAGGGGCACCTCGCTCGTGCCGACGAGGTAGAGGTCCTCCTTCGGCAGGTGGTAGACCTCGTCGGCGTGCTGGCCGAGGAAGCCGGTGCCGCGCATGACCTCGGGACGCACGAGCGTCGGCGGGATCATCGGGATGAAACCGGCCTGCAGAGCCCGGTCGAGCGCGAGGGTCATGAGCGCGAGCTCGAGACGGGCGCCGATGCCGGTGAGGAAGTAGAAGCGGCTGCCCGACACCTTCGTGCCGCGTTCCATGTCGATGGCGCCGAGCTTCTCACCCAGTTCGAGGTGGTCGCGCGGCTCGAAGTCGTACGTCGGGATCTCGCCGTGGGTGCGGAGGGTGACGAAGTCCTCCTCTCCCCCGGCGGGGACGCCGTCGAGCACGATGTTCTCGATCTTGGCGAGCGCCTCGTCGGCGGCGGCCTCGGCCTCGCCGACCGCGTGCTGTGCGGCCTTGACCTGCTCGCTGAGCTGCTTGGCCTCGGCGACGAGCGCGGCCTTCTCGTCTTTGGGTGCCTGCGCGACGCGCTTGCCGTGCGCGTTCTGGGCGGCACGCAGCTCTTCGAAGTCCGTGATGGCTTTGCGCCGACGGCGGTCGGCTTCCAGCGCATCGTCGACCGACGCGGGCGATTCCCCACGGGCGATCTGGGAGCGCTTCACGAGCTCGGGATCTTCACGCAGCAGAGTCAGGTCGATCACGCGTCCATCCTACGGTCGGCTCCGGCCTCGATCCCGCCCTCGGACGGCGGGCACGGGCCCGCGGAACCCCGGGCGCGTCGCCGCGACCATGGGCCAACGGCATCCGGTCGTCAACCCCATCCGATCCGCCCGCCCGGAAGGCGATCTCGGTCCTATGGTGGAGCAATGGCCGACCCTGACGCGCCGCGTGACGACGCGGAGTCCCCCGAGACCGTCCCCGCCGACGCCCCCGCCGAGGTGAAGGCGGATGCCGCCGCCGCCGAGGGCTCGGGGGAGGACTTCCACGCCGCCCGCCTCGGCGACGATGTGAGCGACCACCCGCGCAAGGACGTGCCGCACCCCAAGGACGCCGCGGAGCCCGACGACACCATCCACCAGCCGGAGGACGTCGCGCCCGACTCGTCCGAGGAGGTGCCGGGCAAGACGCAGCGCGTCGACGCCGAGGGCGAAGAGGCACCGATGGACGCCGAGCCCACGCAGAAGAAGCGCGCGGCCCTCGTCTACAACCCCACCAAGGTCGAGCCCGAGACCCTGCGGGCCCGCGTCGCCGAGCTCTCGGCCGAGGCCGACTGGGCCGAGCCGCTCTTCTACGAGACCACCGTCGACGACCTCGGCGACGACGCCACCCGCGCCGCCCTCGACGAGAAGGTGGATGCCGTGCTCGTGGCGGGAGGAGACGGCACCGTGCGCGCGGTGGCCGAGGCCCTCACCTCGACCGGCGTTCCGCTCACGATCGTGCCGAGCGGGACGGGCAATCTGCTCGCGCGCAACCTCAACCTCCCGCTCGACGACGCCGACGCGATGATCCGCGCGACCTTCGACGGTTTCGTCCACGACACCGACACCGGGATCGCCCGTATCCGCCGCGCGGACGGCGAGATCGAGGAGCACGGCTTCGTCGTGATGGCGGGCATGGGCCTCGACGCGGCGATGATCCAGAACACCCGGCCCGAGCTGAAGAAGCAGGTCGGATGGGTGGCGTACGTCGACGGAGCGGCGCGCTCGCTCGTGGGGGCTAAGCCGTTCCGCGTGATGTACCAGATGAACGGCCACCGCCTGCACTCCGCGAAGGTGCAGAGCGTGCTGTTCGCCAACTGCGGCGCACTGCCCGGCGGTGTGGCCCTGATCCCGGATGCCTCGATCGCCGATGGACTGATGGACGTCGCCGTGATCCAGCCGGCCGGGCCGCTCGGGTGGCTGGGCGTCTGGCGGAAGATCTGGTGGGACAACTCGGTGCTGCGCCGTTTCCGCGCCGGACGCCGGGTGCTCGAGCGCCGCAAGGATTCGTCGGTGCGGTATCTCCGCGGCACGGGCATCGAGCTCGCGACCGCCCCCGCGCAGCCGATCGAGCTCGACGGAGACGAGTTCGGCGAGGCGACGCGCATCTACACCCGCGTCGTCCCCGGCGGTCTCGCCGTGGCTCTGCCGAAGGGTCACGACGTCTCGACGCTCTGACACCGGGGCGGAGTGGCGCCCGGGGTCCCGGCATCCCGGGGTCCCGGCATCCCGGCGAGATCACACGATCGGCGCGACATCACGCGATCCGGCCGGCCCCGTTCCGGTGATCTCGACACGGGCGTGTGATCTCGCGGCGGGACACGACGCGGCGGGCGCGACGCGGCGGGTGTCAAGCCCGGCGGGACGGATGCCGGGATGGATACCGTCGAGGGATGGCATCGCCCTCGATCGTGTGGTTCCGCGACGACCTCCGACTCACCGACAACCCGGCGCTGCGCGCAGCCCTCGACCGCGACGAGCCGATCGTGGCGCTCTACCTCCTGGATGAGGAGTCGAAGGGCGTCCGGGAGATCGGCGGGGCGGCGCGATGGTGGTTGCACGGGTCCCTGGCATCCCTCGGCGAACGCCTCGAGGAGCGGGGCGGCCGGCTCGTCCTGCGACGGGGCGAAGCCGCCGAGGTCGTCCCGGCCGTCGTCGACGAGGTGGGTGCCGGCGCCGTGTTCTGGAACCGGCGCTACGGCGGGGTCGAGCGCGAGATCGACGCCGGGATCAAGGAGAAGCTGCGGGGCGACGGGGTCACCGTCGCATCCTTCGCGGCCAACCTGCTCTACGAGCCGTGGACGGTCCGGACGCAGTCCGACAAGCCCTACGGGGTCTACAGCCCGTTCGCGCGGGCCGTGCAGAAGCTCCCGGCGCCCCGGCCGCCGATGCCGGAGGCGCGCAAGGTCCCGGGGTTCCACGGACACGTCGACGGCGACGACCTCGGCGACTGGGGCCTGCTCCCCACGAAGCCCGACTGGGCCGCGGGGCTCCGCGAGACCTGGGAGCCGGGTGAGCCCGCGGCCAAGACGCGGCTGAAGGAGTTCCTCGACGAGGACCTCGGCGACTACGCGAAATACCGCGACGAGTTCGCGGGAGGGGCGACCTCGAACCTCTCACCCCGCCTGCGCTGGGGCGAGCTCAGCCCGTACCAGGTCTGGCACGAGACGCTCGAGCACAAGGGATCGGGGCAGCACGCGCAGAGCGCGAGCGG